>JADEYI010000084.1_pt1 | contig 172959 bp, 237 predicted proteins | sample 8542331 | NCBI WGS metagenome assembly JADEYI01 (sample SAMN16510988, study PRJNA670497) | mine drainage metagenome | isolation source: biofilm near Copperflume 1 | place: Germany: Marsberg coppermine Kilianstollen | collected 2018-02 | reverse complement strand
GTGAAGACTGAGCTTATGCCGTGAAGATTAAGCCTTTGCCGTGAAGATTGAGCTTTTGCCGTGAAGATTGGACCGTGCCGTGAAGATTAAGCTTATGGTGTGAAGATTGGACCTTGCCGTGAAGATTGAGCTTGTGGAAATTGTAGGCATCTCCCTCAGGCAGGCTGCCAGTACAGCAGGGCTCATCACTCCCCATAACATGATGTGAAGGAGCTTACATATTTGTTGTGGCGCAGAATTTAACTCTTCTTGTACCAGGAGCATCCGGCAGAAGAGACGACATTGTGAGAGCTGGACGCCTCACTGACGGTCAATTCCAGGGCCTGCTACAGAGGCTGTGACTCCTAGTGTTTGCAAAGTGGGCGCCGATACCACAAAATGTGTCATTGCTCTGGAGGACTTGGAGGACAATGCAACATATATGGCAGTGTATGCCGATTCTGCCCCCATGGACACCAGGGTTGGGGGCCTAATCTTGCATTTTTTCATACTCATGCATGTTGCACTTTGGCTAGGGTTCATTTATGGTGAACGTGTGCAGGACATGAGTGCATTTGTGGTGCTATTGATACTTTCAACGCATGCAAGCAGCTTCACGCAGACATCACGGCGTGGCACGGCTTTTCAAAAGCTGAGCGCAAGTCGGATTGTGTCTGAATCTGGAATGTTTGACAGCGCATGTATGATCAACATGTTTTTCTGATCTTGTCCAGGTTCACAATGTGGAGGCATGGAGGGAAAACTCGTCTTCAGCTGTGGAAGACGGCACCAGAGAAGCCCTTATGCGCCTTGCTAAGGCAGAGCACCCCGCAGCAACGGTAAGTGGCTTCTCTTGGCCCCTTGATTAAGGTGTAGAGTAAAGGATGAAAAATCTGAAGAAAAAAGAAGTAGCATATAAGTCAAGCCTGTCAGAAGCTGAATTGCTAAGCATTGTGCCAATGTGGCTGCTCCGGCTCAAATTGCACAAGAGGCTCACATCTGGAGATGTGTGAAAAAGTACAGTCGACGCCTGGGAACTGTTGTTTCAGCTCATTGTATAGCAAGCTGTCAACGTAAATGCTGCTGATTTAGAACCTGCCCCTTGCAGGTGCGCGCAGTTTGCACCAAGGTTTTTGTGGATCCTCTGTTGGGCTCTGACATCTTAAAATTAGACGCAGCAGTGGTGGTGGCAGAGCCGGACGGCAAGCTCATCGCATATTTGGCAGAGTGCAAGAATGTACTGTACACCAAGACCCTGACGGAGGTGGAGCAAAAGTGGGTCATGATCAGGTATGCAGCAATCCGCTAAAATTTCATTCAAGATGAATGTAGCTAGACATGTTGTTCCCTTCAGTGGCAACCAAGCACATCATCCAATTTTATATCATGCCATTGCTTTTCCAGGGGGTATGTTGGAAGGGTACCGGAGCTTGCAACATACTTTTCTGGATGCGAAGAAGCTGAGTTATTCGCCTGCGGCGAGCTGATTGGTGAGGATGCAACGCAGATGATCTCAACCTCCAGGATCTCAGGAGTTCGGCTGCTGTTTAGGAACGGAGAGGAATATAGCATTGGCAACTCATGCGTGGTGTAGTTTGCCATCATGGTTGCAATGATTGCGTCATGTTGCCCTGTTGGCCACCAATGGCTGCGAGTCGATGTGCTAGGAAGGCAATTATGTGATGCATGGTTTGTGGGCTATCATCTTGTCACGTGGCTAAAGAAAGGTTGAACAGAGCGTGAGCTTTGTCTGGATTGTGATCGTGATTAGTATCCATATGAACATCATTCTTCACTGCTTTCCAAACGTTGCAAGGGAATATGGGACCATGATAATGCTACATAGCTTCAACAGTACATGAAAGGGCAGATCTAGATATACCTATATAGATACCGCACTGCAACATTCACTGCTAAAGATTGGAAATGCAATTTTTATCTCTGCTTCAGATGTCGATCGAAGAGCTCTCGAGTTGCAATTGCTGCTATGAAACTCAGAAGAGCCAACAAGACGCCAACGGTAAGCAAGCGGCTTTCCATCCCTTGTGCTTCTCTCTGCCATCAACACACGTCATGTTTTCATCAGCCCTGACCGCTGTTAGTGCACGGTCCCTCTTACTAACAGTGTTTAGTAACCTCTTCTCCTTCCTTTCACCTTTGCCAATTGCTCTACCCCAACATCTGCATCTGTCTCTCTCCCAAAATCCTAAAGTCAAGCTGGCTGCATGCTGCGGAATCCATACATTTTGACTTTAAGTTGGCTGCATGGTGCGCGCAGATGGGACCAGAAGCGCCCCGCCACGGTGGACAATCTGGTACTGCTGACTTTTGGAGAGGCAGAGCAGCATGAGGGGATGACACCGGAAGATGTGAAAACCGAAGACCCCGACTTCTTTAGAAGGGTGCAGCAGGGGATCGCGCGAGCGCGATATGAGCTCGCTCTGTGATTGCACGTCCATATGCATCAGACCTGTCCAGACATTCCGGGTGGGGGATTTTCGATCCGAAGCTATAAGTATACAGTGCACATAGTATTTACAGAGTGTCGCATGATGGTGCCATCATGATGACATGTCGATAATGATGACTCATCGGATGCAGGACAGAATTCGAATACGCAATTAGTATCCATATCAACTTCACTGCTTTCCAAACGTTGCAAGGGAATATGGGACCATGATAATGCTACATAGCTTCAACAGTACATGAAAGGGCAGATCTAGATATACCTATATAGATACCGCACTGCAACATTCACTGCTAAAGATTGGAAATGCAATTTTTATCTCTGCTTCAGATGTCGATCGAAGAGCTCTCGAGTTGCAATTGCTGCTATGAAACTCAGAAGAGCCAACAAGACGCCAACGGTAAGCAAGCGGCTTTCCATCCCTTGTGCTTCTCTCTGCCATCAACACACATCATATTTTCATCAGCCCTGACCGCTGTTAGTGCACGGTCCCTCTTATAAGGTCAGCAAGCATTGAAGAAAGTTTTTAGCTGTTCATCTTGAGCTCAATTTGAGACAATAGCGGTGCACACCTGGTAAAATTGATATGAAGGAACACCACCAGGAGGCCAGTTGCTTTCGGTCCACATGGAGTCTGGCGGCCACGCTGATGCTGCTTCCCAGTCTAAAGAGCTATTTGACAGCTCCCACTGGAATTGGGCTTCGATTTGACATTCCTGCATCACACCACACCGTGAAGTGGACACATGCATGTGAGCATTTTGACACCAGCTGAAGGTGTGTTTTGATATCTCAGTGCCTGCTTGCATTTTCATTATGATTGCACCTGAGCAGCACACAAGCATACCATCAGCTGGCGCAAGACTCGGGAATGTTTTACCTTGCATCCAAAGCGTAAGGAATACGATGGTACATAATTTGCAGTGCCTCGCAAGCAGCGCCCTCTTGCAGCATTGCCACTTATCAGCGCCCGGAAGCCCACGCACAAAGCCCCTTTCCCACACCTCCTTGAGCCAAAGTCACACCCTCCTTGCTTGCCTGTGCGCAGCAGTAATTGTGATCAGGTCAGCCCATGACAGTTTTGCCGCCGGTTATGGGGCTTACTTCCAGTAATTGCATAGTGAAGACATATGCAGGGTTTGTCAAACACACACAAGATTCCCATTGTTATCAAGAAGGGATGCTGCATGCCTCACCAGCGCTGCCTGACACAGGCCCACTAGCCGTCCGTGACGCCAGAAAATTCCAGATAAAGCGCTCAATATCCTTCTTAAGGGCAAGACTCGGATCCTGCAACAAGACATTTCAGGTGTGGTCTCAAGCTCCTGTTGCAGCAGCGCTGATGGCAAGCAACAAATTGCATTAAGTGCAGGCGGCTTTATCTTCCAACATGTGCTCTTAAAATTAGCAGACCTGTGAATCTTGCCCTAACAAGGGCAGCGTGCTGATGTAATGCAGAGGCTCTCCCCTAAAAATGGGGCTGATCAGTGCAGCTGCCAGCTGGCACCTCATTCCAGGCTCTTCTGTCAACAGGCACTTCATGAGGGCAGCCACCGTTGCACGAACGGCGCTTCTTGTCACCTGCACCAGAGACTCTCTGAATACTTGTTTTTAACAGGCCCTTGACGCAAAAGGACCTTCGTTCCATCAGTATCAGCAGAGGACACTGCCACACAAGCATTAAAGATTTACAATGGCATGCTGATGTGTACCTTGAGAGGGGGGACCTCAGAGCCACCAAACGCTGTCTCATGCAGCGCTTGCGCCGCAACAACAGCGGCCGAAGTGACCGCATCGATGCTGACGTTGGCATCCAGGTGGCTCTGATAGAATGGGTTGATGAAATGGGTGTTGAAATCCCCCAGCACCACGCCTGAAATGCCCGGCTTCACTCGAAGGAAGGACATGAGCGAGGACGGCGGTAAGCCCGGGTTGTGGCTGCTTGCCTCGCTGACTTCAGCCTGCACAGCAGTTGAGAAAATCGCCATAAGCGACAAACAGTGCATTCTCACTGAGATGACCGTGCTGTGAGTCAAGCAGAGTGATCTCCTTAGATAATCAAGCTGTCATCATGGGCGCAAGCGCAAGAAGGCTCAGGGTTTTAGAATTCAAAAAAGAAAATTCTTGATGCTTGCATCCAGAAGCAAGCAGTTACTTGCGCACATTGTCATCTCCAGCTCGGAGGAAGGCCTTCACAAGGTTGTCAGCTGCCCCAAAGCTTGCTTCACGCTGGAAATGCAGATAGAATGCGCTCTGCCCAGAGGCATCTGCTGCCCTGCCTACCTGCCCCATTTCCACTACCTGCACCAACACCACGCGCAAGACATCTATCAAAATATCTCTGCTCTGGTGGCTTCTATCGAGGAGATTGGAGACTGCCCTTCAGAGGGAATATTGTCATTTTGTCTGCTTGGCATGCTCTCATTCCTCTTGTATGTGCAGTGCAACCTGTGCATCTGTATGTACAAGTGCTAACACATACTTGTGCAAGATAATAGATCAAATTGGTGAAAAGGGAGGTCGTGCCTGCTCTATCTGCTCCAAGCTCAACCCACTGGTGGAGTTTTCACGGCTGTGCAGCTCCCACAGGAAACGCTTGGAGCCCATGTAGCCCCAGGGCTCGCCAGCAAAGGCAGCAAAGACAATGCGCTTCCGGTACACTTCAGCATAGCTGCTGTTGCCCAGCGCCTCTGCTGCCGCCAGCATAGCTATTAAGCCCGACAGCGGAGCATCTGCTCCCTGCACAAAATCAGAGATATCCTCTTACATTTATTAGACAGAGTTGCAACAAACCAGAGAGTGCATCCCAGCATTCATTATTGCATGCAAGTCATCAGTATTTTTATACTGCAGCTTGGCACAGGGGCTCTGACTGCTGCGCACCTTGGCCCTGGCATGAAAGAATGCTGTGCTGTCCATTCCAGCAGCAACAAGCACAACTGGCTTGTTGTCACTGCCAGTGACAGGCAACGGCGGCAGTGCTGCCCACACCGAGTGGCCGCCCAGCGGGAGGCAGCTGCCCTGTGTGATGCATTCTGAGGCGTTCCCTGACGCAAACATGGTGGCGTCCAGCTCCGCCTCATGTAATGGCCCGTTGAAGTTCTGCAGCAGCACATGACCAGGCAATCATTCTTTTGCATCTGCACAAGAGCTGTGACAAATAACATCCCCTTTCAGCCGGTGCTGTATCAACAGCTGCCTAAAACAAGTTTGTAATGGTGTCCACTACCATCTTCCTGCTTCCTGCAGGACAGACTCTTGGTATTGTGTACAGTGCAGACCAACTTGTTCCCCCCAAAACAAGATTGCAAAGGCGAGCTCAGATTGATCAGGCACAGACCTTGAGTGCATTAGCCCCCGCGCGCAGCTGTGCCTGTACTGCCATATCGCCCTCCAACAGGAACACAGGCAGTCTGCCATAGTCCAGATTGCTTACACCAGTGCCATTGCGATTCCAGGCATAGCCACGATTGCTGTACGGTGCATACGATGCCAAGGGGAAGCTGTCAGCTGGCGTTAGGGATGTCGGGCTCCCCGGAACAACTAGGACACCCTTAACGCGCTGCTGCAGGGCTGCATCTGATTTGAGCCGCTGCAGAAACAAGGCCAGCTGGTCCTCTGACACGATCACCATGCGAGCATCTGCACAGCATGAGAAGAGGCTTCTATTCCTGAGATGTACGCATGCAGTCGTAGAACCTCCCTTCTTGTAAGGTGGCTTGTGCCCTGATCAGTTGCCTGCTTTCGTGCTGTCCTGTACTAATCCGACAGGACCCCCAGGGTGAAGGTACACTGTCCACACGTGTTCCGATGCCACAACTTTGAATGGTGTAAAAGCTTGTCTGCCAAGCTGGCTTGCAAATTCCTACCTGGTACTGGGTCCACTGCGGCATTGCTCATGAGTAGCAAAGGAGCAGCTACAGGCTCTGCAGCGCATCCGACGGCGCCTGTTGCGTTCAGCAGGCGCACGCAAGCTGGTGCATTTCTGGCCTCGGCGTAAATCTTCCGTTGAAGATCTGCATTTTGGTTTACTCCTGAGTGGCAAGCTGCGCCTGTACAGATGGACATTACCAAATTTATGACCATCGTCGTCCTTACCATGAACCTTTTAATTTACTCAGAACCGATCAGCGACTTCTTATAGCAACATCTAGACAGAAAGATGAGAAGTGTCTCAGTGCCTCACCCTGCAAAATCGCGACGAGAAGGGCGACATTCGGCAATGATATAATTTTTGCCATACAACCTGATGCCAGTTGGGCGTTTATCAGAATCCTGTCATGGGATTTGCAAAGGAGTCGGTCAACATGATCCTCGCTTTACTGCTGATGGATCTGTCCGTAACATGGCTGAGTGTGTCAAAGACTACGTTTATGACAGCATAATTTATGCCGAATCACTTGATTGCCCAAGCAACACGCTGTGAAGGTGAAGTGATGCCAGGATGCACAACTTCGCAACTAATGACAGCTCACTTTAGGATCGCACTCTCCTTGGACGAGCGCTCATGCCCCTCTTTGTCCATTGACATTCTGCTATGGCATCAGAAAATGTTTTCCGTGCTACGGAATTCAGAACTGAACTTCGATCAAGTAACCGGTGACTATCATATGACGTGGGCGCTGTCCTCTTCGCTCACTCCTCTTGTCCAATTCCCGAAAATAGATCAGATCAGTGGCATTTGAAGGAGTTTAGAGGGGGGTACATGCGCTGCTGTGAAGCATTCTAGAATCAGAGCCGTTGTGTGCACCTTCGATGGGCATCGGTGTCTGTCACATTTCGGTATCTGCAGCAGCAACCAAGCAAAAGCAAAGTTCTGATAAATAAAATTTTGCTTCCAAGATTGAACATCCGCCGAGACTCTTTTGGCAGATATACTGGACTGATTGTCTTTGATGGGCAGATCTTAAGCTGCAGATCGCTCCTTATTCCCTGAGCTACCTTCCCTAGGATGAGCAAAGATCAGGCTGAGAAGGCGGATGAAAAGGTCTCGCAGCCGCTCCTGCAGCAGGTCAGTGCCTCACTTAGTCACTTGTGCATGTGTCGAGGACATCCCAACCTAATAATGTTGACACTCGTGTGCTTATCACCAGGCTTTTCCACCACCGCCTGCTTTCTACAAGCTTTATGGAACAGGTGCTGATGGCAGCGATTTACCCGCGCCTCCGCCACCGCCACCTCCACCTCCTGTAGAAGGGGAGTACCAGCTTTTTGGGGAGCTCTACACGGTACGCATGTCTTGCTTGTGAAGTTCTGCTGGTGATCCCATGGCACATACAACGATACACACTGTGAATCCATCAGACAGAGGATGCAGTGCACTTTTCAGTGATGCACATCTGCTGTCTGATGACCATGTCTTGGCCTAGGTGTTTTTTGTAAAGCTTGTATATTTGACAGTTTCCTGTTTGCAGACAGAAGATGGCATCCCTCCTTTAACTGTGCGGCAGCTTTTCACAGTCAACGCACAAGGATTGCTAGGTAAGCCTCTCTCACTTTCTCAGCTCAACCTTATTTTCATCAATGTACATGGCACAAAAGGGATAGGACTATGTAGGGATTTGGAGCCGGGATTTGGGCGACGGTGCATTGCAAAGTTACCCTTTCAGTTGTCACATGGCAATTCTTTACTCTGTGCCAATTTGTTGTCAGCAGACTTCAAGGGGGAGCTGCGGCGGCTCAACAAGGAACTACTCTTCACTTTCCTGGACCTGCTGGATTGTCTGGTACAGCGTCCCAGTGCATACGCCCGCGCGGTCGAGAACGTGGGCCTCATTGCACGGAACATGAGCTACATCCTCAACGCGCTGCGCTCTGAGCAGGCAAGGAATCTGGCCCAAGCACTGGGGCTGAGCAAACCATCCACGGCATAAGTAGGTATTCAGCAGTACCTGGATGATTTGTGAGAGAGCTTACCAAAATTTTCCTCTGCACATGCGATCAATGTGAACCTCATCTACAGACCCTAAAATTATATGATATGCTTGCGTCTTCTCATGATGGGATCACTTCTACTTAGCTGGTGTGCTGCTTGCTTTTGGGGATGAGGCAGGATATCAGGTGGTCCCTGATGACTGTGCGAGTGATTGAGCACACAGCACAATGCAGCATGTAGCTGCACGCCAGTTGCCACACGTCAATGGAGACATGTCCTGGGGCATGTTGCCGACTCAGAAGATGGTGTGTTTGCTTGCGCAGGCAAGAGCAACGCTGGAGCACACGGTGAAGGTGGAGATTGCTGACCGGAAAGAAGCCATAAGGGAGTTGCGGTAGGTCCCTCTCTTCTCTGAAGGACCACATCATTTTCCAGATTACATGCTGGACAGTTTTTTAAGGGACACAAATGGTGCTGGCTGCCATGCAGCAGTTCAGAATGATGGCACAGTTGTCATGGATTCAGGCTCCTTTTAGAAGATCTTCCTTTTGCATGCAAATGTTCTGCCTTCCTCAGAGAATGCATGCTGAGGTGCAGGGAGAGCGCTGAAAGTGCAAGGGCTCTGCTGAGGAAGATGGCCGAAGGCATTCATGACGCCTGCAAACAAGCGGAAATGGAGGGTAGGCAGCAAGCCATGGACGAGGGATGACGCCGGGGCGATACTCTTTGTCGAACCACTGTGATTTACAGGAGATAAAGTCACGATTCTCTGACTGACATGTTTAGCGATTGCGTTTTTGTTTGATGATGATTTTCACAGCATCTTTAGGTTGTTGATCTGACTCAGATTAGGAGATGTGCGAGTATGATGCATGATGCATGCGGGAAAATGCGTTGTTGCGCAAAATATTAGGACCCTGCACTTCATGATGGTTCCTTCTGCTTTACAAATTAATGTAACGTTGTGAAAGCTGAGCGACATGGCAAGCTTGGAAGTGTCCGTGTAAGCAAGTTCTTGCGAAGGGCTCTCATTCACGAAAGTACAAACATCGTTTAAACATCGTTTGGTCTTCCACTGTTAGGTTGCAACCATGTCTGCATACCTCTTTCATCAATAAAAAATTCGCATTTTATCCTAATCATGCAAAACTTAGTACGTAAATCGTCCAATTATGTCAGCTCCAATTGGGAGTAGGGCTGCGAGTGGCCATCCCCAGGGGCGTTCTGATGCCTGGTCAGGTGGTCAATCAGCACCACACCAAATGCGTCACCCAGAAGATTGACTGCAGTCCGACATCGGTCCAACAGCCAATCAAGCGCCAGAATCACTGCCAGATCCGCAGCAAAACGATCCAGAGACACAGCCTGCGCAGGGAAAGCAGCAGGAAGCTGTCAAGCAGGTAGGTCACACCCCAAATTGAAAGTCCTTACAGGTTTTAGCCTGTCAATGTATCAGCGTCCTGCCAACAATGAAAGCAACAAGAAAACAATTCTGTCAATGTATGTCATGCCTGACACCGCTCTGTATGGAGATCCTGTCGGGCAGCCATGAGGATGTGTCTCGAGAATTGGCACTCATCAGAGTTTCAACTGCAGTGAATCAGCAGACAGCTTGCCTGCAAGACCATCAGCATGGTGACAAGGCCCGCCGAGGGAATTGCGGCCGCCCCAATAGCAGCCAGCGTAGCCGTGACTGCCACAACAATTGTGCCACCCAAGCCCAGTGCAACTCCATGCGCCTGCAAAGGAAAGAAGTGCGGTTTTGAGGGATGCGTCTCAGAACACCCATGAATGGATATAAATTTCTCTGGAGGCTTAGCAGCTGGCCAGTTTCAGTGTGTATTTACCCGCTCTCAGGCCGCACAACCTGTTTACCGGTTTAGGAAAAGTTCCCAGGAGCGTGTAAGAGAAGCAATGTCTCACTGAACATCTTTGCACATTTGTTATATCAATGCAGGCCTCAGCAGCCTAGAAAAGCAGATGGGCAGCCACACCTGAGCCAGGAAGATGACAGTGGTTGCCTCATAGAGGGCGGTGCCATTCATGTTGACGGTGGTGCCCAGCGGCATCACAAAGCGAACTATGCTCTCCTCACAACCCATCTCCTTTGCGCAGTCCATCGCCACCTGCATGTACATGGCAGCCAAGCACCGCAGGTGAACCCTGACTTTAACCAACAAGAGACAGTGTACTGCTCTAGATGATTAAGAGGCCACAACAGCCATGCATCATTGGACGTACTCAGAAGCACGCATCAAATGTTGAATTGGCAGCGGCTGCAAAAAGGGAGGGAATACCCTATACCCTAAAATTGTATGTTTATACACGACCAAGAAGGGAGGAGCAACCTGTCACGAGATTACACAAGTGGGCTGGTCAAGGTGCGTGCAAGGAGAAAGGAGGCAGGCAACAGTTGCCAGAACACTCACAGGAAGAGCAGCGCTGCTGGAGGAAGTGCCGAAGGCAAGCACGAGAGCGCGCGAGAAGCCGGCAACGACAGAGGTGGGTCGCTTGCGCGAGAGCGCCCAGAACGCGCCCGGCAGGATGAGGGCTCCAAACAGCGCGAGGCCCGACAGCACCGTCGCCAGCCAGGCGGCCAGCGCGCCAAGCGTGCCCATCAGCGAGCATGCCCGGCAGATGGCGGCCGCTATCAGGCTGGCGATCCCCAGCGGACTCGTCCACAGCACCGCGCTCACCATGCGGCTGATCACTGCATTGAACGCCTGCAGGGCAAGCATGCAATCCTAAATCAGTGCTTCTCTGCCTTATTGGTCTAGCACTTGGTCTCATGGGGAGGCACAAACATATCAGGACGTGAAGCATAGAATGAAGTTGTGAAAGCCTTTGTTGAACCCCTCGAGTCAAAGGATACTCAGTTTGGCTTCATGTTGACAGCTATTACTTATAATTTGTTTCTTACATGTCAGCAGCTCAGCGTTCCAGGATTGTAGCAAGTTCTTTGGAGAGGAGCAAGTTGACATAGGCGCACGTTGACGAGGCTGATGAGTCCATCCGCCTGCTCGCCCAGCTGGGACAGGCAGAGGCCGAAGAAGAGCGAGAATGTGATGATGCCCAGAATGTTCATGTTCACAGCCGCCGCCACCACGTTGTCGGGCACCGCGCTCCTGGCCACCACCAGCAAGGCCTGCAGCGGCGAGCTCTCGGTTGGCGCCACGCTCACCGCTGCCGCCTGCGCAATTCCCTAGAGCCGTCACTATCATGTCTTCCTTGCCTCCATAAAAGCATCAGCTGAGTAGCTTTGCTCCTTGCATCGAGGGACTCATAAGAGCCATGCGCTGAAATACCAGACATTCCGCGAAATAATGTGCAGCGAATTGCATCACCTATTTGTTTCATGCAAACAGCATGCTTTTACTGAGCAATCTAACGGACAAGGTTTGTAAAGAAAGCCAGCAAGGGTCCTGAGAATTGTGCCACATGCCCCGCACGATTGATCACCAAGCAGAACATGAGGGATTCAGCGCACCTTCAAGTCAGGACCCCTGCAGGAGGTGACTGCATCGGAGGAGAGAGAGCCACTCCTCCCCGGATCAATAACATTGACAAGGACAATGCCCAGCGCGACTGCCACAGTCGTGGAGGCCGCGTAGTAGAGCAGTGTGTATCGCGCCACCCTGGCCATGCTCGATGTGGACCCCCTCAGTGCACACACGCCTGCATGCAAACATGGACATGAGGCAGCGCTCCTCTGACAGCACAGCGATTGTACAGCACTGACTTCTGATGTTCGCCCATTGCAGCCTAAATTATGCTGCGTGGCACCCGATGTCTCTTTGGTTCTGACCAACTTGATAGGTGTTGTCCGGGCACTTATACAAGCTGCAATCTTTCAAGAGAAATTCACCTCGGCACCGTACTCATCAATTCAATGAGGAGTGACTCGCTGAAGTCAGTTTGTGTTGGACAGCAGAGCTGGCAGACTTACAACAGATATATAGACAGGGAGGACTTTGGGGCGCACCAGCCACCATGGAGCCAGCCACCAGCGGGAGCACTAGCATCTTGAGCAGCCGCAGCATGAGCTCCCCAGCAAAGCCCAGCAGATCTATCTGCTCGGCAGTCGGCTCCGCTAACCGCAGCAGCAGCCCGCCAGCTATCCCCACCACAACCCCTGCACCAGCATTTGACTTATAATACGCTGGGTTTTACTGCCTGCAGTGGCCTCTCGTTCAATTCAACACTACAAAACCCCTTCCTGTGTGGACACTAGACTACTTTTAGATAATAAGCAGCACTCTGCAGGTGTGCAGTTAGCCTACACACTTAAACGTTCATGTGCTCTGCATCTATTCCCAGGGGGCTCAGAAGTAAATGACAAAAGCATTGAAAATATCATAGTGGCTTGCAACTTGCCTGCGAGGGTGGCGGCCAGGAGTGGGTCACTCATGCCACAGCAGCGCCGCCCTGAGTCTCCAATATGCACCACCGTGTCAGACCCCTTTGCTTCTCCTGTTTCTCTGCCGCTCCTCCCAGACGGCCCCATCGCAGCCTCCGGTGCGCTGCTCAACCGCCCCGGCTCGCCAGACTCCTGCATTTCCCAGGCTTAGCCTTCCTTCTGTGACTCATTGCTATTCTGATGATGACAGTGCTATGTGCCGGAAAGCTGTGCGAGCATTACTTGTTGGGCCATGCACTTTGGCAATCCTTGAGTAGCGATGATATGTGCAAAAAGAATATGTAGCCTAGCATGCATGTGATGCAGGACTGTGAGCTGCCTACAGAAGGTGCAGAAGAAACAAGGTTTCCAGCGTCACTTCATTCAAGAACAACATCATGCAGAGCGTTTGTGAGCGGCAGCTGCGCACCTGGCTGCGCAGGAGGCCTGTCTTCTCGGAGGCATCCATGGCTGAAGAGCTTGCTGCCGCATGGTCAAAGCCGTTGTGCAGCACCTCGTGTGCACTGCCGCCGCTGCTGCTTCGCACATGATGCTGCGCAGAACCAGGGAGTGAGCACAGAACTCGAGCAAATCTCCCTAGTTGGACCACAATGCTTCTGGAATGGCAGCTTCAGCATTATACCATGACAGAGGTGAGCTGAGGGCACAATTTGAGGAGCATGCATGCAGCACACCTGGGACATCAGAGTTGGCGGGGGCGCCTCCCTCCTCTGGCCCACATGAAAGGTGCTGATGCCATCTGATGTGGAGGTGTCGCTTTGCAGGCTGACATCCACAGCCAGTGAAGTAGCATCATGGCTCGCCTGATCACACAGACACCTCGTCAACAAGCGTTCAAGCATGCAGGCCCAGCATGATATGAGCAAAGCTGTCATGCACCACCTCAAGGAAATCTGAGAGAGTCCTAATGCAGCATCATCTTCGCATAGCCAAATGTGTCAAGACTCTCACATTGTCAGGGAACATGAGGCAGCTCCCAAGATAGAGCCTCCGATACAACTGCTTGCATGTCTGTGGGAGGGAGGCACCTGCAGAGTGGGCACAGGCGGCGGCTTTCTGGGCCGCTGGATGGGCGGAGGGCGTGCCAGCGAAGTGGACCGGCTCGGCGATGGTGCTGCAACAGGCAGGGGGATGTTGTGTGCGCTGTTGCGCGAGATTGCAGTGTATGATACCGCCCTGCAACACGTCAATGTTTCCCAATTCCTAGCTGGCAGCAGGGCATTCCAGGGAGATAATTCAGGCACTGGAAGATTAAATTTTCCTTGGCATACATGCCAAATGCTGTGCCATGCTTTCTAGAACAATTGGAAGAACATGTGAATTTGTCAGAGTCCCAGTCTCACCGTGGCGAATCGCTGAGAGGGACCTCCTGGAAAGCGCCACGCAAGTGGCTGTCTGTCCTGCCTGACCCGCTGGGATCCCCATTGGTCTGATCCATATCGGCCGGTGAAGGGGCAGATGCAGAGGCTTGTGCTCTGAACAGCGCCCTCACAGCCCCCCTTATGCTCCCAGTGCTGGCCGCTGGACACAGGGCATGCACACAATGATCTGATTATCATCGCCATGCAAGAATAGCCAGACAGCATGAAAGGGGAGGTCTCAGTTGGGTGCAAAAGACAAATTTGAGGAATTCCGATGCTGACTCGCTTCGCCAGTTCAAGCTCTTGCATGGGTGCATGCATTCCCACAGCTAGCCTAGCCAGGTGGGCAAGTCACCAGAATGGTTCAGCAAGGCGCCGGACGGTGCTGGTAAACTGTTGAAATTGGCGAGACTGTTATTTGGCGTGGCTTCCAGCGGCAGGCTGCTACTAAGCTGAGAATCGATCCCCATGCGTCGCTGTGTCTACTTCTCAAACACGCAAGGGTGCGGCACTCCATTCATCTCTTCCTGAGCAAATCAGCTCCCTGCACACCGCGGACGTGCTAAGTCCTCCTCGATCAACAGAAGGCATCTGGGGTCTGAAACCCACCTCTCAGTGTCCAGGGCTTAAAACGTTGGCTGATTCAGAGAAATTCTACACCACCCAAAGCTAAATGCACGCATTGGCCTTCGAAGTCAACATGAACAGAAAGTTTGCTCCACTCGCCTAGGATTTAAACCAGATCCACTGTTACTTGTCCCATCAGCAGCTGGCTATTGCATTACCTAAAGTCTTGGAGATGAGGTCGGTAGCTCTAGTCTCTCGTATCTTCATGGACCTCCTAGCAGTGCAATTGGGAGACCTGTCATATCCTGACGTCTTGCCTTGCCCACTGGACTTTTCCCAACCTTGTGCAAGAAAAACGAGCGAATCTGTCTCAGAATCTCTGTCTTTTCTTTTTTTGCATTAACAGAATTAAACCCACTTTTTAAAGCCTCATTATCTCGCTTTTCAAATGTTTAGATCGTGGTGGTTGGCTCTTTAAGTCTAGCTAAAGAAACCTGTCTAGCGTGCGACACTGCATGCATTATCTGAATATGCATTTCCGACCGTATCAAACCGTTGTTTGTGCCACAGCGTGGTATTGAGGTGTGCACGGGCTTGTATTGTGAGCATCCAAAAACAGCACTATTCAAGGCGCAGCCGAGATATCGTATCTTCTGCGTCCAAGGAAGGAATCCCACAGTGCGATCGTCTCCATTTTCTGATGCAAGGTCACCGATTTGCAAGCCCTTGACCACGATATTGTCTTATAAGGAGACAACCAAGGCACAGGTACGTCTTTTCTACTCCTTTCCGGTGTCGTCGACCGAACCTCCACGGATCGCAATGTGGCACACGTAATAGGACAGAAAGTAATGTATCAGAACCCTTGTTTCCGTTAAACTGTCGAAATGGTAAGCTTTTAAATGAAGGTTTTGTCGTGCGATTCCTTGTCATCGACGCTTTGCGCAGCTTACCTTTTCACTGACCAGTGACGGATTTCGGGTGTTGCAGTGACAGCAGCCATCCACGCTCCTGAAGGATAAGCCGATCTAAGTGAAATCCCAAGATGGCGATGACTGCTACGGCGTTGGCTGCCTCAACAGGCAAGCAGCAGCGTGCAGGAGGTGGGGTTTTCAACCATGCCCAGAGCGGCTGATCCGTTCAGACCCCACCCGTACTTGTTCCGATCCCCTTCAAACATTGCATGCCCCGTTAAATATATCTATTTATGTTTGCGCCATGCATCTTGGCACCTTTTATCTTCAGTTCATGGAGATGAGCAAAGGAAAGCTGACTGCTGGGCCTTGCAGGGCGCGTTTCATCGCAGGTGGGCGGTCCCATCAACTACGCCATCTTCTCCTTTTGGATTTTCATGTCCTTTGCCGGCTTTGCCATCGCACTAGGATCCATGTCCGCGCTGCAGCACTATGAGAACAAGACCGGCATCTCTGACGGTGAGTCAGCACCCAGTTGACCTGGTCAAACACAGCTCTTGCATGTGCACACCTGACTGCCGGTAAACTGCCCAAGGAGCAGCGTATTTCAGGCTGCATTGCTTCAAGCTTCAATCTGCTTGCGGGCAGGTGGCAGCGACGGCTGGGCCATCAAGAGCAATTTCCCCAACCTGAACTCTGGCCGCGTTTTCCGCCTGGACTGGTGGATTGTCTTCTACCAGTTCATCGTCTCCATGCTCGTAGTCATCGCCACCCTCTCCAAAGTCCTCCCCCAGGTGCTGTCTCTTCCATCTGATAAACTTGTTAGATCAGACCTTTCACTCCTGCAATAACTCAGCGCGCATTTTTATAGAGGAGCAGGGGGGAAATCTTGCTGTGACTGTTCATGCCATGTCAGGATGCAGCAAGCCTCATCTTTGCAATTGCAACAGGTGGTGTACTTTGCTGAAGAATAAGTTTGCTGTGTCCTGAGGGAAGCCAGACTCATCTGCGTTGTGCTGTGTGTGGCAGGCGCGTGTGGCAGTGTGCGGCTACTTGGCCATTGCAACCGTGCTCGACATTATATCAGCGGACCGCTTCTACAACCTGTCCCACTTCCACATCACCAAGGCCTACTTCTCCTCCTCGCGGGGTGCCTTTGCCGGCTTTGTGATTGCCGCCACGTCCGACTATGCCATGCTGTACATGGCTGGCCTGACGCCCCCGCCACCGAGCGAGACCTGAGTCTCGGACCTGTACAGTGAGGTGTGCTTCTCGCTCTGAAAATCGATTGCTTGTTGTCATGCTGCATCCATGCATTCTCAGAATGTTGTGTACCAACAGACCCCTGGGACGGCTGATCCGCTCCTGTGTCAGAAAGGCACATGACATCTCGCTTGTCTGAGGCACATCAGCACTTTGAGTATTGAAGGGCCAGCACATGAGGCTGGAATATGATAACGTGCACCCCGTCTGTTGCAAAAAAAAAACTGGTGACATGGCGTATCCCCAGGCGGCTTGAGAGCGTGGCCTAGACAGCCTGAAGCTGTCCCAGAAGGAGTGGACGAGGACTAGAGAGCTCCATGGATAGGCCAGAGCTTCATACGAGGGCCTTCACATCGGAATGACACCAGAGGGCTCATGGCAGCCATTTCAATGCGTCCGATGTAAATAGCTTGTACAACAGCCAGCCCGCAAATTTTTCAGTGAGCTCTGCTCCGCAGCGAAGCTCATAGTGCGGATTTCGACGGAGGGCAACGCACCCAGCATGTTGCTGAGAAATGAGTCTGCAGTCACTGGATTGAGCTGTGCAGCAGCTGCAGATGCTGCACAGATGTTGATAGCTGTACATAAGTCAGCAACAGGGTTGCTTCGTCTCTGTTCTGAGTGCAAATTGCTGAGGCAAGCACCAGCTGAAACAGACAGTGATCTGCAGGACAGGTCTGGCTGGCACTTTGATCAGCACTTCATAACAAATCACCTGACATGGGTGATGCATGCATGGAACCCCAATTCCCTTGATAAACATGATGTTAGGCTGCAAAAATGAATCTTTTCATTGGCTGAGACAGAGGGTACCAGGGCGCTTCGCTTCAAGGGCTCAGACCGCAGTGCAGCACTGGCCATGGCTTGTGGCTAATTGTACCTTGTTTGCATTAGTGCTTCATGGATTGATGTGTGTCATGCGCCGGTTTCCTTTCAATCCAGCAAAATTGAGTTGAGACATACCAGCTGTATGTGGTCATCCTCTAGGGCAGGTTTTTGGTCATCAGGACAGAACCCAACAGGCTCCATCAAGTTGAGATCCCATCATGCAAGATACACTGGCAGTCGATCAAGTTGTTGACTTGAGATAAGGATCAAGCAGGATCCCTGCTGATATAAAGCTGAATTACGCAATCATCGACACATTTACAGTAGTGAGACCAGTGGAGCCACTGCTGGTCATGCATGCATGCGCATGTGAGCACGCACGCACATTAGTCAAGAATTCAATTTGTCACAAGTTGTCCCATGGGTTCGGCTGCTGCGCAACTGCAGAGCCGGAGCTGCCAAGTTGTAAACTGGTCAAAATATATCTGAGGCAGATCTTCTGCATTCCTCTCACTTGGATGCATGGATAAATTTTCAAAGAGCAAAATTGCATCATGGCATGGCTTGAAGGAGGCCCAACACCATGTGACGTCAGCATGGCGCCATCAGGCGTCGCATCAAATGATGAAAATCAACATTTTGTTCAAATTCCTGTCTTATTGTTTTGCGTTCCTTCTTTCTTTCTTTCTTTCCTGTCTTATATATTTATGTTTCAAAATATGCATTGACAAAGAAGAAAATTGAAGACCCAGGTAGCGTAGAACTATCTTAGCTTCAGTGGAGACATGTGGTCAACCACGAACGCCATCACTAATTCTGCGCCTGCTTTACTGACGTTGTATTGGGTGCTTGCAACCGGTGCAGCCCTTTTCACTTTGCTGGTAGGTGATTTGGCACCGGCATTCAGGTGAGGGAATATTTGTTGCTCGCTGGCAACCTCGCTCTGGACCCTGTCACAGCTCAATTGCAGAGCAGCGCAGTGGGATTTCTAAGGCATCTCGAGTCGAACATGCTGGAAAATCTATAATTGCGGGATTGCACGGTTTTTGCAGTGCGTCGGTGCGCTTGTCAGCTAGCAGAGGGAAGACATGGGATGACAAGCCCAAGGCTAAGTTAGGCCCTTTGACGGTGATCACCTCTATGCAACCCCAACCCAGAAAGTTCAAGTATTGTTCAAGTCAATACATGCACGAAATAAGTACTGGATCTGATCTGCAGCTGACGTATGCAACCTTGCTTGACAGGACGTGCATGTGCCTCAGAGCTGGTTTGCGCATTTCTACATGGTGGGTGCAGCATGCAACGCAGTGACGCTAGCACTGCTGCTGGCCCTGCAAAAGGGATCAGCTTTTAGCCGAGGCGAGGGGTTGGGCTTGGTAGGCCTGTGCATGCTGCAGCTGCACTTGGTCAGGCGCCTTTTGGAGTCCCTGCTGCTGTTTGATTATCCGCAGGGCGCACGCATGCACCTCATTGCCTACCTCTTTGGTCTCAGGTGCGAACTGGTTGCTGCCTAGTGCAAATGGTATCATGCCATTGCTGCGTGTCTGCCAGAAGGTCTCAAAGAAACCAGTAGGCAGGCATTGCAAAAGCTGTTGACTATGACAAACCTGTGCATGAATGCAGCTATTATATTGCGCTGCCTCTGTCACTGTTGCCTGGGAGCGCATGGGAGCAGCTGGCATCTGTGCTGGCCACAGAGAACTGGGATGGGCTGAGCGAACCATGGCTGGCGAGAGGAAATATATGGGGCAGCCTACAGCATGCAGCAGGGCCGATGTTTTTCCTGGTGAGCCCCCGCCTTTACATGTGATCCCGCATGTTGGACAGTGGAGCTCTGAGGCAATTCAGTGCTGCTCATGCGGTTGCCCTTCTCTACAACTTCCGTTCCTTATTCCCTCATTATAAGGAAGTTTTTTATTTCTAATGCAGGGGTTGGGCGTCTTTCTGGCTGGGAATATGCTTCAATGTCATTCCCATTGGATCTTGGCAAGGCTGAGGCGCAAGCTGAGCAGGCACGGAAAGAAGGAGGGTGACTACAGCATTCCCAGAGGGGGTGCCTTTGAGCTTGTCTCCTGCCCTCACTACCTGGGGGAGATTGTCATATATGGAGGCCTAATGATTCTGCTTGGCTGCGACAATTACTTGTCGTATGTTATCTTTACCTGGGTGGTAAGCTGCAACAAATAATTCCTTGCTGGCCTCATGTTCACAGAATCTCAAGAATTTCGCAAAATCGCCCCCTTGCGGTGATCAAAACTGACCTGCCTGTCTTTGCATCAGGTGGCAAATCTTTTGTTGGCAGCTGGGCCAACACACAGATGGTATACTGCGCACTTCAAGCAGTACCCTGCCACCAGAAGGGCGCTGGTCCCTTTTCTATATTGATCCTTGCACCACGCGGATTGTAGCACTGGAGTACAATGGGCCAATACTGCTAGCGGTCTACAAAGCCCCAAACTGGCTATTCTAAAGCAAGGTGCGTGCCTCTGGTCATGCCTTCTATACAGTCCTTTGCGTGAAGGGACCAGATTGTGGAGCTCTGGATACAGAAGACTTTAGTGGAAGCTGAAGTGAAGTGTGCATCCGTCAGATCGGAGCATGCAAATAACATGCATCCTCGTTTCTCAAGTGCATAATGACATGGGAACCATGCTGCAAACACCGCCATGGCGCTTATTTACTGAACCATGTGCATGTCTGTGCAGGAGCATGGCTTACTATGGCAAGGATGGCACACTCTGTTGGCAAAACAGCATACTTCATGTTGCCATTATGATTACTTGTTTCTGGAGAGATTGAGCTCTTCTAAAGCCTGACAATTATGAGAGGAATTCTGCCACAATTGACATTGCCAGGTTGTAAGAATATAGATCTATATAGACCTAGATGTGCTCTTGAAGTCTGACTCAATCTGTGAATATCAGACACGCTCAAGAGCAGAGGTTGTGACATGTTTAGAAAAACATAATTCCTCATGTAGACATTCACAAGTCATCTACAAGGTCGAGGGAGTGAAGTTCAATAGGCAAACATCCTGCCTCTCAACCAGATCTTCATTTGTCACTTCGATGCACATCCTATGCTGCCATTTATAGAGGCCTTGAGACACTTCTGCTGTACAGTGATGGTAGTATCAGTGCCCAATATATGCACGGGGGGCACTTGCGACTCTGGGATTTCCAGCCCTTGCTATAGTACATTGTGCCACGCTGTGCTGATGAATGGTGAATCAAGGATACTTCCCTCCCATGTCTTCACAGACGATCTTCCAGCTGGAATGCCTCTCTGCAGGCTGCCTCTGCCAGAGAGGACCAGGAGGCAACAGCATCTCATCATACACTCGTGGCTGATCAGATTCCATGCCACTGAAGGAGATGGTGCCTGCAAGTGCGTGGACCAGGGTTACTTCAAATATCTTGTGCGCATCAGCAATGGCTTCGGTAAGGTACAGGTTCATTGGAGTAATCAGCTCCCCACGATCAGCTGCTGCTAAAGAAGCTCAGAAGAGGCGGCGCCATCGGATGTAAGCCATGATGGAGAGGAAGAAGAGCAGGCAGCAGCTGAAGGTGATGAGGTTGACCTCCACAAAGTTCCACACTGTCTTGGTGATTGTCGGCGGCAGGATCAAATTCTCCCCCAGGATGCCTGCAACACAGCAGCAGCATGCTTATAAACTTTGCGACCCACATCGTAAAAGCACATACTGAGAATGGACGGGGGAAGTAAGCTCTCTAACAGCGTGACATTTTCTACTCTGCAGCGAACACCGCCTAAATCTTAATCCTGCCATACTGCAATTTTCAGGCAGCCCTGGGGGTGTTGAAAAACGTGGACTATAGCCCATGATCAGCACTGTTATTTCCCATAAAAACCTCCTCGGATGCTGATCAGGACCTAAGCAAGGATAGAGAAGGGAGCGCACCTGCAACCAGGCTGAAGATTGCAACGCCGAATGTTCCAGCGGTGAGGACGATCTCCAGCCTGATCAGGCGGTTGCGGCTGCTGTCCAGCTCTATGTTGATGTACTCCTCTGTGTCCTTTATGAACTCACCTGCACACGTTATAAACAATGGTTTCACCACAAGGATGCTATCTTGGACAAAATGGCCAAAATTGGCACTAATCAATACCCAGCATATTTACTGGCAAGGCTTCAGCATTTCTGGGAAGCAGCTCCAGTCCAAGCAACACGGCAAAACACACCATGCCCATGCACAGAAGCATACCAGAAGCATGAATATGGAATGATGCAAAAAACGGTGAATGGTGAGTTATGACCTCACTATTAAGCCATGAGCAACCATCACACCCTCAAACATGTTGATTGAGGCAGGAGTGCCGCACCCACAGACACCAGGCGGTCGTAGGAGGAGTCAATCTGCATGAAGTAGGACTCCAGCAGGTTTTCCACCACCTCTATGCTCTCCTCCATGTCATTTTCCTCGTTGTGGCCTGCCCCTTCATCCGCGCGCGGGCTGCCCACGCCGAAAGGCTGCGGCGTGGTGTAGCGCCGCTCGTCCCTGATGTTGATGCTGAGGGATCGCCGCGGGAGACTGCCCACATGCTGTGACTGCCTCTCCGGCACACCTGCAGCCACAGCGGCTGAGCATTAGCGTGGCTTCACTTCAGGCAATTGCACCTGTCAGTTCAGTATCAACAGCCATACATGCACATGCATGGCCTCCCCACACATATCCTGATTTGGATGGAATCACAGCAGGATTTGCAGAGCTGCTGGCCAATCTGTCGATATCTTCCCCTCACAGACACCATGGAAGGACTACGGACGGAGGATACTCCTCTTTGGGCAGTGCATTGTTCTGCCCTGATGCAGAAGTTGCTCGAGCTTGTAGAGGCCCAGGAGCTGACACGCAGAGGCACCCACCAAGGCCGGAGGAGACAAGGCGCTCGAGCTCCTTCTTGCGCGTGAGGCACATCTTCATCATGTCATCGTCGTCCTCCAGGAAGCGCTGCAGCTCCTCTCGCACCGTCACCACGCGCGTGTACAGCCGCTGGTGCCGCGTCTTCACCTTCCTCACCCGCTCCAGGTTGGCCGTGCTCACCTGCAGCCATGAACGCTCGCAACCTGAGCCACTTTCCTGGATGGGCGGTGAGCGGACAACGCCGTGCCTCTCAGACTTTAGGTGTGTTTGAGGCCTGCCACTGCAGCTTGATCTGGTTTTGGGCCACACAACCTGATAGCCCAGAGCTGTCTGCAATCTGCCGTGGCCGCCTTGCTGCCTAACTCCTCCTTCGATCAGACCTTGGCTACTCATGGACACGGTTGTGGCCAAGTAAATTGCAGCTCCTAGAAGGCATCTGGGCATGAGTTCCATACACAGACTTGCAAGGCTGCGCTGATGCATTGGAGCAGGAGCCGAGGAGGCTTACATGCTTTGTGAGGGCGTCCAGGGCAGGGTGGGAGGAGGACTCCAGCTCCTTGACAAGCTCGGTGCAGAGCGCGCACACATCGCCGATGGCCACCTCAAGCACATGCAGCTCAAACGGCAGCACGGCTGCCTCATGGCGCAGGCCTGCATGTGCACATGTGCCGACACATGTCAGCAGATTTGGTTGTCACAAGGCCCGGAGATGCCAGTAGTAGGGGCATGCTGGATGTTTGTCAATGAAGGAAGCATTAACACGATGTTCCCTGCTTCCCCAAATTGTGTAAATGCAGGATGCATGCTGTTTGAGGGACTAGGACACCTGACGAGTCATCTGACAGGTGGTCATCAAAGTCCTTGAAGAGCACATCATCCTCCCTGTCGCGCCCTGACAGCGGAACCTCATACGACATCTTTGCCTGTTGAGACACAGCAGACCCCAATCATCAGCCCGGGAATGCATATCAAGAGAAATTGATAATTCCCAATGGTGCTAAAAAGGTGAGCAATGCCCCCAGAAGAGCAAGCAATACAGGATGAAGCAGAAGGATGTGCAGAGCCCATGCCTGCTTCTCTTGTGAGGCTTCGATGATGGCGTCTTCCAGCATGGCTGCGAATCGCATTGACAGCGAGGAGCGCTCAAAGCCGGTCTGGGGTATGATGACAAAGTCTGCTGTGATGATCAGCCGCACGTGCTCCACGCTGAACACGATCGCGTTGTCTCTCACCAGTATCTTGCCAGTCTCTGATGTCAGCAGGTTGGGGTCCAGCAGCCTCATGTCTCGGATGGGCACTCCCAGTCTAAATTTCTGCGGGGTCCCCAGGGTGGCTCAGCATCAGGATCATGGCAATTGAGGCAACAATGCTTGATGGACTACAAAAGAGTTGTCTGAACTCGATCCAGCCAGCGATCCAACCTACAAAGTCAGACGATCTGCAAATGTACTGCGCATGGATGACTTCACAAATATCACATTAACCTTGTGTGATATGGGCACCGGCACACCTGTATGAGACCCCTTTTGTCAGAGACGAAAGATGTCTTGATGCCATGACTGTTGATAACCAGCCACTGGGTCCGCCTGCAACACTCAACAACTGTGACAACCGAGGCAGGAGGAAGGCATTAGATTAAGCTCAAATGACAGAGCAATCAATCCAGGACATATCGCTGCAATTTTCCCCAGGTAAGTCTGCGGACCTGGCTCTGCTTTCCCTAGCTGTACTGCCTTTCCCACCAGCTTTCCTGGTGGTGGCAGAGTTGGACTGCGACCGGGGCGATTGTCGTCCGCTGCCACTGGGAGATGCGGGTATGCTATGCTGCGCTAAGGCAAATGCGGATGCAGACGGTTGGGCTGCAGTATTGGTACGTTCAGAAGCCATCCCGTCCCACCATGACGGGCATCGCCCTTCTTCCGCCGCCTCCTCGTCATGGGTTGTCAGCAGAGGCTGCGCGACATCGTATGCATCTCTTAGACGGGGATCCATGGGAGCAGCGACGAAGTCTTATAAGCCAGCCAATGTGAGCTTTCCAGTCCGGCTCGATTTACTAAGTAATTACCACGTGGTAATCGTGCACGTGATATCATCGATGTGAACACATGCATGATGTCTGTCTGCATGTGTCTAATCTGTAACAGGATTGCGTCTGTGTAGGCTCTCCTCAATTTCATTTACATGCACGGTTGACCAACGTTGCCTTTACTGCCCAGAGGCGAGGCCTTGGTCTGCCGCATCGGGTCATGCAGTCCTGATGAGCGATCCCGCTGCTTCTTCATGACATAGACTTGTTGGGACAACTATATTTGGATACGTCCGTGAGTGAGCGTTGGTGATGTGAGTGAGTTGGACTGAGTGACTGGTCACTGTATCTGACTACAAAGCCTCTGGATTGCAACGGTATGCAGGACAGAACACCTGTTGTTCAGGCTTTCGAACAGCCTGATGTTGGAACCAGCGACATCATGTCGAATTCCAAAGGTACCTCCTTCAGGAAGATGGATCGGACAGATGCTGGGAACGCCTCGTTGGAATTGCAAACGAATGCCATCGAGGCCGCGCACAAGGAGCACACAGAGAATCTCGCCGATAACAGTTGTGAAGGTAGTAACCTTGAGTACTTAAATGGCCGAAACAATACTCTTGCCGTTCACTAGTTTCGAGAAGAGACAATAGCTTTACAGATCACTGTGGCGAATGTATGGACGCTTTGTGGGTCTTTCAGGGAGAAATTCGAAGGGTCTTTCAGGGAGAACTTCGAAGGACGAGCTTATGTTCTACTCCGAATGGCTGGAGGAGCATCTGGGCTGAGCTCCTTATTGTGCTTGGTGCTACTGTGGCTGTACGGTGGCGTCGAGCAGGATTCGTGACAGAGTATAAAGGAGTTTTGCACATCGCCAGCAAGTCAGAGAGATATCACCCGCTTCTTCCTGCTTCAGATCAGAAACCAGTAAATTCAGCTTTGTGTAGCGGTGTGAGGGCGACAGAATAAGGACTTGATGACGGTCTTTGGAGTACTTATACCACCCTTTTACCATGTTAAAAGTAGTCTCCCATGTCGTTCTACCCTCAGCAGGCTATCCTCCGGCAAGGAGAGGTGCTGCATCGGGCTGAGCGAGCTCTGGTCGGGTCATACTTGACTGACCCCGAGATGGAGAGGGCATGCAAGCGGGTGAACTGGATCAGGGCCGAGGGTGTAGCTCTGGGAGTGGGGCTGCCCCTGGCTTACCACTGCTGGGTCCCCATGAGGCAAAAGTTTGGCAGCAGCAGCAGTGTGAACAAGGAGAAGTAGCTCTATCTGCTCAAGGTGAGGATGCCTGCCGCATTGCTTTGAAGCGCTTGCCTGAGACAGCAAGGACTTCTTACCACCAGCAAATGCTGTGCGTGTTTGCACACCTGTCATGCTTTCACATTCTGCTCTCCTAGCATCAGGAGTTGATTCTCTTCCTGCGTATCAGCCATGGTGGTCACTTTTCCTGCCATCATTGGGTCCTTTGGAGGTGTTGTATGGCTGATTTCAGCTCAACCTATTTTGAGAGCCAGGCATTTGGTAGTATATCCCTGCCGGTTGTTATTGCAGTTGAATCAATGTTGCCAGATGACCCTGCACCAGCCCAAAGGAATCCGATCACTGATGTACCACAAAGTATTGGTATTACAGCCCTGCCTTAGCCGCCCGTTCTATTGAAAAACAGTGCATTGGCCCACTGCATCGGAGGCCTGTTCGTCCTACCTCACACAGCGCAGTGACTAGCAAGCTGCAAATCTCTTCAACTCACCCAACTTTTGGGCGTGAAGTTAGATTTCCTGTCTTCCTGACACGGGAGCCTACCCTTCAGAATTCTTACTGGGGGCCTTGGGAGCTCCGTGATTGACTCAAGGCAATAGGATTACTTCACCAGATCCCTTCCGAGAACAAGTGACAGCAGTTAAGCCTTGTGCAGGTGTTGTATTATATTGTATGTGAGGCATTGATCTGTGGGACTATTACTAATAGTCTATTAGGCGCTTGATTTCTGACTTCAGATTTAGGCCTTTGTGGGTTGCATGCGCTCCTATCGCCTTCTCTGCGTGTCATTTTTCCTCTGTACTGTTCCCATTAAGTATTGCTGCTGTGGCTGTGTACCATGGCAGGGCCTCTGTACATTTTCCATTGCTCATACGTGTAGCTTGTTGTAATTTTCACACTGAGGCTGATTCGTGAATCATGCACCTTGACTCAATCAGATTGACACATTGTCAATGAGAACGTCTATGGACTTCGAAGTCATGCATGTGCAAAGTGCAACCATTGGAAACCTGGATGTACACATGATTAAAGGGCCCTGTTGCACCAGCTTTTTGCCAAAAGTGCTGGCATGTAAATATTGAGGTTTAGATACTCTAGAGCTACTCCTCCAAGTGAACATTGGGCATCACGCGAACGGGTATTCAAACTACCCAATTCACTAGCAGAATTGGAAGCATTGCAAGCTACTTGCCGATCGGTGCACACCCTTTGCACTACAATGCAGGTGTGCCAGCAATCAGACGTGAGGACTGCAACGCCGCTCATAGCCTGACCAGATCTATTGGATTGCAAGTCTTCCAACATATGAGGCAGCCTCAATACGGCTTCTTGCTATCCTTATTTTTCCAGCACCATTCATGAACATGGCTGTGGGTGAGACACACATGGGCTGTTGCGTCCTGTACAGGTGCAGCCACCGGAAATCAGAATTAATACCCTCTCTGTGACAGTGTCACATGCGCTACCAGCTGCGCAGAATCAGGGCTCAAAGAGCATGTTGTCCACGGTTGACATGACATTGTCGGGAAAGTGCGCCATGTCGTTGTCGGTCGTCCTTGTGTCCATCACGTTTGAATCTGCACCCACAACCAGCGAGCATGATAACCAAGGAGTCACGAATTGCCCCCCTCAATCAACCCAGCCACACTGCCCAAGGACGAAATGGGAGCTGCTTGAGCACCCGCGTCTTGCATTGATCTGACCCCACAAGCAATTCCACCCATGCATGCTTAACAGGGGCATCAATTCTGTTGGGGCACATTTGATCAATTCATGAGTGCAAATTGCAGAAACGCAGAGGAGAGGCGGACTCACAGAGGGGCCCGTTGCCGGCGTGGCTGCGGCGGCGGCCGTCCTTGGGGGAAGAGCGCATGCGAAGCCCGGCAAATTTGGCCGCCGCATTGGCGTGCCGGGCCGCCGCGGCCGCGTGCCGCGCAGCCGCCGCCGCGTGGCGCGCGGCCAGCTCCGGGTTGCGCCGCGGCCGGCCAGCCGCGCCTGCAGACATCCATGTCTACCAATTAGTCACCCACACTTGTACATGTCCTGTACATCAATGGAACCTTCACTGCTGGAGCCTTTCCTCCGAGGTATCAAGACAATTCCTTCGAAATTGAGCCGGAAATTACCAATGGCGCGCATGCTGCCAATATAGAACTTTACAACATTCTCAGTGGCACCTCCCAAGTGCACCCGTTGGCTATTCTGTACAGTGCACTTTCAGAAGAGAGCATTCTCAGGTTCTGCCGCGCACCGCCGCCGAACGCGCAGTAGTCGGAGGAGAAGGACGAGTTGAAGGGGGACCACAGAGTGCGCTCGTTCACATCGTCGTAGATCGGGTTTGTGTCGAAAAGCTGCGCAGACGGCGTGCTGAATGTGGCCGTCTCCGTCACGCCGCGCTTGGGCGGCGTTGCCGGGGGCATCGCCTGCGCGCAGGATACGCAATCTTGGATGCCGCCACATGTGCAAGTGTGAAGGTCTGCTGATGTCCCAAGGCTCACAGGGACTTCAACCCGGAAGCCCAGGATCAGTTGCCGAAAGAAGATCTATCTTCAGGTCGAATTGCTAATTTCAAGCAGCTCAAAAGACTCTTTGCTTAAAGAAAGATAAAATTCTCAGTGCACGGTGTCATCCAAGGTCGGCACTTTGCAGAGCCGTGCCCAGTGGATTTCCATCAAAATGCAGGCGCCCACCTGGCTATGGCCGCTCTTGAAGGGGTGCTCATCGCGCAGCTGCTCGGCAGCTGCCGCAATGGGCGAGGACACCTCATCGGTCCCCCCGCCCTGAAGCCATGTGGAGACTGTGTTGGTGGCGGCCTGCACCGCCGACAAGTATCGCGACGTGTATCCGCGCGGCGTCAGTGGCTGCGCAAACCACAACAGGAAGTCAGCAGCCCGATCAGCCATGCCTCACTTAGAAACGTAAATTTAAAAATGATGGTGCCTACTCAGTCACTAGTCTGTCCCCATGAAAAAAATGTCTAGTGTATGCTTGGGGACTTGTCACAGCGGCTTCATGTGGGCTCCAAGGTACAATCTCAAGGCATTTCTGATCCTGCTGGTCTGCAGGCATAACAAAGAACTCCGCATATGCTTCAAGGCAGCTCCCCACTGCTGAACTGCGGCTTGTCAGACACGCCGTTCCCTGTGCATTATGCCATTTTCTTGGATGAGCAATTTACAGAAGGGGGCGCGCACCTCTCGAGAGGGGGAGTCTGGTGTGGCGATGGGGTGCTTGGGAATGAGCGGCTCCGAAAACTTCTCAGACGGCAGCGGGCTCTTGCGCGCGCCGATGCGCGGCGACGTGTGGCGCGAGTTGCTCTCCTCGAGGCCTGCCGGGGGATGCATGCAATTTGTCAGCCCTGGCAAGCGCATGCATGCGCCCTTCGCAGACCCCATATAAAGGAGGTCCCAAACAATGCCCCCTGTATTTTCCGTTGCAAAGACACATGCCATGCACAGCAGACAAATCTGGGTGTTCAGCCGTCTGCTTCTGGATTGAAGCAGATCATCACAGTGAAACGAATACCCATCCCACTTTATTTGGGCACATGTTGCCCTCCCAGCAGGTACTTGCCGGGTGATATTGTCACAAATTTGCATGGACACCAAAGAAAACTCCACTCTCATCTTTTATTGACAAGACGCACATATTTCTTCTTGGCACTAAAATCAATCATTTTCATGTACAGACAGTGGTGTGCTGCATGAGGGGCGCTGGCGCACCCTGGTACATTTTGACCATGTTGGCGACCTTGCTGCGGTTGAGCCTGGCCAGCTCAGCCTCTGTGTCCTCCACCACCGTCTCCAGCGCCTTTACATTCGCACCCTGCACCGCCTGTTCAGGCACCGTACCCAGGGTTTATACATTACTCACCCTTAGGATTTTATGCAATAAAAAAAGACAGAGGGATCATCTCATCGCGCATCTCCAGAGGCACCAAAATAAAAAGGGCGCACAGCAGATGATATCGCCTCTGAACCTTGCCCTTCCCTAGAATCCTCCCTTCTGGCTTGTCTGCAGTGTCAGCGCAGCTAGAAGACATGTGTGAAGGAACATGTGCAATGATTGTACGGCTGCTGCAAGAAAGCTAGTGGTTGAGGCTGAGGGGGCCACCTGTGCAGCGGCGTTGACGTTGCGCTCCCCAGTCTCTGTCGACATGGTGTCCATCAGCGCTCCCAGCTGCTCACAATAACATCCATTGGATCAGGCCAACTGCAGAATGCACTGTCGACTATCTGTTTAGACATCTTTGAAGCACGGCTATCCATTTTCTCTTCAGGCTTCTGCCCATTGTTATGAGAACTACACATTCCACTGCACTCTGCAACCGGTCTGCCATCACAATTTGGACGCATGCCCATCCATAATCTCTCCATTCTTCTGCCGATTGCTAGGTCGAGGTACAGGGAAAATGCTCACCTCCACGCGGCCTGGGGCGTTCCTGTCGGCTTGATCGGCGTCGGCTGCGGCCTGCGCGGCTGAGACCCGGGCCGCAGCCGATGCGCGCCCGGCCGCCTCCGCCACCGCTTTCTTCTCGGAGTCAACAGCAGCCGTCGCTTCCTTGCGCTGGGCATTTCCCCTGAGACGCGCGCGCGCCTCGTCTGCAGCGGATCCCACCTCAGCCCCTGCCTGTTCTGAATATATTATATAGGTGAATGCTGCATTTTTGCGTTGAGATGGTTGACTTGCTACGCATTCCCAACTTGTACAGCTTGCCCCTCTCAGGTTGAGTCACCAAGCAAGAGCAAAACGCATTGCTTGTTTGCAAGCCCTAAAGCGGCCCATCGCATCTTTGAAAATGAACAAAAATTGCTGGACTATGCTGCAGTATTGTGGCAAAGGCACCATGGTGACCAAGCTTGCGGAGGGGCAAAGCAAGGGGAGAGTGACTCACCGCGGGTCTCAGTAACGGAGTACATGACGGGGACGGGGCCGTTGAGGGATGAGACGGTGGAAGATGTGGCTGTGATCTTGATGACCGGCTGGCTCATGCCGTGCCGCTTGGGTGACGCACTGCGCTTCATGTCTGCATGCACACCAGCACAGCATACCTCACTTGGCAGCACCAGACTCACTCTTCACACTCACAGAGCTCTATAAGCTTGAAGACGCACTAAACTTCTTTCTGACTTCCTTGTGGCTTATCTGACTCCCTCAAGTGCCTCCTCTTTGAGACACTTTGCTCATTTTGCTGACAGTTCAGCACAATGGCATTGCAGCTTCGGATGATGTTGCATATCAGAAGTGGCAAATGGGGGATGCAGGCAAGACAAGATACTTTATCAGACGCACTGGCAAAGCAGAGTAACATGACGCATGCAAAGTTCTCACTACGGAAGGTATATTCAAAGGCCACGCAGCTGACGGGTGCCGCACCGTCTTGGGCCGCGCGCAGGGGGGACCCGAGCAGCGCGCGGTAGTCACTCTCGCTGCATGAGCTGACGTCGTCGCGAGCAGTCTCACGCGGCGATCCATACTCCTCCTCACACAGTTCCGCCTCCTCAGGCAATACTGCCTCCTCCCCTGCTGCCTCTTCTGCGCCAGGCACAAGAGTAATTTAGTCTTGCAGTGTCTGGAGCAAAGAAAATTTGTGGCATCTGAACACAGGCAGTTGATTTAAGTGCTTGCAACCTTGAAGCACATGCACATCCGTTGAGGCCAAGGGTGTGTATATGGCAGTGCCTATGGCTCATCCAAGCCATGCCTGCCAAGCTTGTCCCGAGCATGGCATGCTTCAATGTACAAGAGCTTGTTGTGCTCCTGTCCCCATCATGCAAAAACCCCAGCCTTCTGCCTGCCTGTCAGCGATAGGGAGGGCTGAGATTTTGCCCCAGCAATGCACAGCGCTGCACTCAAGAGACAGGGAGGGCTGAGATACATCTTCACAGAGGGAGCTGTCCCACCCTCTTCGGTGTGGTCCATCCAGTTTTTGGGTTCGGGCTCCTGCTCCATAGCAGCAGCCAGAGCTTCGCCGCCGAATGCTTCATCCAGGCGGCAGGCTGCGGTGCCTGTGCTGGCCAGCCTCGTCAGCACCTGAGTCACCTCTTCGTCATCTTCAGCCGGGTATGACTCGTCCTCCGCCATGGAGAACCCCTCCTGTGCTTCCTGCAGGCACCGCCCCAGTCTCAGCCAAGAATACACTGATGTCTGTCGTTGATGTCGCTCATGACATAGGAATCCGCCCCAGTCTCAGCACATGGAACAAGTTGATGTCTGTCAGCCAACGAGGCCTCAAGAGAAGCAAGGTGTATATGCTCTTGCTGGATGCTGAGTCAGGCAAACCCAGACCGCATGCAGCTGGGACGCCACTCCCACGGCATTGCTGCTGCACAGGATCTGTCCTGCTCCAATGTGGCAGTGTGCATTATGGGAGGAGCTTGATGCACTGTCGATTGACCCCTTTCACTTATGTCCATCCCTTCAAGTAAAGCCCTCCCTTGCAATATTATGTGGGCTCGTCCCCCACCTAGCCAGAATAGCACTGTACTACGCGCACTACATGTGTACAAGAACACAGCTCTGCGCACCTCCTGCTCTGAGTCATCATCGTAGAACTCTTCGTCTTCCTCGTTATCGTAGAAGATAAGAGTTCTGTGGTACTCCAGAAGATCCAGCAGCCTTGGAGGGACGCGGGGAGCGATCCAGGGATCCCCCATCAGGCTGTCATACAGCACCTGCGCCCGTCACCACCCCTGTCACTTCCAGAGACTATCCTTGATGTTACAATAGCACAGCGGTCACAGGCGCATGGAACTACCTTCGAAATCACAGACAGTGATATTTGAGAGGTAGATTTAATGACAAACCTGCAGCATGACTGCACGAGGATGTAGCCAGTGGACTGGGTACAGCACCTGGATCTGCTGTGACAACCACACAATGTGTCAGTGCAGGTTCAACTCGCGATCCTCTTTGACCCCACATGGACAAGAGTGAAGAACGTCTGCTTGCTGTCTTTGTCAGTATTTCAACTGTCGAGCAAGGCCCTCTGGGGCCCTCCCTAAACCCGCACAATGACACAAACTGACAATTCTAGTCAATACTGGGCATCCCGCAGTCCCAGACACAGTATTCCGCGGTGAGCACCGGGAGAATCTGGACACCCTGAAATCCGGTAACAAGATTATACCGAGTTCTCGGAAGTGCTGGAGCGTGCCGTGCTGCCTAGTGCAGCTCAACAGAAGCTGTGGGACTATAGTTCTCACCTGGTGGGTTCGCTTTCTGCGCCAATGCATTTTCCTGAACTCTTCCACTGTCATGAGAGGCTCCTCGTCCACCACGGCAGGAGGCCCAAAGCACCATGTCATCCCCTTGCTACGCTGCTGCGCTGCTTTCTGCTTCCTGCGAGACTGCCTAGACCTTTTCTGTCTTGAGCCCGGCATCCTAGCTACTCTATGCCGTTCTCCGAAAGCTAGTACTGAGCCCTTGGGCCAGTCCGCACAGGCCCCATTAACCCCTGTACAGCTGACAACGAAAGGCTCAAGTTCCTCTTCTCGGTACTCTTTTGTGTACAACACAGTCTAACGCAGCTGCCGGGCGCAATTCAGCTGCGATTCTCGAGTTCAGAGGCCGTTGTGACTCCCCCGTCGGGGTCCCCTCCGCTTTGGTCAGTCTGCCCAGTTTGGGCAGCCTATCAAGCTGCCCAGCAATACCAAGCTAGGCAGCGGCAGTGTCTGGCTGGAACGCCCCGTGCGCGGTGCAAGATGGGGTGGAAGCGCTATCCACGCGAAATGAGAGGCCCAGCCAAGTTCAGTTGTCGGTCAGTTCGGTGCTAAACATCACGCTCCGATCGAATTTCACATTTGGCCAGCCATGGCTCAGGTTATGACATTCTCTGCGTCGCCGCGCCTTGTGGCTGGCCAGCGTGTTTCCGCGCCTCGTCGCAGTGGAGCTCAGGTGAGAGGAGGGAGGCTCTTATGGAGGCTGGAAGACGCCATCTTTTCATGGAGATGTCCAGAACAATGAGCATGCCTGATCTGGGTGGAGTGCATGTGAGAGCAGCGGGGAGAATCATTCCCCAGTGTCAGATTGCATTGGAGATAGTAGCCAGATGGGGAGTATCTTTGGGGCACACAAGGCGCCTCTCAATGCTGCACCTGTGTAGTATTGGCTAACAGAGGGACTAGCCTCACTCAAGACTGTTGAATGCATTAGTACTTTTCTTATCAGCAGTCCTATCTTTTGTTTGGTTGCTGATGCGCAAGTGCCTGTGTGCCTGCCAACAGGCTGCCCTGAACGAGTTCACGGGATTCAAGGCTGCCGGCGCTCTTCGCCTCGGAAACAACCAGAACCAGAGCCTCGCCGCCCGCGTCGCTGCTCAGGCCACCACAGTGCGTCCCGGACAAGTCCATTCCGATCCAAACCTTCCGAGCGTCAGCCACCTTGATGAGCTCTGAAGGAATTATCTTTCTGTTCAGTGGTTTGCATATATCGTTGTGTAGGCTGCTCGTAGTATGGAGCCCACGTGAAAGCAGCGGTATGTGTGCACGAGACCGACAGTCTTCGCTGGATATCTTGCAGGGCACCGTGGGCTCGAAGCAGGTGACCCAGGCAAAGAAGATCAACGTTGCCATCAACGGATTCGGCCGCATTGGTGAGCCCCTTCCCTTGCAAGGCACCTGCTGCAGCTATGTCCTCAAAGCAGGTTGTGAATAGGGAATATCCCAAGTATGACTCTAGCTCTGAAGCAATGTTGGCATGCGCAGGCCGCAACTTCCTTAGGTGCGTGGAGGGTCGCGAGAACTCTAACCTCAACATCGTCGTCATCAACGACTCCGGTGCGCGGCTGCTCCGTTCCACTATCTTGCCGATCTTTGCCTGGTTCTTCTATTATGTAACAGTACAATGCCTGGCCTCGACTAGCAACAGCGATGCCAACAATGTGGAGAAAGTTTGGAGAGTGCTCTCACATGCATGTCTCTTGCGTGCAGGCGGCGTGAAGCAGGCATCTCACCTGCTCAAGTACGACTCTACGCTCGGGACCTTCAACGCTGACATCAAGTGCGCTCCCCCACACTTGTGCCCCATCTTGCTTTCTCTGGCTGTGCAGTGATGTTTACATGTCCCAAAAGAAAGCAAACCGACAGGTTCTGCTGGTGCAGCACCTCTTGGCTCTGCATTGATCGCCTGCATGCGTTCCACGCAGTCCTAGAGGAGAAGATTTAGCGACGTTGAGCAGTCTTTGGGCAGCACTTTGTGCGTTTGGTATGCTGAACATTGGTGTTGAATTCTTGCATGCTACTGCGCAGGGTCATTGATGACAGCACCGTGTCGGTCAACGGCAAGCAGATCAAGATCGTGTCCAACAGGGATCCTCTGCAGCTGCCGTGGGGAGAGATGGTGCGCCCCCTGCCGCCAACTTAGTCACGCTGCTGACTTGTGTCTTCTTGACCTGCAGCACTGAACCTTTATTGGTTCGAAGCCCAAACATCATGATGAGTGCTGCAGACAAATAAAGTATCGCACAATCTTGTCAGTGAGAATTTCAGTTGTTTGTGAAGTTATTTGCAAGCAATTGCACACCTGCCAACACACATTATCTTCTTGCACTTTGTCCTCTGTTGGCATTGTCAGGTCGTTTTCTCAAGTTGCGCGTGCGCAGCAGGGAGATATGATGAGCGCTGCAGACATATACACAATCGCACAATCCCCGTAAATATCCCCTAAAACTGAACCTGCAGGGAGATCTGCTGCGATCAGGGAATTAACAGGGTCTGTGTGTGGGTGCAGGGCATTGACCTGGTCATCGAGGGAACCGGTGTCTTCGTGAGCAGCGACGGCGCAGGCAAGCACATCAAGGCCGGCGCCAAGAAGGTAACCTGTTGTCCTAATGAACCACAAAGCACACACCTTCCAGGCCGCACCTGATCTGCAGTGGCCAATAGCTGCATGCGAATGCAAGCCATTTTAAATGTTCTGTGGGTGCTGTTCTTTAGCGCTTGCACAGCCATATCATCGCTGAACTCCACAAGCTTGCAAGGCTTCGCAGATGCGAAGCAGAAGCCAGCGAGTCGATCATTTCATGCATGCATTGCTGCTCTGCACAAATTCCTCCGTCAGGCAGGCCTGCATGCCGCAGTCCTTAGTAAGTTACGTGCTCATCTGCATTCTCTGGCCGGTGTTGATCATAGTGTTTGTGTTCCATGTCGGCAGGTGCTGATTACAGCCCCGGCCAAGGGCAATGACATCCCCACATACGTCATTGGTGTGAACGATGACACATTCGACCCCTCAGCGCCCATCATCTCCAACGCTTCCTGCACCACCAACTGCCTCGCCCCCTTCGCCAAGGTGCGCTCGAGTGCCGGCATCTGCCTCTGCAGCGCGACTATTATCTGCTCCAAAGCGTTGGTCCTGAACAAGCAGATGAAGCTTTGACGGACTCAATCCCATTGTCGGTGTGCACACCCATGAGAAAGGGGCCAGATCCATTGTCAGGTGCACCAGCTGCTAACAATTAGAGGCCGAAAGACAGTCCCTGATGCGAAAGTGCATGGGCCTGCACATTGAGTGTGGCACTCTTGTGGAAAATACTTTCTCAGGGCTTTCAGCAGGTCAGAGATGCAGCAAGAAAATTGGCCCATGGCCCTTGGGAGATATGTGGCACTGGTTACTTGTGCTCTTGGGGCGCAATTGTCTGTACGTTGCACCCAGTTTGAACCACGAGGCAGCCTTCCGCCCTGCACTGGCGCCCGCACAACTCACCTGTGATGCATCTTCTTTCAAGTATGGCTTTGAGTGGTGCGCGTGCTGTGGCAGGTGCTGCACGAGAAGTTCGGCATCGTCAAGGGAACAATGACGACCACCCACTCCTACACCGGAGACCAGAGGCTGCTGGACGCTTCCCATCGCGACCTGCGCCGTGCGCGCGCAGCCGCGCTCAACATTGTGCCCACCACCACCGGGGCCGCCAAGGCCGTCGCCCTCGTGCTCCCCGAGCTCAAGGGCAAGCTCAACGGTGCGCAGCCCCCTTTGTGTGTGGCATAGACCCCTGAAGCGCTGTGCGGGCACTGTGTACGAAGACGTGATAGCCTGCCATAGCACAAGCAGCAAGCGTGAATCGGCAGTGAACCTACCACTAGACTGTGACCAAGCAGACATGCAAGCAGCAAGTAGATTGCGCAGAAGCAAGGCCTGCTGTCCTTGCTTGGTGCTCACTCTCGTGTACTGCAAGGAAGTCATCAGAAGTGGCAAGTCTTAATTCGCGGGAGTGTATCTATCCGCCCCGCGCATTTGCAGCTACCACTCAAGTCTCTGTCCACCCATGCATGTCTTGTTTGCCTCTGCTGTGGTCTATAGCTTGGCCAGTGCGTGAAGCCCGGCACAGAGCTCTTCTGCCGGTTAAGCGTGGTCATGTGATATAGTGTACCTTTCAGCTGACAGATTTGTGTGCGGCTGTTCCCTGCAGGCATTGCGCTGCGCGTGCCCACCCCCAACGTGTCCGTGGTGGACCTGGTGATCCAGGTGGAGAAGAAGACTCTGGCAGAGGAGGTGAACGAGGCCTTCCGCAACGCCGCGGCCAACGAGCTCAAGGGCATCTTGGCCGTCTCCGACGTGCCCCTGGTGTCCAGGGACTTCGCGCTCACAGACGTGTCCACCACCATCGACTCCTCCCTCACCATGGTCATGGTGCGGCCCCGCTCTTAAATACCCTAAATCCCTTCTAATTGGGTGAATATGGGTAGACTTCTGGCATGGTCATGGTGGTCCCTTTGTTAAAGGCTTACATTATTGGGGCTGAGAAAGGCTAAGGAGCCCTTTCTCCTTACTCTGGCGGTTGCTCTGCCTTGATGTTTGCGTTCCTATTTTTCCTTACTGGGTCAAGAAGGGGGAGCTGTTATGCACTTATTAGGGCTTTTTGAATTCCGCCCTGTGCTCGATGATTTTGTCTGAAACCTGGCAAAATCAAGGCTGTCAGTAATGAACTGCATCATTCATTCTGGATGAAGTCTCGATGCGTGGATGTGCTTTTTGGAGTTGGGCATTCACATTCTCAGCCGCCCCGTGCTTGTGTCACCTGATACTAGGAATCTCTTCAATACTGTGACCAGAAGTTTGATTGCTGGTGTGCTGTGTGGCAGGGAGACGACATGGTCAAGGTGGTGGCATGGTACGACAACGAGTGGGGCTACAGCCAGCGTGTTGTGGACCTCGCCGAGCTTGTTGCCAAGAACATGTGAACAGCTTGCCTTGATTCCTTGAGCCCATTTCGAACTTGAGCGGCCCCTGCGCATGCATGCCCACAGGCTGCCGGCCTGTGCAGCGCTGCTGCAAGGGCGGTCACTGCCTCAGCACTGACTAGGAACTGGGATCTGGTTGGGAATTTGCGAGAGCTTCCGGCAGCAGCTGCTGCGAATGTTTGTCTGCGCACAGCTTGCTGTCTGGTTGCATGACATGAGTAGAGTGAAGGCCATTTCTGGAGAGAGGGTCCGGACACGGTTGAGAAGATTTCAAGCAATGTAGGCACCGCTTCAGGATTTTGTGCGGCGGTCCTGGAACGTATTTTTGTGTGACCTGAAAAGTTTTGACGGGGAGCGGTTTAGCTTCACAGGTGTTTTGACTCAGGCCCAGATGCGGGCACTGCCCATGCCGTCTCCTTGTTGCCACTACATGAGGAAGTGTAAGATCTTACACTGGTGTCGCACAACTGACAAGCAGTCCCAGCAGTGCCCACAGCTCATTAACTGGCGGCGGGCTCTGGCTTGTAGCGCTACAAGCCAGCCCTGGATCCGGCAGGACCTTGAGGCCCTGGATTGCAGAGGTGTCCACCGCATATAGGCTTGCCATGGGCTGCCAATTACTACAGACATGACTTTGTAAAATTGCATCAACCTTGCAATTATATTGATTTTTTTTCATGCGCATTCTCGTACCGCATGCCCGCCACTCAGTAATACTTATAAGTCAGTGACATTGCATCGCTTGCAGCCAACTTAGGGCTGACCCGATGCTAAGTTTTACTTTATATACATTCAGCGCCCAGCCCACTGATCAGTGAAATTCAGGAGGTGATCACTGATCACCACCTCTTTAAAACACCGTAAAGTCCAGCAGGAACACCGTGTGAAGGCGTGCAATGGGACATTCCTCCTACTAGTATACTGGAGGAGTCTCCAATGCTTGTATCTACTAAACTACCTCCCACCTACTTAGTAGACCCCGATTTCTGGCCACTGTGCAGGGGCCTACTAGTAACCCAACATCCGGGCTGCACCTGTCCTACTTAAAGAAATGAATGCTCAGGAGCTCGAATTTCTTGCGTAGCAACATTGCCCTGCAGGCGACGCCAAGAAACAGCAGGTTTGGAATCATTCCATGTGATATGTTTTCAGGATCAACTGTTAAAAGCCATCGCAGATCATTTGCTCGGTATCTTCAATAATTAGACAATGCTGTGGTCACAGGTTGCTGACAATTCACCTCATTGTCCCCCTCATAAAAGCTCATCGATGATATCATGATACATATGAGATCGATCATATACCACCTGATGCTATCATTGGTCCATTGCTGTGAGCATTTGAGGATTGGCCCGGGTTTCCCCAAAGTTTCAACTCGAATATGCCCCCCATATGCACATAAGGCCATCTTCCACAGATGATGCTTTCACAAAAGCCGCATTCGGCACCATACAGTAATAGAATGCTCACAAAATGGATCATGGATCTGCCAGACACTCAGCGACACTCCTGATGTGCTCAGGCGTAGTTCTGCAGCAGCCGCCAATGATGCTGGCCCCACTGTCAGCCCATAGGCGCGCACTGCAACCAAAGTTCTGCACATCCAGCCCAGAGCTGCCCTTCCAATCCCTGGCAGCCGCATCCCACTCCTCACCCGAATTTGGATATGCCAAAAACAGCTTTGTTGGGAGGCCCTGCTGCCGGCCCGCCGCAGCCATCCCCTATGAGCACAAGGAAGATACACTGAACTTGGGAGACTGCACGCAAATGCCAAGGAGGAATGGATTGGCATCGTTGTACATATTGAAGCATACATGCACAGCCTTGCCAAGGAGACGAAAGCAGCTAGCTTAGTGGGAATGCTGCGAATTTGACAGAGGGAGCGCGTTTACAGCAGGGTAAGATCACCTTGATCAGTGGGTCCACAAGCTGAGGCGGCAAGCAATTGACACCGACTGCCACCACTGAAGCCGGCTCGCACATCACAGGCAAGCATTCCTCTGCGCACACCCTTCAGAAGATAAGCATCTGCTTGAATGTAAATGTGCACCCCCGACCGTGTAGAGCTGCATCAATCTCAGGGCACAGCTCTCCTTGTAATCAAGGTAATGCATGCAACCCTGGCATAGGCCTCATCAATGCCAAATCGGTAGAGTTGGCATAAGGATTAGAGCATGTGTGTCTCCAAGACACAGCAGGCAATTTTGATATCTCCTCCCACGAGCGCTCACCTAAAAGGTCCTCTCCATGACAGATGGCAGTGCCAGATCTGGCGCTGCAGGATATCCATGCTGGTATCCCCAACTGCTCAGTACACAGCAGCCGCGAAATTGCGCGCAGCTCCTTCAGACAGGGCACCGTCTCGAACGCAATGAGGTCAATGCCGGGCGTTCCAACAATTGCCTGCCAAAAGCCACAGTTCCTCTCACACACAACAACTGCAACCAGAACATCTGCAAACCGCCAGCACGGTGCAAATGGTCGGCGCCCAATTGCACGTGGAAGGCTTGCAACATAATGCAACAGGAGCCGTAAACTCTCAAACCTCTCCCGTGTGTCATGTGTTGTTCAGACAAGCTGCCAAAAAAAATGGGCATTGGGGCCCCAGACCCTCATGCTTGTCCAGTATTGTTCAGACAATCTCTAATACAGACCCGCATCGGTGTACCAGGCAGCACTGCCTCCATGAGTAAATCCATTACCTGCAGCCGCTGCCGATGGAAGTCCATCAACTGCTCCTCGCTGACCCGCTCTGCATAGCTGCCATCATATTCCGATCCATCGGCCAGCGCTGCGCCATAGGGGCCAGCTGAGAATGCCACCAGCGGCCGCAGTCTTTTAGCCCGCCACCCATGTAACTCCGACCCTTCTCCTTTAAAACAAGAATAATTCCCATTTCAGGGGTCTAAAGGCCTGCACACTGAGATGGGGAGGCCTTATCGTTGCAGGAATGCCCTGCTTGTAAAAAGGGGCACCAGAGCATTATCAAGGCCTGCACAGCTGGCCTGTGGGAAGAAGAAAGGGTGAGGGTGAGGAAGAGGGGTTGCAAGCCTTACCAGGGCCAGCTGACAGTGATTCAAGCCAGTCCTGGTGTGCACTCCAGAAGAGGCGCCGGGCATTGTCTGCCAGCTGTACACTTTTGCGCAGCAGCTCCTCTGCATCGGCCCTGCCAAAGCCGGCCTGCTCGAATCCGTTGAAGGACGCCTGATATGAGGCTGTAGTGGCCACATCAGCCCCTGAGCGCAAGGACATAAATGTGTCTTCAGCTTGTCGGATCAGTTGTTATTCCTGTTCGGGTTGGCTAGCAAAGTAAGCAGGTGCAGTGGCAACAGATACACAAGTGTAGCACGAGGTGCGTGCCTGCCTCATAGAAAGCAGCGTGCACTTGCGTGACTGCCGCAGGATCTTCTGCTAACATTCGAGCGCTCCAAAGGTGATCCTGTGTGACACCAGTCGTCATGCAGTTGCCAAATCTCTCACCTCTGAGGCCCCTTCATTGTGACGCAGGACAGACCATTCAGGGCATTATGGCATGAAGTCAGATCTGCTATGTCGAGGAGCCGATGCAATCGACTGCTTGTCTGGAACTTAAATGCAGATATGTGCATATTGTCCTCTTTCCTGCACAAGATCGCAAAAGCCAAGCGTACCTGAGAGAAGTCTTTGCCCATCCTCTCGAGCTGCGTCGCAAATCCCCCGTCGAGGACAGCGGCTCTCTTGCCGCCCCCAGAAATGATTAGTGAGATAGGATCTTTGGACATTTTTTTCAATCCTTATCGATCACCTAGATCCTGTGCCTACGATAACAGCCTTATGCCGTGCAACATGTACATGTTATGCGGACCTGAACAGCACTGGCGTGCAGCGACAGGCGACCATTCCAGATGTTGAGAGGCAGCTCACTGTACACTCTCCCCCCATACCTGTCCAGGGGCCCCTCCTTTCTATCGCCTCTCCGTTCCGGAAGGGTGTCGGAAGTATCCTATTAGCTAAGCACGTGCACGTGGCCTGCTGCATTTCGTCCAGCTTCTCTTGCGACAGTGAGCCCGTTGTTGTCGCAAAATCTTCTGTAAATCTTATCGACTTGGTAGAGTAGCTGAGAATCATGAACGCCGGATCGCAGAGATTGCAAGGTGCAGGGAAAGATTTTTGCTGCACTCCACTTCACAAGAGCTGCAGTTTATCCACCGCATCAAGGCAATCCCCGAAGGCAAGACTAAATCGCCGAAGATCGCCAACCATGGCAATAGCTGCAGAGCCGGCTGTTGCCGAGAGACCAACTGTTGCACAGCGGCCAGACAGTGACGGCCGGTTTGGACGCTTTGGAGGCAAATACGTGCGGATATACTTGGCTCACGTGAAAGCATTGATCGAAAATCATACTGAACATGATTCCTTCGAAAGGAATGAGCTCGTCCTGTGGATCGGGGTCCATTCAGCCTGTAGCTCTCACTGCTCTATCAAACGCCTGAGAGGTGCTTTGTCAATTAACAGGTACCAGAGACATTGATTGGCGCTTTGAAAGAGCTGGAGGAGGAGTATGCGAAAGCTATGGCTGATCCTGGTTTCCAGGCGCGCACCTTCCCTTCATCCTTGTTTGAAGCTTGCCTTACATCTCCAGCTTCCCTCGCATGATCATAATTCTCCCCTTGTTTGCAACAGGCAGAGTTCGCGGCCATCCTGAAGGACTATGTGGGCCGCGAGTCCCCCCTTTACCATGCAGAGCGACTGTCTGAGCGATACAGGAGGTAGCTCTAGAGACTATTCTCTTTGCTCCACTCTTCATTCCAGCTATTGCTAAGCACGTGCAGAACCCAGTGTCACACTGTGTAAATTTTAAATATGCTGCATCTGAGAATATGCATTTGTGAGCATCTGCAGGCCTGACGGGTCAAGGCCAGAGATCTATCTGAAGCGGGAGGACCTCAACCACACAGGCGCTCACAAGATTAACAACTCTCTGGGGCAGGCGCTGCTCTGCCTGCGCATGAAGAAGCGCCGCATCATTGCTGAGACCGGCGCAGGCCAGCACGGTGTTGCTACAGTGCGGGCACTTCCCTCTTACTAATGGCTGCTTGACAATTTCTGTCATCTTTTCTTTTTGAAGACAAGATGACATTCTAGCATTGCGTTGTCATGGTGCAGCACCTTGCTTCTCACCTCTGGTGGTTGCATTGGGGGTTGTGATGCTGTGCATTTTATAATAAATGATAGCCTGCCTGGGTCACCTTCAAAGTACAAGCTGCAGGACTCAGATCCACTGTGAGGCGGACATGGCAGCAAGGGTGCACAAATGGTGGCATACAATTGACCTGCTACTACTGTGAATGGGTTGTTGTGTGGCTGACAGATGCAGGCCAGGGAACAGTTGCTGGATGCTGAGGTCGGTGGGTTTTCTTGAAATGCAGGCAACAGTGTGCGCCAAGTTCGGGCTGCCCTGCATCATCTACATGGGAGCCAAGGACATGGAGAGGCAGGCGCTGAATGTATTCAGGATGCGCCTCCTAGGAGCAGAGGTCAGCTCTCCACTTTTCGTGAAATCTGAGTCACTGCGCATGATCACTTGAAGACAGCAATAGTGGCTTGTGCACACCACTACTATTCCTTTTTAGTGCTTGGCTGTGTTGCCAGAGGAGGATCGCACATCTTCAGTGGTCTGTAGCAAGCAGATACAGTCAGCCGAGCTTAGTCAGCAGCGCCACATCAGGCGCAATGCTGTCTGACGAAATAAACTCAATGTCTATGGCTGTGCTCATTACAGGTCTGCTCATGCAGAGTTTCTTTGTGTGTGATCTGGAAGCTGTGGATGCAGGTGCGGCCCGTGCATTCAGGCACGGCGACGCTGAAGGATGCCACCAGCGAGGCCATCAGGGACTGGGTGACAAATGTGGAGACCACCCACTACATCCTGGGCAGCGCTGCTGGCCCCCATCCCTATCCCATGATGGTACGCGCATTTCATCCATCAACTTCCCATCCAGCCCAAACGCTGCCGCAGTTTCTACCCTTTGGGGAGCCAGGGAAGCCCCTCACAGAGCATGCACCATTTGTGGTTGTGCTGCAAGGTGCTGCCATACTTGTGACGCAGGATGGATGTTCAGAACAGCATGCACTTCAAAGAACATGGTCTCTTGCGCTGTGATTCATTAACGCTTCTACCCTCACAGAAGCTTGTTAAGAATACTTGTCCACTGGCAGACCTCATGCTCTACTACCGGCACTGCTGTATGCTCATGTACCCAGAAAATTGGCCTGTTTTTCTCCTCAGGTGCGGGACTTCCAGGCAGTGATCGGAAGGGAGACGAGACGGCAGTGCCAGGCAGCGTTTGGAGGCAAGCCGGACGTGCTACTTGCCTGTGTCGGCGGCGGTTCCAATGCCATTGGCCTCTTCCATGAGGTGAGTGCTGCTTTGATCCCTTTCTCAAACAGCCTAGAACACGTGCAACAGAAAGGGGATCGGCAACAAAACCTACCGTCAGTGCCTGTACAAGCTGGCTAGCAAACAGACAGACAACGCTGCACCTGATAAAACAAATGATTCTTAGTCCCAAGCTTTCCTTCTCACCCCTGTCCCTGCATGATGAGGTGAAGGTACATGGCAGTACAGCTACTTTTGTGATGCCAGATGTGCATTGAAAGTTGAGTTTTGGGTGTGAATTTGCTTGCTCTCCCTTCCCCGCTTTTCGGCGGCGGATGTTTGCGCTGCTGTGAAGCTGCCTGTGGCCATGGTGTCCTGGAAGGGCACCCACTACAAGCCACTTGCACAAGCCAGTTTTGCACTCCCTACCACCCGTTGCTGGGCGAGCCTAGAGCGCCGTTTACTGGCTGAACCATGGTCCAATCAAATGATATCTTGTCACTTCTGATCCTATTCTGCAGTTTGTGGACGATGAGGACATTCGGATGATTGGGATTGAGGCGGGTGGGGAGGGTGTTGACACAGAGAAGCATGCAGCCACGCTGACGAAGGGCTCCCCTGGAGTGCTGCACGGCTCATTCTCCTACCTCCTGCAAGACGATGAGGGCCAGATCATCGACCCCCACTCCATCAGCGCCGGGTGAGGCCCCTTTACTGTCTCAGCGTTGAAGATTTTCCTGTGGGGCCCTGAAGGGCGCTAGAAGCTTATTGGCCTTTGGTGATTTGACCAAAGCAAATTCTCAGCAGAAACACCCTTCTTGTGGGGCTGTGAAGAGCGCAAGAAGCTTTTGGGCCGTTAGCGAGTTGAATGAATGAAATCGTGGGCATCAGAAGTGCCTGGAAGCCCATACGGTGGAGAGTATCTGGGTCATACCTCAAGTCAAGTTTCCGGTGAATGTGCCATGCGAAGAGTAACGCTTTGCTGTGAACAGTCTAAAAGGTTTTAGGGAGCACCTGTCAAACAGAGGTTGCATCTGGTAGTCTTCATTGGGGTTCCCTACTTTGGTGTACGTGCCAGTGCTTGAGACGCTGCAATGCGGAATGCTGGCGTCTTTGTTTCCTGTGCATGGCGAGCTGACTGGCTTTGCTGCAGGCTGGACTACCCAGGCATTGGCCCAGAGCACAGCTACCTGAAGGACCTAGGCCGTGCAGAGTACTATGCCGTGACTGATGCTGAGGCGCTGGAGGCATTCGTGCTTGTCAGCCGCCTCGAGGGCATCATTCCTGCGCTCGAAACCTCCCACGCATTCGCCTACTTGGAAAAGTGAGTCGCCCAATTCCTACTTTTTAGTGTGCTTTATGTCCAAAAATGAGTCCCAATTCCTTACTTCTGTACTATGCATTTCATGGGAGGCTCTTGTACTTGGCAAACACCTCTTGTACGGAGGTGTCTTCATTTTTGTGCACATTGCATTTCACATGGCAAGGCAATTCTTCCTCCTTATTTTTGGCGCTCACTCTGCTGTGATTTCCGCAGTGCTCTTTCTCTAAAATTTTCATCTGAACCTTGGTTGCAATGCTGGGAAACAAGGCAAGGCACCTTTCGGACAAAGGAGTGTATCGAGAATGGGTGCTTGGTGTCAGGTTATGCCCTGATCTGCCCAATGGCACCCGTGTGGTCATCAACCTGAGTGGGAGAGGCGACAAGGATGTCAACACTGCTGCCAAGTTCCTGGACATCTCCGGAGAGTAGGCTCCCGGCCGCATGAGACCACTGGGATGCTGAGAGGAAATGACAGCAGCGCCCTAATAATTATCCCTTTTCGGTGCTCATTAAGCTGAAGCGTGTACTCGTCATTTCATCAAGGCTCCATGCTGCTTTCCAGCCCATGTAATCTGTGGCTTTCGTCAGAAATGCACCATGGCCAAGGCTTGGCAGATGCACCCATTAAGTGGCTACTTGAGACTCCCCAAAATTTGCGCTGCGTCAAAGCATTCAAAACCATTACAAAAGTCAGAACAATTCGAAATACATATACACGCATTTGCACTTCTGTCGTTGCTTCTCAGTTGCATGTGGTCCACCCACTGGAACACTCCTACTAGGTAGTACACAGCGTTCGTGCTAGGCAGCTTCATCATAACCCTCACAGAGAGAAGCACAGAGTACTTAGGGCACACTGGCATCACATAGGGCTGGCAGACAATATCAGCATCATTTTGCCATGATTGTTCATATCCAACTGCAGGTCATGTCTGTTGATTGGCAGCTCCTCAACTCCTGCCGTGATCATGCCTCATGCTTCCAATCCATGAGCGCTGCAGTAGCGTCGGCAGAAGAAGTTAGCATGTGACAATGTAACAGTTCCTCGGGGACTTACAAACCAGTGGCTATACTGAGTCAGACTGCGCATGTCATACCTTTGAGGTCCTTCTCTGCCACGTTGTAGTTCCCCAGGATGCTCTGCACACAAATGCAAACGTTTAAGATGCATCAATCAGGTGACAGGCATCATGCACATGCACAAAGAGATAGTAGCTCCAAAAAGAATGAAGGATCACAAGCTGCGGTATTGCACCTTCAGCTTGGAGAGTTCTGACTGGGCATGGTCTTCAGCTTCTTTGGTATCCACCTGCCACAGGCAAATGCACATGTTGACTCACTTTGCCTCCAAGAAAATATTCACGGGGCATTCGTGCACTGCATGATCCAGAATAGCTTGGATTGATGCACTGCCATCGTCACCTTGTCAGCCTGAGCCTTCACTTTCTCCAGGAGCTTGCGCAGCAACTTCTCGTCCTCTTTCCTGAAGTGGACAAGCTCCTCGCCCTTCTCCCTGTCGGAGAAGGTTACGGAACGCTCGCTGATGTAGTACATTGCTGGACGCTGCGCGGAAAGGGAGCGCAGGGTTGGGGCAATCCTCGAGACTCGCTGAAGGAAGGCCATCTTCAGATATGATCAGACCTGCAACAACACACGATTCCGAATAATGTACTTTTAATACATTAACTTTTCATCGGTGGTCCATCATTGTCGAAGAAGAGGTTGGCATTCCAGATAGGAAATTTTTGTGCTGCACCTCAGGTCTGACACAGCAGGGTGATGGATAATGGATGCCTTGGTTACAAAACCTGAATAGAAACTTTTCTGATGTGGAGAAAAGATCCGAGCAAATTCTTCGATACCTGCAGGATCCTGTCTTCTAGTTGAGTCATCTGCTGAGCCAAACTTGGCATTCTGGGGCGTCTTGCTCCAGACTGGTCCCAGGATTTCAGTGTGTTTCCCCTGGCTTTGCACAACATATTTTGAAGTTTTAAAGGTTGTAGAGTGCTGAGACTGAAGAGTGCAACGTCTATATCCAACATACCCAACAACCAGTGACGACCCAAATCAACCACTTTTGATTGCTTCGGCAGAGTGGTACTCTTGGTTGCTTCTTGTAGGTGAAGCCTCTCAGACAATTCTTTGAATCCATTCGTAACGATGGAAGAATTCACAGCTGCTAATATTGCCGTTTCTGATGAGAAACGAGAGGAGGAGCTAGAAAAGACAAAGAAGGGCACTGTTGACTACTCTAAGCTAGAGGAAGAGGTGGCAGCAGCGAAGAAACATGCCAAGGAGGTGGGGCACACAAAACAGTGACAACGTGCTGTGACGTATAAGCAGGATTAATCCTTGGCGAGGTTATTGCTGCCCTTTGCCAGTAAAGGTAGATAGCTGCTCTATCTCAATGAATCGTCTACATAACAAAATTCATGCCAATCTGCAGGGTGACTTGACAGCAGCACTGGAGTGCTTGCTTTCTCTTGAAAAGCAGCACAGGCTGGGAGAAGACATCACAGCAACAAAGCTTTGCTGCACAGCAATCCTAGATGCTCTTTATGAAGCAAAGGAGTGGAAGCTTCTCAATGAGCACATACTATTGCTGGCAAAGCGACGATCACAACTAAAGCAGGTCTGTTCGCATTCTTGAGCCTCACAAAGCTTCTCATGGTGGCTGTCAACTGTAGCTCGCTGGTTGACCACCAAAACATCTCTGCCTGATCACCTGACTGTGGCAGGCTGTGCAAGCTTTTGTGCGGCAAGCGATGGGATTCATTGACCAGACCCCTGACAAGGAGTCAAGGGTGGAGCTCATAAAGACGCTGCAGACTGTCACAGAGGGAAAGGTGCTCTTCCTCATCCCTTGCGATGTGCTGGCTGTTTGTTGCGCCTCTTTCACGATTGTGTCTCAATATCCTGCAGCTGGTCAATTTGCAGTGTAGAGTTGGATAGAGGATCTTAGAGCTCTGAGCGTTGTTGCAGATCTTTGTGGAGATAGAGCGCGCACGGCTGACTCGGCAGCTGGCCAAGCTGAAGGAAGAGGAGGGCAAGATTGACGAGGCGGCAGAGATCCTGCAAGAGGTGGCAGTGGTACGTTCCTGGCTCGTCCAAAGGCTTTTATGCATGCCTGTCATGCATGCTGTCCTAGGGTGCCCCATCTAGAGGTCATCTGTGTAATAATGACCAGAGACATACAAGCGCCTTCTTCTCACCCTGACCAACAGTCCTGGAGTGGCCTCCTTGAGATGACTGCAAATACTTGCCAAAGATGGTATCAATTAAATGTCACTCGTTGCACGCATGCTGATTGTCTGCATGGTACAGACCACAGCCAACAACTGCGGTATGGGCGTGCATGCGTAAAAGATGGTCGTCATAAGTATTTCCTTTGAGTTGGTGGTACAGCGCATGCAATTGCCACTTGACTGTGAGTGCAGGAGACGTTTGGGGCGATGGCGAAGACAGAGAAGATCTTCTACATCCTGGAGCAAGTGCGGCTGTGCCTGGACCGCAAGGATTTCATCAGGTGCTGCGCCAGAGCTCTCCTGGGGCGTGCACCTCTATCTTGAGCGTCATATAAGCCTTGCAACATTTCATCCCTATGTCTGGCATGTTTTGGCCGTCTGGTAGCGTGCATTGTGCACCCTACTCACCTTTGCAGTCCCACTGCACCCATCTGCCAAACGCCGCTGGAGCAGGTTCAGGAGCCGCAGGTTTTTCTCTCCTAGCTGTGTAATAATGCTGATCTATTGCTGGAATGCAGGGCCCAGATCCTGGCCAAGAAGGTGAGCCCGCGCGCATTTGTGGACCAGTCACACAAGAAGGGGCAGAACGCTGGCGAGGTGGGCATTGAGGGGACCACCATCCAGGCAGCCGACGCGGTGAGTCATTTCTTTGACCTTGCCTTCTCTTTAACATCATGGGAATGTGCATAGGCACTCTACTTCACTTCAACCTTATGACATGGTGTGAGACAATGAATTGGAGCAGTCACTTGCTTCACAAGTACTGATGTCGAAAAGGCTTCTGCGAGCCAAAGTGGTTCACCCCAGACCAGATGCTGCGTATTGTATTCTGATGCATTGCCTTGCCTGCCCATTTCCAGGGCACCCCAAGCCTGCAGGAGCTGAAGCTGATGTACTACCAGCTGCTCATCCGCTACCACGAGCACAACAACTCCTACATCGACATCTGCCGCTGCTACAGAAGCATCTATGAGGTGAGCCCTTTTAGTCCCACCACTGTCCATTCACCACCAGAGTCTCCTGTATAGTGCTCAACAATTTCTCTACTCCTATGCCAACCAGCACGCTGATGCCAGATCCTTCTGTCACCGCCATCATGTGATTCCTCTGCTGCTGAGAGACTCTCGGCGCCCAATAACTGTTTCTCATCCTGTGTTGCGACTGCTTCTGTGGTGTTGGAGTGGATGAGAGAGCCTTTGCGTCACAGTGTGGTTTCGCAACGTACCTGTCGTTGTCTCTGTTGCGCTGCGGCCCTTCTTCTTTCCCTTCCTCTTCTGCTTGATCTTCTTGGCCTTGGCCGGCTGGGCGGTGGCGGCTGCAGGCGCTGAGACTGGCGCGCTGCTGCTGTCCATGGCATCAGTGTCTGGCTCCCTGGCTGCCAATGACGGAGCCAGCTTCGCGGCAGCTACGGTGCTGCTTCTGTGACGTTAAATGGGGCGTCATTGCCTTGCTTGTACAGGTGCCCAGCATTGCAGAGGACCCGGCCAAGTGGGGCCCTGTGCTGAAGCGCATCTGCTGGTATGTGATCCTGGCGCCAGCTTCCAGCGACCAGGTCACTCTGCTCGCTACCACGGCCGCCGACAAGAAGCTTGTGGAGCTGCCCGCTTACAAGGAGCTGCTGCAGAGCTTCATCACCAAAGAGGCGCGTTTTAAAATATAAAAGTGTCAGCAAATGAAGTGTGTCTTACCGAGCTGGCAAGGGCAGCTGGTCATCTGTGCAATACTAGTGCAGAAAGTTGATTGATCCACGGAGAATCCAGGGAATAACCTTGGGATAATCACATCTGGTGGCAGAGCCCCCGTGCCGTGCCATAGCATCTCAAATAGGGCCACGAGCCGCTGTGATGCCAGCAGGCATTGCAATCGAAGCATTGACATGCACATTTATCGCACAGGGTAGCAAATCAGAGAAAGAGGTGTGCAGACATCAAGGCAAAGCGAGCGCCAGAAGATAGGAGAAAGGGCTGCCTCGCAAGTGTAACTACAGGGGGTCTTGAACCTGCTTCTAAGAGTATTTAGTATTCCCCAGTACCCAGCAAAGTTGAGGGTATATCTCTTATTGGGGGCAGGTGCGCTGGTGGTCTGCCTTTGAGAAGGAGTACTCAGGGGAGGTGGATGCGGAGGCCATTATCTTTGGCGGTGAGGCCGGGGCCAAGCGCCGCGCGGACCTGCGGCTGCGAGTCATCGAGCACAACGTGTTGGTCATCGCCAAGTACTACGCGCGCATCACCCTCGCTCGCCTCGCCCAGCTCCTCGACCTGTCCGCCGCCGACGTACGCCGCTCCTCTCTCTGTCCCTAGAGATAGCCTGAGATCGCTGCTGCACCTAGACTTGCCTCACATTGCCGTTGTAATGCATATCTAGCATTGGTGTCCTTAGAGATAACCTGAGCTCGCTGCTGCACCTAGACTTGCCTCACATTGCCATTGCAAAGCATGTCTAGCATTGCATCCGCTTGGCTATGTTCAGTCTGTCACGAGCTGCAGCCTTGCGCTGTGCACCGTAATGTGCGTGGAGTCTTCGTCATTACAGCAGTCCTCAGTGGGTTTGACATCAGGATCTTGCGCGTTCCCTGGCTGCCATGGAGCCTTGGAATCAAGCTTCCGACACATGATGTATTTGATTGCATGCATTGCATTCCAGTGCGCTGCCAGGCCATAGTTGGGCTGCATGAGTTCCAGTCACACAGGGCTGATCAGATGTTTCACAGCTTCCCAACCGTTTAACATGATGTGCGCAAGTGGTGTATGTGATGATGCGTGTGTGGCTTGCGTGCGCGCAGACGGAGAAGCACCTGTCAGACATGGTGGTGGCCGGGGCGCTGACGGCGCGCATCGACCGGCCAGCCAGCATCGTGCGATTCGCCGCGCGGCGCGAGCCGGCCGCGCTGCTGAACGGCTGGGCGCGCAACATTGGGCGGCTGCTGGACATTGTGGAGAACGCGACGCAGAACATCCAGAAGGAGTCCATGGTGCACAAGGTCGCCATTGGCGCTGCATGAGGAAACTGATTGTTCCTGTGAGGAGGTTCCCTCGTGTGGAGGTAATTCTTAGCCTCAAGGTCCAAAAGGCAGCAGATGGCTGGTGTACCTGGTTTGAGGCACTCATGAGAACTGTCTTAAGTCTTGTGCGGTCCCTGTGGACCGAGGGTGCGTGGGGAACACAAGCAGGCTCAAGTCTCAAGGAAGCGGCAATCTCCATGAGATTGGAATGAGAATGTGTCTGGCTGCGGTGGGTGTTGCTTCGTTGCATAGACCCGCGATGCCACGAAACAGACTTTCGGTTGTGTCTTGCAAAGACATGCTTTAGCTCAAACTGTATGATGCTACATAAAAGACTCCAGTGACAATGCAGTCAGGTACCACCGGTGCCCTGCTAGTGCTTTGCATGCTATGCTGCTGTTGACGACAGCACGAAAGAGCCATACTAGAAAGTCTGTAATCTTCCCTTGTGGCTCTTACATGGGCAGAAATGCCATCGCAAATGCATGCATGGCAAAAGCAATGATCAGAAGTCTAGGTCGTCGTCTGGATCTTCGTCTGAATCGGGGTCAGTCTCTGAGTCACGCTCATACATGATCTGCCCCAGGCCAGGATTGGGAGCTGCCTCCTTGAACTCATCCTGCACAAGCCATTACATTCATTTTAGTAAGGTTCTCATCTCGTGCAAAAGCACACAGCGGTGCACCACAACTGCCCAGCTCTTCACAGAGAACATAAGAGTGCACTGGCTTTGCACTGTGCTCACATCTCAGAGAAAGAGGAGTGCAGACATCAAAGCAGAGCGAGCGTCAGAAGACAGGAGAAAGGGCAGCCGCCTCCGTCATGCATCAACGATGCAATGATCCCCCCGCCCAGGAGCAGTAACTTGCATATCAGAAGGAGATGCACAGCTCAAGTAACATGGAGCACGCCTGTGACTGGGCCCCGTTCTGGCGCTGCTCCCAGGGAAGGACGACGTTCTGCCGCGCAGCCGCCTCCTGCTGAGTCAGCGTTAGTCGCATTCCCCCACCCATCTTCTCCGCCAGCGCCGCCAGTGCAGCTGCTTCTTTGGACGCATCTTCACTTCTGGTGCCCCCTGTTGAACGAAGAAGGACTTTAATATCCTTTTGTGTTCAACTTGTAGCAGACATCATACCGTGTGCGATCCTGACTTGTAACAATACCTTTTGCAGGTCTTCTGTACGACAGTCATGATTTCTTGATTCTCATTAATGACACAAAACCTAACATACCAAATTTCTTCACCGCCACCACACTTGGCAACGACAAGTCTAATCACATTTGAACGGCACCCACCTGGAGCACTGGCAAGCTTTCCAGCCGCTGGGGTGGCTCCCACTTCAGGCTTCACCTCTAGGAGAGTCCCATCAGTCAGGAGTTGGTAGCAATCCTTAACCACCTTCACTCTGCCTGTCTCACAGACACACTCAAAAGCCTGATCAGCAGCCATACATTGTCTCCATTGACCCCATTTGGAGCAGCTAAAACAATCCTGCACTGGCAGAAATGACGCGCTGAACCATCTGCCTGCCCTGGCTGTCAAGCTCATGTGCAGGAAAAAATTGGGAACCGCTCGTGACCAGCATGTCTTTTCACATTGCAGAGAGTCAGGGAAGGACCTGTGCGCTGCTTGATTCGTGTTTCCAAGAAGACATCGGCAGCAGATGGGCGATCTGCCTCGGGCGGTGGCATGAGCTCAGCCACACACGCAGACATCCGCTCCAGGGCCTGGACAGTCAGTGCCTCATGCAAATCCTGTCCACCCAGCAGACAAATGTATCAGCACTTAGCACAGCCCTGAACAACACTTCGGCACTTCCTGTCATTGTGCTTAAGGGCATGATAACATCTTCATTGTCTACATGGAGCACAGACATCACGTGCTGGATCTATGGGCAACAGATGACAACAATTGACAATGATGGGCTTGTCTGAATCCTACGTCCTGCAACCTGCCGGGGGTAGGCCATTCACCGAGTGGAGAGTCGCCAATACGCAAGACACCGATGGCGCATGCAGGATCCTGTCTAGCAATTCCAAGACCTGCGGGATCAGAAATCAGCTCCGTTTGAAGGCAGTCCTGGCTTTGTCTATTCAACTGAAACGAAGGACCTGACTCCTGCACAGCAGAAGTGGCATCTGGAGGATCAGATTACCTTATGCTCTGGGTGCAGGAACAGCAGCGAGCTCAGAGAATCAATAATGACCGCCACGGTCGGAGCTGCAGCTGCACTGCTGTCCGAAGGTCTCCCACTTGTGCTTGCGCGGATTGTTGTGGGCTCTTCTGACCCTTCTCCAGACTGTCTGGGTTCTCGAAGAGGGACTGCCTCTGAAAGTTCCTCCAACGCCCTGCAACATGCTATTGTTGTCACTTTCACATCAATGTGCATGCCCCCATCCTTTAAGTCCGCACGCACAGGCATTGCCAGTGTCTTCTGCGATGCTGTGCCTTGAAGCTTGTCTCACAGTGACCGCGAGATACAATTGCAGCGCAAGTTGGCAGCAGGGAGGGTATGTCACCTGTCACTGTGCGCATCAAGCCGTGTGACGTGCAGCTGTGCGCCCAGTATTCCCTTGCAAGTGCTTGAATAGCCAGCGCTGGTAACGCTCGAAGAGATGCAAAGCACCTCCTTGGCCTGGGCGCGAAGCTGTTTCACAGCGTTGCACAGGTCCACTACAGCCTGCATGACAGCAATGCACATACGTTATCTATCAGCTGCAGCACAAGATCCATCAGCATAGATTGAGTCGGCACTAAGCGCATCAAAGAACACCTGATGGACACGGGTGCATATATCTTATAATCGGGTGCAAGGATATGACGGATCTTGCAGCTACTGTGTATATCGATATCACCTTCGAGGCAACAGCTGGGCCACCAATTGATGGCACACTGTCCTGGAAAAGCGCCAGCGGAGGAGGTCTGGTACCAATGGATCCATCTCTCAAACATCTCAGCAGCTCGTCCATTGCTGATGAGAAGGAAGATGAGATTGCGGCAATCTTATTGCCTACATTAATGCTGCTCTACTGCTGGTGCAAGTCGCACATAACGTTTATGTTTGCACACGCCCTCTCGTGAATTGATTTTTTGTTGAAGCACTGCCTGGCACATGCTAGAGATACAGGATCCAACATTCGGTGCATTTGCTGTGAGATGGTACTGTCACACGCAGATCAGCGATCTCCGAAACCGCGTTTCGAAAGTGCACAACCTGACGTCACAGCTGCAGGGAAATAAATTACCAGCGGGCCTTACAGCATCCTTGTGGCAAAGCACCAGAAATGCAGCAATTCCCAAAATTCCCAGTGCTTGCAGCAACGTAACGAAGATTTGAGGAGGTTGTCTGAATCTGGTCTGTGTCCGTGGTTGTGCCAATCCGTAGAGGACGCCATACCTTTTGTCAGGATGAGCCACGAGTGCCCAGGAGACCAATTTGAGCAGGAAGCCAACCAAGCCCGGCTGTGCAGCGCTGGCTGTGGGTTCTTCGCGTGAGTTCCTCTGCAACCTGTGCATTGAAGTTCTGGGTCCTGGCTGATATATTGCGCAGCACCTGTCTTGAATCTGGTTTGCTGGACAGTCCCTATTCCTGTTTGTCCGTCAGCTCAGGCGTTTTGGTCGACTTTTACAATAATCAAATATATTGTTTCCCTCCGCATTGGTGTTCAGGGGATCGTCAGATGGGTTACATTGGTGGGCCACGCGGTCCAGACTCTCCAGAGACTGAGCCTGGTTTTGGTCTTCTCTGTATAGGAACCCCGCCTGTTTGGATATGTGCTCCAAGTGCTACCGGGAGCGCACGGCAGAGGATGAGCGAACAGCGGCAAATGGTAAAGCAGCGGCAGCGGCCTTGAACTCTTCGCGGATGGATATTGGGAAGCCAGCCAGCCCGGTCCTTCCACCGCCTCGCCCAGCCCCTGAACCTGTGCCCTCGGCCGATGAGCCCAAGACGGAGGCCATGCGTGCGACAGAGGAGCCAGTTCAGGAGGAGGCGCATGCCCCGACAACCTCGGCGTCCGCTGAGGAGACCAGCGAGGAAGAGAAGCGGCCAGCGCAAAAGAACCCCGGGCGCTGCTTCTCCTGCAACAAGCGCGTGGGCCTGACCGGGTTCAAGTGCCGTTGCGACTACGTGTTCTGTGCTGCACACAGGTGAGTTTGAGCGTTATGATCCAATACACGTTGCAGACAACCTCGTTGCAAGACCTTTTAGGGAGATTTGGGGTTTGGCTAGAAGCAGTTGCTCAGGTGCGAGGTAGGTGGGGCCTGCCCTTGGATCAAGTCAGCCTTTTATTTGTCTTTTTTGTAGTCACGAGCCTGGATCATCAGGGGCATGACCTTTGAGCTAGATAGTTGTGGGTAGTTTCTCATCGGGAGTCTGAGCTGGCACTCTTGTTTGTTTTGTAGATACGCGGAGGCCCACGAGTGCAAGTTTGACTACAAGTCAGCAGGGCGGCAGCAGCTCGCAAAGAATAACCCACTGGTGCAGGCTGCCAAAATCGACAAGTTATAGGGAGGCACAACGCCGCATTCTAGGATGTTCTAAGCGTGCGCGCGGCCCCAATTGGGCCTCTGCCTTGCAAAAAGAGATGTGAAAGGCCCTTGTGTACAGTGTTGGTCTTGCTGCTTTGTCACCGCTTGCAGGCAGTCCTGCACGGCCCAAAGTGGGCTCTAGGTGGGGTCAAGACTGGAAAATTGTTCTCAGGACCCACGGTTCACAGATCTCTTGTGTGGCGTGCTAGCACGTGCACAGAGGATGCAGGCTGCAGTGACATGGGGTGGAAAAGCAGTGGTGGGCGAGATTTGCTGACATTCTTTGCTGCTACCCAATTGGGCTGGGGAGGGGGCCTGGCAAACGAGCTGCCCTTCTCAGTTCCCAACCGAGCATCACCCTGCTTGGCTGTGCGCGGCATAGGACAATGAGTGAATTCTGGGCTTGAAAAGGACGGAAATGAGTGGGAAGGGTCTAGGAGGGCTGCTGGTGTTTGTTGGCTGCCCTGTTGCTTGACAGGTTGTGCGACAATGCTCCCATTGTGTTGATCTGTACCATAGAGCGGTTGCATGCTTAGGTGTGGTTGTTCGCCAGTCTGTGCGACGTTGTACCTTGATCTTGATGCAAGCATCTGTATTCTTCTATTAGGCTTCTTTGAATCAATCAAGATCTGAGCCTCCCCCGGACGTACAGACCATATATGCATGCTGACATGGCCATTGCAAGCTGGCATTTATGACCACATGACCTAAGAAAAACTTATTTGCAGCCGGATTTTTGCAGCGCTGCTTGGAAAATCAATCCCCGCCATGCTTCAGCTCTGATGCTGCTTGACAGAGCTCGTGATCCTGTGATACCTGGTGCTGCAGGACATCAGGCACGTTGCAAAGATGTACATGGAACTCCTCCACACACTGATGTGAAGCCACAGCGCCTGCAGCTGCCACGCGTCCCTAGTAGGGACTCCCTACACTGGTGACTCTACAATATTGCATTAACTGTGCAGGAGCTTGAGAGACTTAGTGATTACAGGCAGCGCTCTTAGATATCAATTTGCTGCCAAGGCGAGCTTGACAGAGCACCACTGATATTTGCAAGAACAGCACATGCTGTACAATCATACACATTACACCACAGTGGCCAAATTTTGAGAGCACTTCTTTGAGTTCCTACACATGTACAGGTCCAAGCAGTCCAACACACCATATACTGTAGTACGCATTCCTGTGCACCTTACTGACCGAACTATTTATAATGCGCTACAGCATGAATCACCACAAAATGAACCCTTTGCAACATGTACAAATCTGCCCAGATGGACCGTGCCTCTACCCTTGCCGCACTTTTCCACCCCTGTATTGTCACCGCGAAGCTATCGAATTGGCACTAACCCGTGTAAAAGGCCTACATTTCGTCCACTGCGCATATTTATGGGCTTGGCTGCTCTGCTTCCTGCGCCGGGCTCTCAGGCTCAGGCGAAGCCGCGCCCGCAGCGGTGCTGATGCCGGCATCGGCCGAAGCGACGGATGCCGGAGGGGAGACCGGGTGCGCGGCCGGGACCGGCCGGGGGATTGACGGCTGAGGCACGGCGGGCGGCTTCCATGCATCTGCGACATGCAACATAGGCTCAGAAGGCGGCATTAACTCCGCAGACTCAACATGGCCCCCATGTTATTTGATTGTAAGAAGACAAATATGCAGCGCACATTGGCTTTGCCCTTGCTACTTTGTCTTGTCAGATGTCTTGACGACGGCGGTAGAAAAGCCATGGACCCTCGGCACCGACTTGCAGCAGTGCATGTTGCATGCAGCACAAGCTGGTGCCCAGTGCATGAAGACATCTGCAGCCCTCCAATAATAAAGAGATCAAGGGCAAAACCTGACCATTCCACATGAACATCAAACCGTCATCCTGTTCAGCTTCCCGCACGCGCACTCGCGCACAGAAGACCAGAGCACCGCACAACATGATACAAACAAGTGGTAGCCTGCCTAGGTCACATGCAAATCCTGAGGCGCACCAGCAGGGGGACTGCTGCTGCTGCCGCTGGCGCTGGCGGTTTCGGCAGATGTGGCCTGGTCAGCGGCCTCTGCTGCGGGTTTTGCAGCCTGCGCAGCGAAGGAGGAGCCTCCGTCCGCCCAGGGGGCACGCCGGGGGGACCGCTCCACGTCAGCCGGGGGGACCGCTGCGCGCAGGGGGGACCGCTCCACGTCAGCCGGGGGGACCGCAGCGCGAGTCGCGGGAGGGAACGCCCCGGCAGAGGACGTGCGTGGGACGGCTGCGCAGACAAGGCATCCTGCTTCAGCGCTCAGCTGATTGAGTACCAGACAGAGCTGGAGCCAGACATAATACCCTGCAAAACAAATGCCAGCAGAATGGCAAGGAACAACCCTTGCGCTTGTGACAGGATGGCCAGTCCCCTGCAATTGCACAGCATGTTTGACAAGCTTGGTATTCTGTACTGTGGCGGCATGCTTCTGTCAGCACGGCCATAGATAGATGCCTGTCTGTGCAACGCATGTTAGAGGCCGGACGCAGGCTCTTAGTTGGTAGCAATCCTTATATCGTCACCAATGGGTTGAAGTCGCCCGCTTTGGTGGTCTTGACACGCATTCTCTTTACAAAAGACATGGCTGTGACTCGCGTTCAGCCATGTGACGGCATGCCGCGCGCACCTGCGGTGGCAGGGAAGGCGCCGTTGGCAACAGGGGAGTCGGGCACAGAGGCGGCACGCTCCCACGGCTTGGGCCGCGGCTTCATGCGCGCACCGGGCGGCGGCGCGGACGGATTGGGCGGCACATCGACGATGTCATCGCGGATCCCCGGCGGCGTCTGACCCTTCTCCAGCATCTCCAGCACCTGCGCGCGCAATTTCCCTATGTTTGTGTCAAGTTAATTTCTCTCTTGGCATGATTGGCAGCGCGGACCATGCATCTCATCAAGCAAGAGTGGAAAGCAGTTCCTGCCCGATGCTGCCGCTTTAGCGTTTGACGCGCGTCTGTCAAAGGGCGCAGCAACAGATGCCATAGAGAATATATGGCGACTGATAGGATTCAGACCCCTGCAATCAAGAATCACTGCTTTGCAGGACCCAGTGAAAGAAATAGTTGGATGCAATTGGGCAAAGTACAGAAGCTTCCCACCTCCATATAGGAGGCTGGGTGGGGCGGCTGCGGCAGAGGCTCCGGCTCTGCTGTGGCGTTGTCAGCGACCCCATTGGCCATGAAAAGAGAGGCCCCGCGAATCTCCTGGATCCCATTTGTCTGCACACCTGTGTTGAGCACCACAGCCCCTGTTAGCCCACCATCTGGATGGTGTGCAGTGAGCACTTGTGAGCTTTGCCTGAGACAGGGAATACCGTATCTGTGCCCGGCGCTGCCATAGAGACTGTAGATACAGCCACTCTTGAAAGGCAATGTTATGGGTCACTTTCACCCCGGTACATGGCTCGTGACCTCTCTGCAAAAGATTGCCATGCAAGAATGTGCCAGGCGTTCCTCGTGACCCACAAGCAAGAAGCTCTACGTACACTGTAACGCAGGCAGGTGCATGAGCGTGTATTACTAGGGTCCATGGGCTGATTGAGATGTGGCTCTGTCCTTGATTAATAGGTTTTGGGTGTATGTGGTGCATCTCACCAGGGGATGTGAAGGGGTCTTGCACAGGAGAGATGGGCACAGGCCGCGCGGACAGCTGTCCGGCCACCATTGCAACCATTGTCTTGATCTCATCCAGTTTTCGGCCCTCCTCGGGATCCGCAACCGCCTTGGCCGGGCTGCCAAACCTGCAGCAGCACACCGGTGTTACTAATGGCCTTGAGCAGGCGCACAATGACCTCAAAAGCAACGGAATGCTCATCATGAATTCGCTCTCCACTTGCACCAGCTTGTTAGTTCCAGCAACTGGCAAAATTGGTATAAAAGTCAGGAATCATAAATTTTCGAACACGCTCATCAGCTGCGCTGCCAGCAGGGTCGCTACAACAAGGAGGCAGCTCCTCGCAACCATTGCCCAGTGAGCACCTCTGCAGAAGACAAATGCCCACAATACATCACTAGACTTTGGAACATCGCTAGACCCCCCAATGAATATGAAAGGCCATGAAATAGCAGGCGCACTCGTTGAGGGAGGTAGCAAGCACTCGCAGCTCTGAGCGCAGCTGCGCAAGGGTGACGGTGTCCGGCGTTCCGTCCACTGCGGCCGCCTTGCCCTTCTCCAGCGTCCCGATGGCCTCCTTCAGGTCCCCCAGAGTCTTCTGCATCTCCGCCGTCTGCAGAAGCCATAAAAGATGATTCGGGATTAATCTTCAATGTGAAACACGTCCAGCGCATGCAATGCCTGGCAATTTGCCTTGATGGGATGTCAGGATGCAGTTCTAGCAGCGCTGCAGACTGCCTGTTTACAACTTTTCAAAGAACACTCCACATCCGATGTGGTAGAAGAGCAGTCTGCAGGTCCGGGCACAAAGCCACCTCTATACCCAACATGCACACATTCTTCCAAGTTCTTTCTGGCGTTTCAGTGGCTATGGCTGAATGATGCAGCACAGGCAGTTGGAGCACCAACCTGAGCCTGGATGGCAGTGGCGACCAGCCGGGCAGTCTCCTCCGCCTTCTGCTCGGCAGCGGCCTTGTCGGAGTCGCTGCGCCACTCCTTGTACCACTGCGAGACCTTGGGCAGCGCATACTCTTTCACTGCGTAGCCCAGCGCTGCCACCAGGCCCAGGCCAACCACCACCTGCAGCATGCAAGCACATGTCAAAGGGAACGCATGCAGCAGTACACGAAGTCGAGATATGTCATGATTGAAAGTGGGAGGGAAGACAGGCATGCACTCATGTGATGGTACCATATCATGCAGAAAGTGCATGCACAGACAAATCGCTTGACAAACGATAGCAGATCAGAAATGGAAGGGGCTGCAATACACAAAAGCGTTCATGTCACCCACCCTTCACTACGGCAATAATACATGGCGGCCATTTCTTCTCAGCTTGGCACGCACCAAGAGCACAGCCTGTTCCCAGTAGATGAACGATCGCATGGACATGACAAGGGAGTTCAAGACGGCAGTAGCGCACCTGCGTCCATCTGATGGGCTGCGGAGGCTGGGCAATCGGCTGCGGCTGGAGCTGCTGCAGCGTGGCAGCGGTGCCAGTAGGGAAGGGCTTGGGTGGGGGCTGAGCAGCAGGCTGCGCAGGCAGGCCAGAAGAGCCGGCTGGCACTGAGGCTGTGGGGGTGTCTGGCACGCGGCGGAAGGCCTCCTCGATCTCCGCTGTTGTCAGGCCCTTCTTCTCCAGAAAGCTCACCTTGGAGGCTGCTGAGGAGCCGCGCACCTGCGCAGGTGATTAGGCCTGAGGTCCGAGGTGGAATATTGTGGAAGGCCCTCGAGGCTGATCTCTGGACACGTAACCCGTTAGCAAGACCAGTTTTAGAGCATATGTTCAAATGTTTGATCTGCTTCATATCCTTGGGGGTTGACGTGCAATCAGGAGAGTGAAACGTAGACACATGATGTGGCGCCATGGCATTGGTCTGTGAGTGTCTCTTGCAGGCTACCGAATGCAAACACAAAGAATATCACAGGAGGACAAGATCACGACAGAGGCAGTACACCTTATGGTCGGTTGAACCCACTAAGGTGACTTCACGATCGGGATACCAAAAAGATTTTATTACGCACCTTGGGATGAGACAGGAAAGAGACGGCGTTCTGAATCTGGTCTTCTCGCAGAGATGCTGCCGGGCTGCTGGCCTGGGGAAGACCGTGAGCAGCGTCAACAGGAACATCCTGTAGGTTCTTTGCAGTGCCATCTTGCCCTTGTTCAGCTCCCGGCTCCTGATGATCGACATCTGTCATTTTTTGTGCTTCTTTAGGATCTCTAGATCCCAGCCAATTTTGTTGTAGTCAGAAAGCACAGATCCGCTTCACAGGTATTCTGGAAGCAGACCTCCGATCCTGCCCTACAGACAGGAAGGGCACAGTTAAATGATGGTACTACCTGCAGAGCATATGGCGTAGGGCCGTGCTTGGGAAATTCCCATTGAAACGTTCTGCAAATTGAAACAGCTCCATCGTCCAGCTCAGCCTGATCGGGGGGTCCAGATATTGGCGACGGGGGAACCGCTTGGAGCGGCGCTAGGGCATAGCGTGGGTGGCAAGCGACAGAGCCCTGGATTCTCTCGTTGGATGTGGGAGTTCTGGGAGAATCAAGAAACAGCGCCGAGTCATCCGACGGCATCAGATAACGAGCAGGAATGGGCAACACTGTGTCACACTGTGAGCCTAGCAGCAAGGTGTGCACCTCTTGCTCCTGCTATCACTTTCGTGTTTTCGTCGTCACCGATATCAGGAGTAAATATCTTGTCATCCAAGGTTTGGTATTTTAGACTATCTTGTCCCAATGGGCCGTCCCATTTCTGCCGCAGACCAACCCAGATTCCCTGTTCTTGACTCTGTAGTGACTGCACTGTAGCACATTCGCCCTCAGTGTAGCAGGGATGTGAAGTGTAGGAGGGGTGGCAAATAATGGGTTTGGATCTGGCACCCATAGGTCTTAATTTGCTTCTCAAGTGAAAGGTTTCTACTATCTTTAATGGGCAGACTCATTTCTGAAAAACTTACCCGTCTGACAATTGATTTTGAATGACGGCTTTGTCCCACTCCAGGAGGAGCTCACAGCCGATGAGCCTGCAGCGGAGGAGCCAGCAGAGGAGCAAGAGTCAGAGGAGCCTGCAGCAGTTGAAGAGGAGGAAGAGGCGGAGCCAGCCCCTGAAATAGTGGTGCGTAGGGGTATTTTTGCCAAACATCAGTGAAACATCATGGACTCAATGCTGTGCTGCACGGACCTTGCTGCATGCAAGAACAGCTCCGAATGGCTCTGGAGGACCTGGGTACTTGCAAGAAAGGTTCTGGTGCTGAGCTGATGCTGCTCTGCACAGGTTCGGACAGCGCCATACGACCCGCGATTCCCATCCACAAATCAGGCCAGGAACTGCTACACTCGCTACAATGAGTTCTACAAGTGAGCCATCGATCCTCCAGTAATTCATTCTATTGGTGGGAACATTGCAGTCAACATGGCCGTCTCCATGCTAGTCTGAATTTGACATCTTGTGCCCTGAGCAAACATCCCAATTTACGGAGGGTCTCAGGAAGCTCTTTCTCCATTGTATCTGAATTCCTGTGCTATCTGACATGGCGCCTGGATGCATCTGTGTCAGGTGTGCGGCTGAGGCAGGCGAGGAGGACGACAAGTGCAAGTTCTACCAGAGGGCTTACCGGTCAATCTGCCCAGGCGAATGGGTGCGTCCAAGCCACGGGAATGGACTGTTCTTAGACGGATACCTGCACAGGAGTGCTCTGTGGCGCTTGATAGGCCAGTGGTATTGGTGTGCATATTCGTGCCCATCTTGATGTCAAGTCAGAATGAAGTAGACTCAATACCAATTGGTATTCAACTGGCAATTTAATAGTGAGATAGCCACCATGCGCCATGTGACACTTGTGTCTTTAGTTAAAAGCGCACAATATTTCACAGTTCGTGCTGCGGTGGGTCGTTTATGTATCTCAACTACGCACTTCTGGGGGCTTGATCTGAGACAGGTAGCGTTTTTTCAATGTTCTGTCCTGACAGAATGCTGCCTACTTGCATGTGCAGGTTGAGAGGTGGAATGAGGCGAGGGACGCAGGCAACTGGCCTGGCAAGTACTGAGAGAATTTGATTCTGCTGTGGTTATGCAAGCGAGTCTCTTCAATACAAGGGCGTCATGGCAGCTCCTCCGGAGTCTGCATGCACCGAGGCTGCGTGCAGGGAGCCTTTCTCATCGCTGATTTGCTCACCACCTTCTACTGCCGAGCCTGCACTGCTTGTGTCTTGAATATGGGGAGTAAGATATGCCTTCAAAGCATGGTTGTTGAAGGGGTCCTCCCTCTTGGTTTCATTACGAATGGTGACATCACCCCCTGTTGGACCTAGTGTGGAACCTCGCCAGTGTGGCAAGGATGTGACTGCATCCTGCCTTGTAAGCCTCAGTATGGGTACTATGTTGGCGCCGTCGCGCATGCAGGGTAGTGCAGCATTTGCATTGCCGGCAGGGGCAGGCATGCGCAGGCACAGCTGAGACTACTGGTATGTGGCAGGAGCACTGGTTGTAAGGGCTGCGGGCACATGCACATTGTGATACATGCATCTGGAATTCCGGTGATCCTGCACGCAGTGTGCATTGTGAACATATTGCACGCACATGAGCTGGGAGGGCTGCTGACCGGCGTCATCATCGCACGCCTGTACAGTCTCCAATTCGGACTAGTCATATTATCCTGACTAGCCAGCTATAGCGCCGATCATGACTGTTTCAGTATATATCAAGCAAGGTTCCAGGTCTTGATCCATCGTGCATCTACAAATCACCTCTGCTCATGCAAGCTAGAATTTTACTAGGCCCAGCGTTGCATGCTGCAACCAGAAATCTGGTGCAGTTGCAAGCATGAGACGCTTGATTAGGCACTTGGTCCAGCTTGAAAATTTACGAGAGCGGGAAGGCTTCCCGATCTTGGGCCCAGGCGAATTTTGCCACTTGCATAAGATCGCAGGTAGACCTCGGGCATCATTGCAAAGTCGCGCGCCTGCCGCAGCGTCCAGCAACTGTCGTACAGCTTGGTCTGCGGTTGACCAGGAAAGGAATAACCCACATCCTGCAGTCTGGAAGCTATTCATTGAGGCTTCCAGTCAGCATTCGGAGTTCCGAGAGTGGAAATACTCTTGGAATGCAAAGCGTGCTGCAGACAGACACCTAGTAGATGAAAGCGGCTTTTCTGGGCGCAAGGGCAAGAGGCATCAGTTCTACTTGAGGACTGCCTTTGGGTATAAACACGATCAGGCAAGTCGAGAGTCTGCGTGATTCCATGCAAGAAAAAATCATGCGCTCTGATCCCCGATCAGCGCAGACTATGCATGCTGATGGTCAAGAGTGACTCCTGCTAGAGCTGAAGAATTTGGGGATCTCTACAAAGCAAAGTAGTCAAGGTCTACTTTCCATGCATCATTTATTCGAAGTTAAAATGCACATATGCATTACAGTTCTGATATAACGAGCTCGCTGGCGGCCGTTTCACTGCAGGGTTGTCCGGGTCCTGAGATTTACACAGCATGGGCCTCTCGGAACAGAAACTGGTGATGGACATGGTGGCATGGGCCGGCAATGTGTCTTCATCAGTGATGATCATTTTTGTCAACAAGGTCCTGATGAATGCCACCGGCTATGGCTTCAAATACGGTGGGTGCCCTTTGAACGTATATATTACGATGGATAGCATTCTGAGACCCTCAACTCGTAGCTTGTGCACCCGGATGCGTTGAAGGCTCCCATTCTGATGCAGTATCATTCCCTTTCTCTGCGCAAGCTGTGCCACTGGAAGAATTCCGCGCAGTGCATAAAACTCGTTTGGATGCTGCTGTTGTCCACTTTGATTACCATTTGGAAGATGAATAAGTCTCTATCTGCTGTGCAGCCACGACACTTTGTGCTCTGCATTACATGGCTTGCACCATCAGTATCTGGATAACTCAGGCCATGGGAGGCGTGAAAAAGGTCACCTTACCCTTTACAGGTATTCCAAAACTCCTGAGAAGTTTGCATGTTGGCAAGATTGTCTGGACACGGAAGTTTGCAGTCCATTTGCTCAATGATCCATACAATGATACACTCTGAGGCTAACTTCTTTTATTATGCTTGTAGATCTTCTGCTCTTCACTGCCACAGCCAACCTGTCCATTGTCTCACTCAACCTGTCCCTCATGATCAATAGAGTTGGTTTCTACCAGGTAATTCACCTCTTCCATGCCTGCCTCAGGCCTTTCACGCATTTCTCAGGACCTCTGCAACCTCTGTTGTCAAGCGATTTGCAAACCTTTGCTGCATATCATCCACGTATTGCTTGTGTGTTTGGCTATGCCCGGCTTGATTGCCCAGCCCGCCATTTCATGTCCTTCGTTCGCTTGTTGCATTACACTGTATGAAGGGGTGATGGCGTGCCTGAGCACATGCAGCAAGAGTGGATCAGCAATGGAATTTGTCAGACAGACATGCAAGCAACAAAGGGGATGCATGCAATTTGCCTGGCTCTGTCTCTGAGAGTGTATTCTCTGTGTGCAAATACGCGCAGATTGCAAAGCTGCTCATTGTCCCCTTCGTGTGTCTGGTGGAAAGATTCTGGTTGCAGCGCCACTTCAGCCGTCCAGTCATCGCTTCCATTCTGGTCGTTGTCGCAGGCGTCGGCATTGTGTAAGTTCTGTGCTACCGCCTTGTCTTCTGTTCATTTGACAGGATCAGTGCTCGCCTGATAACACTCATGACAGAATCGTGATTCTTGAGGTTACAGCAAGACTTGACCAGTCTGGCAAAGCTACCTTCTGCATACAATCTGTGATAATATGACTCTAAAGCACCTAGCTGATCCTGCATCTATCTGCCTCTGCATTGTCTTGAATTATGCCCTCATAGCCTGGCAGATGGGAGTGCTGCGGTGGCCACAAGAGAAGAAGTGATTCACGGCAGCTCTGTTCCGCCCATGTCTGCTCTAACTGCCAAGGCAGCAATCTCAAATCTAACAGCATTGGTCACTGCAGCGCGCATGCAGAAGCCATGCCCTGCAGGCTGCTTCCGTGCATCATTACGGAGGCTTAACTACTGCAGCAAATATGCAGGATGCACACCAGGAGGCTGCGCGCATGCAGCCAGTAGGGATGCAGCTTGCTCGCAAGACACCATGCCTTACTTTAGAATGGCTCGTTGATGGGCTGTGCTGGTTTGGTGGGGTGCAGGACGGTGACGGATCTGCAGGTGGAGAACAATATGTTGGGGCTGGTGGTGGCGGGCCTGTCGGTGGTGTCCAGCGGCATGCAGCAGATATTCTGCCGCACCATGCAGCAGAAGCACGGCCTGTCCAGCCACGAGCTGCTCTCCAACACAGCCCCTGCGCAGGTGCTGACCCATATGATCATGGCAATGTACACCTGTTGCATCTCCAGACACATCTTCCATCACCCCTGACACATCCTCTGTGCCGCCTGCTGCTGGTGTCCCCCAGTCTTCTGTTGTGCACCAGTAGGATCAGAGTAATGTATGATTGAGAAAATTGCCGTAGGAAAATTTCAGCAATTTTCCTGCAACCGAATGCATTCGGCGCAAGGCTTGAATAGCTGCGAGTGAGGCCCCCGCTTTTAGCAGCGAAACATCTGTGCATGGGGAATGAATAGAAGCAGACCATTTAGCATGCGCAAGCCTGCACAGGTACTGGCATGACAGGTCATCCTCTGATCGGATGTCCAGTCAGCATTGGCACGCATGCATGCAGCGCGCGTTTCAGCCGGTTGTGTGAGCACTTCACAGGGGTGGACACTGATGCTGCTGGGGCCTTTCTTGGACCGCTACATCAGCGCCGCCTGGGTGTTCAACTACGACTGGAACGTTCCGGCGCTCACGTTCCTGGCGCTGTCCTGCGCGTGCGCTGTCGGCGTCAACGTGTCCCAATTCATGTGCCTCGGCCGCTTCTCCGCCGTATCCTACCAGGTTGGCACCCGCACACATAGCAGTCATCTCATCTCGACTAATTTGACGTGAGAGCATGTCTCAGAGCCTCTATCACCACAGAAAGCACGGTATGCTTGATAAAATGTTCCAAGTGGGGCTTTGCCCAATAGATAGTCAAGAGGAAGGGGACCATTCAAAAACCAATGTACAATATTGAATGTCAAATTCCATGCATCGCAAGTCTTTGCGGCTCAAATTTTGCAGACAGCAACCCCTGCAGAATGCTTCCTTGAAATAGCTGGCCGCTGAGCTCACATCCTAGTCAGCACAGTTGATTCATTTCCTCTGCATCCAACTCATGTTGGAGACCCACAATTTTGGGAACTCTCTGCTTCCCCGTCATGTGTCCTCACAGGGCTCTCAAAGTCAGGGCAAGGCACCTGCGCGGCATGCAATGCTGTAATGCTTCTCAGCCCTTGACAGGGAGGCATCCACCGCGCAGCAGTACTTGAACTAGATCCCGACTCCTGGTGCAAGATCTTGATGGTTGACTGAGTCCCTCAACACTGACAGTATGCGGTGTGCGTGCAGGTGTTGGGCCACAGCAAGACGATGCTGGTGCTGCTGGGCGGCTGGGCATTCCTGGGGGACCAGATCAATCTGAAGCAGCTGGCAGGCATGGCCCTGGCAGTCGTGGGCATGGTGGCCTATGGCGTTGCCTCCAACCAGTACGCCACACTTCGCCACATGCTCGTGCCCTTGAATCTCCCTGACTGCGCCAACAGTCCCCTAATGCTGATCCCCTGGCAGCTCCCTGACTGCCTAAAGACATCCCCACTTGAACAAATCTTGACGAATGCATGACTGTACACCAGATGAAAGGCAGTTTGCCTGATCATGCACAGCAAGGCTCGGGTATGCTGACATGTCGCATGTGCATGCACTGCTCGTACCTTCATCCAATCTCGGATGATGGTGTTACAGCAGCTGCTGTTGATCTGAACACAGGGTGTTCATGAATCGTGAGCCTCAGTTTTGAGTTCAGTGGACCCCAAGGTGCCACCTTGACATGCTAAAACGCGCAGCACCTTCTAGAAAAGACAGAGTTGCAGAGACAGCCCGGGTCGCTCACAGGGGCAGTCAATCTTTCTGGTACTGTGAGACAGCACATGGGCAGAAGTTCCCAAACCAATTGCACCCAAACAGGGACTCCTTTTGCCGACACCATGTCATGCGCGCCCACAGGAAGTCGGCCGCGCCGAAGGAGAAGCCAGAGGAAGCTGCGTCCCTGCTGGGTAACAAGGCCCATGACAAGGGCAGCGAGACGCGCGTCGACATCCAGGTCCACGCTGGCAGCCAGGTCAGCCTTTCATCCTGTCTCCATGGAAGCCAAACATGCATTACATCCCCAGTCACCGGATCCCAAAAGCAGCAATAAATGGGCCCTGACCTGTTGCATCCTTCCCCTGGAGCTCCGGGGATACTGTTTCACACCCCGTCCTCCATCCCCTGAGTCTTAGCAGAGAGAATGGCGGCGTACATGTTGTTGACTGCGCAGACTGCAGCCGATGCTACATTGAGCCTCAATGCCTCATTGTTGATGGACAGAGAAAGTGTGTCTGGAGCTTGCATGGACTCTGTTCTGACAGCACAGAGGGACATGGCATGCTGTCCTCAGAGGGAAAGAAAATCACACTTGTACTGAGATAACGTTGCTGTGCGCAGGGTTCGTTCGGCACAGCCAAGAAGGAGGAGGTGTGAAGGCTGCGCGCCAGCAGGAGCCATGAGACTGACAATAAACAGCGGGCGTCCTTTTGAGGCGATCGGCAGAAACTTTAACGGCTGATTCAGGGGCTCAATTGGAGGAATACCGAGTTCATGCTCTACTGTACTCTCTACTGTACTGTGACTGCACAGCTGCTAGCTTGCAGCACTTTCGTGAGAATGAGCGCTGGGACTGCCAGTATTGAATGATAAATTATAGTAATTGCATAGGTGTATTCAGGGGTACGGGTACCCTAGTTTGATCTGAACCATAATTCAAAACATACTCCTGGTGGCAACCTATTTGAGCAGGCTGTCTTGCCACAGATGCATTTCTGTTACCAGCGCAGGATTGATGCGTAGCAGTGATTGTGGATGATCAGTGTTCACATTCTATGCAAGAGTTTAGCATGCATTGCAGTGCATTGCACACTGATAGTATGACAGGGAAAACGCCCAGTAGCACTTTCGTTGCCCACATTGCTTGGGGCTAGAATACTTCCAGGGGTGAGAGTTTAGTTCATTGTGCACATGTTTCAAGGCTTTCCTGGACAAGAAGCTTGTTACAAGCTTGGTGGTCTTAGGATCATCGGTGGAAAGGCCGGCGGGGGGCGCAGCCGAAGCCCTCGCCGCCGCCTCCGCAATATAGAGCCGGCTGCGCAGGTAGCCCTGCAAACACAGGAATGATAGGAGCTTGTTGGCCAACAAAAGGGAGATAGAAGCTGATTAGCGGCAGTCTAAGCGGCTCGGAGCAGAGGAAGACCATGCATTGGAAGCGCGGCGCACACCACTGAAGGCTGCTGGTAAGGAGAAGGCTGGCCACGCCAGAAGGGCGCAGCTGCATTCCTGAATGATGATATTGTAAGAGAACTGCTGTGCACTCGCCCATGCATTATCGTCCTTGTCATTAATATTTTCTGCATTTTTGGCCTACAGCACATTTTCAGACGTAAGTTTAGTAAACTTACTAAACTTAGTTCACAGAGTACCATACAAGCTGGACAGCTGGATCCTCCTGTAGGCGGTACAAACACTGAGCACTGTGGTCAAGCTTGAGCAGGTAATCTGTGGTTTTGGCAAGTACATGGAGTTGCCAAACCCCCTTTTTTGGAACCTTGCCTCTCTAGCAAGAACAGCGCTCTGGTTTTCGAGATGATCCAATGTCGGATTGAGCACATGACAAGACAAGGCCCTAGGGCTAGCCAAAAGAACTCACACGGTCGGCACTGACCACCATCATCCACGGAGATGCGTGAACATTGCGCTCACACAATAAGTGCCCAAACACTCAACATGCTACACGTCTTGCCACGTGGTCACCCATTTAGAATGCAATCTGCGCAATGGCAGCATTACATGGCCCATGGACGCCAATTCGCGGTCTGGCAAGCTGTTCAGGGTGTCCACATCCACCAGGACCACTTTGGGCTGGTAGAAGGCGCCGATCATGTTCTTGCCAAGCGGTTGGTTTTACCACCCGCTTGGCACGCCAGTCTTGCCTCCCACTGACGAGTCCACCATGGCCATGACTGGACTTGGCTACACTGTAGGAAGACAGGTCGCAAACTATGCAGTCAATGCTCACATTTCGGTTCCACCCCCGCCGCAACCTCGCCCAAGGCTCCTTATTGCTCACTGAGCTGGTGCTGTCCAGCAAACAATCAAACTGCTCTTACTGATCCCTCCAGCGCACACCAGCATTCACACTGTGGCGAGCTGCTTGCTCTCCCAGCCAGGCATGAGGTGCTTGTGGGTGTCAAAGAGCTCTGTGATGGCGGCAACAAAGCGCGCATGCACTGCATCCACCTCCTGCTGGCTAGGATCATCCTGCTGCACCACTGCATGCAGAGACACCAGTGACAGTCAGGCCGAAAATGCACACTGTTCACTATATAGATGCGCTCTACATCTTGCAGATTATCAGGCATTCTCTCTTCAGCATGGCTGAAGAAGAGAAGGCCACTATATGCATACTGAGACTCACTGGAGAATCTACAGAAAGAGCCTCTTTGCACAAAAGCTTGCGTCAGTCGCCTCACTCCACCTCTGTAGTACTTAGCCCCCAGTATATGTATGGCGCCTGCAGAATCTAACCAGCAAAAGTGTGACCGTGGGAGGTCACCGCGCACAGGAGTGCCCACGAGGGAGAGGATGTCGTGCTTGTAGGGCAAGGGGAGCCCCCATCGGCCCCAGAAGAGACACACGGACATTCGCATGCGGCGTGACCAGTCGCTGCTGCCCGTGCATCGCAGCATCTGGCTGCTGCCCAAGTGATACACCGGCACAATATCTGCATGCAGCAATCTGGAAATAAATATCAAAGTCAGAGCAGCATCAACAGCTGCTTGCCAGGCATGCATCCGGCGCCTCGGATTCACCCTGGTGGACCAAATGGGCAGGCCATGCTGCGATAGCTATAAAGCAGATGTTCTGCATCTCAGCTAAAAGATATTTGAGGCAGGTTCTTGTGCTCTCAGGGGGTGGGTTGCCATTAATTTAAAAAATAGACTGCCTGGCATCTTTTCACAAATATTCACCCTCCAGCCGGAGCACAGACAGAAAAGCAGCGGTGGAAATCGGTTGTTGCATGATTTTCACCTGTGAGGGAGCACGTTCTCTCATCTCCGGCGCTCTCTCTGCCTACATTGTTTGTTTCTGCAACTTTGTTTCCTCAAAACAGTGGAAGCGAGGGTCTTACCGACACCGGACTGGATGGCACATTTGATGAAGCCCTTGCGCTGCTGCAGGAATATGCGCTCGTGCTGCAGCGTTGCCCCATGAAAAATACCAGCCACGCCCTCCACTATGATCCCCACTGATGCCCTCTTCAGCAGCCGCATCGTCACCGGCTTGTCTGCACACGCATTTATTTTATATATATTTAATGTATATATAAACATTATTAAGGGTCTATTTGCGAAGGCAAGGCTCTCAGAGGGGGAAGCAATGAAATGGACACTGGCTATCACGACTGTCAATGTGCCTTTCCTTTTCTTCTGGGAACCACCATGATGATGGGCAAATCGCAGTGATCCAACATGGCCATTCAGGCTTTCCTTCTGTTGCGGGGATTGTCCAGCCAATAAGAGATTTGGACATCTTCCCAAGTGATGCTCTTTGGAACTATAACAGCACTGAATCAGCCAAATGCATGCTTACTGAGAGGTTTCTCGGCACTCAAACGATCCTGCAGCATGTTTGCTTGAATCTATAAGGGAATGTGGCTGGTAGCGGTGAGATTGACCTGCCGGCTTGCAGCCCATCCAGGCAAACATGTGCTTGAAGAATGGGATCTGCAGCAGCACGGTGGCCACCAGTCCAATCATGGGAGCCGGGACTCCTGCACGCAGCACGAGAATAGTATGAGATCTGCCTCACCTGTGCCAAATGAAGAGCAGCAAAGCAATGAAATTTACTAGATTGGTCCCACACACTCGCAATGAGCAAGCTGTAGGCTAGTTTGAAATCTTCTTGAGACTCAGACGCAGGAACTGACATATGTGCACATGATTCACCCAAGAATCATCAACAGCATGTTCAGCACACTTCAGAGGGCATTCCAATAGGAGGATGGTGCGCCAGCAGCAATAGGAAGCACGCATGCAAAGCCCCGCCTCTCCTAGGTCACCACTGTCACCGTGCAGACCTTTATAAAAGCTTTGCACATTGAGTGAGGGTGTTTGAGATGCGTGCAATGCATCGTTATTCCTGTTGACGCCCTCCTTGATTTCAGATGTCCTGTGAACAAATGGCCATGGGCAGTATTACCTGAGAGAGGGTCGCCGCAGAGTGGAAACGAGAGCCAGGAGCCCATGGGGAAGACTGCGTGGGGGAAATGCGCAAAAATGTAGTGGCGCCCGGGGTCGCAGAAGGGCGGTTTCGGGACAATGCCCCGGAACCTAAAATAGCGTCGCCAGGTGTCCCACACCCAGTGGTGCAGGAACGCCTCCCACCTCTGACCCACACCAGGCACAGTCATCGGTAAACTAACAAATTTGTAAAGCTAAATCTACTGAGATTCCACAAAGATATAGGTACTGCACTGGGGCTGTTTGGGTGGAGCAAAAAGGGGCCCAGAGATACTGGAATTTATGGAAAAACACCAACACATGTGCGGCATCAGTTTCTGCATGCACAGAGAACAGAACTTGAAAAGGTGACATGGCAAAGTACTCAAGATGGACCGGCACACACTAGTTCTGAATCCCACTGAGGGGACCATCCCTCCACTATTGGACAATGGAGGTTGGGGGGCAGCTCACCTTGCCTGGAGGCAGGTAGGCTGCTGCAACTGTGACTGCCAAGAAGGCTGCGGCCAGTTTGCTGCCGTACAAGAGCGTTCCAATCATGCATGCCAGCCACAGAGGCGGAAGTACCCATGCCGACCTGCGCATGACAGGCACAAATGTCATGCCATGGATTAATCTGCCTGCTAGGGTGGACACATGCCGTGTCCATGGCCATGCACCCATGTCATTTATTGCCTTGAGACTACCCAAAGCAGATCGCCTCTGGCGAGGATCTGTTTGCCAACGTAAACTTATAGTGGTCCGACGTAGACACTTGCCCTGAGCAAGTCCTGGTATCTCATCCGTCTGTGAATTTGCCATTGTTTCGAGCTCCCCAGCTCCTTTTTTTTTGCACCTCGATTTGCACTTGGGCAGGCCACAACAGGACTGTCCCACCTTTCTCAGGTGCTCCTCTAGATTGGGCGGACTAACCAATTGTTTGTCATGATACATACGATACTGATTCAGGGATGCATGCTGGATCAAATGGGAGGCTCACCCGAACACCAGCTGCATTGTGATGAGCGCTGCAGCCTCTTCCCACCATGTATTAGGCCGAGGGAAGGGTATGTCCTCACTGCGCAGTGAATGCCCTTTGCTGTAGTATGCAACGCTCGCACTGCAGTTGTGAATGTACCCGGCAAAGCCTGCGCAGCATGTACACTGCCATGATGCCAAAAGAGTGACCGGACGCAGTAGCAGAGGGATGACAAGTACACACGTGTGAAACTTTGAAAAGGCATGCAACACGCTCACACCTGCAGCAAGGGCTTTGCCATAGGCTTGCAGCTTTTGCTGATCGTCCAGGGTTCCGTCGGCACCGTTGGCTGCTCTGGGGCTTGAGAACCCACTGCCCCCCATCCCCTGCAACAGCAAATGCGTAGCTCGATGAAGCAGGCAGCAATATGTAGTGGATTCTTTCTTTATGATCCTGATTTATGTCAAAAGCCTCGAGCATCAAGGTGTGTTGTCTGGATGCTACAAGACCACAAACCCTTTGCAATCATGCTATGGCACACAGCCTTGGACTAGATTAAAATGATGCATTTCGCAACTTAAAACGGCTCACGTCCCGTAAGTCAGCAAACTATAAATAATATATCATCCGATATCATATAAGCACTTCAGTAGCAATCAATAAGGCACTTTTTCTGATAGGGTCGTCGTACACGCACCATCTTGCAGCTGAATTCCTTTACGCGCTACTAAACAACGCTCCAATATCCTTTCGACAAGCTTCGTGCTCGCGTATCAAAGCAGCCTTCTTGATATTTTTCAGCCTTCAGCCTGAGGGCTGACCGTGTGCATCTCACATTGTTCGAATCGATATGTATGATTTGGACTCGAAAAGGAGATCGGACAAGAAATGTTTCCCACTGCTCGAGTTTCCAATCCAATACGTGCTCTCATTGCATGCTGAATCCGATGATTTCACGAAGAGGAACAAACAGATCTGACTTGCATTGCCTGTTCAGGTCTGAAGTCCAGCATGCAATCGACGTCACCCTGAAGTCCACTCAGCCTGGAAGCTGTTTGTGAAGGACAGCTTTCCTTGTTTCCAAACGCCAGCACGATATATATTGCAGCTGTTGAATTACTGCTGGTCTCTCTGGATTATAATAAACCTATTGTACGTTGTTTTGGTATTGCACGGCGAGCTTTTACCTGTGATCGACTGGACCAAATCTGCACCTTGCTGCTGTAGTCGCTATTGGTATCATAAGTCGTGATGAATTTGGCTCTGTAGTTATATATGTAGAGCAGCAGGATTGCTGCAATAGAGGAAACGTTGGTCAATCGACGCCTCCACCGTGCATTGGAAGTGCCGGTCAGGCGGACTGACGTTCAGCAGGGCACCTGTATTGGAAAATTAAGCATGGACGACGCCGTTGACGCAAGGCGAGCCAGATTGTCAGAGTGAGTGGTCCCACATGGCCACTATGGCGATCACAGTCTTGTCCACAGCACCCCTAGTTGACAGCATAGCTTCTTGATCTATCAGTTCTCAAGTCATTTGCCGGATAAGAGGTGTCAATGTTTGATACCAGTGTATTTTGAGGCGGTTCACATGTCTGTTCGCAGCATGAAGTCGTTCTTTGGAGGCAAGGCATGCACAAGGGAGGCCTGCGCGATCCGCAGCCTAAAGCCTGAAGCGCCGTCTGCTGCCCCCAGCAAAGCTCCTGCTGTGCAGAGGAAGGCAGCTGGCAGCAGCACAGCCGGCAGCAAGACAGCCACCAAAGGCACCCAGCCTAGAAGGGCTGCCCCGGCTGCGCAGAAGCGGCGCCGCAGCCATTATGCAGACTTCAGCGAACTCGACGACGATACCCCTGGGCCCAGCGCGCCTTCCACCCGCATTCCCACAGCGGTGTGCACCTCTTCAGAAGTTCTCTCGTACGCAGTTGTCTCTTGCACGGAGCCTTCAGAAGGACCTACTTTGCGCGCTCGGCAGCAACAATATGCCTGAGGCGGCTTGGCCAATGTGCACATGCTGACTTGGGAAACGTGCTTGAGCTGTACTGACGCCAATACTTGTGACAGGGCGAGCGCGCTCTGGCGGCAGTGGAAGCTGTGGAGCGAATGCGGCAGCAGAAGTCCGGCGCGCGGCCGCAGCCGGCTCCCTCGCCGCAGACGGCGCGGTACGGCGGCGGGCCGCCCGCGGCTGCCGCGGCAGCCGGCAACGGCCGGCCATCTTCTCGGCCGGCGGCGGCGGCGCAGAGAACGAAGGTGGTGCATTCGCGCTCAAAGTTCGGTGCTGGAGCCCGCGGAGATGCTCTCCCCCCACAGGTGCCTCGCTGCATATTTCCCTTGCGTGCCCTTCGGTAGTACTGTAAAGTTAGAGCGCTGAGGCAGCCCTTCCTTTGTTCTTAGGGCTCGCACTGCCTTGCATTTCTTGCTTTGTACCTTGCCTTAGTATGTGCTATCCCAATCAGATGTCCATGTCTCGGCAGTATGACCTGCTGATAGAGTTTCTGTCCCTGTAAAAGATAGGAATGGATGCCTGTATGAAGTAAGTCGTGCCAAGTGTGACTTACAGATTGGAAAAGATACAGATTGCATTTGGGTGTGTCAATGCGCAGGAGAGGATGAAGGGGCAGACAGAGCGGCAGAAGGCGGACATGGTAATGCAGAGGATGCAGGCCAGCAGCCTCAGCAGGCAAAAGGCATCTCAGACCTCCTCGTCCACAGTCAGCAAGCAGCACCAACCATCACCTCTACCTAGCAGTGGTGCGGCCCTTTTCCTCTAGTGTGCCTGCCAGTCCATGAGGGTGCCATGAAATGAATTAAGACACTGTATCTTTTGAGCGTAGGCCAAAGTTGTATAGATCAGAGATCTGACTGCCCACTGGGTCGCACCGAGGTAGGCAGGTTTCTGGCTCGTCTTGAAAAGTTTCCTACTACAGCCCGGCATTGGCATGCCATTGTGATGTGTGACCTGCTCGTTGCGCAGGTGTGCGACGTCCACTGCCCAGCAATGGGCGGCCGGGCAGCGCCGACAGACAGCCGCCGCGGCTGAAGAGGGGCAAGGAGCCAGATTTGGACGATGACTACGACAGCGATTTTGTGGCGAGCGACGACGATGTCGGCGAGGATTGGCACACAGCACTGCGCAGCCTCACCGGCTACGACCCGCGCAAGTGGGTTCCGCTCTTCTTTGCATTGTTGAATTCTTCTCAGGTTATTGCAAGATGTCAATCGAGACTAATTTTGGGATACTGCGGTAGCAGTCCCGAGCAGTCTCCCCATCATCCAGGAACTATTAGTCCTAATTCCGCCATGAGTCTTGCCCGTCCTTGAAAGCCAGCTTACAGAAGGCTCCAATTCAAAAATCCTGAATCATGGGCATTTCAGTGTCTGACCACCTGCTTCTTCTGGTTTGCTGGTCCAATGTTGCTTCAATTGCACTCTGTGCAACACATGCAAAAAGTAATATTGTATTTGACCGGGTGGCATAGGTTCAACCCAGCAGACGACAGAGATGACAGGCGGATGGTGGCGAGCAAAAGGGAGATAGAGGCAGAGGAGCGGCGGTCTAAGCGGCTGGGGGTAGAGGAAGATCGCGCAGAGGAAGCACGCGAAGCGCAGCGCGCATCACTGAAAGCAGCTCGCAAGGAGAAGGCTGGCCGCGCCAGAAAAGGCGCAGCTGCATTCCTGGACGACTGATTGGCTGCACTGTATGCATGCTTTGAGGTTTCTTAGGATAAAGGGGTGCTGTGGCTCCGTTGAATAATGGCTGCATGCATGTTTGGCAGGAGCATTGCTTACATGCATCGTTTGCCGGTCTCTCATTTCATTGCGATCTGTGGACATCGTCCTCGCAGTTGCTTAAGAGACACTGATGTTGACAGCAATGCTTGGCATTAGAACAGAGCTGGTCAAGAGCACATTGTTGATCATGGGTTTCTGCAGCAAGAGCATGCCTCCCACCAACACCAGATTCTAGCTCCACTGTGTTGTCAGACGATGCGATTGGCCTGATAGATTACGAGACGAAGTAATATCAAGTCGGAAAGTTTAAGATGTACAAAACTCGGCTCGCCATGCTTGGAGATTCAATTATCGCGTGTATCTATCGAAAATGACGAGGCAGAGCATTTTCAAGTCCTTCCAAAAACAGCTGTTTGGGAGAAGGCAAAAAACTGAGAGTAATGAGAGGTGTAGCGGTTGGGAAGGACTGAAGGATGAGGACGGAAGTCGGAAGCTTTTTTTAAGTCCTGTTCAGTAGGACCACCATGGCTGACACAGGAAACACCAGTGAGATTTGACAAATGAGGGATACTTGAGGTGGACTTTTCAGGGCCGGGCACGTCACTGCACCATGCTCACAGAGCTAAGTCTGCTTACTGCGGCTTCTCTGCACGCCAGGTGCAACTGACGCATATACAGCACCCCCGCGTTCGTCCTGCCTCCTTATTTCCCGTCCAAACTGGGTGAGTACGAACCACTGTAGATTATCTCTACGACCTCAATAGCTTGTCATGGCTCGCTTATACGGTGAAATCTCTATACTTGACGCCATTTCCTGCTCTCGGGAGACAGTTCTGGTTCTTCTTCATATTTTGCCTTCACTGGCGAACGTGACAGGTGCATACCGCAAACGCACGAACAGTTTCCCTGTCTCGCGCAAGGGAAGGACTGTCATATAACATAATTTTTCTCTGCTCTGTTGCAGCCGCCATTTTACTCGAGGTCGACGGCACCTGCCAGGATGCCAAAAGGCAAAACTAAGCAAAAATTTACAGGTACACCTACATCTTACTCACATTCTCCATGTGAAATTACACCATGAATGCTATGTTAGTCTGGACAGCTGAAATCATGTGACAGCAAGGGCAGGAGGCCCAGAGATAGCAAGGAAGCAACTGTTAGGCTTTCTCAGCATGCTCACATCAGGGGGACAGTCTTCAGGCTGGCCGCGTCCTTAGGTCTTGTACAAGTTGGAAAAGGAGTTGAGATGGCTTCCCCGCAGCAATGAAGGTTTGGGTGCTGGCGTGCAGAGCCAGCCAACCCCGCACTGCCACCCATCAGCATGAAGGAGGCAGTGGAGAATGTTGTGGCCAGCCTGCGCATGAGGGCTGCTGGCAAGCAGCGCAGAGTCCTCCAATGGCAGGAGCTGGCCCGTGCCTTGGGTGAGCATCCCCTGAGAGCCTCTGCTGTCCCCCTGCACCCAGCTGAGATGCATCCTTACGCCTCATATGACCTTAATGTGGGACACCCTGTTTGCATCACATCAAAACCATGGGGGCGTAAGGGCAATCCTGGCTCGATCTATCAGGCACTCAGTCATTTTGAACTCTGAAAGAGGTGAGATGGACAAAAAATTCGACCTGCACCAGAGGAAGAGGCTGGATGGCTGGGTGAAGGCTGCTGTGCAGCTCCTCGAGAATGGCCCTGTGCCAAGGTTATACTGGAGAGCGCTCATGGTCAGCGCACCAGATAGAGCAGAGTGAAACTGGCATTTGTGTCAATATTCTGTTGCCGCTTGAAAACTGGGGTTGGTTTGCGCAGGCAAGGGCAAGGGAGCTGCGCGAATTGCCTTCCTCAGGAATCTCAAGTGAGCGCCCCATACACCTACCTTGACAATGCCCTTAACGGTCAACGCCCTTAACGGTCAAGGAAAATCCTACAAAAGAGCTCCGTCATTTGTGATGCAAAGAGGCAGCTCAGCATTGTTGTGTCCAGCTGTACCAGCATTGGCATGCAAGACGCAGCAGCTCGCCTTGCGCAATGGGGACAGCTTCACTACTTGGCTGCAGTCCTTCCCAACATTCTATTTGGGCACGTTTATCTGGAAGGGTGTCCAAAGCTAGATTGTTGAAAAGAGCATGTGCATGCAGCCCAAACCTGCGGCGAGGGGCGTTCAGTGCGGACGAGGTGATGCTTGTGGCCTGCCTGCACCTGAAGCTGTGCCGCACCTGCGAGTCACCCATCTCCGAGATCGGTATCGCGCTGGGCACCACGGACGCTTATGGCCTGCCACTCGATTTCCGCAGCCCCTTTGACATCAGCGACCTGCTGCGCAAGACAGCCGAGAAGGTGCGAGGCGTTCCCTTTGCCATTTTACATCAGCCTCACCCTTCTCACAGCAATCTGTATACTTCTAGACCTTAAGGCCACAGATGACCCCAGAGTGGGGCAATCTATCGTCCCTTGAGCACTGTCACCCAGATTGCCTACCCAACTAAGGCAGATCAGAAACCCAGCATGTGATGCATAACATGCAAGGCAGGGATGCACTGAAGACTTTCCAGGCTTGGTCTATACGGCGCTCAGTCTCAATGGCATGCAATTGCAACTTGTTGGCAGCTTGGCAGCAGCTGCAGAGGATTTTTTTTTGCCTCGCAAAGATATTTTGAGGAGTGGACACTGCCATTGACTTGGAAAATGCCCTCGAGTACTGTGTCTACTATGCAGCACAGCAAGAGCTCTGCACAAAGGGACAACTGCATATCTCCTATCCTAGTGCTGCACATTGTCAGTGAATGATGACGACATGAGCCATCATATAATGTATCCTGTAATTATGATGACTTGTCATGTGCAGGACTGCCCGCCGCGCAGCGCAGCGAAGAGTGTTTTCTTCTTCCATTACGCGCGGCGGCTGGCGGCCGTCATGGCGTCCGATGACTTTGCTGGCGACCGCGCATGGGACCATCTCGCCGGGTGTGCGCTGTTCCAGTCATTAGTTCATATTACTACTGCCCCGCAGCATCCACAGTTTTGCCATCAGCAATAGACGTAACTGGGCCCCAGTCTGGTCAACATCAGTCCAATCAGAACACCAATCTAGTCATGCCTGTGGCGGATTTCTCCCTCCCTGCAGAGTTTGTCAAACAGCCGCAGAGCCATGACACAGCAAATATTGATCAACAACTGCATTGTTCACAGAGCTCCCTCACAAGAAACTCCCTTAGAACAGTCACCAGTGTTTCTTGACGTGTCCTGATGGACATTGGGGGTGGCGCACAAGCCCTCCTGCTAGCCTTCTGTATTTTTATGGGTCCCGGCCCCTGCGGGGAGGATGCCTGATTTTGGTCAGCAGAGCAGCCCAGCCGCTCTAGTGAAGAGAGCCTGGATCATGTGATTATTTTGCTCCTGTGATGCGAAAGCCTGCATCCCAGTGCCCATCGAGCACCATATCACCGCATGAGATACTGTAGTCGTCATTCTAAAACCCGCACCCTCGGCGGCGCGGGAAATTTTTTTCAAAGCAACTTTTGGGGGTCTTCCTGACATCACCAGGGTCATGCTTTACTGAATTTGGCTTCTCCAGTGCTTTCCAAATCTGGTCTCAAAACTATCATAGGTGTTATATTTTGGGAGATAGGGTCTTACTTATTCGCCCGTCTCGGCCAAACTTTATCATTTATTGCGGGTTTTAGAATGACTACCACAGTATTTTCCCATGACATTGCCACGCATGCTGTGTCAGTTGCACTACCTGTAGGTCTTCTTGTTCCCAAAGGCCAGCGGATGACAAAAGCATCCACAAAAAATGGAAAAAGGGATGATTCATAGAGTTGAACGGTGGAGTGTGTCCATGCGCAGGCATTTCCGGAGGGCCATTCTCGCGGTTGCCCCGCACAGCAGCAAGGAGCTGGAGCTGCTGATCAAAGCGCTGCACAAGACTGGGCAGCTCGCCAAGTTTGGCTTTCACTCCAACGCGCTGCCGGCCGAAATGCGCAGGTGAGATAGCAGATAATTCTGGGGTTTGCAAGTGAATGCATGCGCATCCCTCTGGACCATAAAGCCTCAGATGACCTCAGAACGGGGCACACGATTGCAAGACTTGCAAAGCAGGGAATGCTTGAAGAGAGGCGCGGCTCAGCCAAAGGTGCTCCAAGCCGCTTGAAGGTCTGGAAGACGCGACATGTGTAGGAAAATGAGCCTACGCCAGAGGGGGACAATCCAGATCCAGCAGTTGCAATGTAGAAGCAGCCTCATGCTGGGCTGATATCACATAGCACATGAACACTGCAGCAGCCCTGCAGGCCGGCTAAAATTTCCAGCAAGAGCGGCCGATTGGGCCCCGATTGGCTGAATAAACATCGCTTGCAGTGACATGAGGGAAACCTCCTTGAGATCCCAGGGAGCGCTGTGAATACAATGCACTGCAGCCATGCTACACCTGTTGCAACTTTGAGGGGGGTATGGTGTTCAGGGCGGTGCGGCAGCTGAGGAGTTATTGTGTGAGGCGCAACGACCCTTTGAGCTTCCTGTGGGGCCGCACCCGCCAAAGAACCCCCACACAGGTGCCCCCCCTGGTTCCTTCCACATTTGAAAAGTCTTACTTTTTATTGAAGTGCCAGACTCTCAATGCCGGAGCAGTAGCTGGGCTACTTGTTGGGGCGTCACAGAAGCTCGAGCCCTTGTGCCTTGCCAGCTTGGTTCTGCGCTACGCACAAGTGTTTGGACTTTGAACATCACTCTTCAGCGCTTTGTCTTGGTTCTTTCTGGTCCGTATTTGTCCTTTACTATGATTATCCCTGCTCTGAGTCCGCTTTCCCAAAGCTCATTGCCGCTCTGTGCATGGCCCGCAGACGGTGGACATTGCACCGAGCGCCGACGCGTCCGTGCAGATAACTGCCGGGCCGATGGGGCCAGCAGCCGCCTGCGAAGGAAATGGCAACGCCTCGCCAGACAAGCTCCTTGCACTGCTGACGGCAGCCGGCCTGGCCAACGGCGGCGGCAGCCCGGGATCCCCCCTCACGACCGGGGGGCGCCCACAGCTGTGGCAGCCGCCCTCCGCCGCCGAGGGGTCCCACCAGCCGCCAAGAAAGAGCGCGCGCCACGTCCAGCGGCGGCTGATCAATGCGTAGGAGTAATAATTTGCGCATCCGATCCTCCGAGGATTACTCGACACACTGGTTTGGCACTGCTTCGCAGCGTTCTTGCACAGAATCCTGCCTTCATCATCATGGCAGGATCGTTGTAGGGAGATGGAAGGGGGCAAGCATGCGCATATGCAAAGTATACAGAACATGTTTTGGTCTGGGTTTGCTTTGAGTTTCGCTTTTTAGATTGATTCAGTCCGTCCTGCTCATGAGCTTTACATCTCTAAGTCCTAGTTCTGTCGCACGGTTGGTTTGCGAGCCGTATCAGAGGGCACATGCGCCCAGATCTGCTTGGCATGGATTTCCCTCCGCAGCCGTCTTGCTGCCCTGGAAATTCCAACTACGGTTGCTCTTTCAGCCTGGGTCAATGACTTAGCTGTGGGAAACTACATCTGGTGTTGTTTTGTTCAGCAAATGCTGTATCGAGTCAATAGCACCACACTTGATCTCCATAGATGAACCCAAACGAATTCTTACTGATCTGCTTGCCAAAATGTGGCAACATGGGCTTTTGGGGGCACCTATTAACTGGGTCTTGACATCATGTGAGAGCAACGGACGTCTATATATTTTTGGGTCTCTTGCACATGGAACAAATGGATTTTGTGGGCTGAGTTTCCTTGTGAAGGGTGACTTGGCCCACATATACTAGTACTGTCAAATGGGACTGCACATACAGCAGGGGAATGCTTCCACCAGCTGGGAACTCTATGTATAATATTCAATACGGTCATGTCGATATTGTCACAAAAAGGGAATCTTCCGTAGACAGGGGACTATTGTACATGAGGGGTTTTTGCTAATCAAGGTTCCTGAAACCTGCAGCTGTAAGGTGTAACAGCATTGGGAGAAGAAACCGTCCTGGTGTGCCACGTGCACCATGTGGCGTTACAATATTTTCAAATCGACCTCATACTTTCACAACATGACGTAGATCTAGACCATCAATTATTATTATTGTACATGCTGTTCCTGCCAGAGCTCTCAAGGCGAGGTGCATCTGCAGACAAGCTGAAAAGTGGCTGCAGCTGCCAGAGGCCATGGGTGCCAAATGCAAACAAGTACAATGACTGCATCTTGCCCCCCGTAGTGAGGTACAGCACACTTGGAAACATCTGCAGGCCGCTTAAACTCCATCTTGCAGCGGTTTGAGATCCACTGAGGTCTCATTTGGCTCCAGGCTGATTTTCTTTGAGTCCTCAGAGGTGCTTGTCGCCGCGGCGGCGGCTGTAGTGGCGGTGGCGTTGAGTGTCGAGGTGCGAAGCTGGGTCTGATAGAAGACCAGAGCAATTCGGTGGGAGTCTTTCTGCGGCAGCCAGAGGCCGCTGTTGCCATGTGTGCCCACTCCCTTGTCACCGCTGCGATGAAACAACACGAGTCCTGCGTTTTCACACCGCTGTCATTGCCCCAGCTGCAAATGTTAATAGTGTCAACAATTTTGGGGAGGCCACTGCTACAGAATTCTAGAACGCTGTGCAAGATGGTCAGGTTGATGCGCGGTTGCAGGCATGTTGGCTAGTCAGCAACAGGTTTGCACAGCTCAATCCTAGCCTCAGCACACCGAGAGCTTGTTGCACCTGTCACAACTCTAAGGAGGCCACATTGCCTCAGAAAAGCACACCAGTGTCACCATCTGGTGCAAGACAGCACAGTTATCCAAGAGGTCGCTGGTGTTCTCACAGCTAATGTTAGGCTTCGCATTCTCACTAAACACACACTGAAGATTGCATGGGAATGGGCCGGCAATGGTTCTCGATGCATACATGCTCCGTTCTGGCAGCCAGCAAAATTGACACAAATCTCAAGTTTCCGCATGTTTTCAACAACCAATTGCCAATGGCTTTCACCGACTTGGAACCTGTACACGTGTTGCATGTCTGGGCTTCTCATCATGACTGACATACATGCCAAAAGAGGCATCAATCCATTCAACAGCAACGTTCCAGGGTGCAGTCAAGCGGGCATCCCTCACCCTGTCGCATGTCCAGCGCTTTGTGGTATTGCGGAAGCAGGTAGAAGCCGCCGGCAAAGGGCGCCGCGCCGGTCTCGCACACCACAAGTGCACTGTACGAGCCCGCAGTGTTCTTCCCATCCAGGTGCTTGCCTGCACGAGAGGAACAGGTGGTGGTAAATCTCACGTCTGTGACAGTGCAGCTCATGAGAAGGGGATTCTATGGCCACAGAGCAAGCGCTTTCTGTCCATCGGACAGAGTCAGGCTGCTTGCTGAAAGCATGGGACGGCACCATTCGACCACAGCCACACAGCTTGCCGTGCAAGACATGGATGCATGACAAGGATACATCCAAAGCGGTGTGCTACTGCAGCCGGGCTTTTTGCTCACCTGTCCATTGCCTATTCCAGTCAACATGCAGCTAAATGCTCTGCTCAGCGCTATACCGGCCATGCAGCTTCTCAAACAGTTTGCAGGGCGTGTGCATGGCATGTGGCATGGCTAGTTGTCTTGCATCCTGGAGTTCTCGTACTTTCAGGTCTCCTCCAGGCTCTGCAGAATATCCTGACTTTACAAGTGCTTGGACGCCTGTGCAGGTGATGGTGTTTCTAGCCATTCAGTATCTAACCATGCTCAGAATTCTGAGTGTCCTCATGCTGAGGCAGCCCGTCTCTGCCTCCATCCTTTCCTATCAGGTGTTAACATGTACAGCAGCTGCAGCTGGCTTCTCAGCCAATGCAAGAGCCAGCTTCTGAGGGAGGAAAAAACGAATCCTGGCAGGATGTCACCTACAGTGCTGTTCGACATTCATCTCTCCTCTCAAAAAAGAGGTGTGCGCACATGAGCAAACATAGTAATCCAAAACAGTGCATATCTGAACCTTCCTAATCCTTCACAGCTTCAGTATTTATGCAGTCGCACTTGCTCTAAAATTCCCTGCTAGAGATCCTGCTCTCCAATCATCACTTTAGGCAGGCGATGACCTGTGGTCCCAAATGGCACACACCTCTTTGTATTGGGAAAACATAGTCGATTTGATCTAAGCATATGACTACATGCGTGAGAACACTCACCGGTGCGGTAGTCCAGGTTGAAGGAGTAGGCGTTCCAGGCGGTGCGGCCGAGCGCGGTGGCTGCCTGAAGCGGGCACTGCGCCGTGCGCTCAAGCATGCGCGCGGCCGCGCCAGCCGTCGCTGGGTGCGCCGCGAAGACATCCCACAGCGCCTCCGCAGCCGAGACCAGACCCGGCTCCTGCGCAGTGCAGTCAAGCTCACGTCTCCCCTGCTGGATTTGTGCAGCCTCTGCAGCCTCTGCAGCCGCCACCAGTCCCGGCTCCCGCAAATACATCCGGCAGAGCATACTATATTGCCAACCACCTGCAGCTCACAACTGCTGCCAGAGATTTGCTGCATGTGCTGTGCCATGCAGACAGAGATGTTGCGCAAAGTGCACGGCATACCACATGCATCGGCGCCACATGCAGTGTGTATTTCATAGGAACGTCCTGGCATGCAAAAGACCACGAAGCTCATCAGGCAATTCCGTGCAAACTCATAGGGGGTCCACTGGTCTGTAATGCAGTGTTACACCTCAGGTGCGAGCAGCGCAGAGAGCAAGGACTGCATGGCATTGCTGCATTGAATTGATTGCGACCTGGATCAACAGCTTTGAAGAGTCCTATCAAACATTGGCCAAAGATGTGAAGGACGGGACTGCAGAGTCCTTCATCACTCACCTCAGGTGCGAGCAGGGCGGAGAGCGTGGACTGCACGGGCCGCGGCGGCTGCGCTCCAGGCATGTCGGCCATCTTGACGCCGCCGCTCCAGGAGCGGATGGGGAGGGAACGCCACGACTTGCAGAAGCCCATTATCGAGCCGCCGTTGCGCGTCATGTCGCACTCCTCGCCGATGTATATCTGCGCATATGTGACGCAGCCGTGACCCGATTTCATTTTAGCTATCAGCACCTGTTCAACAGAAATCATATAATGAAAGTTTTCTTACATTCATGACCCCTGCGTACGAAGGCGCAAGGGAACCTAAATAGAATTATTTGTTAGATATAGGTTGCCCTGAAAGGCGCTTGATAAGCAGATGGGTACAACTGTACTTGTGCCGAGAACCACAATTGAGATGAGATGGACAGTGCCAGACATCTCTACTCAGTGCACTGATCGAGACAAGAGCTATGCAACAGCCAAAAATTGTGCAAAGGGCACCATGCATGAATAAAGGCCCACATCCATTTCCAATGGATATCAAGCCATAGTCCCTCAATCAGTCATGATTTTGAGTTGCTGCAGGTTTAAGTTGGACAGAGTCAGCTGCAAACCTTGCGTGAGTCGGGTGAGACATGCACGACGTGAGACAGCATCAGGGCATGGCACTTGGACGCCTCTGCATTATTGGCGGCAGACTCATCAGATGCCGCCTCTGAGCGCTCCCCAAACCCCAGCCGTGTCTTCCTCCTGACGCCAATCGCGCAGAAAACAGTTATTCCAAGCACACCACGTTCTTGGAGTGCACATCAATTGCAAAGAAATCATGCTGCGAAATGTGAATCTGCGGGTTGCAGCTCCTCTATCCATGCTGGGTTGTGAAGTGGTCGGCACTGCATGCATGTGTGCGCAGCTTCTATGGAGACCCTCTTCTACGGAGACCCTCTTTGGGTCTTATTGCCTCACATATGTGAGAGAAGACCCAAAAAAATTATAAGGTGTTGGACAACAAGGCACCTGTGCACTGCTTGCTTGACGGCCTCCTTGACATGCGGCTGTGCCAGGAACGCCGCGATATCGACTGGGCCAGCGCTCAGGCGCCCGTCTGTGCACTCCGGCAGCCGCCCCTGCTGGTACAGCTGCAGAGCCCTGCGCCATTCGAGCATAAAGACTCATGTTCGCAACCTTCCCTCCTTTCTAAGGCACTTTCTTCGATGATGTTTCCCAGCCTCAGTTGTGGCATGCTGGAACAGCAGCAGAGTCCTGCAACACTCAACTATGAACTCTATATGTCAGCAAGCTTCCTCCTTCTTAATGCAACTGAATGACGTTTTGAAGCCTCAGTGTTGGCATGCTCTAGAGCTGCAGAGCCCTGCGCCGCTGATACACATCAACGCAAGCAGGTGGATGAAGGGAAGCGAGTAGAGTGAGCTTCCCTCTCCATTTGCCCATGCAATTGCAGTGTTAACAACTGCAAGGGCTGCAAGCTGTTGCGTCAGTGTCAGCTCATGCTCGAGGTTTTGCCCAGCATGCAGATCGATGTAAATACTAACATGTGTGTTCTGCTGATGTGCATGATGAGGCTGGAGTGAACCCGCTTGAGATACAAAATCACTGTCAGCATGGTTGCTGTCAATTTCCTGCCAGAGGCAACGTGCATCTGCAGACAGCTCTGATATACAGTACATAATTTGAAAGTGCTTCTCCAGAGTCTGGTTTCCCATTGTGCAAACATGCCAAGCAGCACCCTCCATGGCACTTTCATTAGCAAAATGTCACCACCCACAAGAAGAGGAATGGTGACTGCTCCCCTGGTCCATGAGAAGGTGAAGCAACCCACCGCAGGACAAAGGGGCGCGCCAGATCGAGAGCAGCAGTGGGCAGTGCAGCGGCCCACAGCACATGCTCTCCGCTGCTCGCATCAAATGCGTCCAGACCGGCAGCCATCTCAGGCGCAGAAATCATCGCGTCCCGGCCGGGCACGTAGTCCAGAAGCTGCGAGGAAACCGGGAGGGGATGACTGGACCAGTGCTGCGCCTGATCTGGCGCGGCCTTATCTGGCGCCTGCGCGAAACGCGCGCTGAGCTCCAGCGCTGCGCTCTGCGCCCTCTCCTGCGTCAGCACATGACGAGTAGATTAGTCACTCTGTGCCAAACTTGTCTCTGTGCTGCTGTATGCGTAGCATTTTGTGAGCCATTACGATCGTGAAGTTGCATACTCTCAGGTTGCAAATGTTCTGTACATTATTTGCCATCCTTGTATTTGCTGCCTACGTACCTCAAACCTGAAGGGAATTCCTTGGATCTATGAAATTTTTGCCAAAACACAGGAAGCTTATGGCTGCCCAGAGGTGCTTGCAGGGCCATGCATGCCTACTAAACATCTACATGTTTTTATGATACTTCAGCCAGATTGATGATCACAGTGAGGCGCTGAGCGGCTGCATCGCGTCGGACGGCGCTGGCCCAATCGCCGGCGCTTGATTTGCAGGAGGCGCCCGAGCGCAGCTGGGAGCAAGTCCATGACGGCGATCCCTCCACCTGCGCACATGCAGAATCGCTTACCGGCGTTCTTGACATGTGGTGACCCAAGCGGTGCATACCTACATGTGAGCTAATATCAGCAAGGAAAAAAATCCATTGCAGCTCCCAGGCAGGAAGAAAGACAATGCATTGCTCTTTGCATGCAGGAAATGAAGACAAAGCATTCAACGTCACATGGAGGAAATGATGACGTTGCATTGTAGGTCGCATGCGACATGCAGGAACTTAACGGAGTGCTCACAGATGCAGATACCTCTTTGAGCAGGCAGCGAGCGATAGAGCGCCATTTGCCGCAGGTGTCGCATTGCACCCATGACTCCAGCTCATTGTACTGCTTCCTGTGCACCTGCATGCTTGACAGACGACTGCTGAGCATCCTCAAGTTTCTGACGTGTCTGGCGCTTACATCTGCTTGGGAGGCCTCCCCCTGAAATCATGAGAGCTGCCTAGATGTTCAGTAGGCAGCAATACATCACGCAGTATTGCGGTGCCTTACATCTTTGCAGGTCAATCTCACTCGCGTGATTGCCAGGTAACTTGATTTTGCCCACATGTCAGAATCAGATTAAAGCAGGAGAGGTTGAAAGCCTGCAGACTCACCTCTTCCCCGCAGCATGAGCAAGCTCTGCTGGCCTCTGTTCCGAGCTCAATCCAGGTGCTGCACTGCATGCACTCCTCCCAGTGACTAAGCTTTGGGTCATCCACCTCAGCGCTCCCAGCTCCATCTGCCTCTGATGTCCTCTCAGGGCCAAGTGACAGTGGAGCACTTCCTTTCCTGCCCTTCTTCTTGGCACCTCCCTCGACCAACTCCTGCAGCACAGCTGCCAGGCAATCACATGCCTGTATTTTGCATAAAATAAGCGTCTAGAACATTCAATATACCTCGTGCATGCTGTATTCAACAATTTTGTGCATGGCCAATAGTCCCAAAAGCCAGCAGCAAAGTGGCAGAACAGTCTGCTACAAGGATAGGGTACAAAAAACAGGAGAGGGAGCTTTGCACCTGGCAGATCTCTGGCTGCACAGTCTCTCCAGGGACATGGCGCTCGGCTGCAGAGACGCCTTGTGCGCGCTCAGCTGCGCGCTTTGCACGCTTTGCATCATGCTTTGACTTCGCCTGCACACATCAGCAACACCCGCAACATGACTGCAAAGTTCATGTCCTTTGACATTTATGCTATGCATGGCCAGCAGCTTGACGATATTTACGCTGGCCTGCATGCATGAGTTGAGACAGGGGGGGAGGATCTGGACCTGTTGGGCAGAGTCCCGCTCCTCGATGAGCGCTCTGCGCTTCCTTTCAGTCAAGGTGAGTTCTTTAGGTCGCGTGTGGAGCTTCCAGTCATCGCGCATCCTGCATGAGGCCCCCTTGAAGAGCTGGCTGCACTGCCATGCACCACCTTTTGCCTGTCCAGCAGAAGGAGCAGTCGGACTACTAGATGCTAGCAATTGCATTGTGGAGGTCATGACTTAAAGCATATGCGATTGACACAAAGAGGTAGTCAAATGTCAAGATGATCAACGCAAGCCCAACGTCTTTGAGCAGCAATAAGGTTAGGCATCCAGCTCAATGCACAGGGTTGACAAGCACCTCTATCTGGGAAAGATGCTTCTCATCTATGGCCCTCCATTTGTTGCAAGCATCGCATTGCACCCAGGAGAGGCCCTTTTCGTCGTCGACAGCGGATTCGGAATCGCTTTTTCCCATCCGATTGCCCATAAACTGAGTACACCTTTCAATCAATTCTACCTCCGAGGGTATCTCTGGACCTTACAAAAATGTTCTATCAAGGTAGTACAAAGTCAAAAAGTTGCAGGATTTTCTCGGACTGCAGGAGCAATGACTGCAGATCAACATGGCGATCTACACGGACAAGAGACAAGGCGAAATGGATATAGATTCGCAAACTCTTTTTCTACGTATCGAAGGAACACACTTTATGTTGCCAGCAAGCTGAAAGCGGAATGCTTCGGATGATGTATTATTTCACAAATGACGAATCAGAAAGCCGAATGAGCACTATTGCAGAACGGTTCTTTTCAGACACTTTTGCGCTTTTGGCATCCATAGGAAAGCGCTTTTGCAAAAGTGGGGCATTGGGGAGACAAACAGTACACACACCGTTGCCTGCAAAGAAGAGCATGCATGCCTCCTTAGGCTGAGGGTTTGATTAGAGAACTCATGGGGTTGTCCTGTGAACCATATAATTTTTCACTTCAATTACACGCTGTTCCTGCCATAAGCAAGGTGCGTCTGCAGACAAACTGACAGGCAACAAATACACTGGCCAGAACGCTGCCGAATTGGTGGAGCAAGTGGATGCTGACGGCATCGACGGACATCTTCAGACATTTACAGCCATCATTGAACACAAACTGACATCCCTGGGCATGCTCACAAAACACTGGGGTTCTTCCTGACATTGCCCCAGGGGGCACTAAGGACTAAAGTAATTATTAGTTCCTCTGAGCGCCCTGTTCTCAGGGTGATCACATGGGTGATCACATCATGAAATCATCCGTGTCATCCGAATTCTGCGTCCACGCCGCAAGGCTCGGCCCGGCCGCCTGACCGCCACGGCGCGCCAGCGCCTCCGCCTGATTCCTCGACAGCGCGCAGCGCTTGCGCTCGTGGCCTGCTGCGTCCTGATCTGGCGCCGGGTTCCCTCCGCTCCCCCCCTTATTCCCCCCGTCACTCCCCCGCTTCTGCCCCGACCTCCCACCGGTGCCGCTGTCATCTCTGCCAAGCGGTGCAGCATAGGATTTTGGACCTGTCCTTCCCTCTGTACCCGCCTGGGGGAGCTTTGCTTCTCCAGCAAAGCTTGGCTCACGCCCACGGTTGGCTGCAGTCGGGGACAGGGGAGCACGCAGGGGAGCATCTGACTGGGGCAAGAGATTTCTCCATGGCACTGGCTCCGCAGCAGCCTCTGAGTTTTGCACAGGGACAGCGGGACTGCCATAGCCGCCGCCTTCACTGTGAGGCTCTGCGCCGCTGGGGGGCCGGAGCATGCCAGATCTTACATGAGGCGGGGAGAATATTCCGGAGCCATCGCCTGCAAAATCACTGCTCCCGCTCCCTCGAGATGCTCTGTTGGGAAGGGGCTGCGGCCAGGCGGCTGCATCTGGCTGTGGTGCTGAAGCGTACTGCTGGGTTTGCACTGGCGTGCTGCTAACGAATGACAGCTCTCCCGCCTCAGCATACACTGCTTGCATCTCCTGGAGAGCAACAAACCAATCAACTCTGTAATCTTTCAATATGCGCAAATACTGCGTATATTTGCTGTAAATTGCCAGACGGATGTTCAATTGATGGCGACACTCACGCATGCATGAGAAAATGATGACTGAGATATTCCAAAACATAAGCATGTTCTGGGTTCATCGTCATCTCATAAGAACCAGAAATGAGAGCTTTCCACAGAGAGGATCATAGCAGCCACCTGGACGGCCTGGAGGGAAGGCAGGGACTGCAGATGCGCCAGCAGGGCGGCTGACGCGGCAGCAACCATTCCCGGCAGAGGCGGCGGCTCTGCGCCGCAGCCGCAGGCGGCAGCAATGGCCTGCATGCCCATCGGCGGGGGACAAGCCCAGCTGTTGAGCAGCTGTTCCAGCTCTCCTCCCTCCTCCAGAAGTTCCCTGTAAGCACATCTTCTAGGCTGTCACTTCAACGCTCACCATTTCAATCTTTGTCAAAAGAAGAACCTATAGACTCGCGTTCCCCCTGCTGCAGCAAGCTATTTTTACCTTGACCTTCTGCGCCTGAAAGGCCTTAGTCGCCCTTTGTGCCTTGAAAGGGTCTCGTGCATTGCCTCTTGCCTAGATGTAAACAATCCGACCAGAATCATGCAAGCATTCTCAGCGCATCGTCCTTGCAGGTAAAACACCACACAGCTCCTACAGATATCGTAAACGTCACGGAAAGATGCATCTGTGCTGTTTGAACACACGCGGCATCACCTGGCGTAGTCAAAGCAGAACTGGATCGCCTCGTGTGCCTTCTCTTCCACTTCAGCCATGTCATTGTGCATGACACCCTGCGCATGCACCCAAAAAAACTTCACGCCTTCATGTCTCAAATATCGCCATGAGCGTCGTGGGCAAGCACTCCATTTTTAATGGTGTCTAAAGCATGAAGCCCAGTATAATAACTGTAGCGCCCAGCATATCCAACAAGGTCGCCGCATGAAACACTGCTGGAAATGCCACTACTGGCGATCGGTTGGACTGCGCTGAATGCAGCCTCACTGAAGTCTCAATACGTCAGATTTACCAGATTTGCCACATGCAACTGCTGGATATGCAACAATGATAGGAGCAAAAACGCCAATGAACACACCGGCTCGTTGAGGAGGTAAGCAATGTTCTCTGCCACATCAGCCCGCAGCCACTCCTGCACGACGCTCACAGGCAGCAACTCGACAATTGCCGGTGTCTCCACTTGCCCATTGACCCCCTGGCACTCCCCATCCGTCCAGGCTGCCTGCATCTCCCCCACAGCTGTCTCCTGCTGCAGTGGTGAAGGAGTGGTAGGAGCTGCACTGGCATGAGTTGCCGCTGCTGCCAGAGAATGGGGAGGGGGAGTAATGCCAGCAGAGAAGGCTGCAGGCTGCCAGGAAACATGGTCTCGGCCGCTGACACTTGGGGGCGTCTCTGGGCAGTGCAGCTGCCCCGGCAGCCGCTGCGCCTGCCAGCTGGCACTGACAAGTCCCCCCGGAGTCCCCCCAGAATTTCCCCCGGGCCCCCCAAGCGCACCATCCCCCTGCAGCCTCTGCTGCTGCTGCTGCCATGCTGGTGTCCCCGCCTGTTGGCCACTCCTGACTGCAGTGATTGACCCTCCTGGGCTGTCATGTGACACGTGGCCCGGCTGCTGCCATGCTGGAGTGCCCACCTGTTGGTCCCCCCCGGCAAGTGTGCAGGACCCTCCTGGGCTGTCATGTGACACGTGGCCCGGCTGATGCCATGCTGGCGGCGCCCCGCATCGATTCACCCAGTCCTGGGTGTTGGTGTCCCTGGCGGACTCCCTGGGACTCTCCTGCGCTCCAGAGCCGCTCTGCTGCGGCCAGCTCGGCTGACTGCCGTGCTGCAACCCACCAGTCTGGTTGGACGAGGCTGCATGCAACTGCCCTGGGCTGTCTTCTGCACCCCATCTCTGCTGCTGCTGCTGCTGCTCCGTGAAGGAGGCAGGATTTGGGGCCCCCCAGTGTGAGGGTGAGGGACCACCCGGGCTCTGCCGGCGCCCTGGAGCGCCGCCGCGGCCGCGGCCCCGGTGGAGGCCGGAGCGGCTCATGAGATGCTGCGCGGCATTTGCGGGCGCCTGCTGCCAGGGCCGCTGAGGGGTGTCCTGCGCCAAAGTTGGCGCCTGCCCTGGGGTGGGCTGCAGGGTGGACCTCGCGGGGGAGGCAGCCTCAACCGTGCTGCAGGAGAATCACACAATTCGTGAGTCATCCCTGTGCAGATAAGGCAAGGCAGACGCGGCAACGTGAGCAGTCGTAAGCATGCAGCAGTCTAGAAACAGATTGCAAAGTGCAGAAAGCAGGTTGTGAAACAAAGGCAATACAGGTGGTCCCAAAGCAATTAGAACTGCACATTCCGTGTTTCCAGAGCAATATACCTTCTATGTATGGGAGCCTCATGCTGCGCAAAGTCCCTGTAACTCCTTTGCTGCTGGCCGCTCTGCCACGCATCACGCGGTCCTGCGCTGCTCTGGCCGTCTCCCCTTCGCGTTCCACCGCTGAACATGGCAGAGGTTGAGGCTTCTGCATGGCTGTTGAGGCGAGGCTCGGGGTGTGTCTCTCCAGAGCCTGGAGGGAGCGTTGATGCTTCGGAGGCTGGTGATGTGGGGTCCAGAGCGCTCCCAAAGACGGCCTCCACCCCCCTGCCCCTTGTCTGTGTCGGCGGCAGCTGCGCCTGAAGAGGCCAGGAGCCGCCATGACCTTGTGTTTGTATACAAGCTGTGTTCGCATACAAGCTGGCGACACATAATTTTTCCATCTACTGAGAGTGTATGACACTATTGTTGGCAGATAGAGACCTGTAATGGCTGCACTGTTCTGTGTGGCTCGTGTGGCTTCATTAAAAGCATGTGCCGTGCAATGGGAGCATTGCAGCCACTAGGATGTACCAGCCATTTCAGACATTCCGGAGTTAAGGTGACATTATTGAGATGACATTATTTGAGGGCCATGGGGGAATGGGATCCTCACCTCTGCAGGCTCGAGGGCGGCGGGGGCAGGCTCCGCATCACAGTGACTGGGCGGTAGCGGCTCCATCTTTAGCGCAGGTACCCGCTGGGCAAGCGGGCAGGGCCGGCCGGGCAGCTGGCGCAGGCGGCTGGGCACATGCTTCCAGACCGCGTTGAGGGTCGGCTGCGAGTGGCTCACAAACTGGCTGCTCTTTGCATCTGCTGGCACAAACCACACACATCTGATCAACACCTTTCATTCAATGCTGGAGCTTGCTGATCCAGCATCTAGAAAGACTTCGGGTTGTCCTCTTTGGCAACCTGTTTGGAACATGTACTCAGAAAGTGGTTTACTGAAATGGGGTTTCTATTGTTAATGTCCTGATGCCGTGAATCCACACATGCAAGCCCAACAGAGACTGCCTGGCAAAGGTGTTGAGCATCTAAACAGTGTTGACAGAGCAATAATGAGTGGTTGATGCCTCACAGAAGGGTGCCGCACCCTCTTTCAGCTGGGTCTTCTCATTTTGGCCGGGAGCTCCTGTGCGAGCGTCCTTGGCTGCTGGGTACTCAGGCTCCTTGGGGAGCACATTTCCTGGAGGGTTCGCCTCCAGTCGCGCAAAGAACTCCTTCATCGACTCCAGCGCCGGGGCAAATGAGTCGTGCACGTTGATAGAAGTCCGCACCCTGCACGTGCACATGGGCTTAGCACAGCTTGGCCCTTTGCATCGCTGCGTGGTCATATTTGGGACGCTGATACTGACATGGTTTGAGAGAGCACTGGCTAATTTCAGTGGACATTTGATCAACTGGCAATGCTAGCATGCTGCTGTCTGATTCACTTCTTGTTTGACAAGCTACAATCCGGCAATGTGCCTGTGACTGTTCAAGGCCGAAGCGCGCACCAGCGTGACAGGTGGCGCTGGTTGGCTGTGTTGCTGAAGCGGCGGTCAAGCAGGACGATGGCGCCATAATCCAGCTTGTGGCGGATGCAGCGCCCAACCGCCTGATTCAGCGCCCTGCACCACAAAGACCACAAAGAGGCTTGTTGTATCACGATGAGGACACTCGATATGGAAACCTTATTGGTATGACAACTGGGCAAGCCTGCAGCCCATGATGCAGAACTCTGCCAGTTTTGTTTGCTACAAACGGAGGAAAATTTCACTCATTTCTGGCCTTTGCACCAGCATTGTGGACATCATTCTGGCAGGACAAACGAAGCATTGCTGCTCTGAGCCGCCATCTGAAATATCAGAAAGTTGAAGGTGTAGGGGAGATTGTTGGCTTGGAGGCGTGATGTGGTGCACGATGTATGTCAGCCCACTTACTGTGTGCCTTCTGGCTATACCACTGGTCACCCGTGAGTAGGCAATGCACAATGTCAAGCATGTGAACATGCAGGCAATAATTTGGCATGCAGAGCCAGCTGCACGATATGGGGGAGGGGGGATAGGAGTGTTTGCCCCGCCTAGGAGGGGACGTGAATGCTGAGCACCAAGCCCATGTTTGATTGGGTCTGGCTTGGATGTGGTGAATTCATCAAGGTTTGATATGTGGCGCGTTTACCGCAGCTTGTCTGCAGATGCACCTTGCCTGTGGCAGGAAAAGCATGTCATAATAACAACAATTATAAGACCATGTGACATGCAAGATGTCAATTTCATCACTCACCGGAAAGCCTGCTGGCTGTACCACTGGTCGCCGGTGAGCAGGCTGCGTGAGCGGTCGCGCTGCCCGACGTCATTGTACTTCTTCTTGAGGTTGACCTTGGTGTCCTTGACGTTTGGGAAGGGGATGCCCACCACTATCACTGCGCGCGCGTTCTTGTCCGTGAAATCCAGCCCCTCAGACACCTGCGTATTCAAAACAATATTTCAGTCAACTCACTTATACAATTGAAAAACCTCATACAGCTGCCGGGAACACATCAGTGCTTCACGGTGCATGAGCATAGCTTCCTTCTGAATGCAGCCGCAGGTCATCTGACAGCGATGCGCATATGGGCACGGTCAAATCTCAGTGAATTAAACGCATGAGTGCAGGATGCAAGACTAGCAAGACACCCTCCTGTGTGGAAGAGTAGAGTAGTACTTTGGCACGCAGCAGCTACAAAGCATCATGCAAGCAAGGGAGAAATGGGCGGGATTGACAATGTGCAGCAAGGAAAAAGAGATGACTTTGCCGGGCCGCACTTTGCCGCGGCAGATGGCGAAGAAAATGGCACCGCGGCCCTCGCGGATGGCGGTGTAGAAATCAGTCATTACGGCGTCAAAGGCGTCGCCGGTGCCGCGCGGCTCGCACATGATGGCCTTGGTCTGCTGCAGTTGCGCCCAGACCCCCGTCACCTGCACGCATGTGACATCAGCTGTCAGTAGGTGTCAGGAGTGTGTCATCAGATGACATTGGCAGATGCGCGAGAACATTTGACCTCTGCTTAATCAGCAAGCTGCAAGGAAGGCGCTGCGATCTTGATTAAACACTCGTGCTGTGCAAATTGTGTCTGACCAACACTATGCAATGGTCATCTAAATGTGACCATCCGATCTTTATCAGGCAATCCCATGAGCAGCCACCATAGCAAATGCCAGCAAAAGCACCTCACTTGCTCAATAAGGAAGTTGCTATGGCATGGCATGTTGCAGGAAGCCTGAGCCTTTGAGAGCAAAATGGAACCCCAGAACCTTCCAGAGATGTAATGGCCTCTTTAAATACTCAAAGGACTGTGGTGCCCCACTGCCCAAGCCAGGCTTGCCTTCTCCATGTACTTGCTACGCACACTGCGATAGGTTACCCAACCCAGAGGTCATCTGTTTCCGGAAGGCCACAGGATTACAGCTTAATCTTCAGGGAAAGGCTTCTTGGGGGCCCCACCTTCCAGCGCTCCATTAGGCGGTCCAGCATGACATAGGAGGGAAGAAAGACCAGAAGCCCATCTGGCACGATGCCAGCGATGGCTGCAATGCTGGCGCCAACGCTGTCCTGGAAATCTGGCTTGAGGCTGTGCTCATAAGTCGCGGCTATCTTCACGTCGTCCGGGCCTGCACAGATGGAGCCTGCCCACACCTGAGCCATTCCCAAAATAAGGCTGATCAGTATCTTTGGCAAGATCTAAGATGCTTCTTGGAATTCTCACCGTTGCAGGCAACGCAAACATGTGGTGTGCATGTGATGCAAAGTTGTGCCTCCTTTTCTATCGAGGTTGCCGGGTCCTGCAGCCAGACCATAAGGAACATGTATTTGTCTGGACCATGAGGCCTCAGATGACCTCTGAGTGGGGCATTCTTTGCCGCGAAGTCTATTTACAGGTCTTTGAAGGTCTTTAAATGTATAGGAAGAGGTGCAGCAAAAGCTGCTGAGGTCAGATGAATACCTGCAGGCGAGCGTTGATGACGTGTGGCGCTTCAAAGCGTACAGGGAAGGAGGTATCCAGCTGCACAACGCGCATAGGCCATGTCAGCGTCAAAAAATGTGCCTAAATCATGATGTGCAAGAGATCTGGCAGCTGACCACCTTTCTTGAGGACTGATCAGACCAGGCATGGAATTCTGAACATTGCACACTCTTCTCTGAAGTCCCAGCAGGCACAGCATCATGTGAATTGCAGCACCCCTGATGCAAAGGAGTCCCGCAACACCCGTGGAAGAGAGCATTGAATTGTCCCAAAATTTTGCCTCTCACGCCATAAGTTTCCATGCAAGGCAGCATGCGTTGTCCATGTGCGCACCTCTGAGGCAAAAGAGTCCAGCGGAGAGAGAGTGCCGGAGGTGAGTATGATGGAGCGCGCTGCTGCGGCGATGCTGAGAAAGGCGACGGCCGGGTTGAGGCACCAGAGGCAGAACTGTAACGCCCACCCCGCCACCTCATCTTCCTCATCATCCTCACGCCTGCACCACAGCCCCACAACTATTAAATTAAGTGCATTGTATTTCCGCACCTAAATGTTCCTGAAGAGAGCAGCACCTGCCTTATTGGCTTGAGGACAGCCTGTACTTTTAATATTTTGCGACTGTGACGAATAAACTGCCTCACAGCACTTAAGAACAGTTTGAACAGTTGAAATAACAACCTGCCAAAGACTAGAATCTGAGAATAGATGCGCAGTATACTGTAGTACTGCAGCTTGAATGCACATAGCCTTGAATGGCTGCAAACGCGTGTAACACCACCACCAGTACGCAATATTTAGATGATCCACTTCTTTGAAACCTTTCTATATAAATGTATTTGTAGATCAGCCGGGGGTGCCGAGCGCACCTGCGGCCCCTGCGGCGTGGTTGACTGGACCGGTACCAGCGCTGGAGAGCCAGGCGGTAGTCGCTGACATCACTCGAGTACATCAGCTGCAGGATCGTCAGCAGCCGTGAGGTTTGCCCCAGCGCAAACCCAGCCCCCTTCTTCTTCGCCTGCACAAGCAATGCACACTGTGTCTCAGCCTGCTAACATCAGATGGCCTTCGCATGCATGTGCATGCGTCATGCAAAGGCAAGGCTGCATGTATTTGTTCCGTGTGGCGCTCTTGTGGAGCAGTGGTACATGCATGGGGCTCCTTCACAGGAGGCAGCACAAGTCTCTGCAGCATCGGCTGCCAATGAAATCTGCCCCGCTCTCCAACAGAAGGAGACCTCATTGAACAGGCTTTCTGGTAGTGCAGAGTTGTCAAGGTTTAGTGAAGCACCTGGCTGGATGCAACGTTCTGCTGCTGGTGCTCGGCAGCCCCATCTACCTCAGCCAGCGCTGGTGCAGGAGGTTCCTCCTTCTTCTGCTCCTCTGCCCTTGCTTTCAGGTACAGCTCATGCAGCATGTCCACCTGCTCCTTCCCCAGGCCAGCTTCCTCCAATTCCTCACGCATCTGCCCCACATGCCGGCACATGTCTATAACAATTCCTCAATAAAGTGAGCGCCACTTAAAGCGTAGAATGAATGTAGCTGCTTTGCATGGAACGTGAAAAAATTGTGCGGCGATGTGCTAGAGGAGCATTCCTCTTCACGCTCTTCACGTGTCTTTCCCAACAAAATTGTTCCTTTCTCGTGCATAGAACAATACTGGCATGGTGTCCATTTTGCAGGCGTCAAGTATAGACACATGCATGACTCCAACACATGCAAGCTTTGCGAGTGAGAAACTTGAGCTCGGCAGCTGCCAAGCAGCGCATGCAAGTGCACCTTGAGGGCGATGCAGGTTGGCAGAGAGCATGCTGTGCCAAATCTGAGAATCACTTGCAAGCTGTCAGGAATAGCGAATTTCCTTATCATAAAGGAGTGCACCTGCAGCCCTGAGGTGATGCCTTCATAGCGCTGGCCTGCTCCCTGCTGCTTGCGCACATCCGGCCGCTCACACCTCTCCTTCAGCCAGTCTGCAAACCTGCATGCATGCCACATTGCGGTGTTCAGCTTCTGGTAATGTCCACGATTTCTGGGGCCATGTTGAGACACACAGAGCGGCAGAGAAAGCTTCTCCTCATATCATGATCCATATTAGGTTCCGAACGCTTGATCATGGCCAGTCAGCCTCACGCGTCCCACACAAGGAGGTCCAACCCCTGCACATGAATTACACGCAGCAGTTGCACCTTGCTACAGGAAGTGTAACGTATTTGCATTTGCACCTGCCAAAGGCATCTGCCAGGGGTCCATAGATCTCCCTGCTGTCGGCCTCAAGGCACTTGTACTCAAAGGCCTTCTGCACATCCACCATTGAGGCACGCTCCATCTCCACGGAGGCAGCGTCCCTGCATTGCACACATGCAATGCCCATTTTTCCCCACCCTTTTTACACCCTGTGATGAGCAGATCAACCCCTTAAAGCCAGGCGCTCCATGACTGTGCATCTCGAGTACTTCACCCGCTTAGAGGCGGCCTTTATCAGGACCTGCGCAGCAGACAATGCAATCCTGTCTAGCAGGCACTGCTGGCTGTATGATAGATGGGCAAGGCTGAAGATGTAGTGGGCGGCTGACCTGCTGATGTCTTCAATGTTGTGGGCTTCATCGAAGATGAGGACAGCGTGCTGGATGTTGATGCCCATGGAACTGCGGATGACGGGGTCTATGAGGTAGTTGTAGGGGCAGAACAGCAGCTCAGCATGCTCTGCAGGAAACATGCATACGCTTCAGTGTTTCCTGTGAGGATGTCAAATGAACACTAAAGAGGCATCATGCTGATACTATGGAGCAGGCACTCAGAAAGATACGAAAATACATGGAATGTATCGAAAATGGGTTGGCGGATACACAACAATTTATCAGGCTTTGTCACCTGCGATTTTGCGAGCTACAAAGTATGGGCAGGCCTTGATCTCCTTCCCCACTTGCACCAAGTCCTCAATGTCATGCACCTGCAGCATGCAACCCTTGAGTTGCCACAGCAGTGGCACAAATAAATGACCAAGCATGCAGAACTCTGCTGAAAATGAAGAGGTATGTTCTCATATCTGAACCCAAAGCAAGAGATTCCCGCATGCTATTGCAAGGAGGATATGTAGCAGGCATTGGAGGACAACCTGTGGAACATAGTTGGCCAGCCCGTTGAGCACTTTGGGCAAGTTGTTGAAGTATCGGCAGGAGCGGTCCTCCAGGAGCTTTTCGCACTCCTCATCCACATTGGGCTTCTTTGAGACCCCGCTGTGCACGCAGTAATGGCTCCGAGAGGCCTGGAACAATACACCTCAGAATGAATGACATGTGCTCTGCTTTAGTGCCTTCTGCCTTGATGAGCATGAGCTGTAGGAACAGTGGGTTGTAGGAACAATGGCACAGACCATCAAAGTTTGAATGCATGCATCCAAACCAAATTCATAATGCAAGAGGCACCACATGCCATGACATTCATGAAGTGCCAGACAGACTTGAGGGTGTGCAAGGAGTCTTTACCAGGACACCCATGCTTGGAGTATACCCCGTTCGCTTCAACTCCCGAACCACCTGGAAATCACACAACCAATCAAGATCACACCACATGAAAACTCTGCACCCTGCTGCTTGGATTCTTCTTATGACATGGCAGGAAGTCCAGAGTCCATCGTCACGAGTGTGACTGTACCTGCGCAATCTGACTGTGTGTGCGGGTGGCATAGAAAATCCTGGGTAGCGGCTCCTGAGGGGGGGCTCCATTGGGGGTGATATCGCCCTCAGTGCTCCCTGCTGAACCTGATCCTGGTGGCGTGGAGCTGATGGGCTCTGGAGGTGTCTTGACAGACTTGCCTTCTGGAGTTTTGTGGCCTTGCCCATCGTCTGGTATGATCGGCCTGCCTTCCCATGCTTCTGAATACCTGCAACGACACAGTGATGACATTAGTTATATTCTGCAAACCGTGCTGCCAATTGGGGCATCGTGATAACTAAAAAGCGGCTGATATCTGGCACGCACGATCTCGGATATCCTGCAACCATGCGGTTCGGTTTGAAATCCTTTTGGAAGCATGTACGCACCCTTCCTGCTTCAACTTGCGCTGCCAAGACAGGGCTGAGCATAGTAAGCTCAGGGTCTTTCCACTGCCTGTTGGAGCTTCCAGCAAGGCATTCTCCCTGTTGGCGACCGTCTGGATGACCTTCGCCATGAAGCTGTACTGGACTCCATAGGGCTGATGCGGGAACTGTACATCATGTCCAGCGATTTTGGGCATTGGGCAGGAATGTCCATATGAGTTCTCACAAGAACTTACGGCATGCTCTCCCTTCTGAGCTCAAACCTTTAGCTAAATTCACTCTTGTAATATTGAGGTAATGTGCGCAGCCAACACCACCCACATCAGCAGCACTCTAACACCATCTACTGCTAGACAGGCGAATTCATAGCTGCTATTTGAGGCAATAACAATAGTATCTGGTGGTTCAGCACGAGATTACTTCAAAGGGCTGTATGAATGATGTACTCATTGTCTGATGGGTGATTTCCAAGGTCCTCGCCAAATTGTTCCAGCTCATTCCACAGCAGCGCAGCACGACACGGTGAGTCACCGCCTTCGCCTGACTCCTGCCTGGGCTGACATCATCAGCGATCCCCATCATGCGTTCCTTTCTTCTTCTTCTTCTTGTCTGAGAATCAAAAGATCAGAGTGATGCTAAGTTACATTCTGAAATATTCACTACATATTAATCCATTGCAAAGATGAAACTTGAATCATACTAGCTTTGAGCAACCTGCACTTTCTGTACCTTGACCGGTTGAGGAATGTCTCACTAGAGGCCCAAATTAAAGAGAGCATACGCTCCTTAAATGTAAATCTGGCTTTGGTGCAATTATCTTACAATGGATTGTAAGTCGTTCTTGCTGGGTGTCGGGGCTGGTGCGGCTGCAGCAATGGCCTTGGCGTTTGCAGCCCACCGAGTTTGGGGGACGGGTATGCCTCATTTAATACGTTTCTCATGCTTGCAAAAACATAACTGGATATATGATGGATCTCAGAATTTCGCCACGCTAGCAGGGAAAAGCAGGGGCCAAAGTAAGTTTCTCCAAGCCTCTTTTTGTCTGGGCCTCTTGTCCATTTATGGTTGCAATGACTAAGGTACCTTCTTCATTATGCTTGTAGAACGTACTGGAGTACCACACTGGGAGCAGCTTGGATCTCTGAAGCAAGTTCACCACCACCAGCACCCTCCAGCCACCAGCACATCCAGCCACTCCCTGGAGGATGACATTGTGGCAGAGCACTTCACGCGCAACGTGCAGTTCTTTGGGAGAGAAGCGCAGCAGAAGATCATGGGCTCCTTCGTTGTGGTTGTTGGCCTGGGGGTGAGCAGCCAGCTCCCTCAAGATTTGCTTCCTTTCTCGATCTTCCTAGCTAGCACAGGTCATCTCCGGGAACATGCTCTCTCCATGTAGCACCTCTGCATCCGGCAAGTGCGACCCTCTAATTGACTTAAGGGCGCAGGCTGCAAGGTCCTATCATGCACACACGGAAAATTGCTTCTCAGAAGAGCATCAACAGTGGACAGCAGGCCTTTAACCTGTGAAAAGGGCCCTGCCGATGCAATGGTGCAATATAAATTGTTGCAGCCGTCTTAGAGGACCGTGTGTGTGTTCTCAGCACAGGGTGTGGGCAGCCATGCAGCGCATCTGTTACTGCGCTCGGGAGTGGGGCGGCTGCGGCTGATAGATTTTGACCAGGTATCGCTGTCATCGCTGAATCGCCATGCTGTCGCCACGCGTGCGGACGTCGGCATGCCCAAGGCCACCTGCCTGCAGGTGCAGCACTTCAGGATGCATCTGCCATGCATATGAGTGTCATCATCAGTCTGCTCCTCGACTTCCATTCCTGCTATGCAAGGGATATCCTGTTGAGGAGGATGGTTGTAGCTACTTGCATGTCCAAATAGCTCGCATGCGCAACGATCCTGGAAATAATGCTTTCGGAAAGGGCTTCCCTCTGATGCATCCTCAGAGCACCACTTCAACAATATTAAAAGCTGAAAATTTTATTTGATTTTGAAATTTCGCGCGCATGGCAGGAGCACTTTCGACAAATGGTGCCGGAGGCGCGCGTGGAGGCGCTGGTGCAGATGTACACGGCGGAGGACGAGGACGCCCTTTTAGACGGCTCACCGGATTATGTAATCGATGCTATAGACAACATCGACACAAAGATCTCACTGTTGGCCGCCTGCAATCGCCGCGGCATCCCCGTCATCTGCGTGGCGGGCGCAGGTGGGAGATTTTTTTGCAATTTTCTTTAATCTCAGCCCCGCCAGACAATATCATGCATGATGCTGTGGGCTTGAATGCGCATGCAGCTGGAGGATTGGGCTGCACATCACCAGTGTAAGTGCATCTGACAAAATGAAGTTCTGAAGCTTGTGATGCCCAGAAGTTTGGCGCCAGCACAGGCTATGCTCATGCGCAGATTTGAAACACCCGCCAAAGGGGGCCGTTCCTTTGCTGCAAACTGCTGCTCTTGTGGCGCATCCTGCAGTGCCGATATATCATCTCCACCATCTCCACCATCACCATCTCCATGGGGCTGATCTCTTGGGGTCACAAGCGCGAGGACTGACCTTTCAAATATGGCTGATATCAGCGAGAACAACGGCATGCAGCAAGCAAGTAGTCATGAAATCATACTAAGTATATCTCAAAGGGAGTCGCCAGTGATCAGGCTTCCCACTTTGAGACTGAAATTTGCATGTCTCGTGCACAAGCGCCAATGTCGACCCGGCGCGCATCCGCATCCCTGACGTCAGCAAAACCAAGAGATGCAGCCGGGACTAACATGTGCCTGTGCTCAGGCGCCAAGGCGGACCCGACACGGATCAGAATAGCTGATGTCAGCGACAGCATCGTGGACCCTCTGGCGCGCGCGGTGCGGCAGCGGCTGCGGCGGGATCACAGCATCGAGGCCGGAATTCCCATAGTGCTGTCAACCGAGAAGCCGCGGTGCGCGCTGGTGCCCATCCAGGAAGTGGGCGACAACCCACTCGACTACCAGGTGCTGCAAAGTTGCGGTCTTCCCATTGATTCCTTTGGGTTTCCTTGAGTGGCGACAATCTAGATAAACACTAGGTGTAGCAGTCTTCACCTTCTCTGACAGGATGCAATGAATGTGTTGTATGTTCAGGAAATGGGCGACAACCCATTGGACTGCCAATTGCTGCTTGCATGATTCCTTCTCCTTAAATGATGCAACGAATATTCAAAATCCATGAAGTCCGCGACGAGCTGGACTATTTGGTGCTGCATGCTTGCATGTACCTCCTCCACAAATGTGTACGATGACGTGGGCAAGAAGCCGTTTGACTACCAGTTACTGCAACCCTGCACTTTCTTGATATCGTGAAGTGGGCGACAAGTGGGTCTTGCACGCCCGCTATCATCTTCAGGGAAGGTTCAGGATTTGCTGAGCTAAGCTTGTCAGGCAGAGGCAGGCAGATCCAGGTGCATTACAAGCGAGTCACAATGAGAACTGCGGGAGTGGAGTGCAAACCAGAGACAGAGCAAGGTTGTACTTGAGGTCTTGTCAGGCGCAGCCAAAAAAACGTGCTGCATGAACAATAGATGCTGCCCACACAGCAGACTCACCAGTCAATAAGCTTATGCGCACCACTCAGTTCAAGAATGTGTGTCTGTTTTGCAGATTGTGCCCAACTTCCGAGTGCGCACAATCCCAGTGCTGGGCACGCTGCCAGCCATGTTTGGCCTGGCGGCCGCCTCGCACGTTCTCTGCGAGCTCGCGTCAGCGCCCTTCGCGCCAGAACCGGTGCGGTCAATTTTCGTGACATCCACGTGTAGTGTGATGCGATGCTTATTGCAAGTATCTCTCATGTGATCATGTGCCCCTCATCTGTGGCTTCGGCAATAAAGGTGCACGCCCCACACAGCCTTTGTTGCTGCCGCAGATTGTGCCAAGTCATTTGCAGCGGCAGCAATCTTTGACGAGGCCACCTGAATATTGATTAAAGATCATCTTGCATGGAGGTGTGCATGACAGCATGCTGAGATTAGTCACATGCTGAACTGCATGCTGAGATTAGTCACATGCTGAGGTCAGTCATGATTACCAGGTGTTCCGGCTGCTGGAGGCGCAATACCAGACGCAGCTGGATCGGCTGACGGAGCGTGAGGACCTAGTTTTTAACAATGCCGAGGGGCCCAGCGTCGACCTGGATGACGTGCGAATTCATACCCCCAAACCCTACTTATTTGAGGACCCCAAACCATAATTTATCAGAGACACCAAAATAAAACGTATTCAGAGCCCCCTGTGTTAACGTGATATTGTGGCTGAAGATTGTGGGTGGTTGCGCCTGAGTGCTGAGTCATCTCAGCGCCCCTGAAAGTCCTTGACAGGGTGCTTGATTCCTTTAAGGAAGGAGGGTCCTGGAGATAATTATTCCAGATCTTTTGTGCCCAATTCTTGGCATGATTCAGGCTGACAATTAAAGGCTCAGTTGAGGCCATAACACCAGGAGATCACAAGCAAATTTCCGTTGCCAGCTGGGTTGCAGCCATCTCACAGCTGCTGAGCCTCTGGCAAAGCTGCCAGTGCCCTGGAGAGGAACATCTCAGCTATGTGTGCAGAATGCAGGATAGCAGCACATCAGCGATTAGAAGAGTACTGCTGCATCCAATCTTAGCATTGTGGTTTGTGTGTGCTGGTGCAGGTAATCTACCTGGTGAGGGAAGTCTGGCGGGGCCTCAGTGCAAAGGGGCCGCCTTATGTGCTGAGCGGAGGAGACAAGGGGTTCAAGCGGTCGCTAGCAAATCTGACTCTCACAAGGTGAGGCCACGATCATGCTGCCTTCAAGTGGTTATACCTAATAGTACGGAGCGCTTCAGCTTGCAGATGTAATGATCAGGAGGAGGTCAGGCCAGTGTTTGATAATGTCATAGCTGAGACAAAATATAGAAAATAGAGGGCTGTTGCTTGCTGCAGCAGTCAAGTCTGCGACGGAGATCGATTGAGGGGAGTGCATGCATCTGAGGAGTGCATGCACAGCATACTCATTCTTTTATTCAACTTTGCAATTTTCCTCCACCCCTTGCTTAGATATTCAATGCTCTACCTTGATGTCTGCATCTTGCATCTCTATTTCTCTACATTTTCAACTCACGTTGGTTGCACGTTTCCCTAAAACAAAAATCAGGTTAATTCTATGTTGCGGGTTTGTGTACATCCTGAAGAAGAAGAAGAAGAAGAAAAATTGGCTGCATGCTGCGCGCAGGTGGGATAAGGAACGCCCCGCCACGGTGGACAATCTAGTACTACTGACTTTTGGAGAGGCAGAGCAGCATGAGGAAATGAGACCGGTAGATGTCAAAACCGAAGACCCCGATTTCTTTAGAAGGGTGCAGCAGGCAATCGCGCGAGTGCGATATGAGCTCGCTCTGTGATTGCACGTCCAGATGCAGATCTGGATCTCTCCAGACATTCCGTGTGAGGGATTTCCGATCTGCAGCTATAAGTAGATAGTGTACAGAGTATTCACCGAGTGTCGCATGATGGTGCCATCATGATGGCATGTCGATAATGATGACTTCGAATGCGCAATATGCATGCATGTGTTCTGAGCTCTGAGAGTCTCGTAATCGTAATTTGCCGCAAACAGGACACATCCAGAAATGCACTACCAGATTTTAATAGAACGAGCAGAGAAACCAAAGCGCAGAGAGGTTTTTAAAAACACATGTGCCGCCATGTGAGGCCAGCATGCCGACCCAGCCCCCGCAGCACGCCAAGTAGAACGCATAATTATTTCAAATTTCCTCCTGGACAGCAAAATGCGCATTGCTAAGAGCTTGCTCCCAGTCGTTTCCGTAGCATGTTATGAAGCACAGGCTGTGAACAGAGCTTTTCAGCGTTCAGAAGGTATATCAACACTGCGGGGCTTTCGTCGAGACGTCAGCTACAAGTGTTGGACTTCTCATTGAGTGTGCTGCCTCAATCTCTGAAAAGAAGCATCTACTGCCAGTACCTTCGCCAGTTTCAGGCGCTGAGAGTGTTGAACACCATACATTGAACGTCTGCCGGGCTGTTGAAGGTCACGAAGAACCTCTCGTCAGCCTGAGCATATCGTCTCCCTAAACTCGTGGCAAGCACTTATTCAATTATATCTTGTTGACACACAACCAATATGGCATCCGATAGGTGAGACCGATATCTCTCTCGGACAGAACCACAATTGGTGTCAGCATCTCTGCAGAATGCAACAGACCCAGGGTTGTGGCAAGCCCCAGCGCAACGCAATACATACAGAATCACGTCAAAAGCATCTTGAATGACCTTCAAAGTCACCACCAGCCTTTCCCAAAAAATAAGCCACAGCAGTGTCCTGATATCTCGTCATCCTGTTACATACACTGATCATTGCACTGTGGTGGTTCACTCCCAGGTCGGCCAGCTGCAAAAAGTGCCATGTAGCGCTACTGTTCTTGCAGTTCTTATACATAATAAGTTGCACAGCACCTGCGGCAGGGAAGACTGCAGGTAGGACCTCATGCCAGGAAATCACTGTAGCGAAACCATTGCGCTGGTGTTCAGCCAAGTTATCGTGGCAGGGACATTATAACGGTCAATTTATGGTGCTGCAGGTGCTGAATTCAACAGCAGTGACTTGAGCCACCTGCACACCCCCGTCAAGGCAGCAGTGGTGAGCTCTTGCCCAGTGGCTGGAATTGTCACAACTCTCCTCATGTTCTTGTGCCACACTATCTATAGGATACAGCCCTGGCTGGGGTCCACACAAAAGGGTCCCCCGACTGTGAGAGGGGGCATCCTCAAGCACATCTTTGGACTGTCTGCGGACTTGAGGCAAGCGAAAGTGGCTCAGAGGTGACGCGGTGGCAATCACATGCATGCAAGGTGCCAGGTCACCCCACTGACCGGTCAGCTAAAGGCCAGAGAAGTGCAAGGTGAGCCAGGCATTTTACAAGCGGTGTTGCATGTAGGATGGGCTCATTGCGCTGGGCGGAGAGCATGTGACCGATGCGCAGACTGACATCAAGGAAGCTGCCAACCACTTGGTCCAGAAGCTGCACAAAGGCAAGGGGGAGACTCCAACGCCGCGGCCGTCCAATGCACCGGCTACGCCCACGCTTCAGCCTTCGACCACCCCCTCAGTCCGCTACCCGTCAACACTCACCCTGACTGCCACCCCAGCAGCGGGCGTTGCCACCGAGGCTGTCACTTTCCGGGTGACTTTGAGATCCACCGCACCGGGCGCGCCTGTTCTGGCAGGCAAACCCGTCTCCATTGATTTTGGAGACAGGTCGCACAAGCGCCGGAGGCTCATGGCTGCGATCGCCACCACTGACGCGAACGGGCAGGCCACCTTCACACACTCCTATCTGACGGCTCAGACCTACAACGTGACTGCAGCTTTCGCAGGTGAGACAATGATTTTTCTGCTTGCTCGATATGTAGGGTGTGCCTGTGACTTGTACGCCTAGATGTGCTGGAAGGTGCAGCCATGCATGCATCTGAAACAGTACAAGTTTTGTTGCCTACTGATTCTCAAGACATCCCAAGACATTGCCACTGCCCCTGTCAATGACGTGTTGCTTCAGATCCTGCCACGGCTGATAATACCATCCAAGCCCCAAGTCCGCAGTAAGAATTGTCTTCAATCTCAACCTGCTGATGCCCTGTGCAGGTGATGCAAGCTCTGGGGATGTGGCGGCCAGCCTCCCCCTTGTCATTAGCCTGGAGAGCACCTCATTAAGCCTGACAGTGGCCCCAAAATTTTTGAAGCCGCTGCAAAATGCCAGCCATAGCATTACACTCCAGTTTGGTGGACCGGGCCCTGCCAGCAAGGCTGGGTACCAGATCTTGATCGAGTACAAGGATGGCACAACAGAGACGGTCGTGACTGACAGCAACGGCCAGGCCTTCCCTGTGCACGCCTACGTCAGATTTTCTAACCCGGCCTTCATCGTCACCGCAAGCTTTGCAGGTAAGATGATTTCACCAGCTGTGTTGCTGAAGCGTAACTCCTGTAGCACATTGTGTGCATTGGTTGCGCACCGCAAGCTTTGCAGCGCTTTGTCATGTCTCAAAGCTGGCCATGGTGTTGGACACCGCTTCTGCGTTTTGGTTTTGACAGCCCTTTTTATGTATTTCTCCCTATTTTCTCCCAAATTTTTATTTTTTCTGATTGTTTTTGGGGTTACATTCATTTGGGGTGTAGGATTTACCTCCCAAAGCCTAAAAAACTATAGCGCGGGTTGGTGTGCTTTGCTGCATACACTCACTAGTAGTTTGAACACCAAATCACCATGATGGCTTGAGATGTTTTGAAAGGCTGCAGAGGCTACCAAATGGTTCACGGCTTTCTATGGTTCTTCAGGTGATGGAACGTATGCTGGGTCCACGGCTGCCGCTGCATCTGTGGTCGTGCAAGATTGCAGTCCAGCCAGCTCAGGAAATTATCATGCATGCGCTATCAAGCTGAACACTACACTCGAGTGCTTTGGCGATAACAATGTCGGTCAACTCGACATCCCAGCACCAAATGCTGGCTTCGTTGGCGTGTCTTGCGGGGGCGGCGTCACTTGCGCGATAAGATCAGACACAATGCTCGTCTGTGTCGGAAAGTTTTACCGTCCGCCGCCAGCCGCCAATCAGCCGCCAACAGTGCCGCAACCAGCGACCGGGTTCGCCTTTGTTTCCGTGGGTTTCAACTTTGTGTGCGCGATCAGATTCAACAGCTCGCTCGAATGCTGGGGCGACAACAGCTATGGTCAGCTCAACATCCCGGCGCCAGCAACAGACTTTGTTGCTGTATCTGCGGGATCATTTCACACCTGCGCCATCAAAGCCGACACCACGCTGTTGTGCTGGGGCGCCATGGGAACCTATTTTGGGCAGCCTGTAGATTTTGGGCAGACGACTGTGCCTCTGCCGGCTACCGGCTTTGTCGCCGTTGATTCAGGGACCGTACATACATGCGCGATTAGATCAGACGCCACCCTAGTCTGCTTTGGGAGCAGCGAATTTTATCCCCCGACTCCGCAGGCCGGCATCGTCGCTGTTTCGTGCGGTGATGTACAGACGGTTGCACTCAGGTCGAACACTTCCCTCATCTATGCCCAGTTTGAAAGTGAAGGTGGAAGCCAGGAGCAGCAATACCTCGTCCCGTCGCCAAACAGCGGCTTTGTGGGTGTGTATGCTGGTGATGCACAGACATGCGCCATCAGGTCAGACACGTCCTTCCAATGCTGGGTGCCGGAGTTTTACGGCAGCTCGCCCGTTTACGATGAGCTTGCAAGCATGCCGCAACCGGTGAATGGCTTTGGCGCGCCCTGTCTCTACCAGTGATTTTTAGGATAGTGCACGGGGGCACTCGATGCAAAGTGACAGTGCTGCCTGCGAAGCTGGCGTGGGAAGAAGTGATGGAGCATGTCTGAGAGCTCCATGAGAATTGTGTGCAAGCTGAGCTACTTGCACATGCCATGAAGAAATGTTGACCATTTGCTGACAAGTTTTTGCGGATTATCGTTTCAACATCATTGGAAATTACGAGTAAACAGCTTTTGCACGTCATGAAGGGCGTCAGCTGAAATGTTGAGTCTTAACAGTGACACTGCCCTGTAATCTTGTCATATTACGTGAAATAAGCCAAGGACCGATGTAAAGCCAGTATGGATATCCCAGCAATACAACATGGTGACCAGGCAATCTGCCAATCTGTATAATCGTTCATGAGAACCACCGATACTGCTGAAGCACAAGCTATGGTACAGAGCTTTCTGCTCTTCTACTCCACCTTTGTACCTGGACTTAGGCACGACCGGCATCCCCTGTTGCTTATTATCTAAGTTAAGAGATCCACATCATGTCGCCGACATGGCTTTGCCAGATCAACCCCGGACACATGCCTCAGCAACACCTGGTGAACGGGATTTGCTTATACATACAGGGGCCTTTTCCAAGGGGGAAACAGCGGCCGGCAATAGCGCAGACGCTGACACAGCGTGAGGCAAGCTTAATCGGGCATCAGCTTGCAAACAAGATGCAGTTGCCAACCTACAAGCTGACAAACAGAACTGTCAGGAATCATCCGCATAGGTGCCAAACTTGGCGGGCATGTAAGCCGACGGCGTTCTTACACGCGCTGACATCAGCGCAGGGGTGCGCAGGGACGAACGGCTGACATCACCGCTGTCGTCAAATGGCAGCCACCTGGCGCTGCTGTCAGCAGCATCCCCTGTCACTGTCTGACCCGCTGCTCCCAGAACCGCTGTCGCTGCTGCCAATGCTGTCGCTGCTGCCGCTGCTGTGCCTTTCGATTCTCCCCTGCCCTGCCAGCATGCGTGCCTCTGCATTTTGCACCTCTGCTCGCAGCCTCTCCAGTTTCCTGAAACAACAACTCGTAATCTTTGATGGGGCGCAAAGTGCAAGATCCCCATTGGAATGCGCTAGAAGCAGGCGACCACTTCAGGGCAGGAGATTAAAGGATCCACTGCCAGCTGGTGCCCAGTATATTTATGTAGGGTGTGTGCCACCGTGTTCAAAATGTTCAAAGTGTCCTGTTGGATACGATTAAACATGCTGAATGGAGTCTAGGGAGCGTGCCTCTGATATCTTCGGCAAGAGCAAAGGCCCCCCCTTGCTGCTGCCTGATCTGCGCGTGCATCCACTCCATGTTGCGCGTCCTGCATGTATGCAGACACACAGCCCCTCACAAGACTGCATGACGAGATCTCAGAATTCCAAGCCTTTTCTCTGCAAGCAAAACCTGGAGGTGCTCCAATCTGAAAATTACCGGGTCACACTTTGCTCACAAGTCCTCACATCCCTGCTGCAACACATGCAACAGAAATGACACTGACAACAAGAAGAGTCAGTAATCCAGTCTCAATTCAGTGCTTTCAGCCATTTCAGGGGGGATCCAGTGCCTGTCCCTGGCTCTCATGCTGCCTGTGTTGCAGGGTGGCGTGAGAAAATGGCAGCCACTTGTCTTTGTATCTTCTGGTAGGCGCCGACTGACAAAGCTGCCTTGATCAGGACAGTGTGAGATACTCACGCCTGATTGTACTCGTCAAAGAGCGCCTGCAGCTGCGCCCGGAGTGTATCTTCATCGGCCGCGTGTGCCGGCCGCGCCGCCGCCAACGCCTCAAGCCGGGTCGCCGCGCCGCGGATCTCGGCCCGTCACCGATCCAGCGCGCCCGCAAGGCCCCTACGGATCGTGGTGTGACAAAAGCATTAGTATACTATTGCACGCTTTTTCTGCCAAGAGAAGAGGCAGGGTGCATGCAGACAAGCTGCAGATATTGGCTTTTGACGTCCTGTCCCTTGTTGGGACTGCCCGCGCTCTGAAAGGCTCACTAATCGCCACCACAGGTGACCTGGACATCTACGGGGGAGTCACGGAGTCCAATGCGCCCTTCATGCTGCAGCGTCACAACTCAGAAGCCTCATCTTCTAATTACATCTTCTGTGAGGAACAACCTCCACTGTCAGAGGCAATGCATGGTGAGAAATTGGCCAACTTTTAAATTCACTCTCCAGGGAGCATGTTCTTGGTGTACACATGTGTACAAGATTTGCCATCATGGCATGCCGCTGTGCTGCTCTGCTGAGTTTGAATTTGATCCTGAAAATTATCACTGCTGCTCAGGGAGTGAGGGTAAGTTGGGCGCACCTCTCCCGCTCCTGCAGCTCACATATGGCCTGCCGGGTGTCGGCCAGCTGCTATTGGGCCTCTGCTATGGCCGCCATTATGTGCCGCTGGACTGCCTGCATGTCCACCTCGCGCAACAGGGCCCTGCATGCACACACTATACAGGTATGCATTGAGTGCATTGCGGACAAAATTTGGCCTTCCATCTGATGATGTGTACATTGCAGGCACGGTGAACATTTCTGCATATTTCTTAGAATTCCGTGTTGATGCTGATCCTCACCATGATAAACTGAGTCTTGTATTCTTTCCAATACAAAGAAGTCCTTACGACTAAATTCCATGCCTAGCATTCTGAGTCGTGCCTCATTCAATCTTTGGATTAAAACAATGGTTTGTGTTTGGGGAACACTCGAGGGGTCCTGCTCTCATACCATGTTCAAGTTCGTGATACAGTCAAGGGATCTTGTGGTGGGCTTGCCTATGGCGCTCCTCTTGCAGGCCCATCTCCTGCTGCAGCAGCGCCGGCAGTGCTTCAGCCAGCCTCTGCAGCTTTGAGGCCGCGTGCTGTGCTCCTGAAATGCCTCCTGGTTCCGTGTACGGGATGAGCTCCTCTGCCCTCTTGCCTGGTGCAGCCTGTGCCGGCACTCCTCTATTTGGCATATATCCTCTGATTAGGACAGCATGTCATCTTGGCAAGAAGTTGCAAGCAGTTGCAGGAATACTGGCGATTGGTTGCTTATGTTGTGGTGGGTTGAGCACACCTTGTTGGCTGATTGCAGCAGGGATGCTAGCTTGAGCAGTTCCGGCATAGCAATCGTCCATCAATGCAGTTTGTAATCTGTAACTTGTGCTGTCTAGCGATAATAGTATGCTGCTAAGACCGATGAAGCATCTAACGCGAGCATCGTGCGGCACCAATATGGAGAATGCACTGGTGAGAACTGCTCTTTACTTCAAATAATAAAGGCAAGAAATATCTAAGCAGCAGGGGTTTCTGTTATATCTGATCCTGCAGATTAAAAACAGCCGTGCAGGTTCGACCAAGATTGTGACGTCACTCTCTCTCTCTTTTTCTCTCTCTCTACATACCGACATAATTGCACCATGCTCTTGTCCTCAATTATACAAGAAAAACCCACACAGAGATCACTTCAAAGCAACAGAATTGTCTTATCTTCGGAAAATACGGAGATTCATCAATAATTCTTTCTCTGCGCACGTGCCGTGGCGTGGGGTACCAGAGATGACGCCGAAACAATTAAAAGGAAAACAGTAGTGTGGCGGGTATTTTTCGGAAGAAGTATCTTCTTTAGTATCTTAAGATGTGATAATGCATCAGCTCTTCCATACGTGTGCGTGGTGAGCAGTCTGGTGCTCAAGGTTCTCTTGTTCGTCTTCTAGAGAATTCCTAGAACTCCAGAAGACGCTCTTGAATCTCTTCTGTAAAACTTTAAATCTTCCAGATCCGCAATTTCTTACTGTATTTTTAGCAGGACTTGTGTTCGCAGATCGTTGGCTCTTCCACGAGTCTGCACAAAACAGCCCTGGTGTGTGCCTGACCATTTTTCCGATATTTTGCAAACGCCAGTTGCAAGAAACTTGCGCGTGGGTTTCTTTTCAGTTTACTCATGCTGTTTGTTCTGGTTGTGAAGGGCATGACAGATCCAAAAGAGGTCGCAGAGCTTAAGGGCCTGTTAATTTCCAGATTGCGGCCAGACGATCTAAAAAAATTCAAGGACCACGACCTGGAAAGCATGGTGAGAAAGGGGTCCTAGTGCGAGCATGCGCTTCAGCAAGCAACACCAGATATGTTTCGAGGGCCGCCCGGTCCACCGCTGTCCTTACTCCGGGTCGTCATTATCTTGGAAGCTTTCAACCCTGCAGCACTTTCCTGCTTAGGTGCTGGTCTTCTACTCTTGCAGCCCGTTCGTTCCCTTTGCTTTCACGATACTCTCTTCCTTCGTTCTGCTTCAGATTTACAATCAGACGTGGAGTCATATTTTAATGTGTAATTGCAGGAAGTCTTCAGGCATCCGATGATCGGAATTTGGCCACAGGTCCGAAGAGTAATAAAGCTTTGCTGGAATTGTACTGTTGCTACATGCACATTCTTGCCATCTTGAGAGTGTTATTCTTCCAGGATGTGTGTAAGCGACCACACAGGGTTGCTTTGCGGTATGATTGCATTATGGTTGCACAGCTGAGGGACGGCTTAAACGTATGTCATGGTGTCACGCAGATTTGACACAATTCTGGGAGGTCCTGAGCTGCGCGAAGATGAAGGACAATTCGTGGATTCTGAGCCTGGCCGACGGCACGCAGTTCTTTGCCTTCAAAGGTATGGGCAGCGCCATCTTCGTGCGCGACTGCTATGAGGCCCTGGCAGAGGAAGCTCTGTCCATGAAGCCGCCGTCCGGCGACCACCGAGCCCCCATGAGTGCGCGCTCGTGCCTCTCTCAACAACAGTTTCTGTTGCACTCCGTGTACAAGCAAGCAGGGATGTTGACAAAGACTGCTGTTTGGCATCTTGTGTGATCGTGATGCCCTGCAATCTGCAGGACCCGACAAACATGTCTCTGAAACGCAATGTGCGCTGTGTAGGTGGGTTTTTCAACAAGTTATTAGTGGTGGACAGTTCTTTCACAGGCAAGACAATCTGGCAACTGTACCTGTTGTGGAGATTGTCGCAGCTTGGTGTTACAGTGGTGGCGGTTTGGAATAGGTTTGACGAGCGCATGCTCTTCACCAGGTGGGCCTCCTCCTTGGCATTGCTCCATTGGATCCAAACACTGCCCATGCTTATGGCTGTTGCACACTTGCGGAAGGAAGTTAATGTAGAAGGCCTTCAGAAGCTACTCCGCATGCATGGACTGCCGAGTACACAGTGCATGTGTGCCTCCAGTGATGGAGCCTATAGAGGCAGCAGGACGGCGTTCCAGGAGGAGCTCCGCGATCCGAACACCTGGTATCTTGTTGACGCGCAGCTGCCGACGCTGGTTCCGGCCATCACAGTGCAGACCTCCTCCCCCCACCATAAAAAGACCTATGTGAGTATTTACTGCCCAAGCCTGGCTTGCACTGACTGCGCTGACATCCCCTGCCACCTGCTCGTGCACTTGAAAGAATGATGTTAAGAAGTACCTGCCCAGAAGTCTGTAAGTATGTACACGGCACAACTTATTGCTATTAAATCGTGGGCTGGGTATCGCCCTAGTCGCAAGGACCTTGTGCGTGGAGCCCTGCTTGTGATCGCAGCTGTGTCAGTAGGCAACAGCTCTGCTGCACTGTGCTCATTCTGGAGGGTCATCCCACTGCTTTTTTGGCTCACCCCTGCTTGTGCTCGTGCAGGAATTCCGGAAGGATGGGGCGAGAATGAGGGTCATGAATCCCTGGAGCTTGGAGGAGCTGGAGGCGGCCAGGCATCTCTTTCCAGGGGTGTCACATGACAGGCTTTGCCAGCTGTTCTCCATGTTTGGCGGCGTCATCCGGCACGGCCTTGCTCTGGCGCTCCAGGAAGATACTGAGGCGATGCTGATGGAGGCCATCTGCTACACCGACATCCATACCCTCCTCTCTGCCATCGGCAGACCTGAGCTGGTGAGGAACAATCCATGGCAACAATTACACCGGATGTGGTTTTAATGTAGAACCCGGTTGGGTGCAAATTGCAAAAGTGCTTCATTTTAGTATATTCTTCAATTCCATGCTGACATAAGTACCAAATCGCAGGTGCCTGATGGTACAATCCATATGATCGCTTCCGATGACTTGCGCATGAGCCATTACGCATACGCATCTGCCTTTGTAGCCGAGAAAGTTACTGCGCGACTTTGTTTGGGGGACCAAATATACCTGGAGCGCTTTCTGCTGCGCTCTTCTGGCCTTCCCCAGTTCGCCCAGATACACAGTCAGCTCTTCAATAATTATGTCCTCAGAACACTGCCATATGGTGGCAAGTTTGACGTCAGAGATCTTACGACAGGTCAGGCCATGACTTCATTTGAGCCAGCTGGCTATCCTGCCCTGTAAATTTCATGCTCGCGCAACATTCTCGCTCCTGCCCTGCCCTCTGAGAGTGGGAGCTGTATGATATCTCAAATCAGAGAAATCAAGATTGCATATATGTGCCTTTATAGGTTACAAGAGCAATTGTCATTTTCCGAGTGCGCGCACGCAATGTGGCATGTCTAATTGCAGGTGTCATTTTTTTGTTGGTATTTGCAGGAGAAACGGGGAAAGTCTGCTTGCCATGAGCCATTCCTTACATTTTCAATGACCTCAGTGAAGTGGAAAATTTAGAAGACGGAGTGTACTGTCACGCCAACGAGCCCAATTTGATAAAGCCAGACTTCATAATGCAGCCAAACGATATCGGGTACCTTAACATCCACATGGACCGCGAGGTCCGTGCTGATGGGCTGCGCAAGGCCTATGCAGTGTTGAGGGGGCCTAAGGATGGCAGCCATGCATGGCTGACCTGGGTTGTCCCACCCAACAAGTATGACGATTTCAGCGAGCAACAAGTATTGAACAAGATACACCTCAAAAAGTTTAAAATCCGACAGCGGGTTTTGAAGTTCCCGCTGCGCATGCAAACCCAAGCCTTCCTAGGCAAGGTGCTTTGAGGCGCTTCGAGGTGCTCTAAAATTTGAGCTGATGCTTCACCAAATGTCAATTGTCCAGCTTATCTGTGGGAATGACCGTTAAATGCAGCAACATGTAAAATATTTGTTTTACATTAATGTACAATTATCCTCTGTAAACTGAGAGCTTGTACATATTGTCAAAATCCAGTCGCTGTGGGGCTGTTGCGGTGGCAAGCTGCAGCTGCCGGGAGAAACTTTAAACTATTCCCATTGTCGCTGCCACATGAGTGGCTTGAACATTGACAGTAGTCCTGCCAGACTAACAGTCAGACCCTTTGATTTCAACTCGGAATGCACCTGCATGCTCTGCATAGGCTGCCAATCCACCCCATCTTCAATTTTGCAGTGACTGCTGGCACATCAAGAAACCCTGAGAGCAGTGCTGGAAAATTGGCATTTGGATTGCCGCGTCATATTAATTGTCCTGTCCTCCCTGCGTGCAGTGCTGCTGGCATGCATGGTCAGAAACTGCGCGCGTGCCTTGAGGTGGGTTATCACCCTCTTCTCTCTCACACTCTTCATGAAGAGGTAGGGCCCGATGAGACCGCTGAACCAGACCTCTCAAAAGTCATCTGCGTAGGTGCCAAACTTCGCGAGCCCAGGTCTGTAAGAAGACGGCGTTCCCACTCGCGCTGACATCAGCGCAGGGGTGCGTAACAACGATCGGCTGACATCACCGCTGCCGCCAGCTGGCAGCCACCTGGCGCTGCTGACATCAGCGTCCTTGTCACTGTCTGACCCGCTAACACCAGAACCGCTGTCACTGCTGCCGCTGCTGCGTCGTTTGATTCTCGCCTGCCCTGCCAGCATGCGCGCCTCTGCATCTTGGACCTCTGCCCGCAGCCTCTCCGTTTTTCTACGGTTCAAGGGAGGAGCAGTGTGAACATGAAGTCAGCATATCCGACACTGTTGGGATATTTTCTTGAAATGAAGACAGGCAAGAATCGTGCTACACTTGCCTGCCAGGCGGTGATTGGGGCCACATCTGAATCTGCATTCAATTTGTCAGGCTGAGCCTTGCGCTGAGGTATTAGCGATGCAACAGATAGGGCCTTCAGAGCAACCGTCGAGGAAAACTTATACACCTCTTGGTATGCAATGCAATGAGAATTTTTTGAAGTGAAGTGTTCAAGAGGAAGCGTGCCTGTGAGACTCTTCGGCAAGGATGGTGTCTCCCGCTCGCTGCTGCCTGATCTGAGCATGCAGCCACTCCATGTTGCGCGTCCTGCATCACCCATCAAAACATACCTTCACGCCTACAGAAAGTCTCATGCATGCCTCAGCTCTCAGGACCCCTTCTGTGCTTCTGCTCTTCACAGATTGCTTGCACGTCTGCACACCTGTTTTGCAGAGGAGCTCTGCCAATGCTTGAGTAGACTTGACAAACACAACAAAGGCAGCAAGATCCAGCCAAGGAGGGGCCGCTCTATCTGATGCAAGTACATGCGACGTCAATTTCGCCATTTGCAATGAAGGAATATGCTACTCACGCTTGGTTGTACTCGTCGAACAGCGCCTGCAGCTGCGCCCGGAGTGTATCTTCCTCGGCCGCGTGGGCCGGCCGCGCCGCCGCCAGCGCCTCGACCCGCGCCGCCGCGCCGCGGACCTCGGCCCGTCGCCGCTCCAGCGCGCCCGCAACGCCCCTACGGATCGCAGTGTGACGAATTTATTATTACACAGCACCCCAAAAGGTTGTTGCCACGCCTGATTGTTTGACTTCACTACATGGCAGACACATGCACTGGATAGCTGCAGCCAACACTATGAAGCGGTGGTATTGTGAGAGAAATCTTCCGTTTCTCATACGCTGTGCGTGGTAACAAGCTATCCTGCTTTAAAGTCCACTAGGGCACTAGCATGCTCACAGCGCTTACATGATCCACATGCCCTTGTACTGCTCCACTGAAACTAATTTGAAACCTTGTTACTGCTGTTTAGGGAGTAAGGGGCAAGACTGGGGCGCACATCTCCCGCTCCTGCAGCTCGGTGATGGCCTGCCGGGTGTCGGCCAGCTGCTGCCGGACCTCTGCTGTGGCGGCGATGATGTGCTGCTGGACTGCCTGCATGTCCACCTCACGAGACAGGGCCCTGCATGCAAATAAAAAAAAACCTTTACTCGTGCACAGATCGCACAAGGAGCTGCACCAGAGCTGATACTCTGTAGAGTGCAGGGATAACGTTGTGTCTCAATTTAATGTGTGCGTTGGGAGTAATCTCCATATAACGGTCCCTGGGATCACTGATGGCATGTCAAGAAGACTTGGGATCTTCATTGCGCGCGTAATCTCCCACAGCATGCTCATGCATGGCACTGTAAGCTGTGGCTCTGCATTTTCAGCCGTGGCTCTTTCACCCTTGGAAAAAAGAGACCGTCAGTCTTTGGGACACTCTCAAGGGATCCTGCATTAGCTACATCTTCAGTGTTCAGGAGGGCACTGTGTGGTGGGCTTGCCTCTGGCGTTCCTCTTGCAGGCCAATCTCCTGCTGCAGAAGAGCTGGCAGCGACTCAGCTAGCCTGCTCAGCTCTGAGGCCGCGCGCTGTGCTTCTAGAATATCCCCTGGTTCCGCGTAGGGGATGAGCTCCTCTGCATCCTTGCCTGGTGCAGCCTGTGCCGGCCCGTTAACTGCTCAAAATGAGAGAAGAGCATTATGTCTAGGCCTGGAAATATGGGCTGATTGAAGGGTGATTGGCTCCTGCAGTTTTTGAGATTGCAGGCAAGCGTTTCAAGGAAAGCACTAGAAGAGATTCTGGTGTTGATTGATGCATGAAAGTTTCGGGGCTTGGATCTTGCGAGTCCAGCCAGGGATAGGACTGTGGCAGCCTTCAGCTGCAGCTTGTCTGCAGGATGCACCTTGCGTCTTGGCAGGCAAAGCTTGGGAAATTACACTATGAAAACTAAAAGTTTCTTTGTTGGGTTGCACCTTGTGGGCTGCTTGCAGCAAGGATCCCAGCTTGAGGAGCTCCGGCACAGCGGCATTATCTGCCGAATAGAGGGCGACAACGTCCAGTATTACGCCATAATGGCTGCTTAAACTCTGACCAATGGCCTTCAGAAAGCGTACTCGCTTTCCTTTCGTGCCAATGTCGTCAGACACCTCGTCCCCCGTCCCAAACCTGCACAGAAGATGTCTCCAGCCAAGTGATCACTAGGATAATTGGCACCTAGGTGGACTTTGCTTATTCGCCTATCTTCTTTTATATGAACAACCCGAGGATTTAAACCGATGGTACAGGGGCTCACCGCGAAAATAACCAGTGCAGGCATCTTGCCACCACAGGGAAGTTTGGGCCCTCAAAACTTTGTATCTCAGAGACTCCAGGATAATGTAGATCTGAGAGAATTTTTACAAGTTTATCAACGCCTGCTCACAAAGAAAAGGTCAGTCGAAGCAATTGGGAAGCCAACGGAAAGGGATGCTTGGCTGGACTGGTTCAAGCGAAACGTACGTTTGGTTCTGTTGTTTTCGTCCATCGGTGCAACATCAGAATTTCTCTAATTTCCTGTCTAAAGGTAATGATAATGCTACCAAGCCCGATGGACCTCGGGCGAGCTTTAAAGTGCATGTAACGCCCTTGACAGCGGACAATATGCTCCCTTTCTCCTGTCTTGACACAAAGGAAAGTGATCCGCTGTAATTGACAGGTAAGTGCATGCAATGCCAGTCAGTGTTCGTGGGTAACGTGAATGTCTCAGAAAATTTACAAAATCATAACTTATGGTCGACAGATTGCCTTTCAATGAAACTTGGGACGTGCAAAACTTATCAATCAAGGTGTCAAGAATGTCTGCTGCACTGCTGCCATGCGTTAGGACCAGCCATTGCCACACGCCCTTTGTTGTTCTGCTCTCTTGATGGTGCGCAACTTTTCACAATTCCTCTTCTTTTTTAGCCCATCAGACAATGAAACTCAGTACAGCTCCAATGCAACCCTCAAAACGGCGCCTGCAACTGCCTGGTGCTTTGAGCTACAGTCTGTGGTCCCCTTGAAATTGATGTGCCAGAACAGTCTGCCAGCAGAGCCCATCTGACAGCTTGGCGCCGAGCTGGTGCACAGGCTGATGCAGCAGTTGACTAAGCGGGGTTGCTTATGCCGAGGGATCCTTGATAGCTTCCGCCGGCTTCTTGTTGATCTTGTGAGTGACATCCACCGGCTGCTGTGCGCTGTGCGGGTGTGCCTCCCCCTTGTACACCTATAAGGATGCAGCAGTTGTCATTAGATAGACAGTCAAGTCAAAGTCTAGATTTGCTAGCATGATTAGAGGAAAAGAAATGCAGGAATCAAGGCGGAGCGAGCGCCAGAAGATAGGAGAAAGGGCTTTTCGCAAGTGCACGTCATGTAAGAACAATACAGTGATGCCCCGGCCCAGGAGCACTAAAAAACATGATTGAAGTATTGCAGTGTGAAGCTACAAGAACCTCATTGAGACAGCCAAGCTAAAACACGAAGCTGATCAGGACACTATTGCTCTTGCACAGAATGGCTGCTGCTGGCAGATGATCTGAACTCAGATCTGAACATACCAGGCAGCTGCTGCTGCTAGCCCAATATTTGTTGCTACCATCAAGCACCGTCCTGAGCCTGACCAAATATCTCGCGGCAAGCCCAAAGCACCCAATTTGGGGCCCTGGCCTCAAGGGGTCCAAAGCTTTTGACCCTAAGGCCAAGTATGGTGTTCAATTGAGGGGTCGAGGTCTTTATCATAGGGGGTTGTGCGCGCATACCTTGAGGTGGGTGAAGAGGTGACGCCCGATGCGTCCGCTGGGCAGCATGCCCTTCACAGCCTGCTCCACTATGCGCTGCGGGATGCGCTGCGCAGACACAAATAGCACGCTTGCCAGAGCCCCCCACAGAACTTTCATCACCATAATTACACCTAAGACCGCCCCAGGTGACTGCTCTGGGGGTGAACTGCCACCTGAGCGGCTTGTGCTTCTCAGTTGTGCGGGCTGTGAGCTTCAAAGTACACCTGAAAAGGAGAAGCCCCCGTGCCTGGACGGCATGCTTTCTGCTGCATCTCAGGCAGCCATGTGACAGAGTTCGCATACCTGTCTGAGGGACAACGAGGTACCTAACACCCCACTGACAACACAGGGCTGATAGGGTGGATACTCGCCTGATCAGGGACATTCTCCATGGGGGCATCATTTCTCAGCAGCAAAGTGATTGTAAGGAGGGGCTCACCGCCTGCAGCTTCTTGAAGGTCTCCTCCTTGAGGCTACCAGGCCGCCCGGTGTGGCGCCGGTACATCTTGTCATTGAACTTATTGCCTGACACTGTCACCTTCTCAGCGTTCACCACAATCACGTAGGCCCCCATGTCCATGCTCGGCGCATATGTCGGCACCGTCTTTCCCCTGCACAGCGGAAAAGATGCCATTAAGAAAATGGTCTCAGTAAAAATACAAAACTCTGCAGTGCCAGGCTCTAAGAAAATGGTCTCAGTGAGCGTACAAATCTCTGCAGTGCAATGTGAGCACTGGCAACACCTCGCTGAATTCGGATTTCCACTGTGCCGAGTTAGGCACAGTAACATCAACAAAGATTCGAGTCTTTGCACCTCAACACCAAGATTTGGGGAGCATGATTTCACGGCCGACTTGAGAACCTTCGCCCCTCCCTTCAAACCAAACCAGGCGGTGAGTCACGTCAGATATTCAGCCGCTGTGTGCAAGCACGTGTGCAAGCACGTGTGCAAGCACAGGGGCCAGCTTGCCCCTCACAGGATGCAGCGCGCCGACGGAATTCCAACATTGGCGAGTGCACTTTTAGACCCCTCGACTGATTTTAGCGTGTGGAATGCCCGCAATCGCGATCTCTGTGCGAGAGAAAATTTGCAAAGGCAGCCTGTGTAAGCTGGACAGCTGACTGGCAGGGCACCCTCCACCACTGGCATTTCAAGAGTTGCCTTTGCTCTGAGTATCCGGCATGGAAAGTCACCCCACCTGATGTGGTCTGCCACGAGGACTGACAGCCTGCCCAGTGTTTGGCCCTCCGCATCCACCACATACCAGGGCTTCTTCACAGTGTTGGCATCCTCCTTTGTGGGGTAGTACGTCCGGTTCCAAAGATCCGGCCCCAAGCTGGCAATCTGCCTGCTCTCCTCTGTCGCTGCTGCTGCTGCAAGGCAACGGACTGATTCAGAAATATGCTGTCACCTCTGCCAAGCCAAGTCACGATCGTTGCCGGAGATGCATGTTAAGATCAGGTCTCAGCTGCAAGCATACAGGTGGCAGGGATGTTGTCTGTTTGAGAGACCGACAAAGGGCCAGGATTGCACCTGAGCATGAGACACTCAGGCCTGATCGCCTGGCATCTAGTCTCAAAGAAGGTGCAGCTGCTAGTCTGTTGTGTCCTGTTGCAGGTGCCTGAACGACAAAGAAAGTAGAGGAGTCAGTGGCTGGCAGATGCACGATGCTTCCCGCGCAACATCGTTCACAAGGCTGGCACTTTACTATGACTTAACCCCAATGGTTTCGTTTCGTCGAAAGGACATCAGGTAGTCCACGTTGCAGCACCCCCACTTCACAGATTTTGGACTCAGCACGTGCAACTCACCGCACAGAGTCGCCTGTTGTGGAGATTGCAAGCGACAGAATACGTCGAGGTGACCGCGGGGCTCTGCATCGTGGTGAGAGCTCTGCGAATACAAGACGACAGTGCTGTTTACAACTTGTGGCAGCGCTAGATAACCCGAGTCTGTCGCCGCCGGCGTTGTTCAAAAAGTCCACTCGAAGCACCTAAATTGGCTCCTCAACCCTGGCACCCTCAAGTCTAGCCGAGCAAATCAAGAGCGCCATCTCGTACGGTGAAACCTGCGTTTAGAAAAAGCATAGAATAAAGCAGTGCAGTTCGAGATGTGCGAGGCGTGTATGCTATGTCAAACTGCGAATTAATCAACCTTCCTGTGTTGGTGAGTGTTCTGTCTCAACTTACCTTCAATGCAACATTTTCGTCTGTGCAGCTGAAGTGCAATGAGCTGATGGTACTATCTCGCTCTTACTGTAGGAGTTGGAGCAACACCAAGTGCGCGAAGTCCTCCGATGTGGGTCTCATCAAAGTCTTTCTTCCTCCTTGTATACTGCCTTGGGTCGTACACATGACTGCAGATCGGTCGTTTGCATTCGACATGCAAGCTTATACACAATCGTGATGCGTCTAGAGCAGCACTTTGTTTCTATGTTCACCCATGCCCTTTAGGTCCAACTGCCTGCTCAAAGCAACGACAAGGACACATTCGATGATACCCTTGTAGAATTGATCAGAGACACCGATGATTCTGCAGGTGTTTTGCATACCATAATCTTCAACAGGGCTCTTGGACCTGTGAGACCTAGAGAAGTGGACTCTGAGCTCTTTGAGATCACATACGTGCGGTCTAAACCCCTCAATATAGTGCTCATGTACCTGTCTGCATCATATCAGCATCTTCAAACCACTGCTATTGTACCTGTCTGCATCAGGTCCTCATCTCAGGACTTTTGTCCTTGCTATGGCGTCCGAGCCTCTTGCTTGTGTCCAACAGGTGCAGTGCGGAGACACACTCGTGGAGAGGGTGATAGAGGAGAAGATAGACCAGTTCTACGGCTGGGTGGAAAAGCACCCAGGCAAGAGGGGCCAGGTGAGCGGCACATATCAGCCCCCAAGTTTAGACAAAATCCCACTTCTTTCTATGGCAGGCCTGCTCCTGAACTCAAGCATGTGGGATCGTTGTTTGAGCAGTAGCACAAGCCCCAACCTTGCTGTTGCAAACGGGAATCCCCTCTACCCTTGCAGATTTTTTGATCCAGGGAAAGACACTTGTGGGGAAGAAAACCAACGCTTGAACCATCTATATGGCAACATACTTGCGGGCATAGCACTGCTTTTCAGTATCAGCCAGTACTGCCCTTAGTGAAGCAAGCATGAAGTTCTTTGCAGTGATCTTAACCAGTAAGTGCGATGCGTTGTGCAGGTGAGTTTGGCCTTCTTTGAGAAGCGTAAGACACAGCGCTGGTCCCTCATTGGCGGCAAGCAGGAGGAGCGCCTTTACTGGGAGCAGTGGTGAGCCTCTCTGTAACTCATGAGATTTGCCTGTCACACTGACTTTGAATGCTTGTCTGCACCAGCAGCTGGGGAGTTCTGCGGGATGCTGCTTGGACTATTACGGGGTGATGTGCTTGAGTCTTGTATCTCCTACGAACAAGGGGAGGCTGGGGCGATCAGGGTGTTGTGCAGGTACATCAACATCAGCATTGTCGAGCCGAGCATAAGCGAAGAGGAGCAGAGCTCTTTCTCGCTGACCAATCGTGAGCCCCCTTTTTGGTTGCTGACCCCACTTCTGCTGCAATTATTGGGAATGACATACCCCCCTCTTGATTTGCCTTGCAGCACTCTGCCTCGTCAGCATGGATCTGTTGCACATGTCATCATTTGGATTCTGTATGTGATGCATGGAAAGCATGAGAGCCGTGCAGTTGCCAAGTTTACAAAGTGTAGGCAATGCCGAGGTGACCAATGCCTTTCGTTGCAAAGACACACGCAATGCATCTCTGCATTATCGGGGATCGTTGCCCCTAGACTGTCTCTGTTTGCGTCTGTGTAGCTATCACCCGGCAAAAGCTAAAATAAGTATAATCTGAAATCTTAAATTTGTAGTTCTGCTGCTGCGCAGTTCGGGAGAAGAGGCATGCGAAGCTTCAGGAAGCTGTGGAGCAGGTGATGACGCTCATAATCCGCGCTGTCAACGAGAAGAAGGACCACATCCCGCCAGTCACCTCTGCTGCAGTCCTCACCTTCCCCTTTGAGATCACCATTGCCGGGTGAGTCATCCCTTGTCACCTCTTTCGGACTCCTCAGATGTTGGCCGCCAGTAGGACGGATCAGTAACGTGTTGACGGCTTTTCAGTCCCTCTGGCTCTCCTCCATTGCAATCTGGTTGTGGATTGTACACGTGGAGGGGGTGAAGGAAAATGACAACTTTCACCAAAGGGACATGAAACATGATTCATGCATCAATTGTAATAATTCAGCAGACACCAAGCGCAGAGACATCTGATGGGGGTCGCGTGTTGTCGCAGAGATGGCACCATTGGCTATGGCCTGGAGACTATGAAGCGGCTGCTGATGCACACCAGCCCTCCACCAGTGCTCAGCTGAACACATAGAGCGCTCGTAAATATTCCAGGGGCCTATCAGCACCAAAAGCAAAAACAGCCCCAGTCATCAATGCAGCACTGGGGCTCAAGCCTCACATAGTTTGTAATACCGAATCTCTTTTAGCAAAATTCTTCTGAAGAGCAGGCAATTGCGCCGCTTACAGCTCCCAACAGGCGTCAGCGTCAGTGAATGGAGGTTGGACAGTGTGCAATAGCCAAGCAAGGACAATCTAGTATACCAGCTGCTGTGCATGATCAGCCGCATTTTGGGCGGAGAAAACCTGTATAAAGTACCAACAAAGGTGGTCAGTGCGTTTGGAAGTCGGAGGCTCACAGCAGCAGCAGACAGCACCTGGAAAGGGGGCGGACAAGGCAGCCAGACAGCTAAATCACGGAGCTTCCAAAGAGGTCGCTGTATTTTTGAAGCCAGACATTCCAACAGGCGGGTGCCTTCTGTTTTTGGTGCGTTGCTACCTGGAGCCTTCCTTGAGGGCATAACACCCATTCACTTGAGTTCTGTTCATTGAGTTGCAACACGGTAGATGGAAGATGGAAGATGGAGAGGCAAACGTGGATGAGTCGTTTGGTGCTGGTGTTGAGGGCGATGTCGCACCACTAGTAGGTGGTTAGAGGCTTTGTGCTTCATGACCACCTGTCTGGAGCTGCTGAGATACCTCCTGACCAGTCCAGCTAGATTTGTTCCTCGACGCTAATGCATCACAGTAACTACCTTTGTGCATTTGTTGCATGACCGCAAAGTGCTGAGCAAGCGTTTGTGTGCTGTGCAGTCGCACCGGCGTCTGGGGCGATGACTCAGCAGCAGAATGGCGGCGGCCATAGCGCGCCGGCAGAGCAGAGCCGCTCAGGGCTGCTCGTGGCGCAGCAGATCCTCAGCGACAAGCTTGACAGCAGCGGCGAGGTGGGCGCCTTGTTTCCCGTTTCTTAGGGAACATGATGAGCACGCCTCTAATGTTCCTTGGTATCTTGTACCTGTCCTCTTGATTCGCAGCCATGGTAGAAGGCATCACGGGACTTGGGATTAGTAATCGAGATCATAAATGCAGTGCTTCTGCGCATATCTGATAGAATCCACGATTGTTGCACAGGCGGTGTACCGGGAGTTTGAGCGGCTGCGGCGTGGGCGGCTGCCGGGAAGCTGCCAAGCGGCGCAGCTGCCGGCCAACGAGCGGCGCAACCGCTACACCAACGTGCTGCCCTTTGACGAGAACCGCGTTCGGCTCAACTCCCCGACCCACGACTACATCAACGCCAGCTCCCTTGCCAGCCCCGCCAGCGAGGCGCCAGCCTGGCACTACATCGCCACGCAGGCGTGTACCTCCCTCGACTTGCATGCACAGCAGCATACGCCATTTTCCTTTGCCTTTTACACTCTTGTGTGCCGTGCTGGCAAAAGCTGGTGCAAATGATGGTAATTCTGCCCATGTCCTATCTGTCAATGCTGAAGAGTCTGAGTGCCTCTTTGACCGAACCAGGCCTGCCTTTTACGCATCCCTGCTATGCCTTCTGTAACAGGGTGCCCCAGCTAGATATCATCTGGTTACAAATAACCAGAGGAATGGCTGTGTTGGAGGATGTTCCCTCTAGAGCAGTAGTTCCAGGTGTTGTCATGGCATCGTGGCCTTTTCAAGCAATGCGCTCGAGGTGCGAATATAATGTACACAAAATGCACCTGACGTCCATAAAGTCAGGTCTCTCAGCTCATCACCCCTCAAAACTCATTTCCAGTCTGCATCTGCACAAGCTCCAAATATGCCAGGTCTGCTGCGTGTCCTAGTTCACCCTCACAGCAATGGATCTCAGGGTTGTGTGCATGTGTGCAGGGCCCCAAGGACTCCACGGTGGGCGACTTTTGGCAGATGGTGTACGAGAGCAATAGCGCAGTCGTAGTCATGCTGACTCGCCTCACAGAGAGCGGCGCCATGAAGAAGGTGCGCATAAAAATACTGATCTGTGAGTAATGCTTGTTCTGTCTGAGACTGCCAGTATTGTGCAGGAAGCGGCTGTTGTCTCTGCACGGCTTGCTTCCCGCAATTCAGGGGGAGTGTAAGCATTTAGACGGCAAGGAAATGACCAGGGGAATTAATTGCATGGTTGTCAAAACCCAGGGGGGGGGGGTGACCTGTCAGGCCGTGCTGCCGGGTACAAACGTGCGTGTTCCCTTTTCTGTCAGACCCTTTGCTTTGCTCTGATCTGTGCTGCCGGCTTCTTGTGGAACCCCGTTGCTACAAAGACTGAGGGGCACTCATGAGAGCGGATGGTCTCTCTCAGGGAGGCAAATCATGTTTCTGCGGGAATGCTCCGGCAATTACAGCAGCCATGAAGGCTCCAATTGCGGTGGTTATATCAACAATGACCTTTGTATCCCTGCAGCCAGGGGGCACTAAAGACTACCCCCTGTAGTCTTTAGTGCCCCCTGCTGCAGTGCGCGGAGGATTCAAAGCTGGTGTACTTGCGGCCAAACACCCCCTTGTGGCAACACCACGGTCAACAGTGCACAGCCTTCTTGCTGCCTTTCTGTGTGGTTCCATTCGACTCGGCAGTGCCCAGGGGGAACGAATTACATAATTCATGACACCCTGCAGTGCGCGGAGTATTTCCCCGAGGAGCTGGATCAGCCGGTGACGTACAAGGGCGGCTGGACGGTCACATGCGTCTCCATGCGCGAAGTGGACTGCGATGTGCGCCACCGGGACCTCTTAGTCACTCCCCCCTCGCCTGACACCGGTGCGCCGTTTGCATCTCGCTCTGTCATGTGAGTTCATGCAATATACATACTGCATCTTGCGGCCCTGTCACTCAAGCCACCGCCGCATGACACAAGTGCACCCTTTTGCAGCAACAGCAGCAATGTTCGCAGCAAGTGTGCAGACGAAGTATGTAAATCTTTACAGATTTTGCCCTCTCATAGTCTCTCCCCCCTCGCCTGACACTGGCGCTCCTTGCGCTGCCATGTGAGTTCATGCAACGGTGATACTGCGTTGTGTGGCCCCCTCACCTGACACAGGTACACCTTCTCAACCTTGCATTGCCATGTGAGTCCATGCAGGATGACTGCGGTGTCTTGTGCTTTTTTTCATAGTCCCTCGCCCGACACAGGTGCACTGTTGAGCTCATGCTCTGCAAGTGCCTTGTGGTCTCTACAAGATGCTCTGTAGTAGAGTTTACTATGGGTCAATGCTGCATCTTGAGTTCCTCAATAGGCACATCTGTTTCCAAGCGCACCAGTGTGATCACTGGTGTTACTGCAGCTTCACGCATGCAGATCTTTCAGCTTATGCCGTAATTGGACAGCTTAGAACAGGGCTCTGGCTGCAACACCATGGTCCACCCCCGTGGCAGAGAAGGGTTAAGGACCTGGGCAAGTGGCAATGCAAACTTAAATTCAAAATGACGACCAGTTGATTACTAAGATGTAAGTCATGGCTGTGCATGTGCAGGGCCGTCGCGCAGGGTGTGCCACTTCCACTACCACGCGTGGCCGGACCACGGGGTTCCCTCCACCACGCAGCCCCTCAGGGATCTGCTGGCTGCCGTGCGCGGCCTGCAAGCACCTGCCGCCGGGCCGCCCGTCGTCCACTGCAGCGCAGGTGAGGCGTTACATGTCAAAATCGTGTGTTCTGAAGAGCTGCTCTTGTGTCTTGGGGCAGCCTTGTGCTGCCCTGAGCAGTCAGTCAGGACGGCACTGAATCATGGCGTTCACATACCGTCTCGAGAATGTGTCGTCCATCCGTTCTGTGCTGGCTGGAAATAACCCTGTGCTGCGAATTGCCAGCGGGGAGCCACTCAAGAAATCTTGCATTTGAAAGCCGAGCCCCTGATACGTCGGAGGGGGCATGGCTTCATTCGTGCTCTCCCTGCGGCATTACAGTCTTGCCCTCGGCTTCTTTGGATCCATCGCCCGTATCACTCACCGGGCCTTCCCAGTGTATTTGCTGTTAATTTTCTTTTTGCTGTTTGAGCACCGGCACTCGCGCAGGCATCGGGCGCACGGGGACGTTCTGCGCGGTGGATGTGGCGTTGCAGCGGCTGCGCAGTGGCGATTACGGGATCGCGGTGAGCGCGGCGGAGCTAAAGCCCGTAGTGGCCGAGCTACGGCGGCAGCGCTCCGGAATGGTGCAGACAGCCGAGCAGTACCTCTTCTGCTACCGGGTGCGCGCCAAATTCCAGAAGAAATTTCTAGATTTCCAGTCTAGAAAAGAGGCTTGGTCTTGTGAGACACATGCTGAGAGTTGGGTGGCCTAACATGAAGGATCATGCATGCGTGCATGCCTCGTGTGCCGCCAACTCTAGGAAAATGAACACTTTTCACTAGGCCAGAGTTTTCTCTAGGCTTGAGCTGCAGCGCGCACATGGCACATGCATGCAGGCATGCTCCAAGTGTCTCATCACAGCCATTCTGCATAGATAATTGGAGGTCTACGGCCAGGGGTAGCATGCATACCTGCACGCACACCTCTTCTGCTGCCAAGTACTTGCACTAGTGATCAACCTATCTGCGGGTGGAAATCGGGGAGGTACTAGTATTTTCAGTGCTTTAGGGGTTTGTGGGGAATTGTGGAGTTGGGGAGCGGCTTGCACGTGCCTTCTAGGTGCTGTGTGGATTGCAGAGATAGGAGCAGATCTTGCTGAGACGCTGAGAAAGGTGTAGTAAAATTAATGAAAAACAAAAAATAGCAATTATGGCGTTCGCTAGGGGCGATAAGGGGGTACGGCCACTGAAGTTGTGAGAGATCACGCACAATTGGTACAAATATCATTAGCGGAGAGTGACGGAGTGTCTGCTTCGACAGGCAGTCAAAGACGAGGTGGACAAGGAAGTTGGGTCGGCCTGAGAAGGTGCTCTGAAGGAGGAGCGGAGCAGTGTGCTGAGCTGAGCTCACTCTCCAGGTCTCGATTGCGTTGATGTGCTAAGGTGTAGTTGCCAATTGGGTGGCAAAATAAAGGTTGTGCTGACTGTACCAAGAATACTTGCGGGTTTTGAACATGCCTGGTTTCCTCCTGATGCAGCCAGGATACGTAATGAAGATGTTGATCGTTGCGTTAGCTTGTCATTGCAAAATGCTCGAGAGTGTTCTTGGTGTTTTGCTTCTTCAGGTACTCAGACTCAGATCACGTCGTTGATCCTTCCAGTCTTCTGCATATGCTAGTCAAGCGGTCGTACCTCTTTTGTGTAATCTCTGTGAAGTCTAAATGATGGGCATCAAAGCCAGTTCCGGTCGTCAAATGTTGGGCAAGCACTTCGAAACTATGCATTTCGCGAAACCCTCTCGCATGTGTTGAGGAACCCTACGGTCGTATGAAAACGTTCAAGGCAGCTTGACATTTTGCAGGGTGTTGAAAAAGCGCATGGCCTCTAAGGCATCTCAAAGGCCCTGCGTAGCCAATATTCAGCATTGCAACGCCCTTCTTTACCCAGTGCATTTAAGAAGCGGTCATCTGAAAACAACGGTCTTTTTGTTACATTGTGTCCCTAAAGAAGAGCGTTCTCGGGATAAGGGAGGAACACCTGTCTCAATAAAGATCTCAGGATGTCAGGTGTAGAAATGTCCATGGAGTTCAGCCCAGAGATGCCTGCTGATGTGGATACCTGCAACCTGGACATGGAGGTATGAGGAAACCCTGAAGGGAAACTTATCGGGCGCAAGTTTCCCTACCGTCTACAGTGATTCTTGTTCTTATACGTAAATCTGTAGTTGAGGAGCGCCATGGTGCACTCAATATGCGACCTGCTTTCTCGTACAACCAAGCATAACATCATTTTTTCCTTTACTGCCAAAGCTTTCTTAAAGGCTCCTGAAAGCCATCCAAGGCCTTTGTCATCTGTTTGAAACGCATCCAATTCATACGGTGAACGGATTGTCGGAGATTTTGTGGGGACTATCTTGGTGTGTAGCTCACCGGCCAACATGTCAGCACCTGTGGGTCTGCAGGAGATGCTTGGAGAGAGTCTGCTGGACAAAAAGCTCCTTCAAGAGAAGGAGCACCTAGGCCACAGGGCCATAAAGCTGCTGCAAAGGAGGGCACGCATGCTGGCCTCCACTGCCAACACAGGCTTCAGGAAGCTCCAGGATGAGAGGACTGAACTGGAACGCCAGCTGCAGGGCGAGCTGGCCACTCGTCACTGTCAGGTTCTTAAAATTCTCTTCAGTGGTTCCTGCACATCACAATTAGGATAACAAATGCACTGCGCAAACGGATGCCTCGCTGGGTTTTCCTTCAGCATCTTCCTCTACTGTCTCAAATAAACCTTACTCTGAAAGTTGTGTTAACTTCCCCTTCATGTGTCACATAAGAAATCTTTTGCATAGATCAGAGGCATGATATATGTCCAAATGTACTGCACATGAAGGGTAAAAACTAGTTGTGCTTGCACAGCTGATGGCGGCGCAAATTGATGTGGAGATGTGGAAGAGGCGGACGGGGCTGCTGCAGCTGCGGCTGTCAAGCGTGCAGGAGGATGTGGACATGTATGCCATGCGCGTGCGGCTGCTGGAGAGCGAGATCGCGCAGGAATCTGCTGCCAAGGCACATGCGCAGGCAATGCACTTGACCACTTCCCTTCCACCTCCCTAATCTTCCATTTCATGGCCTGATCCTTTTGGCCTCCAAACGTAGAGGCATGTATGTGAGCTGCAATGGCACGTGTTGGGAAATTAATAAGATGAGCCAAATGCTTGTTCTATATGAGCCAATCTTTGCATCATGCTGTGTGATGCATGTGCAAAATGCCACAGGCGCATGTGTCTGTTCTTGCGGACGCAATCACTACAGTAGAATACTATAGTATCACTGTAAGAGTCAGTGGGGATCACTTTTGTAGACAATTGGGCTGTTGATACTCAGCACAACGGACTGCGGGATGTGAATCTTAAAGTCATCAACCAGAGACTCCACTTCTTACTACCATGTGGATGCATGCATGCAAGCTGCAGGTTTGCTGCTGACATGTGAGTGTTGCTGACTGCCTGCAGGCGGGCCTGGCAGCAGCCAATAGCGATCTGGGCAGCCTCAAGGAACAGCTGCTGGAACTGCAGGCTCAAGAGAATGCTTTGCAGGCATGTCCACCTGAAATTTGCATCACATCACTCTACATGTGCCTATTATGTTTGCCTCACTACAGCCACAGTAGTCACAAGGAAGAGCATTGCAAGAGTTTTAATGCAAGTACTTCCTGCTCTGGCGCAGCATGTCTGCATGCCATGAAACAGAGTCATTTGCTTGTTTTTCTGCCCACCTTTGACATGTTTTCAAGGATGCCGCAGACTGGGTTGTTTTGTAATGAAATGCTATGCTACTATGTGCAGGCAACAGTAGCAGAGTACAGGTCCTCACAGCAGCAGGTGGAGGGGAAGCTGAGCGCTGCTGCTGACAATATCGAAGCTGCCCAGAAGGAGGCAGCTACAGCTGCGCAGGCAGCCGAGCAGCGCCTGACTCAAACCCAGGTCAGCATTTCCAAATCTGCTGCAGGATGTGTCATGCACTGTCACATCGCCACACGGCTGTTAAAGGTGTCTTAAGATGTACTGAAAAAGGTGACATCCCCTGCATGCAGTCTTGTCAGAGGCTTGAGTGAAGTGCAGTCAAGCATGATTATTGCGTGCGCTTGTTTCTGAAAACATTCACCAAGGCACTTACCGGCCACTTGAGCAGAACATTTTTGAAAATGCCAGATTCTCCCGACAGAACTCACTGCAGTCCCTGCAGACACAGTAGAAGTCTGTGAGATGGACTCGGACAGTGACAGACTATCTGTATAACCAACGAGCCTCAGGCAGCTTCCACAGGTCTCAACATTGCGATGATCATCATTTTTAAAATTCACTGTAAGTTGTGCTAGTTGTGTGCGGTTCCTGCCAAAAGAGGCAAGGTGCATCTGCAGGCAGGCTGCAGGTAAAGGCTGCCACATCCCATACCCCCTGATGGACGCGCCAGACCCAAGCAAGACCCACACAATGAGAACGGTGCTCAGTATCTATATCCCCACCAGCCGGGGCCATATTTATGTGATGATCATGTGAATTTTTGCAGGAGGAGCTTGTGGCAGCCAGGACGCAGCTGAAGGAGTCAGCGCATGCGGCGGCTGCAGCCACCGAGCGCGCGGACGAGTTGGAGTGGCGGTTGAAGCGGCAGGAGGCAACGCTGGCAGAGCGGCTGCGCATGGCCGACCAGGCGAAGGAGGCCACGGAGGGGCTGTCAGAGGTGCGCGCATGATAATCGATCTGCCTCTGTTTTGCAGCATGCGCCAGTCTCTCGATGCTTGCCCATGAAAGGGTTGCAAATTTCATTATGATCTCTCCTTGGAAAGGCTGTTGTGCGCAGCTGTGCAATGGGATGCGCACAGGCATGATTGTCAATTCGGATCTCAGGCACATGACTTGCCTGACATGCTGAGAACAAGGCAGTCCCATGTACTTGATCCTTTGAAAGCGCTCTGCCTAGGACACACTTTCAAAGGCTCACCCGACAGCATGCCGGGCGATGCAGCAGCCCAGGACCGCTTTTGCAGGGACAGCGTTTCACATGACAGGGTAAGGACCGTCTCTGATGATAGGGAAGATTACTGAAAGGGTCAACTTATTCCCCTTGCCCAGGAGGGGCTGCGAGCGGTGCGCGAGAAGGCGGCGTTTCTGGGAGAGGAGCTGCGCACGCAGCTGGCAGACTCGCGAGTGATGCTCGCGGAGGAGCGGCGGCTGCGGCGCGCAGCCGAGGCGGCCGCCGCAGAGACGGAAGCCGGCCTGAAGCTGCGCCTGGAGGCGGCCTCCGCTGACATCAGCGCCCTGCGCGACCAGGTGCGCCATAGCTTCCTGACCTCATGGGTGACTGCATAGTAGTGGGTTCAACAAAAAGGAGGCTGCAGAACTTAAGCACACTGACATTCGCTGTGTGTTATCAAAGCGTGCTTGCTGATGGCTTGTCAGCTGCACATGGGATACTGTGTCTCACTTACTTGTACTCTGATCCACCGAATTGACGCTGCCGACGGCACATAGAATTTTCTTGATTTGCAGTGGCTCCACTGTGTTTTGAATGCAACCCATTGTGCCCTAGAGCCTCTGTGGGATCCAAAGCTGGCCATGTCTTGAATGTATATGATGGTACATGGGAATATAGGGAGTGTCCAGATTTTTGTTTGATGATGTCTGGCGCAGGTGAACTCGAAGAGCGCAAAGATTCATGGCCTGGAGGAGGCATGCCGCCAGCAGCAGGTGACATTCCTGCTCTATAATATCACACTCTTGTAATTGGAGCTTTGTCTTGCAGATTTCACCTGTCAAGACCCTCCCAAGAGTCATGTGCTCCATTGTGCTCATGAAATGCTGTGAATGCTGCTGCGGATATCCTGCAAAAGTCCTGAAGGCTTGCATGAAGGCATCTTAAATGCTCTTCTTGACCATCACTGGCCATCCGCGCGGCGGCCGCAGGGGCTGGGCCATGCCTCCAGGAGCTCTAGTGCACAGCATGCGGAGACTCTGAGGCCTATTCTCTTCTGTTCGAACTTGGTGACCAGAAAGGCCTTAGATTTACCTGAACTTGGTGCAGACAAAGGCGGCCATGGATGTGGTGACCTCACTCGTGGGCGATCTCGATCCGCCGGACACAGAGCGGCGCAGGCGGCCGTCCCTGGGCGACGCGGCTGCTGCGGCAGCTGTGATGCAGCTGCCGCCCTTGCCTGAAGCTGACTCGCTGGCTGCGCCGCCCCCGCAGCAGCAAGCCACCCATGCAGGTGCGGCTTTTTCTAGCTCAAAAGCATTCGTTATCCTGGCCGAGCAACCTCGGTATGTTGGCCAGTGTTGTAATAAAAATTCAAGCTGGGCTCGGGTTTTGCCATGCTGTAGCTTGCAATCGCAACAACACTAATCAAGCACATGTGCTTCTGAATAATTGAGTGCAAGATTGGCTGGATAGGGGTTCAAAAGAGTGATGCACGGCGCAGGCGGAGAGGCAGCAGAAGCTGGCAGGGAGCAGCAGCCCCCCAAGAAGCAGAAGCGGGGCAGCAAGAGCAAGACAGCACAAGCCGAGCAGCTGTTGGCAGCTGCAAGCTCTGCAGAAACCGCGCAGCCTGCAGGCAAGCCATCTCAAGCAGCAACAAGCGCCGCACAAGATGCAAGCGACAAGAAGAGCCAGGCGAGGGCTGCAAAGAAACAAGCCAAGGCTGCAGCTGGGGCAGAAGCGGCAGAAATTGTGGGTGCTGCCAAAGTAGACAAGCGGGGTGACAAGGCAGCAAAGAAGCGCAAGGCGGAGGAGGCGGCTCTAGCGGCCGCGAAGACCAGCGAGCAGCAGGCAGATGAGTCAACGCACGACGCAACGATGACTCATGATGAGTCCACAATGACTCAAGGCGGCGGGCGCGCCAGAGCCGGCCGCATGCGCGCCAGCAAGGCGCCTTACTGGATGGGCGGCGCGGCCGACGATGACTCAGCGCCAGCTGGCGATGACTCACCCACTGATGAGTCACCGGGCGGCGCAGACCCGGAGGCCGACAGCGACTGGGAGGCGCCGAAGCCGGCCGCCAAGAAGCACAAGGGCCACGAGCCTCATCAGGTAGGCTTGACTTTCCTGTTTCCTTTGGCACTAATTTTACCAGAGGCGAGGTGCGTCTGCAGACAAGCTGCGGGTGAAGGCTGCCACATCCTACCCCTTGGTGGACTCGCCAGATCCAAGCAAGACCCAATCATCCACGGGCATTGTGTCAGTATTTATACCCACCCCGGCCAGCCGGGGCTCTTCAGTGGAAAGTGAATGTTCTTACTGTCAAAGAGCCAGAAGCCAAGCAATATTGTAGTATTACGTACAGAGTAAAGGATCTGTAGAGCCGGATGCTGTAAATATTGCAATAGCAGTGGACTCCTCTCTGCTGACTTCTTAGCGATGATCGACGCAGGCTATGGAAGAGGAAGCCGAGCCTGACAAGCCGAAGCGCGCGCAAAAGAAAGCGCAGGAAGCTGCGCAGGAGCCGCCGGACGACGCTGAGGTGGCGGAGGTGTCCGCTGACGTGGCGGAGAAGCCGGCAGCTGTCGGGAAGGGGCGCCGGAAGCTGGTCAAGGCCGGCCAGGCAGCTGCCGGCGAGGAGGAAGGTGCTGAGCTGGCGGCAGATGCGGTGGAAGAAGCACAGCCGCATGCCAAGAAGGGAGCTCAGAGGAGGAAGGGCAAGGGCGCTGTGTCAGCTGCTGTGGAAGAGGCAGCGCAGCCGGAGCAGCCACAAGAGGATGTCACCACTGCAGATCATGCCGGTAAGGTTCTTCTCCTCACCCTCTGTCACTAGTGATGTCAGCCCAAGGCCCCCAATAAGCTGCTGGCGTTTTCATAAATTCTGTCCCACAGGTATCTGTGCAGTGCAGTGCTTGTCTTGTCTTTTCAGTGCATAACCCGGACATTCATTCCCAGTGCAAGCGAGAATCATGCATCAATACGTAAACTACTGGACCCCTAAAACGACCTGTTAGATATAACATTTCCTCCTTCTGCGCGCAGTCACAGACAGTGGCGTCAACACGGAGGTGGAGCAGCAAGATGTGAAGATCGCTGCAGCACAGGTGCAGGCTATTTTTTGGCATATTTATTGAAACCCATGAGAGACTGTCACCTTTCTGGTAGAAGGAAGTCGTAAATAAACAGCTGCCCAGCTCCTGTCTCCAAATTTTCTGCTTTGTCATGCACAAGAGACGCGGCGTAAGAATTATTCTTCGCGTCTACACCGTTCCAATGCAGATGGCAGGGCTGTACTTCAAATGCCTGCGTTAGTAGTCTTTAGTAACCCCTGTAATGATTGCTGACCGCTGATTTTTCCATGCAGCAGGAGTCAAGCCAGGGACCTGCACAGAGTGCAGCTGAGTTGACAGTCAATCCCAGAAAGGTGTCTCAGTGGCAGCAAAGCCGCCCCGAAGGCGTCTCAAAGGTCGACCTGACCACTGTCTGGGGCCACACTCGGACGCCGCTGGCCGACACTGCAACTGCCGCAGGTGCGAAGCTTGCTTTTACGCCCTTTGCTCCTGAAGCACAGGGGGCACTAAAGACTACCTTGATCTTTGATACCCAAGCACTAAAGTCCACAGAAGCTCCTAGGAAATGACGCACATGTCGATCATGGAAAGCTTACTTCGGACTGTGAGGTAGCACAACTTGCGCTTCCTGCTGCTGGTTGCAAGCCCTTCCAGTGCAGCCCACTGCATGCCGCTGTATCTGATCAAACCCGCGTTAGTACAGGCACCCGTCATTCTAGCAGTGCTGTATGTAGAGGAGGTTTCTGATGCTGCAGGAGCTGCAGCAGACAAGGAGGCCGCCAGACCAGGAAAGGAGAAAGAGAACGGCAACGCCTCGACGGCGGCGGCAGGGCATGAGCTGATAAAGCCGGTGCCGGGGCGCTCACGCTTCGGCAGCCAGTCGGAGGCGAACCCTCTCGCGGCCCTCAACCCCGGGTGCGCGCCCCTTTTTACGCACATTATCTCCCTATCCCTGTCACATCGCCAAGGGACTGTAAAATTATTGGACCTAGCCCAATTTCCCCTGACATCAGTCTCGTGCACTGTCATGCAGCAGCAATGTGGTGCTAATAGCTGGCAAATAAGATACATCATCGGCTGATTCGTAAAGTGGGTATTCTGGTAGTGATGGAAAATGTTTGGCTGTGCTTTTTGCAGGGTGCTGGCAGCTGCAGTGAAGGCGCAGCCGCGGGGATCATATGTGTCTGGACTCAATGCTCCCAACAGAGGGTAAAGACTGCCTTGTTCGCCACGAGCCTTGTTTGAATCCCTGAGAACAGTGCATAGCCCCTCCCTGCACTTGTCTTCCTGCTACATCGCTCCTCATCAGGCCTTTCAATGTCACATGTATTGGACGAGGTCTTGCAGTGCCTTGGTTGTTCTGATTGTGCTGCCTGTGATAAATATGGGGGGGCTATCGCATGTTGAATTAGGGGCCTGCTGGGACAGAGCTGCAGATAAGTTCATTAGCGCTGCGGGACACTGAGACATCTCGGTCCAAATTCGTTATTCTCTTGGGCTGTTTGATGATGCATGCTCATGACATGGCACTCTTGACATGTGCGCTGATGTCACAGGGGTGAGGTGGCGGCAGGCAAGCGGCGGCTGTTGCCCGCGCCCAAGCCCATGGGCAGCGTGGCTGCCCTGCCCCGCAGCATGCTCTTTGGGCACAACTTCCAGATTCCCAAGCTCAGCCAGTGAGGACAAAGTCCCACTCCTTGGTTTTCTATGAGACTAGCCAAGAATGGCGTTGCTTCCTATCCAGGGTGCATTACGCCTGCCGGTCAGGAATTGATGTACTTGTGAATGAGGCCCATGCAGCATAACAATGCCCAAGCAGATCTTCGGCCAGAATTTCCAGATACAAGATTCAGCTAGTGAGGACGATGTTGTCACACCTTGCACTTCTTTGTGACTGGCCGGGAACCGATGCCGTTTATATCAAAGGTGCACCTGGAGCTTGAGATGATGACTTACCAGATTCCCAAGCTCAGCCTGTGATGCACTGTTTTCAGTCCTTTCACCCTGAACATCTTCGTGCTTGGCCAAGACTGGCATGGTTCCTTCCCCAGAAGGCAGGACAGCCCTGAAAAGCTGCACTTGTGGTGAGAGTGGAGCCCAAGAAGTGCGCCCTTCAAGCCTCCAGCTTGGCCATGAAGGACACAATATCACTTGCAAGCGTTTGCAAGCGACTAAAATAGCCAAAGATTAGGAATTGAAACGAAAATTCTAGAATCTGACTAGTCTGGGGATTGTGCACGATAGGAGAGCAGTGAAAGCTGGTTGCACCCTGTACGTCAGCACCTACTAACAGGCTGCAGTTGTTGAGACCGTTACCAGTGTCAGGCGGCTGCATGCGTACGCTGCGCCTCTGTCGGCTCTGATGAGCAATATATTAACAGTACTGATCAGTACGCACTGCGCATGTGGGACTACATATGTACTTGCACATGCATGCAGCATTGTGACCCTGCAGGGAGGGTACTTCTTGATGCATGATCAGGCCCGCGCAATCTCCCCTTTGCCAAGACAGTGACGGACAACATCTTTCGTGATCTGATCTTCATGGCAGAATACATGCTAATCTACAGACCCCCCTAAACACCCCTATGCCCTCAGATTCACTCGGGCAACAACTTATTGACACACGTACCGTGTGTTTTATTCAAATTGGCCAATGACGCCTCGCAACAGATACGAGACGCAGCGTGACTGGAGATGCAGGCATTACAATTGTTCCAAGAGATTTTTTGTGTGAGACAGCTGTGCTGACCCAGTACAGCATCAGCTCATAGGGCGAGACAGCAGATTGCGCCCAGGTAAGAACAACTTTCACCTGTTTGTCGCTGTCATTGGCATCTTGGCGTACTTGGAAGAATCAAATGGTTCTCGCGGAGGTGTGGAAGTTGTGCTGTGTGTCACAAGCAGGACGATAAATCCTGACTGTCAGGCTGAGGTGTCATTGTATTCGGACTGCCTTTGTTCCCATGTCCCGGCATATATGGGCAGATTTTACTCCTTCAGCAACTGTCCAGTATCATAAATGGACCTATGCAGAAGCTTCTCGAGAGCATAAGATCGAACAAGTTGCGTGCTTCCGCAAAATACCTTTGGCCTGCCCGTTAAGTGCGTCATACCTTGGGGGCAGCCGGGCGCCATCTTTGGCAAAAACGGCTGTCATGAGGCTTCAAAGGTTAAAGAGTCCTAATCATGCAGGGACCTAGCTCCCTGACCCTTGATATTGTGCGTGTTGTGAACAGGTGCGCAGGCTGTGTTCGAATTCGGGCTGATATCCAGCGCAGCGTCCCAGGCGCAGGACTTCGATGTCTGCTTTCGCCAGTGCACTATGCATCCTAATTTTGGTGGGGAGCATCTTTACCACCACCCAAGCATCCCAAGCTGGTGATTGTTCCCTCAATTTGAACAGACACAAGTTGTCACTTTCCACAGGGAACAGCCGCCTGAAAGCTTTGTGTTCTCCTCCTTGAATATATGCCTTTCATGTCCCTGGCATTTTATTAAAGGCTTAAAACGTGTGGCTCGTCATGACAAAATCAACACCTCTGGAGTCTGGGATCCAAATGAACCTCATATCACTTACCTAACATGAAAGACAGGGACGCTTGGACAAGCCTGTGCTTCAGAGCATGGCGCCTGCAGTGCTTCATGACGCAGTGTGTTGCTTTCCCTGTGGCCCCAGGTGAAAAGCAGTTCGACGTGCTTCAGCCTCTGAATATATCAAAGGTGGCAGTTGATGCACTGAAGAAGCTACAAGCCTCGTTTGGCTTTCTGCCAGACAGCAAGGCAGAGAGAGCCGCGGGCGATATGGCGTTGCAAGCAGAGATCGATGACTTGCGGCAAGAGATTGCCAGGCTCAATGCCGTAAATGGCACGGTGTGCAAACTCCCTAGCTTCTGATCATCTTTCCCTGCTGTGAGCGCACTCCACAATGTGGCGTCCACATGCTTTGAGGCCACTGCATAGTGACCTCGATCAAGGGCCTTAAGTCCGCTTGAAAAAGACTTGGAAGGCAGATATATCAAAAATTGGTCCCTTGATTGGGTCTTGCTTGGATCTGGCATGTCCATCAAGAGGTAGAACTTGTGGCAGCCTTCACATGCAGCTTTTGCAGGCAGACCTTGCCTTTGGCAAGAACAGCATGTGATGATAAAGGTAAATTATTATTTTATTAATGATCGGTCTCTGGTTGACAGGGAACGCCTGGTACCCCCGGCACAACAGGTTCCCCCGGCATTGGCGGCACAGGAGATCGTGGCGACACAGGTGCTTTTCAACTGCTAATGACCTTGATTTTGATACAAAAGTCCACTCACAAGTGCTTTCAAGCACCAAGCAAAACACAGTATGAAACTTTGTTGTGGGCATGCAAAGCTGATGATGGGTGCTGGGCTGGTTTGAGCCCTGTTAGCGTTAGTGCTCTCAAAATCATTGGGAGCAGGAAACTGCCCCTCACATGGGCTGAGCTGGACAACACTTTTGTGGCATTCCACAATTGAAAGGACGAAGGATTTTGAGTCTGAGGATGAGATTGCTTTTGTGCAGGTGCCACCGGCCGAGACGGTTATACAGGTGCCACCGGCCGCGATGGTAATACAGGAGCCACTGGCCGCGATGGTAATACAGGAGACACCGGCTTCACCGGTGCAGTTTGCAACATGCTCTACTGCAATTGCACGCTACTTGTGCTTTTGGCTCAAAGTGCATGTTTCCATTGCCATATCGGGATGTAATATCTCAGCTGCTTGCTAGTCCATCTTCTGCAATTGTCCAGTTCAGTTTTTGCTAGATGATGTGCAGTTGCTGACCAACCAAAGCAATAGCAGGACCGCACCAATGTGTTTTTCTCTCCAAATTACTTCAGCGGTTAGTAATTGGTTGTGCATGCTGGTGGTTGCAGGCGATACTGGCCCTACTGGCCCGACAGGTGATTTCCCCAATCAACCGTGGTATTGGATATAAGGGATTTAGTCCGTACTTCACTGTTGGTTTTTGTAGTCCCTTCTAGAAAAGCAGATGCCCCTTGCAGTCTCTGCGGCAGGGGACTCAAAAGTAGTTAGCCACTGTCTGGGGCAGGATGTGCTGAAAAAGAAGCAGACCCCAAAATACCAGCTCGCCTCCTAATCTTCATGCAGAAGGTCATCATATAGTGTTTGAGGCAGATTTGCAAGCCATGTCAGGAGGCGTCTGAGGGATGTATGTTTGCATGTGCAGGTCCCACAGGAGTAGGTGAGACTCTGATGCTCCCGGTGCTGACTTCAGCAATTTCAGCAAAGACATATTTGCTTGCATGTGATTTGGCACCAGACAAGCACTGCAACATGTTTAGTATACTCACACAAAGGAATCTCCCAAGGAACGCCCCCTGATAGCACGTTAGGCTGTGCCGTGGGGCGCACAGCAGCGTGCCATTTATTGGTGTCATCGAGCAGTCACAGCTGTAGCCCTGTCATGACATGTGCTCTCAAGGTCAGGAGGTCTGTCTGCAAGGCAACGTTGCCTGAGCTTGGGATGTCACGTGTGAGCCGGCAATTGCTCAGCGCTGGTGGTGCAGACGTCTCTGGCCGACACCTGCTGCACCGCAGCTGCAAACCAGTGCCTGCAGATCACACAAGGTATGCAGCACATGTGCGGCACATTGCTGTATGCAAAGCGCACCCAGCTGTCTGCTGCCATTCATGTCAGTGGATAATGAGCCAATTAGGATATGGTGTCAGGCCTTGCATGGCACGTCAAGGAGATTGCCGCAACATTGACTTCGATAGGGATCCAATGTATGACCCGTATATGTCATGCAATGGAACTCATTTTGTGGATTGATATTTCAGGGTGTTAGGCCAGCTGTGTCACACAAGCAAAAACCATCTATTCGATGAGAATGAGCTTACTCAGCTTTTGGGCAATCCTGTGTGGTGCCGAACCCTCCTTCCCTCATAATTTCAGACCATTCACAGACCAAGGCATCTCCTTGTTGTGGCAGGAGTTAATCCTCCCCCCTTTGGAGCCTGCACAGCCACATCCCCAGGCCTCTGCCGCGGAAGCAGCGGGCCCCAGACACTTGGTGTCTGCTACGATGTCCAAAGCTCACAATGCGTCGGCGACTCGCCAGACTACGACTGCATCACACTGGCCTCCTCAACAGCTTGCTTCCAGACCCGCCGCATTTTCCTTCATGCAGGCATCTGCGATGGGTCCGGCTATTGCGGTGCGCGCTCTTTTGCGTCGGTTAGATGTGTACCATTTAAAACAAATTTCTCCTTTGAAGAGCCTGGTGCGTGCATGCACTCTGTGCCATGGCTCCTATGCATGCGTCCTGTCTTAATTTTCGATGTGGCAGTGCTTTGCACCATAGTCCTCTCAGTGTAGTGGCTCTGGGTTTGATTTCCGGTCCGAACTCTGTGAATGGGGGTCACAAAGGCTCTAAGCATGTGGCGGCATGTTCGTGGCTCACAGGTGCTGGATATGCGGCTGTCAAGGGCACGGTAACCTTTGGAGGCAGTAATGGTTTCACGAACCCTTTTACCCTGCAAAGCTGCCTGCGCTCCTGCGATGCCAATGACTGCACTGCGACCATCATCGGCAGCGACTGCCAAGCCTACACAGGTGCTCCCACCGGCACAGGGGACGTTACTGCACCCACCACCACCTACATCTACGTGCCAACAACCGGGGGCGGCTACGCCGCGCTCAGCGGATACACTTACTCGGCCGCGCCTCCGCTGAGCACCACTTTCCCGAGTGCTCCCACGGCGTGCACCGCTGCTTGCACCGCTGCGTCGTGCACATTTGCAACTTTTGACAGCGCCGGTCTGGGCACGTGCATCCTCTATGCGGTGGCGCCACAGGCTCTGGACACGACTCGCGCCACAGTCACCAGCTACTTTCCTGTCACAGTCTTATCTTGAAGCTCCCAAAGCCTGGGGAAGTCTTTACCAACTATTCAAAATTCCTTAAGGGAAGGAAGGGGTAGTTGAAGGGGAGGGGCACAGATGCGGGCATGCATGTGATAATGCCAGGGACACGTGTCAAACTCAGATTCGAGATTTATGGTAAACCTTTTAGATTTTTGTTGAGAAACATATGTAAGCAGGAAGCACCTTGCGCAATGGCTCAGTGCCTACAACTTGTGAGCTCGAGGTGCCAGGTATGGCGTACTACGGTGCCAACTAAGCTTGCCAAGCTTGACTCAAGGTGCTTGAGAGTACTGCATGCAAATTTCAACGATGGGTTCTAAAGAGTAGTCATCCCTGTGACAGGTACCTTGTCTTCAATTTGACTTGACAGAAATAGCCCAAAATGTTGCTTGTGTATCCAAGATTTGAGGCCCCTACCATGACGACGTACCCTTTGACTGAACACTGAGTGGACCTGCCTAAAAAGGCTGCATGCTAAGACCTGCAACCATGTCAGGGCGTGAAGGAAGTTTTTTTGTGATTTTGCCAGAAGAACAGCTGGCAATGAGTCTGACGGTCCCGGAAGTACCATGCTGTGTCAGCAAATGATTATTATTGATGCTAGGAGAAAGGAAGATTCTGGTGTGCAATAAATGGTGATTTGAATCTGAAATAGGAGCTGTTGTCCTAGAAAAGTGATTTGCGTGGTCCTGGTGCTGAGATCTGCAGCATTTACCTTGTGTACAGAGCATCCGTGTTATCTAGGGAAGGTCCCAGGGTGGGGGAGAGCATGTTTTGGATTACACATGGCATTGGCCTAGCCGCAATTCACTGCAAAATTCAAATTTGGGCTCGTGCACCTGAATCTTTGCAGGGAGTATGTAAAGGAGCACTTTCTCTACACGCACGAGGGAGCAGGTGAAGCAGTTGGGCAGGCAGGTCCAGAGGCTGCAGCTGCAGCTGGAGGTCCTAATCATTGTTAGTCCGCCCAATCTAGAAAAGCACCTGAGAATTTGGGGCCATCGTACTTATGGCCTGCCCACATGCAAATGCAGCTGCCAAAACAGGGGCTGGGGAGCTCGAAACAGCAGCAAATTCACAGATAGATGAAGAGTAGCGATCTGGAAATTCATCAAGCAAGCGCCTATGTGCAGACCACTCTAGTTGCGGCTGTTGATAAGGATCAGATCAGAATGCCAGAACAGGCACCGCCAGTCTATATATAGACGCATAACCTGGGCACCGCATATTTTGTGGTTATCAGAGACATCCATTCACAGCATAGGTTTTCGAACAATCTGTCGTTCTTCAAGAGAATCGTTCAAAATTCTGTCGCAACCATGCCGCCCAAAATGTCTAAAGCATCAGCAGCGAAGGTGGGGTCCACAGATTGATCGTGGGAATATCTGCCGAATGAAATGCAATAAAGAGGAGCGCTCTCATAAAAAGACATTATTTGTCGCAGGAGGCGAAGGAGAAGGAGAAAAAGCATAAGGCAGCCAATGCAGAGGAGGGAGGCGTCAGCATCGACGAGCTCACGCTGAAAGCTCAGAATCTCCAAGCGGAAAAGAGAATGGAGGAGGAGGCGAGGAATCGCATGCAGCTGGAAAGGGTGAGTTGTCCAGAATTTAAGACGGCATCTGTCCGCCCAACGAAAACATTTCTTGCTGAGCCTGCCGCCACGGGCCGACGAGATTGTAGCTTGAACCTTGCTGCAAACATGCTGGAACAACGCAATATTCCCGGCTGCCGATTCTTTCCCGTCGTTGCCATCTGCGCAGGACAAGATTCAGTCGTTCTGGGACATCACCAGGAAGGTGCTGGACAGTTGCAGAGCGGAGCTGCGCAACAAGGACAGGGAGATAGAAGACCTGCAAGACAGGCATCAAGTGGAGATCAAGGTGGGGCAGGTTCTAACAAGGCCTCAATAGAGGTGTGGGGTTGCCCGTGACCGCATCGGTGTGATTCACTGGGCAAGCCCAGGGATCTTGCCTAGTAAACATGGCAGTCTATGTGGCACAGAGTTCTGAGCGGACCAGAACTCTATATTTTGCCTTGGTGCATCAACTTGTGCACGGTTACTCTGGTGTCCTTTCTTGCTTTTTGCAGTCTAAAATCCTTCTTCTGTGCTTAATACCTTATGCCAGGCTGTCACACACAGCTTCTCTAGGAGGAGGGAGATGCAAGGTATAAAAGGCAGCGCAAGCGCCATGTAGGGACAAAGCTTCTTCTGCTGCAGGTGTACAAGCAGCGGGTGAAGCATCTGATGTACGAGCACCAGAACAGCTTGGCAGTGCTCAAGTCGGACGCAGAACTGGGGCTGAAGCAGGCTGAGGAGCAGGCAGCGGGAAGGGAACAACAGCTGCTCGCAGACCAGCGCGCCCTCCAGCAGCAAGTCAGAGAGCAGGCAAGACGCTTTCACCCCTTTGGCATGCATCGAATATTGCTTGAGCGCAATTTGTGAAGCGCAAGAATCAGCCCACTGCTGCACGGGCTACATGCGAGTTGCAAGACCAAGTGTCTGGTGAAGGCAGCGGGCTGTGCTAAGTTTCTGCACATGCAAACTGCTGAGCTTTGGATTGTGGGAACTCTACAACTCTGTCGCTGTTGGCTGTAGCAACATAGATGGCATCACTGTCAGCCCATCGCCCTACCTGCAAAGTCCACTGGAGAGTGATCTGGAGCTGTGATCATTTTTGTTTCCTGGTGTAAGGATGGAAGGAATGGAGAAGCTTCGTGAGGCATGAGCGCGTCGCGCTTTGCATGCTGTGCTATCTGTGCGTCATGCTGTACAGGAAGCAGCGCACGAGGAGGCGCTGAGGCAGGAGCAGCTGGAGCACGCTAAGCAGGCCGGCAAGATGCGGCAGGAAGTCGAAAACGGCGCTCAACAGCTGGCGGAAAAGTATGACAGGTCGGTTACATTTATGATCAGCGTCATTGGCTGGCAAAGTTTTGATGCGTCCTTCCTCTTCCCGTCCCTCGGTTTAGCACTCCTGCGCGGTCACAGGAGTCCATTGCTGGACTTTGGCTGCTTTAAGCGCTGTCATGACATCACTTTCAGATTTGTCTCCACAGGAAATAGGCCATCAAAGTGTGATGCAGATCGTTGGCTGAAACAGAGAAGGATGTATGATGCCAGGCTAGGGCAGAGCCTGGACAGGCTGCCTAGCCAGCACTGCAGATCTCAGTATGCAATTCCAGGGATAGATGATCTGCATGTTTTGGCAGTCGATGTGGCAGAAGATTCTGGGCGGACCAGATCCCGTCCCCAATTTGAATAGCTTATTGCATTGCTGTCACATAGGTTGTAGCGTGATGCGGTTGTAGTGTGATGGTGCTGTGCTTTTGTCCTGTGATTGTAATAGGGTTGCACAATCTTCTCCCTCTAGGAGGTCCCGTAACCATTTATATCTAAGAGCACGAGCTGCATCGGGGCTTGACAGCCCCTATTGATCCTCCAAAGGGCCCGTCCAAAAAAATCCAGGGCTGTTCAAGGGAAGAGGCAAAGCACCCGACCGCTCTTGCCCTACTTAGAGCCTGGCCTGACATTCTCTGGGACCCCTTTTACTCCCTGAGCCCGATCCGATGTGGGATATTTTGTGTCACAGGCGCGTGAGGGCACTGACAGAGGAGGCCGATGCGCGGCGCAAGGCCGAGGCGGCTGAGGCAGAGGAGCGCAGGAATGCGCACGTCCAGGTCAGCGCATTTTCAAGCTTAGTCATGCCCGCTATGCCATGACTAAGCAGGATCCAGATGTCAGGCCTCTGCTCGTGACTGCGGAGCTAAGCTTAGGCATGCTTACTATGCCATGCGGGTTCAGATGTCAGGCCTCTGCTGGTGACGGGGGCGCAATGTCATGCTCTGGCCGGTCAGATCAGTGTCGGCCTTCTTTGTCCTGCTATTGGTGCAGGGCTTCTGTAATGGCGAAGGAATTAAAGCACCTCTGCCATGTGCGCATGTATCCGAGAAAACAGAGGAATAAATTTGCGGCTTGGCAGGATCGAATATGCAGCTATAAAGGCAGATAACCAGCCTTGCAACACCCACTTCAGGTGCCTGATTAAAACTTGACAGATCTGTTTTTTGATGTGCACTGCAGGACCTGATGCAGCAGCATGTGACGGCGTTCGCTGACATGCGCGCGTACTACAATGGCGTCACCACGACTAACCTCGACACGATCAAATCCCTGCGCGAGGAAGCTGCGGAGCTGAAGCGGCGAGACGCTGCCTCTGCCAAGCTTGCAGCAGAGATCGCAGCTGAGAACAAGCGGCTTGTTGAGCCCTTAGCGCAGGTCCGTGCCATAATGTAACCACACACAAGTACTAACTCAGTACTACAAAAGACTGAGGTCTCAGCTGTGCACCCAATTTTGGCGTTTCGGTACTTCTGAGCCCTGTGGTATGATCCTGGCTGTGGCCTGAGCTGAGCGTCTGGCGAGGATTATCAGAAGCCTGCGCATGGACTAAACTGGGTCCAAGCACATACTGTAGTAGTCGTTCTGGAACCCGCAACCTCGGCGGTGCGGAAAATTTCTCAAAGCAACGTTTAGGGCTCTTCCTGACATTACAAATACCAGGGTCATGCTCCATTGGACTGGGCTTGTCGAGAGCTTTCACAAAGTGGTCTCAAAGGTTTCATATGTGTTATATATTATCAGATAAAGTCTTATTCATCCACTTTTTTTTGGCCAAAAATAATTATTATTTGCGGGTTTTAGAATGACTACTACAGTTTTTTAAGTTGCTGACTTACTCTGTGCTCCCCAGAGAATATCTGTGCGGCATCCATCCTTAGGAAAGAAGTTTTTAGAAAAGGAAAGAAATCCTTAAGAAAGAATTTATGTTATCGCTAGGAATGATGTGTCGAGTGCGTGTGCAGGCGAAAAAGACAGTGGAGGCTCAGAGGGCAGCTCTGGCCGGCCTTGAGAAAGTGCAGGCCAATGCAGCGCAGACAAAAGCTCGCATGAAACTTGCGCAGCAGCGGCTCAAGGCTCTGGAGTGGGAACACGAGGTGCTGCACTGGCTCTCAAATAAAGTACTTGTCCCAAATGTCGGCCGTAGTATCTCTGAGATTCTGGTGTGAGCCAACTGGCTTCCAACCATGACGCAACAAGCCTTCTTTAGTGCTGATGGGGACTTCTGTTCAATCTAAAGGCAATCATCATGGCATCATCGATAGACGCTTCTCCTGCCGGGAAGGCAGTGTGCATACCAGACAAGCCTGCCACAATCCAACCCCTTCTTGAACTCGCCGAATCCAAGACCCAACCAACCATAAGCACGGTGCACGGCCCCCGCCAGCCGGGGCCAAAGGCCATGGGGTACCTTTCATCATTGTCATGGAATACTATTAGGCTAGTAGGCATTTGGTAGATTTGGAAAAATGCACAGTAGCAGACACCACATAGACACCACTTTCAGCTGGGCTGGGTGCATGACAGCGCTGGGCTACTGCCAAGTTGGAAGGCCAATGAGGTTGACAACGATCCTGACCCATCAATCATTACTCCTCTGACTTGTTGCTAAATTGGTGTCATGTTGACAGGTGTTGGAGCAGCGGTATGCACGGATGGAGGTGGAGAGAGATACACTCAGGGCAGCTCTAGAGGCAATGGAGAATGGCGCCAGGCGACTGGCTAGCTAGCAGTACTATATACAATTGTATGACTAGTTCCTAACGATGGCTCCAACTGGCGGGGGGCGGTATACCTACTGAGCACCGTGCCCACGGTTGATTGGGTCTTGCTTGGAATTGGCGAGTCTAACAAGGGGTAGGATTGTGGCAGCCTTCAATTGCAGCTTGTCTGCAGGACGTACCTTGCCTTTTGGCAGGAAAAGCGTGTAATAATAACAATATAGCTGTGTTTGGCTGACACGGAGAGGTGCTGACAGCTAGCTAAATATTCCGAATTGAGTGCACCACGGGTGAATTTGACAAGAATAGTATACCTCCTTCCAGCAGTAGCTTCGTCCAGGTGGGAAGCTGACCTTTAGTCATCAGTATCTCCACGTGCCAAATTTCTCTTCAAGCGAAGAGATGCAGCTGTGCTCGTGCATCTTGGAAAAGAAAACCTCCACACTCTCATTGAAATCATTTCTAGCATTGTCAGCCGGTGCTACAATCATTCATCCTTCTCTTCTCTACATCACGAGACAGAAGTGATCGCAGGTGCACTTGAGAAGCATTTTCTACAAAGGCTTGCAGAGTTTGGCTATCAGAAATGCGGTATAAAGATGGCGGGAGTTTATACAGACAAAGACCATGAAAGCAGACTGCGAGACTTTTATTGAACTGTCTTGATCGAGTGGAAAGGGAACCATCACTTCCTGGCATTGGCGACACGCATGCGTGGAGCGATGCAAATAGCATGAATTTGCAACAGTGCTCCATTGTGGCGCTTTTCAACGATCTGGACCTTTCAAAAGCGAGATCCAATTACCACTGATGGTTGGCATGCGCTATGCCCCGACGTCATTCAAGCATAATGCCAGGATCGGGGCAGTATTACTGCCAACCCTCGTCGTCCTGGTCGGTTTCGGGGGCAAGCTGCCAGTCGGAGTTTTCTTGGCGGGCGCGATGGTGGGCACTCACCCTCTCCATGAATAATCCTGCAGGGAGCTATTTCCTTTCTTTACAGGAAGCAAAGCGTGACAGCTATCTCCATTCAAGAAGATCAAGCAAATCCTAAGAAGCAGTGGTCATGCTCTTGGAACAGTCCTTCTTGCATGTTCTGCATGCATCTTGTGCCCAGGTCGTAGTGCAACCAAAGCTGTTCTAAATCATGCAATCGTTGCAGTGGACATGTGCTCACCTGTTGCGCATGACTGTGTAAATCAGAGTCAGGCATCGGATCAGCCCTAAGCTACCTGGAAGCGATGTGACATGACTGATTGGCTGTGCCAGGTGGCGTATATCATGGACGCGCTTCGCTACAGAGAGGGGGCGCTGGGCGCGATTTGGATAACTCTGGGGTTAGTCAACCTCAGCATGCTGGTCTCGGACGCCTCTTTTGGCGGCCCTAGCCCGCTCATCCTGTCAGCAGCTGTCAGCCTGTGCAGCGGATCCACCCTCTTCCTAGTGGGTGCGCCCCTGCCTGGCGCCATGACTCCACACCTTTACAGGATACTGCACAGACCAGACCAGTCATCAAATGCTACTGTAGTGCTTAATCTACAACCCGCCCCCCGGCGGTACGAGATATTTTTTAGAGCCTTTCAGGGGTATTCCTGACTCCAAAAATACTAGGGTCATGCTCCATTGGATTGGGCTTGTCGAGAGCTTTCGGAATCTGGTCTCAAATTTATGGCAGTGTTTATATTTTGGGAGATAGGGTCTCATTTATCCACTCTTTGTGGCCAAAAATAATCATTCATTGCGGGTTTGAGAATGAGCACTACAGTATATGCAAATTAAGGCAGCATTGCTCAGCAAGCTGACACTAGTATTCCCTGCCTGAACCTTCCGTAAGGCATGCGCAAACGCAATTTTGGGTTCAAAGATGAAGTTTGCACCCATAGGATGCTGGCGCTTTGCGACATGCAGAGCGCCTTAACCTGGTGGCAACATTGCACATGCTTATGAGTTTAAAGGCACGAGGGGGCTTGACTCCAAGACCGACAAGTCGAGCAATGTTTGGCCTTGTTAGAAGCGCTTTATACTAAAGAAACAGGAAAGTCAAGCCTACCAACCTCTTCCCAAGGCCAGTCAAGTGTAAGGCCAGACACATATCATACAGCTTGCTTTGCTGTGATCTGTAGCCTCAAAGGGCTCAAGTGTAAGGCCAGCTTATTCCAATCTTTAAAGGCTTTCAACTTGTTGTTGTGCCATGGCAGGCGTGTGGGCGACCATCCAGTTCAAGTGGGTGCAGCTGCAATACCCAGTGGTCTGCTTGGCACTAGAGAAGCTGCTGGTCTCTGCAACTTTCCCTTCTGCCGCCATGATCCTCTCCTGGGGAGCCTTTGCTGCTGTCGGCGCCTCCGCTGCTCCCTACTACCAGGCCGTCATCCTCGCAGGCACGCTTCAGACTTTTGCATGTCCGAGGTTGGAGATGAAGAATTGAAAGGGAAGGAGGATGGGTGACGGGCACACTCGGAGGGTTTGGGGTAGCCCTGGATATCTCTCATAAAGCTTGGAACCAGAGGCACGGTATGTCAACAAGTTGGAATAAAGTGATACATGCTTTGTTGAGCACAAATGTTCATGCAGTGAAGGCATGCCGCATGCTGCGTGCAGTCAGGCACAACCAAAACTTCAATCCACACTATATTCCTGGTCAGTCAACAACCCATCACATCACCATTGTTTAATTTACTGATGCAGGGCTGTATTGCCTGCTGGCGCTCCCGTTGGAGCCGTCGTTCGGGCCGCGGGCAAACGGCGCGCGGCGGCGGCCGGGGGACCGTAAGGGGTCCGTAACGGGCGACGACGCGCGTATCCAGTCAGCGGTGGAGGGATTCGCGGCGGCTGCTCTCTGCATAGCGCTGCCGCCAATAGTGTATGCTGTGGCGCACCGGCATGTGCTGCTGGCAAGCGCGCAGCACGCCTGGAGCCTGCTTCTGCTGGCTTCCGCTCCGCTTCTGTTCCTCACCTGCCTGCAGGTGCGCCTCCTAGGAGCCAGTCCGGGTTTAGTCAGGGACGTACTCATGCAATTTCTCTGATTATGGAGGTTTTTGCTGGACAAGATTCTTGAATATGCAGCGCAGCTGTTTTCTGCCACTCTGTGGTGCCTTGCCACCATCTTAAGCCTTGTTTTGTGGCTGTCTCCTCCTTCGATAGCCTTTTCTCATTTGGAGGTCCTGCGGGCGTCCTGCATTCTGCATCCTTTACAGCAAGCAATGAAGAGCACAGCATATAAAGGTGGCTGTGATCTAAAAGTCGGACGATTTTTGTGACCAGAGGCTGAAGCAGGGGAATTTCGATGCACAGGAGGGGCTCTGGTGGCTGCCGCTGGACGTGCCACACAGGAACGCAGTGAGGAAGCTGCTTCTATTAGTCGCGCTGGCGGCGGCACTGGGGGGATTGGAGGGGCGCGTGATATTCAGAGCATTCGGGCAGTACATCTGGCTTCAGCCCCCCTGGAGCTACGTGTTAGTCACCCTCGCTCTGTACGGCTTGGCGGCCCTTGGAATCCTGCACTTTGCCGGTGCGTCACATCCACCTCAAAACTGATGTCAAATTTGTATTCCGCCATCTGGAAGGCCTGTCACATTCCATTTTTGAGCAAGCAATCAGGCATTTTGGATAGCATTGGCCCAGCAGAGGAACAGCTTCTCATCTACTGGCTGGATGATCTAGCAAGAGATTCAATCTCTCAGCAGCCTCACCTCAAGCATGCATTGCCAATAGTTAAGAAGGAGCTGGAATGTCCCAGCTGATAATCAGATTTTTTTGTGTCCCCATCTGGTACAGGCCTGCTGGGCACTCACGCGCAAAATTCCTTCATGAGCACGGTCGGCGCGTCCTTAGTCATAATATCGGCATGCGCGGGCGCCTTCGCGGCTGGTGTTCCCGTTGCAATGATGCCGGCGCCTCTTGTGGCCGCGTCGGGATTGGTGCTGTGGTACGAGAGCGGGCAGCTGCGAGACTATGTGATTTTCGTCGGCGGCGCGCTCGTGACGGCTGCTTGGTTTGTGGGGCACCATTTCTGGTTCCTGGAGGTACGCTGTCTCCTGTGGCGTGCCCTTGCCCTTTGAATACTTGCCTGTGAGGGACTGGAAGTGTTCATGAAGGGTTGCCTTAAAGCTGTTGCTTGCAATGGCAAGTCTGTCCTGCGAAGGAGGTTCTACAAAGCTGGCGCCCTTGCAACTCATTTACTTTCGGGTATGTCGCATTTGCCGGGAAACTTGAATCTGGCGACTGAGGACCATGCCTGTCTTGTCTCTTCTTCTTGCTGGGGGTTCACAAGTTCATGGCGTCAGGCAAGAACGAGCATATTTGGATACTCGATGAAGTGTCATTTTTGAGCTCGAGGTCCCTCACCCACAGGTGAATCTGGCGCATCACAGCCTGCAGTTTGTGTGCAAGCTGCTGATGGCGGCCATAGCGGCGGCTGCGCTGCTGCCCGGCATGGTGCACAGCAAAGCGCCACCTGGCGCTACCTCCACGCTGCTCCTGATACAGGTACTGTTTCTCTCAGCCATATTATATATTATATATTATTATATATTACATATATAGTCAGTGGGCGGGAAAGCTTGGATGCCTTGTGCATCCGGATTGTTGCCATGACAGTAGAACCAGTCTCAGCGGAGTTCTCTTCATGCCGCAAGCACCGTACTCAGTCAAGAGAGAATATTTGTACTGTTGGTTGATTTCTCCGGGGCCTCTCCTGACGATACCTGGGAGGTATTTTTCCCTTTCTGGCATGTCTTTTTGTTTTAAATATGAAATTGGAAATTCCAAGTTTGAATTTGATTTTGAATACCAAATTTGAACAGGCGGTGGTTGTGGCGGCGATGGAGGAGAACCTGTTTGCGGGGGTGCATGAAGACGGCGGCGATGACATGTACCCGGCAGTATTTGTCGTGCTGACATCAGCGCTGGGTCTGGCGCTCACGCGGAAGCTGCAGGCCGGCTTCCGCATCGGCGTGGCCGCCTCGTGGCTCGCGCAGTGCATCTACGTCGCCAAGCTCTCCATGCTTGCCATCCCCGAGGTGGGCCACGTTTCATGCTGCTCAAGGCCTTTGTTTCTTGCCTTCTCAATTGCATAGTCCTCCTCTTGTTTGCCACTATGGTTGGGGACCAGACCTCTGTAATGGTAAGGGATGTCCTTTCCGTCGTGCTGCTGGCAGAGCTCAAAGCACTGCCGCACAGCGCCATCAAGCTGCCGCATTGATCAGCAGGAAGCTCTGTGCCTCATGTGACGTGCCTGGATAAGCAGAATCATACTTGCTGGTTGAGCCGTGCGACAAGCGCAGTCCCTGCTGTTCCAAAGTCGAGGGGTTATAAGTTATTGTGTATTAGTCATTTCATTGAGTCTGACTACTCTGCTTGTTCGGCCAGGCGCAGTCCCTGCTCAAGGTTCAAGGTTCTGTGATCTTTCCTTCATGTTGTTGAGCCTGACTAATCTTACCAATCTGCGGCGGCCAGGCGCGGCTAACGCTGCCGGTGCTGCTGGTGACGCTGGCGGTGACGCCGCCCTTCCTGCTGCGTTCCCTCCCGCCTGATGACTCATCCCTCACACCGCAGCAGGCACGCCGCGGCTACAGCACACCCGTCTGGCAGGCGCGTTCCCTCCCTGCATGCCATGTGTGCTCATATCGCACTGCATTTCTTGCACAAAACAGCTGCTTGCCCATATTGAGAACGGCCTTGACTCCATGCACTGACTGGCAACACAAGTCAGAGCTTGAGGAGGCACCATCTTTCTGAAGCTCACAAAAAATCAAAGCACTAAGCAAAGTGGTCTTGATGTGCACGGCTGTATTGACAGCCAGCCTCGCTATGGCAAGCACAACGCTCAGATAACCGTCAGCACTTCAGGATATTTGCATCTCGGCTCGGCTGCTTGCGTGCAGCTCTGCAGACGCTACCTGACTTCTTAAAACTCAGGCTTTGAATTCATTTGAATATTTGCTGCGCCTACAGGGGCTGGTTCAGGCGGCCGGAGTGGCAGTGTCGGTGCTGCATGCGCGCTACGCGCTGTTCGAGGTCCTCCAGAGAGTGATGGGTGGCCGCCCCACAGAGGCGGTGCTGCTCGGCTGCCTCCTGCTAGGTGCGAAAAGGCCGCCTGGGAGTCTTATTTAGTGGGGATGCACTGGCATGCTGAGACGGTCTGTTTCCCTCAACGGGCGTGTGGATCTTGTCTGCATGACTGTGAGGGCTTATGCCCATCTTCGTAATACTTCTTCCCGTGCTTTTCTTACTAAGCCCAGTCCCAAAAATTGCACTCTCAGGCTGGCAATCCACCTGCTGGGCATATGTTTCCAGCAGATTTGAAGGGGCCCGGTGGCCTGAATATTAAAAGTGACAAAAATCCAGGGAATGACACGATGTTATTGAGCGTCTGACTGAATGAGCAGGGGTGGCGGCCGGCTGCGCGCCGATTGTGGCCTGCCAGTACGGGGCGAGTCAGCGCGCGCGCCGTTCGCTGGCGTTCCTGGCCGCGGCCGGCGCGCTGTTAGTCATGCTGCGGCCGCCGCTGCCGACCAAGGTGCGCGCCCGATCAGGCAATGCTTAGTCGTACTTATGTCAATATCAGCACTCTGCGGGGTGCAGACCCAAGTGTGGGTACTCTGGGGTACAGCAAGACTGTTCTGCTGTCTGTGTTCTCCCCCGCTTACTGCAGACAGACATTGCTGGGTAGCATTGCCCAAGTGCTAAAGTGGTAGTGTTACAGTGGTGCTGTAAGAGGGCTCACTCGTGCTGTTACACAAGCGCTGTCACAGTGCTGCTGTAGTAGTGCTCAGGCGCTCTGTTACAGTGGTGCTGTAACAAGCTGGGGGGTTCTGTTACTAAGTTCCTCTTGCTAGGGATATTTTGCAACAAGGAAGCAGGGTAAGTTTAGCAGATGTTCGCTGGGGGCTAAGACTCAATAAGGAAGCTTTTTTAGTGGCTTCACTGGTGCTGCTTATCGCCATGACGCTCTTACAAAGGGCGCTGCTGGAAAGAGAATCATCGGCAGACATGACAAGAGTTGCTGGCCAAGTATCAAAGAGTGATCACTTGATGCTGAAAGGGTATTTGTGGGAACTGACGCACTAAGCTGATCTAGCCAGTTGCCCAGTCCCTGTGGAGCTGTGGGACTGTTCCGCCAATCACTTGCAATCACTTGTGCTGACTAAGTGTTTGGGCTGCCCGCAGGGCGGAGTGGGCTGCCCGACGCTGCCATTCGGGTTCTGCCCTCGGCTGTGGGACGAGCGCCATGTACCGGGGGCCGAAGAGGACGACGCTGCCATCTACAGCGAAGCACTCGCGCGCCGCCGTCACTGGCCTCTTTGGCTCATCATCGTGCGCTCCTGCTGTGCCTCGAATGACTTGTTGTTGTTCTGCTTCTTGTTATTACATGCTTGATCCAGCCCACAGGGCTAATGCATCGCAGCAACGTCTCAAGGATTCCCTGCCAGCCTTCACTGCCCTTCAGTCGGCCCAAACTGTAGTGCACTGGCATTTCACCATAACTCAGCACTGAGATGGAATATTCTTGAGCTGCTGATGATCAAGTGGCAGCAGCAGGCCTGACAGACTTGTGCACACAGCCCTTTGCATGCACTCGCGTCAGAGTTTTGAGACGAGCACATCAGACCGTATCAGTGTATGGGTGTAATGACCTTGACAAGCTAAACGCATGCGCAGGGCGCGGTGCTGGCGGGCCTGTCGGCGGCGGGCAGCGGGCAGCAAAGCGTGCGCAGCGTGCGCAGCGTGGCCGGCCAAGCTGCGTTTGCCGGCGTCAGCGGAGCCTGCGTCGGCGCCTACCTCATGTGGGAGTTCTTCCCGGGGGAGCCCCCGCTGCAGGTTTGCTTTTTTTCCTCTTTTTTTTTCCCTATTTGTTTTATTATTGGTATTGCCACGGCAGGACTGATGTCTTAGGGTGCAAGACTGTAAGATATCCCTGCAGCTGCCCGGGCAGGGCGCGCAATTGCTGCTGTAATCGGTAGCTAGCGTGTTGTTCGCATGCCTTCTGCTTGGAATCGGGGAGTGCAAGTCACATTTTGGTAGTTTGGATGCTATTTGGTTTTCCCAGCTATATTTTGTCCAGCAAATCGTTGCTACAATATGATGTGAAAAGCCATTGAGGGAGGCTCTTCCTGACCAAGAATCAAGGATCAAAAGTCAAGAACAAGGACAAGGATTTAAGATCAAAGTCATAGCTGGGGTGTTTTTCAGGTGCTGGTATTTGCGGCCACGATGCTGGCGGCGGCATTTCTGGCGCTTCTGCAGCGGCCGGTGGCGGCACCGCCGGCGCTGCTGCCATGGATCGCCTCAGCGTGGGCGCTCCTGCTGCCCCTCGCCAGCTTCCTGCAGGTTCCACTCTGCCCATCTCTTGTCCTTCAAAAGTCAGAGTGGCTGACTGCTCCTCAGACAGAGCCAGGCCTGCCTTTGCATACCTGATGTTTACCAGGTGATTCAGTGCCCCACCCTGAGGTCAGGCTGGCCTTAGGATCCAGCTTCCTGCAGGTTCCCCTCTACGGACGCCCTCTTGCCATGGTTGATGCAGCGGCGCTGGGAGCTGCACTGTCACATGAACCGAATTTCGCGCAAGTCACTCGTCGGTGTGTTGGTGTTTGATTGTCATCATGGTTGACTGTGTTTGTGCCCAGGGATAATCTTGTACTTTGCTTAAGCTCGTGGACTCCGGAGTCTGCATAGTGTGAATTCGGGTTTGATGGGGGATGGAAGTAGCCCTGCAGGAGGGAATTTGATTAACAACTCAACACAAATTTGGGGTGCATTGCAGGGGTCGCTGCCGCTGCCGCCGCTGCCGAGCGATGCGCTGCGTCTGCACAGCGATCCCTCTGCGCAGCTGGACCTTGAACGATCTGCCAACCAGCGGTGCGCTGCACTAACACTGCTCACGTGCATCTGTCAAAAATTACAGTGTACAGAATTCCAAGACTTCTGCAGCATCGAGTGCTGGAAGATCCAAATATTCTACTACACCAATTATTCTTGGTGAGATTTTGCCAAATTCAGCGCAGAGAGGAGGCTTTATTACTGTTGCAGCCATGACAATATAGAGTGCTGGAAGCGCAGCAGGCAGCCCACTTCCCGTTTTTCATTTTAATCTAGAGGTGACAAGAAATATAGATCTAGGAGGACGTGACGTGCACTTGCGAGGCAGCCCCTTCTCTTGTCTTCTGGCGCTCAGCTCCTTGATGCCTGCATTCCAAATTCTTCACCTACGTCTTGTCCTGTCCACTCGTGTCCACGTCTGATAATGCGGCTGTTCTGCAGCATATAATTCGATCCTTTGTCCAATTGTAACACAGCGTGGAGCCTGTTTTGTTTGTCATAGCTATAGCAAGCGAGGTGCTGGGGGCTAGGCAGACAGCCCGCTTCCTGTGCCTTCCTTGATCCCAGTGCAACTCTGATCGCGCGGATAATTGATAGCTTGTGTTCTGCATGCAGGGCGGCTCTGCTGGCAGTGTGGGCGGCGCAAGCTCTGCTGCTGGCGTTTGCACTGAAGCTGAAAGTGTCGGCGGCGGCCGCTGACGTGGCGGCTGACGGGCCGGGAGCGACCAGGCTGGGATCCTTCCAGGTGCAGCCACCTCTGCATAGAGTTATTAGGTTGGGGTTTATTTGAGGTTTCCCTCACCCCTAATAAAGGCTAGTGTTCTCGGCGATCATTGTTTGAAGGATTGCACCTGGTATGTTAGATGCTGTTAGCTGCGTGTATTTCGGTGCTTGCATGCCAGGCTTGTCTGGCATGGTCACAGAGTGAACCCCAACTTGTAGCCGGCAGGGTGGGAAGAGATCAGCAGAAGTAGAGCAGCTGAGAGATCCAGTTTCCTCCTAGATTTTCACAGTGAGGGTCTGCATGTTTGCCGAAACGGCTGTTCAAAGTATTGATTTTATTGCGAGAATTTGAGGATGGAAGAGCTGCGGCCGCAGATGGGCGGCGCTGCGGCGGAGAGGGCGGCGGGCTTCCTTGGGGCGTGTCTGCCTGCTGGGGCGTTCCCTGCAGCGCCACAGATGAGGGGACCCGGGGGGGCGCTCCTCAACAGGCATGCCCATCTCTGATTTTCACTGTCTTGAATGTTTAGCCCCTTCTGGCAGAAGTGACGTCTGGAGAGTGGGGCACCTCTATCCTGAGCTCTGCATACGCGGCACACAGTGCTGGTAAGATGCAGGAGCTTGCATTCTCCGTGAACAGAACTCGTGGGCACACAGAAAGGGGGTAGAATATCCTTGAAGGTGGATCTTGGCTCAACGTGGAGCACAGGACTTGCTGCAGAACAGCCTTAAAACGGGCTGCAGCAATTTGGGCGCCCCAACTTGAGCCTGGATCAGCGACCACAAGGATGTTCCATCCTCTGTGTACACGAGATTTGCAGCAAGTTACTGTGCCAATGGTATTAACGTTGCCTGGAAATAGCTGTCTGTCTCTTTCCCAGGCTGGCCACAGAGGGATTGGCATGGGCACCAACTGCCGGCAATCTGGCGACCCTGCTGTGCCTCGCGCTCTGCTTGGCGCTCAACGCAGCCCTGACACAGGTGCGGCTCTTTGCTGCATCTTATCCACACCCGTACTGTACTGTCCATGCAAACCATTGCACATTGTGGAGTTTTGTGTTCCTCAGAGTACAAATGGAAGCATTACATGATGGTGCACAAGACTCTAATTGTAGAAATCCCTGCATGGCTTTCCTGTGGTTTGATGCCAGCCTGTCTCAATTGCAACCTTTCCAAGAATCCGCAACTGACTAAGTTTGCATGCATGCAGGGAGCGGACGAGGCAATCTTTGTGCTGGCGCCGACTCTCCTGCTGCTGAACCAGGACCCTCTGCTTTTCCGGGGGCTGACAAACCGGCGACGATACTTTCCCCCGGTCCTCTGCGCGAGCGCGTACCTGTCGGTAGCAGCCGTCACAACAGCGCTAGCAAAGCACAGCGCGTTTGCCGAGCGGTCGCCGTTTGTGGTGGACGACGCGCAGTTTGGGACTTGGTTCCTGGTGAAGAACCTCGGGCTGCTGGCTGCGACGCTGCCAAATCATGTGTTCTTCCTCCAGGTGAGAAATGGCTTGCTTTCACATTAATTGTCAAGCAGTGGGAGTACTGAAGGCTCTACTGTGCAGCATCAGCCGGTGTTTGCCTGCTCAGCTCAAGTGAAGAAGCCTCGTCAGATTGCTGCCAGTCTTGCAGGCCAGACTGTATTCACTGTGTTCCTCAAAGAGCTAAGCAGCTCTTGCACCACCAAATTGCAGCTTTCCCTTTCATGCATTTCGTAAACTCAGAAGGGAGCGGCACTGTAGCAATAGTCAGCATCCGTCTCACTCATGTGCGCATAAAGTTTAATTGAGGCTGTCTCCTTTTCTGCGCAGTACATGTGGAGCCGCACAGGGGCGTCCCCTTTTGCGCTGGTGGCGCTCTCCCCTCTTGCGGCGCTGGCGGCTCTCGCTACCGACATCGGCGCGGTGCGGCTGCTTGCCGGTGGCGCCATCGCGGCTGCGGCCGTCCAGTTCGGCCTCATGCGCACCGTGCGGAGGCAGGGCATGAAGCTAATCTGAGGGTCCTTGACTCATCTGCGCGGCGTTTTGAGGGCGTTTCTTGGCTGGGAACAACGGCATGAAGCTCATCTGAGCGGTAATTAATCGGCTATTCGAGGGCGTCTTTCCCAAGAGGATAAGGGAAGAGGCGCTGTCACGGCAATCCTGGGTGGTACAAAGGGTGCACAGCGGCGGCGGGGCATGAAGCTCATCTGATGTTGGGATGCTGATTGAGAGCGAGGCTCGGCAGCAATACCAAGGCGTGCCGGGTTCCTTGCTGCTGCCATTTGAGCGCATGTGTTGGTGAAGGAACTGGTGCACAGCAGCGGCAGGGCATGTAGCTCATTTGAGTGGGTTTGGTTTTCAAGTCTAGGCCGTTGAGTCCCGGGTGTTGGTCCGGTGCATGGGGGGATTTAGGGCGTACACCCCCTCTGTTCTCAAACTTTAGAGGCGCCTTCTAGCCTGAGAGGAACAAGGGCACTCTTCCTCTTAGGATTAGGAAAAGAGATCTGCAGAACGTGGAGCAGAAGCAGGCGACATAGAGGAGAGGAGTGTGCTTTGCAAGTGAACAATGTGTAGCAGTGATACAATAAATCCCATGTTTCAGTGCTCGTCTGTCCTGCGGTGATATCAAACCGAGCTGATGCAGTGATAAAGCATGTCTGGTAGCTGCTCGCTTGATGTCTTCCCATGTTTTCCAGCATGGCTGTCAGGCACCCCACTTACAATTGTGCAGGTATTATATATATTCCTGTGCTTGCGGCAGATTTAAGATTAATTCCATGGTGCACGTGCTTTTCAAAGCTTATGACATAAACCATCTCGCTCAAGTTGGCAGAAACAAACTCCCCCCTTCAGACTCAACCCCTTCAGAGCTTACAACTCTGCTCAAACCCCTCAATTTGTTTTAAAACTCACCATAACTACAATAGAACGACAAGTACAGCCCCAATATTTGCTGACCAAGTCGTCCAAGTTGAAAATTGTCGACCTCATGCGCACTGGGCGCTTAACAAAACAAAGTGCCCAATGTGCATGTTAGCAAGCTGCTACCAAATGTTAAGCGCGGTATGCCACGAAATATGCAGCGCAAGAGACCAAGTGTAGTCAAAGCACTTTGACCACATGCGAAATTTGCAAATCCACTAAAGTTATAATCCCAAATGCAAATTCAATACAACTCACAAGGGAAAAATAGTGAGGCTGCCTGGCACGTATTGCGAGGCAGAACCACAGCAAAAGGACCCAAGACCACATTTCTTTCACTCCAACCTTCTGCACCGGGAGAATCCACCAGAATTCACCAGAATTTAATGTCAAAAGCAGGACATTCAATAATAAGACAGTACAGTATGGCACAGTTGTATCAATTGTATCAACTTTGCCCATAACAGGGCAAACGTCAAAAGTTCATGTACTGCAATATGCTGCTCTGAGAGCTTGACACTTTGTGGCATCTGCCAAAGGTTCTGATGCTGGCCAACACCAGCTGGAACCAGACTCAGACAGTTTCGGTGCCGAGTCTTGGCCAGACAGATGGATCAAAGCGACAGCAGAACAATTCTGTGAACATGAAGCCCTCACTTTGTGAGTAGGATCTGATCAGGGGCTGGATGTCCTTTACTGCAAGCCTCCTGATAGCCCACCGAAGTGGAGGCATCACGTCACTAAAGTTGATCAGGTCGACCTGGATGAAGTGTTCCATGTAGTTGAGGTGCCACAGCAGGGCCTCGAAGCAATCCTTCACAAAGACCACTTCGTCGGTTGTTAACTTGCCGTGACGTGGGCTCAAGGCATCAATCACCTGTAGCAGCACGCAACGGTGTCGAATCACAGTTGTGCCTGTTAAAACCACTGCCGAGGGTGTTGGGTTTGATTCATAAAGCAGAAGCATGAAGCAGCGCATGGCATCTGAAAAGTGTGAACTTCTGTCTGTTCAGCCAAGCTGCCCACTGCAAATGTGCGTCAAGAACGTCTTAAGTTTCCAGTCTCACCGTCTGCCGGTCGATGAGTTCCTTTTTTCCAGGAGATATCTCAAATTGTTCCCCTTCATGCCAGGTCAATATCTTTAGGGCAGCGCAGCACGTAGGATTATCGAACATCTCGTCAATGAGAGTCTTGGCCTTTTCCGCCTGTGTCCATCTGTGCTCTTTCCTGCGTTGTGCCCTAGTCTGGGCGTATTGTCGCAACCCAAAGATCACGCCGTACAGAGCAGCAATGACGGTGACCAACTTGGACGTTACATCCAGGAGGTCCTGAATGTGCTCATCCATGGACCTGTAGATACAACATCTTTCTCAGGAAATTAAGGATAGCTTTGATAGATGACTTGCGCATCTCCTGCACAGTGTACGACGGCAAGGCGATCATACCTCTGTTAGTCTTCTCGGCCCGGACGTGGACCCCTTTTTAGGGATCCAGGCGACCTCTTGCGATCAAAACTTGTTGAGGGACTCTCAATGTGCAGCCTTCATCGAGCCGCTCGTGGGTTATTCTTCTGGTGTGGCACCTGCGAGCACGGGTGGGCATCACGTGGGAGTTAGAGGGAAGGGCATGCTGAAATTTCTCCTCTTTGAACCCTTCAAGTCGAAGGTCAGATCTGGCTTTGTAAATGTTGTCTCCGATTGCGTGCCTCGCCTAAAGAGGCCACCTTGGCAGATTTGAATTTGATCCTCCATGCCTCTCTTTCTTGCTCGATGGAAGCTCAATCTCATTTCGGTGCCTATTGACTCTCTTAGGCACTGCCTTGCAAGTTGTTACCTGCCAACCAGTGAACCCCTTGGGTGCGCATCATCAAGAAAGGCCTATATGCATGCCTGATCAGGCACCAATCGTTTGGGCCTTGGAACGTTTATACTCTAATCCCTGCAAGCCGGCCAGTCCTTCAAGAAAAATATAGCCCTGTTTCTGTTCTTGCAAGTTACATACTATCATGGGAATCACACAAAGTACGATCATCTGCAGCAGTGTGCAATCTTGCATCCCGGTAAGAACCTTAATCAATGTCATGCACATGATGAGCATTTACCGCCCACAAACCCAGGAAATTTCACACCCAGATCTGGGTCTAGACAATTGTTTATCGGTGGCCATGCTTTATTTGTCTTGAGAGCAACATGCAGCAGTCATCTTGCAGACTGCCTGGAACATAACAATCTCCGCAGTAAGCCCATCTCTAGCCCCATTGCCAAACTTCCTCCAGACATCCTATAAAGCAGCTTATTCTGATGACCTGGACTCAGTACTGTTGCTACTCAGTTGCCGGCGGCCAGGCCCCTGAGCATGTCAAAGGCAGGGAATGCGAATTTGAGCTGCTCCTGGAAAGTCTTCAGCTGCACCAAATCTCCCCACTCCCCGCCAGCCATCGCCTTGCGCAGCTCGCTGGTGTCCTTGTTTTTGCCATACACGGCCTGCGAAGTACAGCAGAGAGGGCAGCCCATTACTGCAAGCATTCGCGCAACATTTGAGCATCAGACAGCCGACCTCTCTGGTGGGCATGCCTTTCCCCTGCTATTACTACAGTGCGGCTGCAGAATTCTAGATCTCCTAGACCTCAGGTGTTGAGAATGGGCTTCTGTGAGGGAACTATTATATATCAGCAGCGCAAGGGACAAATATTGTCGGGTTGCATGCTATTGCCAAGATGAGCTTGTTCAGCAGTGGTGAGCTGACACGGGCTGTAGAGCAGTACATGTGTTTGCTGGCGTTGCACGCTTGCACTGGAGGCTTTTGCTGAGGGAGCCTTGTGCTCTGCGCGTGACTTTCTCTCTATATATTTCCATTACCTTGAGGCCGGCAATGTAGAGGGCGACGGATGACTCATGAATGCCGCCGCGGTCGCCGGTGCGCCAGCGCAGCAGAGCGTGCACAGCGTCCGCGCGCTCGAATGAGTCACCGTCAGTCACCGCCGCGAGCAGAGCTAGCACCAGGCCCACGTCCGTCTCCCTGCATGCCAAGTTTAAATTCGAACTCGAACATTTTGTGTTTGATCCACACCAGATCATCTGGGAGGTGCTTCAACCAGTGATCGCCCAGTCATGGTAACTCAGTGCTTCCCGTACGATTTCCTGGGAAAAAATTTGCAGTCCTGCCTGGAAATATCGGGGTCATGCATCTGACCAAAGCTAATTCTGGTCCGGAGTCAAGGGATGCGCCAGGCTTCACCTGTGGTGCCAGGCTTAATTGCAAGACACCATATTGACAGGATAAAAAAGGCTAGGGCAAAACTCCTTACTGTGTGTGCATGTGCACCTATTCACATGTCAGGTTATTCTTTGTATCACAAGTCACGATAGCAACGCTGCCCACCTGCATGAGGCGGTGGGGTCGAGGGGTTTGATGAAGTCGTGCAGCACAATTCGCATCAGGTGCTGGAAACGAGGCATCGCCGTCTCAGACAGCACCCGCCGCAGCACAGCTTCGGCCACCGCCGCCGTCTGGATTGTCGCCTGCCCCCGCCCAAATTCGAATTTCAATTTGTGTTTCTCTGGCCTGTAGTACCCAGATGACCTCTAGGTGTGGTTACCTATAATAGCATACATAGCAGGTACGTGCAAGGGGCAATATGGCTTGGGCAAAGGGGCACCACAGTATTTTGGATATGTATTTTTGCTGGTCAAACGGGGCTTGTATAGCATGGTGGGCTGACACTCGCTACCGGACTACTGGCACGCATGCTAGAGGCGAGCATTGCGCGTGGTTTTGAGTTGCGTTGACTGGGGATCTTTTAACGAAGGACTTTGCAGCAATGGAGGGATGAGCGCACCTGAGTAGATGACCCAGCGGCGGCTGGGCTAGGGCAGGCAGATGCCAGGAAGCCTTCCTCGGTGACCTGCATAGACAAAGAAAAGAAAGTAAGAAATGTGAAAGTATGATCCAGTATGATGCATATGACAAACATGGTGCCCGTCACATGCAAGCACCTGCACCCTGCAACCAGCTTCGCACTGCCACATGCCAAGTATGACAAGGACAGGCGAGATAGCAGAGATGGCATCTACTTAAAGCAAGCACACTGGATGATCTAATTGACTCAACGGTACAGTTGTCCATCCGCTGACTGGTCAGCACCCTGCAGTCAGGGCATAGCTTACTTAAATGTCCTCAAATGACTGTGATACCCCTTTAACCGGGCCAGGCTTGCCTTGTGCACATACCTGCTGCAATGAGTCACCCCACCTAGAGGCCATGTGATTCCTAAAGACCAGAGAATTACAAAGTCAATGCAGCATGACCATTCCGTGCTATCTTTGAGCATGCTGCTCAAGGGGCAGACACCGGACAGCAGACACTCGCAAAACAGGTTGAAGAGTAGAAGCTTCCCTCAATTGGTAAGCCCACCTAGAGGTCAACTGAAGGGCCGTTGAATTACAGGATTTTAGGGTATTTATTAATTTCCCACCTGGGCCTCTAGGCGGTAGGGGTGGATGGCAGCGATGGGCCCCAGCTGCTTGAGAAGTCCCTCGTCGAGTGACGCCTGCAGTGACTCAGCGCTGTGGGCCGCGGCGGCCGGCGACGGCCGCCTTAGCAGCCCTGACAGCCCGCGCTTGGGCATCTCCGGCCAGCCCTTCTGCGCACGCAGCACTGATTGCTTCAGAAAACATTGAGCACACAGGGTAACTTTTCACGCCCCCTCCTTATGGAGACTGGGGGCACAGGCAAGCGTTTGTTGTGCAGCCCTGTGGCGAATTTAATCCTGTGTCATGTAGGAAAAGACGACAGGGGCCGTCCTCTGCCATAAGAAAGCTGAGAAGCGTGTCATACACCAGAGCATGCACAACAAGAATTCAAGCCGTCAGTCTCATCTCTTCAGAGTCTCCAGTCTTGTCGCAACTGCCTCCGCGCCTTCCGCATAGCAAATTTACAACAAACCCCCATTCACATTGTTGTCTTATCACCAATGCCGTCGCCCGCCAAGCGCCAAGCAATGCACTGCAGGACGCTTACTATAGATCAATAAAACCTTACATACCTTAGTAATGCTGGGCTTGTCGGGCTTGGTGGCGACGGCGACAGTGGCGGTGTCAGTGATGACTTCCATTAGGGCAGTGAGCTCCGTGCGGTGGCGTCCCCTCCGCGCCATCGCCTTGAGCTTGTTGATCTCCGCCGTCACGCGCGCGTTGGAGCCTGCCAGCGCATGCCACCATATTCATCACTCTTAGTCACCTGGCCAGGACTCAATTGGTCCCTTCGGTAATTCTATGGCGCTGTTTTACATCCTTTCATGGTGGCCTGAAACAGCGCTGTGGGAGTCTGCAACTACTGCAGGAGTCTCACGGAAGATGCACAGGGGGGTATATATCCCCAAAGACGGTCCCGCGCCGTAGGTTTTGACAGAATGTTTGAGCATGCATCATGATCGAGACGGATTGTCGATAGCAGTGATGTCTATCAATTGCTTGCACAGTGTGTTGTTGTAATCCCCTAAGAAAAGGAGAAAGGAGACAAGATGCTGAGGGAACTCAGGCTCTTGCACGCACACTCCCGCCAACGAGGGGCGCACACAGGGGTCACTATGAAGGAAGTGCATGCAACACCACATGGAGCATGCGCAGGATGTAGCATGCAGACCCTGCAAAAATTGAGCGGCGCACCAGAGGCCTTGAAGGCGAACAATTAGCATGCGTATAGTCGATTGATCCCGCATGCGATTACATGCAAGAACAGGGCCACTCATTCTAGGCCTTAAAAGAGAAACAATAGGAGGGTACGCCGTCACACTGGGCATGCATACATTCCTCATCAACCCCTTGCAAGAGAAGGTGCGCGCACCGGAGGCGGTGAAGGGTTGCACCGTGCATGCGCACAGTCAGAGGTCATTACACAAAAACCCGCCGATAAAGAGCGCACCCCGCAGGCCTGAAGAGAAAGTAGGGGCACAATAACATAAGCATGCCTAGGGTCAGACCAGAACCCTCCGCGAGGAAAAAGGGGCGCGCACCGGAGGCCTTGAACGACGCGCGCAGCGCCTTGTGCGCCTCGGAGTTGCGGCCAAGGCCGGCCAGCGCCACAGACAGGTTGAGAAGAGCGCGCCAGTGGCCGGGGGCCGCCGTGAGCACGTTCTGGTAGCAGCGCTCGGCCGCCTCGAACTCGCCGCACTGCCGGAACACGTTGCCCAGGTTGAAGTGTGCCTGCGCAGGGGACAATCCAAGTTTGACTCTGAATTGAGGCGTCCTGGTGAGACCTGGGCTGACATTAGAGTGACCAAGGCAACTTCTTTGGGTAGAAGTGTGCCTGCATGCATTGGAGTACTTCTCGTCGGCAATGCAGATTTTAGCCCAACAAACTGAGACGTGCATCCTCTCTAGATTCGGAACCTTGGGAGGCTGCAGGCTTTATGTGTTCCAGGCAGAGACAGGATGATGGCAGCTATCAATATGCATGCATTCCTACCGCACAGTTGACGTACTGCATAGTTGACAAACTCGTCTGCTGTTGCAACGGCGCCAGAGTAATGTCAACCAAGGCTGCCAGTACATCATGCCTCTAAGATGTTAGTGGGTCTCCCACCTCGATGCTGTGCTCTGGCTGCGATGCGATGGCCCTCTTGAATGCCACCTTTGCCTCCTCCGGACGCTGCAGCGCGCACAGAACGCACCCTGCCAGCAGACACACCAAACATGAAACATACCCTGCAGGAAGCAGGAAAACACGTAGCGGTAAAAAATCTCTCTGTCTGCCGTCCGCTGCATGCGGATACCGTTGGCACTGTCAATAGGAGTTGGGTATCACATGCGAAGCTCCTCTTCGTGCAGTTACAGTTCTATGAATGAAGAGCTGACCCAGGTGTGCTAATTGCGGCATGCCTGCCATAATGCAGGCCCTGTGCAGTCATTCATAATGTATAATACATGACATATAATCATATAACGCCCTTGCTTCATGTTAAGTGCATGCAGCAAGCCTGCGTCTGTCCAGGTGACAGACGGCCCTGGACAAATTAGTCGCCTTTGCCCCTAGTGGCGGGGCCAGCATAAGTACTGAGCACCATGCCCACGGTTATGGGTCCTGCTCGATCTGGCGAGTCCATGAAGGGATAGGATATGTAGGAGCCTTTACCTGCAGCTTGTCTGCAGACGCACCCTGCCTGTCGCAGGAAGAGCGTGTCATAATAATATTAATAACCCTAGGGGAAAAGGGGCGCGCACCGAGGTCCGAGTTGGTGTCGGAGTAGTCGGGGTTGATGGCAAGGGAAGCGCGCAGAGCGCTCTCCGCTTCCCTTAAATCCCCCAGCGCATACAGGGCACTTCCCAGCAGCTTCAGCGCGCGGAAATGCTCCGGGTTCAGCCGCACCGCCTCCCTGCAAAGTCAAATTCAAAATTAAAAATTCAAAATCACGTCTCGAGATTAGATTTAAATCGTCATGCCTCAGCAGTCTAAAGATTCCGACTACTGTTTCCCCATTTGTTCTCAGCTCTTACTGGCAGGAGGTAAGGTACATGCACCGGGCGGCAGATACACCGCTCTGATACCACAAGTCTGCGGTGCCGGCATCAAGACATTACGGTATATTCCAAGTTAGAAGCTTCACTCATTGACCTCAAGGACATAAAATTTAGCCATGCGACATGTAGCAGGGACATTGCTACTGTGCTGCAGCATGCATCATGCTTGGAAGTGCATGCCATGCATGCCAAGGACGGAGAATAGAAATTGGCACCAGCATGCCGACCTGTACGAATAATAAGAATGCATCATGTTGGAGGGCAATGCCATGCATGCCAAGGACGGAGAATAGAGATTGGCACCAGCGTGCCGACCTGTACGAATAATAAGAATGCATCATGTTGGAGGGCAATGCCATGCAT
>JADEYI010000083.1_pt1 | contig 176589 bp, 169 predicted proteins | sample 8542331 | NCBI WGS metagenome assembly JADEYI01 (sample SAMN16510988, study PRJNA670497) | mine drainage metagenome | isolation source: biofilm near Copperflume 1 | place: Germany: Marsberg coppermine Kilianstollen | collected 2018-02 | reverse complement strand
TAGAGCGATTTCGGAAGCCTGACCTAAGGGTGCCAAGCATGCGGATGCACTTCCCAGCCGAGGTGACCAAGAAACTCGGCTATTACGTCTACCGCCTCATAGACCCGCGCAACGGCGAGACATTTTACGTCGGCAAGGGCAAGGGCGATCGGGTCTTCCAGCATGCGCGTGGTGCGCTCAAGCTCAACGGTGGCCAGGAAGACAAGCTCGACGCCAAGATGCCGCGGATCAAAGAGATAGCTAAGGCTGGACTCGCGGTAGGCCATGTCATTCACCGCCACGGAATCGAGAACGAGAGGACGGCCTACGAGATCGAGGCCGCCGTGATAGATGCGTATGCCGGCCTCACCAACAAGGCGCGAGGCCATGGCAATGATTTCGGGGCCGCCCATGTGGAGGAGATTATCACTCTCTACGGGGCCGTGCCCTTCGTTGCGAGGCACCCGCTCCTGCTGATCTCCATTCGCAACAGCTACGAACAGGAGGACAAAAGTATCTACGAGGCTGTCCGTTATGCTTGGCGCATCGATCCAAGGCGCGCGCTTAGACACACGTATGTGCTTGCCCACGTCAACGGACTGGTTGTCGGCGTGTTCAAACCTGAGAGATGGATTAAAGCGACGAAAAGGAATTTCCCTGCGCTTACCGGTGCGCTGCCGAAACGCTGGGGCTTCGAAGGCGAAGAGGCAGAGGATCTCGTTTCTCGATGCTATCTACGCAAGCGGGTTCCTGATCAGTTCCGGCAAAGAGGGGCTGCCAATCCGGTGCGCTTCATCTGTAAGACCCAATGTTGTCAAGGTGTTATGGATCACCGACGGTAAGCTAACTTAAAAGACACCACGCTAAATCGTGTTGCGGTCGAGCGAGCGATACTGGATCGCCTCGCTTACGTGATGAGCCGCGATGGCCTCGGCGCCATCGAGATCGGCAATCGTGCGCGCCACTTTCAGGATGCGGGTGTAGGCGCGCGCGCTCAGTCCCAGCCGATTGATCGCCAGTTCGAGCATCCGCTCGCCCGCGGTATCGATCTGGCAGTGTTCGCGCAACTCGCGCGCGCCCATCTGGGCGTTGCTGAACAACGGCGCGCCGCGAAAACGCCGCAGTTGCAAATCGCGCGCGCGATCCACGCGAGCGCGAATCGCGGCCGAATTTTCGCCGCTAGCGCGGCCCGCCAGTTCGCGATATTTCACCGCCGGCACCTCCACGTGGATGTCGATCCGATCCAGCAATGGCCCCGAAATCCGCGACCGGTAGCGCTGTATCGCAATCGGCGTGCAGGTGCATTCATGCTGCGGGTCGGTATAGAACCCGCACGGGCACGGGTTCATCGCCGCCACCAGCATCACGTTGGCCGGAAAGGTCATGGTGCCCATCACGCGCGAGATCGTAATCTTGCCGTCTTCAAGCGGCTGCCGCAGCACTTCGAGCACGTTCTTGCGGAACTCCGGCAATTCATCGAGAAACAGCACGCCATGATGGGCGAGGCTGACCTCGCCGGGCCGCGGGATGGGACCGCCGCCAATCAAACCGGCGTCGGAAATCGTATGATGCGGGGTACGGAAGGGACGCGCGGCGATCAACGCGCGGCCGTCGAGCGTTCCCACCACGCTATGAACTTTGGTGGCCTCGATCGCTTCGTCGAAGGTCATGGCCGGGAGAATCGTCGGCAGCCGCTTGGCCAGCATGGTCTTGCCCGATCCCGGCGGTCCGATCATGAGGACGTTGTGACCGCCGGCGGCGGCCACTTCGAGCGCGCGCTTGGCCTGCTCCTGGCCGCGGACTTCATCGAAATCGACGCTGTAGCGGTTCGATTCCTGGAAAAGCTGCTCGATGTCGGCGGTGGCGCGCGTAATCTCGCGTGTGCCGCAAAAGAAATCCACGATTTCGCGAAGGCTCTCGACCCCGAGCACTTCGACTCCATCGCCAACCACCGCGGCTTCGCTGCTGTTCTCGCGCGGCAGCAGAACCCCGCTCATGGCGGCTGAACGCGCGAGGATCGCGGTCGACAGGGCGCCATGGATTCCCTTTACACGGCCATCGAGCGCCAATTCACCCGCTATAAGATAGCGATTCATCCGTTCGGCGGAGAGGTTTTCGGCTACTCCGGTGGCAGCCAGAATGCCCAGCGCAATCGGGAGGTCGAAGGACGATCCTTCCTTGCGGGTATCGGCCGGCGCCAAATTGACAATTATGCGGCGATTGGGGAACTCGAAGCCGGAATTCTTGATCGCCGAGCGCACTCGTTCCTGAGCCTCGCGCACCGCGCCTTCGGCCAGTCCAACGGTCTTGAAATAGGGCACACCGGGAGCGATATCCACCTCGACTTCGACCTTGAAGGCATCGACTCCGGCGAGCGCGCTCGAAAGCACACTGGCGAGCAAATTACACCTCGTTAGAACGCATACGACTGAATTCGCGACGACTTTAGCGCATGCGCCCCAAGGTGCGAAGGGCATCTTCGAAACGGCGCTGGACGCGGTTGGGATGGTTCGTAATATAGTCACACGGCGAGATTAGGGAGATCGTCGCGCAGCGCCGACCGCTCAGGCTTTCAGCCGGGACGATTTGGCGCGACGTTAGAATTCAGGAGATTGTGAAAACAGGGAAGCCTGGATGTACGACAAGGAAGTTGAGGTTTTGGTGGTTGGTGGCAGCCTGGTCGGAATGTCGACCGCGCTACTGCTGGCGGACCATGGGATAAAGGCGCTCGCGGTCGAGCATCATCGCGGTACCGCGATCCATCCGCGCGCCGCGCAAATCAGCCAACGCACGATGGAAGTGTTCCGGGTGGTTGGGGTCGAGCAGATCGTACGCGCTGAATCGGACAAGCAGTTCGTCCAGGATGGCGCGATCAGCGCGGTTGAGAGCCTGGCCGGCAAGGAGCTGGCCTCGTACATCCCGAATCTTAACGAAGGCGTTCGCGATATCAGCCCCACGATTCGCCTGTTCATTACGCAAAGTCTGCTCGAACCGGTGCTTAAGCGACGAGCCGAAGAATTGGGCGCGGAATTGATGTTCGCGACCGAGATGATGTCGTTCGAGCAGGATGCGGATGGGGTAACCGCCACGATTAGAAATCGCGACAGCGGTCACACCCAGACCGTACGCGCGCGCTATATGGTGGCGGCCGACGGAGCACACAGTCCGGTCCGCGATCGCCTGGGCATTGCGATGCTCGGTCACGGGACTTTTTCCAAGAGCATCACGATCTACTTCCGAGGCAAGCTCGGGCCATTGCTGCGCGGGCGCAATCTCAGTGTCATCTACATCAACAATCAGATGCTGCGCGGATTTTTTCGGCTGGAGAAGCCGTTCGACGCGGGTTTTCTGGCGGTTAATGCGATTGGTGATCCGGAGCGGCCTGTGACCGACGTATCGTCCGGACTGTCAGATGAAAAATGTGTCGAGTACATCCGATCGGCGATCGGCACTGATGATGTGCCAATCACGATCGACAATGTGATGCACTGGAATGCGTGCGCCGATGTAGCGGAGCATTTCAGCAGCGGCCGCATCTTTCTGGTCGGCGACGCGGCCCATGTGATGCCGCCCAATGGTGGCTTCGGCGGCAACACCGGCGTCCAGGACGCGCACAATCTGGCATGGAAGTTGGCGATGGTGCTCAAGGGCACGGCGGGGCTGGAGTTGCTCGCAACCTATGAGGCCGAGCGCCGTCCGGCGGCATCCTTTACGGTTGAGCAGGCATATTCGCGTTATGTAACGCGGTCCGCTCCCTACCTTGGTACCGAGGGCATGCAGCCGCTTGAAAACGATCTGAATATCGAACTTGGGTACGCTTACTACTCTTCGGCCATCATTTCCGACGGCGATGATCCTCGACCGCATTACAATCCGCGCGAGTCGCGGGGACGGCCTGGAACGCGCGCGCCACACTTGTGGCTCAGGCGCGGAAATGATCGGATATCGCCGCTTGACCTGTTTGGCAAAAACTTTGTGCTATTAACAGGTCGCGATGGGACGGCATGGTGCGGAGCAGCTCGTGACGCGGCGGCTCAGCTCGGGGTGGCAATCGACGTTCATCAGATCGGCGGATCGAATGCGATCGCCGACCCGGACGATGCTTTTCCAACCGCCTATGGGATTTCCGCTGGCGGCGCGGTGATCGTGCGTCCCGATGGATTCGTCGCATGGCGCGCCCACAGCGCCGAAAGTGTTGCTTCGCACGTCGTGCGCGGCGCGCTCGCATCGGTACTGAGCCGGACCATCTGAGTCTCGCAGCCCCTTTTACAAAAGGAAACGGCGGGCCGGTCACCCGGTCCGCCGTTTTGGTGGCGATAGGGCTCGAGCTTATTTCGCGCCGTTTCGGTTCATAAAGCTGACATCGGAAGCCTTGATCATATCCGTCGCGCGCCAGCCGTCCAGATCGTAATCATCCATGCAGGTGCGGGCGAAATTTTTGAGCATGTCCGAACATCCGTCGGCGTCGTTACCCAGCAGCACCTGGCTGCGGATATCTTCGTAATTACCGGCATAGTTGCGCTCGTACAATTCGTGACGGCCGCCGAATTCGCTGCCGACCGAATCCCACAACAGCTTCATGATCTTGACACGCGCTTCGGCGTCCTCGCCATGGGAGCCGCGCATATACTTGTCGAGTAATGCGCGGATTTTTGGATTCTTGAAATCTGAGCTATGCGAATTCAGATAGATGAGTCCGCTGGAGATGATCTGTTCGATTATTTCCTTCACGCGCGGATAAATCACCGGCGCAAACACGCGATAGGCGTGCGCATAGTTCATATTGGGCAGCACGGATCCATCGACCCACGGCTCGGGCGTGCGCGCCATCGCATCGGTGAGCGCCCAGGCCATGTGACGCCATGCCAGCATCTCGCCCAGTTGCATCTTACCGAAGGCCTTGTCTTTGACTCCGGTCAGCTCTCCCGCCAGCAGCGTCAGGCCACACAGGAAATCCAGCTTTACCGCCAGCCGGGTGCATCCATGCAACGCAAACCGATGGAGAAATCCGGAGAGCGGGAAGAAATTGTTGGCCTTGTCGACATCGCGGTACAGGAAGACGTTTTCCCATGGGATAAGCACATGGTCGAGCACCAGGACCGCGTCATTTTCATCGAGGCGGCTCGACAGGGGATAGTCGAACGGCGAGCCCATCACCTCCGCGGTCATCTCATACGAAGTGCGGCAGATGAGCTTCAGCCCGGGCGCGTTCATCGGCAGCATCGCCATGATCGCCTGCTCGGAGCGTCCGATCAGCGGATAGCAGCCTATGAAATTGTAATGCGTCAGGGCCGAATTGGTGGCGACCACCTTGGCGCCGCTGACGACAATCCCCGCGTCGGTGTCCTTCTCCGCATGCACGTATACGTCGCTGGCCTCGGTGATCGGGCGCGACTTATCGATCGGCGGGTTAACCAGCGCATGGTTCATATACAGACACTGTTCCTGCGCGCGGCGGTACCATGATTTCGCGTTTTCATGGTAGGGCTCATAAAACTTTGCGTTGGCCCCCAGCGTGCCCATGAAGCTGGCTTTGTAATCGGGCGAACGCCCCATCCAGCCCCAGGTGATACGGGCCCATTCGGCGATGGCGTCACGGCTTTTGACCATTTCCTCCGCGCTGCGATCAACGCGATAGAAACGATGAGTGAAACCCCCGTTGCCGGTATCGGTCGAGGTGGTCAGCACCTCCTTGCGCGCCGGATCGTGTAGCGCGTCGTACATACGCGCGATCATCCGGGCCGCATTGCGAAAGGCCGGATGTTTGGTGACATCGGGAACGCGCTCACCGTAAATATAAACCTCGCGATCGTCCTTGAGGCTCTCGAGATATTCCGCCCCCGTCAGCGGACGCTTATGATGTTTGCCGGTCGTCTGTCCCTGTTCGCGCTCAACCCTCATTGGGTTTACCTCCGAAAGTGTGCTGTCCCAACGCGCACCGGTGAGTCCCTTCGCCGGAGCGATAGCATTTTTCTTGGCCCGATGGACGCAGGCTGATTATTTCACGAACATTATCGAATGGAAAAGTGTTCGGAATGCAGGCGCATCCGCGAGAATGCTCGATTGGCCCGCACGGGTTGCGCATAAACGCAATTTTCCGCGAGCAGGCGGCGCCCTCAATCGGGTTTTTTGAGGGGAACTTTAGTGCGTGCGGCTTCCACCACCGCATCGTCGAGTTCGAGTCCCAGCCCGTCCGCCAAACGCGTAAGGTAATTGAAAATGCCCACAATATGGGCCACTTCCAGTAAGGCCTCGTCGCTGAAGTTCAGGTCGCGCAGCGGTTGCCAATCCTCGCGCGTCATTTTGGCCGGCGTTCCGCTCAGCTTGTAGGCCAGATCGCACAGCGCGCGTGCCCGTGGATCGATTCCTGGCAGTGCGCCCCACCGGAGCTCATGGACCGCATCGATCAACGCCGGGTCGCCGCCCTCAGCACGCAGAAACTCTGCGTGAGATTGGGTTCAATACTGGCATTCCTGAGCGCGGGCCGTGGTCATCGCCACCAGCTCGCGCTCCTGGCGGGAGAGCACTCCGGGCGCGAACATGATCTGCTGAAACAAACGGGCGAAATGCGGACCGATTTTCGGATGCGCCAGCATCAGGCGGCCCATCGCACCGACGAAGCCGTAATTGTAGCTCGGCGGCAATCCCATCTGCCGGATCTGTTCGGGGGTCGGCAGATCAATCCAGGCCAGAAAGCGCCGTCGATCTACTCCATCACCCTGGCTGTCACCGTGCCGATGAAGCTTCGTCTCCATCATTTTGCTCCGGGCCTTACATATTGCTCCCGGTCCCCGCGGAAGCGGCAGGCGCGCAGAGGCGCGAGGTTTATCGCGCCTCTGCGTTAACCTGCATTGCTGTTACCTGAGAATTTCAGCCAAGCCACTGATACTCGAATACTTTCTCACGTTATTGTAATCCGTCCCGTGATAGTTCGAGCAGTCCTGGCTATACATCAGCCGATCCTGAGCGTTCTCAAAGATCGTCAGCGAAAGATGTTCCGCCTGCTGGTCCCAGATCGTGCTGGCTCCGCCGAATACCATGTGCTTGCCTTCGCCTGGCAATGACGCATTCCAAATCGGACTGTAAGTCGATTTCCACAACTTGCCCTGGCTATCATACAGGTCGCCCCACACCCCCACGTACAGGTCCTTGTCCATGTAGTTGACCCGCCGGCTATAGCAATAACCCCTGGCTTCCGAGGGAACTCGATGGATATCGATTTTCCAGGTGCTCCGGATCTGCCATTTTCCAAGCGCAGGCTTGGGGAAGGACAAGTTCGGATAGTAGTTATTCAGATCCGCAAAGGCTGCGTCGTTCTGCTCGGGCAAGAAGGCCAGAATATCCTTTTCGCCAAGGTAAGCCGCGTCGAAACGGGCTATGCCACCATTGAAGTCGCCGGTCCGCGTATCGTCATAGGTGTAATCGGAGCCGAACAGTGGCGAGCATCTGGCCTGAGAGGAGACGCGAAGACTGCGCCGCAAGGACGGTATGAACAGGAACTGGTCCTCTGCCTTCGCCGGATTGGTGTAATAAAGCGTCAGTTCCGTGGTGTAGCGGGCCTGCTCGGGCGTAATCAACTGCAGGAACTCGGCGTAGTCGACTCCTTGCGCCTTGGGATCGTTGATCGGTGACCCCACGTCACTAATAAAGCTGAGGCGTCGATACACGATGACGCCGGTATCGTGACTGATATTGTGCAGGCGGTCTTCAAACATGAAATACCAGCCGGCGGTGCACAGGTTGTAAGGCACGTAGGTGTACCAGTTGTCGACCAGCAGCTTCCATCCCTTTAGCGGTTCGGAGGGATTCGGAAACGGCAGTCCGGCCACGTAGCCGGTAATCGAATGACCGCCGTTGGGCAGGTTTATAATGTTGACCTGGCGGCTATATTTTTCCGTGTTGTCCAGATATGGCTTGGGCGGCGCATAATGTTGCGTCGGACCTACCTCAAATTGAATGTCCTGCGGAAACTTCCAATAAACCGTACCGGCAAACATCGCCACCATGCCGTCGGGCATGTACTGTTTGTACTGTTGCCAGTTTTGTGAGGTGATCACCGTACCGGCCGGTACGGCGGATTCCTCCGCCCGCAGAACAGAGGTGTTCAGGACGAGGATCGCCGCCATCATGGCTGCAATCAGCAAACCTGACATTAAACTTCTCGGCTTTTCAGTCTCGAACATCATGCCTTCCTTTCCTGGTTCTGTAATTGCCCAGCATCTACCCTAGGCACGGCACAGATTTTCAGCACGGCGATTTCTTTGCAAGCGAAAATCAACCAGCCCGATGCCTAAATTGTGAGCGTATGGACGGCTACGCAATCGATCCGAAGTCCTGACCGAGGACGGGATTCTCGACCTGGCCGCCGCATTCGCGCGCCAGCAGGGGACGGACCTCCTCGGCGAAGTACTGCATCTGATCCTCGACCTCGCGGCCTTCAAACCCGTTGGTCTCGAACCATGCATTGAGGATGAAATCTTCGTAGCCGCCGGCTTGCTTGATGCGCATGATCTGCTCGACGGCATCCGACGGATGGCCGAAAATCGCAACTTCCTTGGCCAGTATCCTGTCCGCGCCCGCCATCGGATCGGGATTCGAGGAGACGTCGTCGCCGTCAGCCAGAATCAATCCGAAGCCGAACGGCGCGTAGTAGTCCCATTGCGCCGCCAGCGCCATCCGATAGCGCTCCAGTTCCTTTTTTCGATCCATCCCGGGCAGCAACAGATGGACGAAGCGGGCCGTGATGATTCCGCGCCGGCGCGCGCAATCCCACCCGTATTTGAACTGGCCGCGATTAAGCCGGTCGGGCCATCCTTTCTGTGCGGCCTCGGAATAATACATATCGATATTTTTGCGCAGCCGGCCGTTGGGCTCGACCACGAAGTAGCCGTTGATTCCGTGGCGCGCGGCCCATCGAATCGAGCGTTCGGTGGTGAGCGGTTCCCACATTTGCGGATATGGTTTCTGCAGCGGTTGCGGAAAAACCGACAGCTCCCGCAGGGTGGTCGAAGTTTGTGTGACCGGATTCGCTCCGCCGTATGGATCGGGTCCGCCCAGGTTGACGATTTCTTCCAGACGGCGGCCTGCGTGCGGCATTTTGAAGTAGGCCAGAGTGGAAGGATGATTCCATCGCGTATAGACCGGCGGAATGGTGAAGAACTGTCCGTGATGGGAGAACGAGGGCTCGGTCCACGCCTTTATGATGAGGTCGTAGGCCTCCTGATAGTAGGCGCGATTGCGCTCCTGATCCTGAATGGTCGAGCCGAACGGCCAGCCAAAGGTCTCCGCCTCGCGCGGTTGATAACCGCGGCCAATACCGAATTCCAGCCGCCCGCCGCTGATCACGTCGAGCATCGCGGCCTGCTCGGCGATCCGTATCGGATGCCACCAGGTGATGATATTGGCCGCCTGCCCGAGGCGAATGCGATTTGTGCGGCTGGCGATTGCGCTTTGTGCTATCAGCGGATTGGGGCTGAATTCGATTCCTTCGGGCTGGAAGTGATGCTCGGTCATGAAGAAGTAATTGTAGCCCAGCCGCTCGGCGAGAATGCCTTGACGGACCTGGTTGATCAGGATGCGCTGGTAGGCCTCATGCGCGTCGACCACGCTTCCGTCCGTGACCGTGACCGAGTCGGGAGTGGTGACGGTCTTCAGATCGCTCGCGCCATTGTGGAATATGCCGAGTTCAAGCATCACAAACCTCCAGTCCCTTCGAGCGTTATTCCAGCGCCTGACCGGCTGTCAAGAAAAATGGCAGTGTCGCGAAGCTTCAAACGCGGGCGCAGATCAGCGATTGCGCGGTGACCGCTTCGACCCGCGCCACGACCGTGTCGCCCGGCTCGACGCCGGGCCGCGCCGGGACGATCGCGGTTTTGAACTGCGGGGTCTTACCCGCCATCATTCCGCCGCCGCGCCGCGCCGGGCCTTCGATCAGGACGGCGACCTCGTGGCCAAGGCTCTCGCGATTACGCTCCAGTGCGATTGCCTGCTGCAGCTCGATCACCGCCGCTAATCGCCGCGCCTTTTCATCTTCGCTAACCGAATCGCCCAGCGGATGGGCGCGCGTATGTTCGCGGACCGAGTACTTGAAGGAGAACGCCGAATCATAACGCACGGTGCGCATGAGACTGAGGGTGGCCTCGAAATCGGCTTCGGTTTCGCCATAAAAGCCGACAATAATATCGGTCGAGAGCGCTAGTTTCGGAATCGACGCGCGCACCCGATCGACGAGAGCCAGATATTGCTCGACTGTATAGCCGCGTTGCATCGCCGCCAGCATCGAATTTGATCCGGATTGCAGTGGCAGATGCAGATACGGCTGCACCTTGGGCTCGGAGACCATTGCGTCAATCACCGGGTCCGTCATGTTGCAGGGGTGGGGCGAAGTGAAGCGGATACGCTCGATACCCTCGATCGCCGCGACCATCCGCAGCAGGCCGCCGAACTCGACCTCGCCCTCGCGGTAGGCGTTAACCGTCTGTCCCAGCAGGACAATTTCCTTGACTCCGCGCGCGGCCAGTTCGCGGACCTCGGCAAGAATCGAAGCCGGCGGCACGCTGCGCTCGCGTCCGCGTACGTAAGGCACGACGCAGAAGGTGCAGAAGCGATCGCAGCCGCGCATCGCGGTGACATAGGCGCGAATCCCGGCGGCGTGATCGGAATTCAACCCGGCGTAGGTCTCGCCACGGTCGAGCCGTACGTCAACGGCGGCATCGAAGCGCGCATGATCCAGCAATTCGGGCAGGCGGCGATACGAGTCGGGTCCGGCCACCAGATCGAGCCAAGGCGCGCGGCCCAGCAGCGAGGCTCGATTATGCTGCGCCATGCATCCGAGCAGGCCGATACGGGTAGCAGGGCGGGCGCGCTTGAAGTGCGCCAATTCGCTCAGCCGGCGCAGCACGCGATCTTCGGCATGTTCGCGAATCGCGCAGGTGTTGACCAGGATGACGTCAGCCTCGGCGGGGCTGTCGGTGTGAACATAGCCGGCCCCACGCAGGATGCCGCCGACCAATTCGGAGTCGGCGACATTCATCTGGCAGCCGTAGGTTTCCAGGTAGACCCGGGCTGGCGAGGCGGTATTTGGGGTGGTGTTCATCGGCGAGTCGAAAGCTTAAGACAGCGCGTACGATAAACACAACGCCAACCCGCATCTGTGTTCCTTGCGACTCCGCACCTCCATTGATTTTTCGAGTGGACGGTTTTTGCGGTTATCCGAGCTAAGCATCCCTCGGTACAGTTTAAATCCAGATTAAGGGGTTGGTTATTAAAACTGATTAGAATAGCCTGCCCGAGTGTCTAAGAATGCGTTGAGAGCTGCGGCATCGAGGAGGGGTGGGGGATGGAGATTGCGGTTTGCCGTCGATTGAGCGGTGACGTCACGAGCAGCAACGCCGTGACGTTTTTTCTTGTACTGACACTCGCGTTGGTGGTTGCGGGATGCGAAGGCAGTCGCGAGTCGTCTTCACGCCCCAAGCCGAGGCCGACGGTGACGCGCACCGTGATACCCACCGCCACTGCAACGCCCACCGGCACCGCCACCGCGACGCGAACTGCAACGCCCACCGGCACCGCCACCGCGACGCGAACCGCAACGCCCACCGGCACCGCCACTGCGACGCGAACCGCAACGCCCACCGGCACCGCCACTGCGACGCGAACCGCAACGCCCACCGGCACCGCCACTGCGACCGGTACCGGTAGTGCAACGCCGACCTCGACGCCAACGGCGTCTGCGTGCGGCGCCGGGTTCCGCCAGGTCAATCTCGTCAATGATTGCAATTATACCGTGTGGCTGGGTTCTACCGGCGGCGCTGCGGCCTGCGATCCCACCAGTTCAAGCGCCTGCGGAAGCAATCCGTCGGCGTGCGTTAATTCGCAGACTGACCCCAATCTCCCCAAGGTCTACCAGTGCAGCTGCTCGTCTACAGTCTCCTGTCCGAATGGTGATGCCTGCGGGCCGAACGGCTACTGTTACATCGCCTTGCCAAGTCCGAGTCCCGGATACGAGTTGAAGCCCGCCGACAGCGGCCACAACACTTCTTTGTTGTGTTTGCCCGCGCCAACTCCGGCCCCGGGAGGCCAGGTGACGGTGCAATGGAGCGGCAACATTTTCCCGCGTGCTGGCTGCCCGGACGCCAAGTTTCAAAACAATTGCGCCGCCGGCGGGCAGAGCTGCCCGATCTCTGAGGTCGGATCCAATAGTGCGACCTGCTGCAACAGCGTGTGCCAATGCACCGACAGCTCTAAAGGTAAATGCCTCGCTGCGGCCTGCGCTTCCGGCGTCCCGGCCTGCGCCACAGGGGACTGTGAAGCAAGCATTATCTGCCCCGCGGGTGTCGGCGGACGTTCGCCTGCGACCGCGTTCGAAGCCACCATGCAAAGCGGTGCGGAGGACTATTACGACCTCACCACTATTAATGGTGTCAGTGTCCCAATGCAGGTTGAGCCAATATCGGGAACCTATGAAGGCTCGCCCAAAGACTACCAGTGCGGCAGCCCCGGCGCCCCTTCGCCTTCGAGCGGGCTGCTCGGATGCAGCTGGCAGACCCCGGTGCCGGCCGCCACCGCGACGCCGCCCTGGCCTATCAGCACCAGCATGCGTTACCTCGACCCAACGTCCGCCACCAGCACGGCGTGTACCGTGGACAGCGACTGCGGCACTGGTCAGATCTGCGGGATCGCCTTTACCGCGATCGGCGGCGCAACCGGCAGCCTGGAACAGGTCTGCGGATACCCGGCCGGTTTCTGGAGTCCGGTCACGCTGTGCGCATACAACGGAGCCTTGGGGCCGATCAGCGGGGCGTTCCAATGCGCGACACCGCTATGCAATGCCGCGCCGACGGACCCTAACTTTCCGACCGCGAAGATGCCTGGGGCAAACTGCGCGTCGGGCCAGGTTAATTTCCCGGTCATCCAATGCAGTTCGAACAGCGATTGCGACGCAGATAATCAAGCCGGCAGCATGGCGTGTGACCTGACCGCCGGAACGACGGGATACTGCGTGCCGATGGTGTCGGCGTCGGCCACAAGCCCCGCTCCGTGCCCGTCCGGCGCCTACCTTGACGCGACCAGCAATTTGTGCCTGGAAGGCTCGGGCAGCCCGGTCTCCTGCGTCGACGACTCCTCCTGCTCAAGCGCATTCACGTGCGACCTGAAGGTGACCGGGCAGACAGGGGGCGTCTGTGCGATCACCGGACAGTGCGTCAGCAACCTGGATTGTCCGCAGATTGGCACCACCTATTCGTGCGACAACGGCAACAACAGCCTTGTCAGTGGCCAGCCGACCCCCACCCCAACGCCCGCGCCCGGCGAGTGCGTGCCTAACCTGTGGTCGGTATATGGCGGCACTGCTTTTGCCCCCGCTTCGTTCTTCAATAGTGGAACCACCAACGGCCAGCTCGCGACGGGCTGGACGGATTGGGCCGCGATCAACAACGGAACGCCGCTGCCCAACTCGATGGCGACGCCGACGTTGGCCCCTAACCCGAATTGGACCACGCACGCATTGCCGTTTGAATCCGTGCTCAAGCAGCTCTGTCCGACGGCCTATGCCTATCAATACGATGATCCATACAGCACGTTTACCTGCAAGAGCGAGAGCGCTATGAGCCAGGTGGGATATACGATCACTTTCTGTCCTGCGGGCTCGCCCAGCAATGCGACATTTCCAACGGCGACCCCAACCCCTTAACTGAGGTGCTTTGCACGATTTGGGTGCGCTTAAACTGTGAACACTTGGGAGGGGTGCGACATCGACGAACAATGGGCGCGTGCTTTCCAGCAGGGGAGACACGGCAAAGGCTCCGCGGGACGCGTTTGCGTTGCCATCGAACCATCGTCCTCGGTATTCTAACGGTGGATTAGGATGGCCCAATCAAGAGCGTCGTTCGATCAGATGGAAGCCACGCTGCTCGCCTGCCCCAAATGCAAGCGGGCGGTGCCCGTCCGCAAACGCCTGCTGCTGATTCTGCCCGAGGGCGAGAAGTACGAGTATCTATGCCCCCAATGCGGCGCCGAATGCGGCACCAAGGTCGAGCGCACCCCGATCAAAATCCTCAGATAAGCGCCGGGCCGCTTTTATTCGTTCATGCCACGGGCTGAGGTCGGTTCAATCGTCACCATCAGCCGCACCTCGCCCGGCTGACTGTGGGGATACGGCTGACCGAGATATTTATGGGACAGCTTATCGATATGATCGCGTGCGCCCTTTTCGGTCACTTCGGTCACGCGGCCGCGGACCTGCACGAAACGATAAGGATTGGCCGGGTCAGCGATCGCCATCGCGACCGGCACGCCGGATCTCAGCGTATGGGCCTTGACGCGGCCCTTAGCCGTGTTGATCTTTATCTTACCGTCCAGGTACTCAAACCACACTGGTGTGACCTGCGGCGATCCATCTTTCATTACGGTGGCGATATAGGCGAACGTCAGTTTTTCGCTCAACAAATCTTTATATAAATCAGGAATAATGGGCATCGTGGGGCTCCTCGATTTAAAAAGGCTGGCAACTGAGATCGAAGATAGCAAAAATACCTCCGTGATTGCAGGCTGCCTGGCATCCGGCAAATGCCGCATTATTCCCCGTTTTATAAGTTGCAGTTGTTCGAGACTCTCGTTAGTATTAGTGGCGCGTTTGGACAAACAGGACTGTTAAGCCACCTCTCGAGGCTGGGACGATGGCGATTTGACTCCATCGTTTCGATCGACTAATTAGCGTGCCGGGGCTCTGTCCGGGGACGGCAGGCCTATCGAATCCAATCCCGGGGGAATTAGCGATGGCCCTGTTTAGCAAGGAAGCGGATAAGAGCGCGAAATCTGTTCAGCCTCAGCAACCGTGGCAGGATAAACCGGGGCCCGCGATGGCCACCACAATATCGCCAGTAGTAGAAGAGAAGGCGGCGCCAAAGATGGTTCATTCGACGCCCGCGGCAGCCGAAGGGCGCGCATATCTCGATAAGGGATCGCGCGTCAGCGGCAAGCTTTCGTTCGAGGGGGCGGCTCGCCTCGACGGCCAGGTGGACGGGGAAATCAATGCCAAGGACAGCCTCACGATCGGCGAGACCGCGGTGGTAACTGCGCAGATCAACGCTGGATCGGTGATTGTGGCCGGCCGGGTGAGTGGCGACATTACGGCGACGCAACGGCTGGAAATTAGACCCTCCGCGCGGGTGGTAGGTAATCTGGCGGCGCCGATTTTGGTGATCCATGAGGGGGCAAGTTTCGAAGGTCATTGCACGATGCAGCCCGAAGGGGCTCGCGATGAGCGCAAGGTGACGGTGTTTCCAAAAGAAGATCGCTTGTCCAAGGAAGCATCCAGTGCGGGTGGGAGGTCGTAAGCAGGCCTCGCCCCGCTCGTAATCCGCTCGAAATCAAAGCGTGTATAGAGCTGAGCCGCGCCTCATGGCGGAGATGTAGAGATATGCATATTCCACCGGATTGGGGGACTTTCGGAATTCTGATTGTCTCCTTTTTAGGTTTCTGGTTTATCTTCAATCGAATTTTTCTGCAGCCGGTTCTAGCGCTGCTTGATCGGCGCGAATCGCGCCTGCGCGAACTTGGCGAGCGAGCTGCGAAATTGATCCAGGAACGCGAAGCCGCCGAAGCTCGGCGCGCGGCCGAGCTGGCCACGATAAGGCGCGACGCGCTGGAGCGGCGCGAAATTGAACGTCGCCGGGCCGAGGCCGAGGCGCAAAAGATCATGGAGGAAGCGCGTGGCGCCGCGAATGCGGTGATCGATCGCGCGCGGACTGAAGTGCAAAATCAATTGACCGCGGCCGAGGCCGAACTGGAGAAATTGGGGCGGCGCCTGGCGATCGAGCTGGCTGAACGCGTCATGGGGCGGCGGCTCGATGGCGCTGCGGGATCGGCGATTAGCTAATATGCGATTCAAGGCGCTCACGATAACGGCCAGTGCGGCCGTGCTGTTGCCGGCGCTCGCGATGGCGGCCACCGCGGGCGGTCAGGCGGCCGCAGCGGCTGACGAAGGATCGTGGCTGGCGCTGGGGTTCTACTTCGTTAATGCGGTGCTCTTCATCGCCGTGGTGGCCTATTTCGGGCGTCCGCTGATTCGCAAATTTTTCGGCGAACGCGCCCGCGAAATTCGCGAAACACTGACCCGCTTACAGGCGGCGCTGGCGGCGGCGGAGCAAGCCTCACGCGCAGCTATCGCCCATCTTCAAACCCTTGAGGCGGAGAAGAAAGATCTGCGCGACGAGATGGAGGCCGAGACCGCCTATCAGATTAAGGTGGCGCGCGAGGCCGCGATCGCCGGTGCCGAGCGAATTCGCCGCGAGGCGGAAATCGGCGCGGCGGCGGCGGTCGACGATGCGCGGCGGCGGATGCGCAAATATCTTGCCGGGGTTGCTGGTGTAGTGGCGCGCGAGCTGGTGAGTGCGCAATTCAATACCGACGACCAGCGGCGGATGCTGAAGAATTTCGCGGACAAGCTGGCCGGCGAGGCGCGCCCATGAGGGCGAGTTGTGAGTGAGGGCAAATCATGAGTAAAGTCGCCCGCCGCTATGCGCGCGCCCTGATAGATCTGGCTTCCGATCCGGGGCAGATCGAGCAATGGGGCGCCGAGCTTGGAAAGCTGAGTGCGATCGTTTCCGCGCCGGAAATAAAGGTGCTGTTCGAAGCCCCGGACCTGTCGCATCAGGCGCGGGTTCAGGCGATCGGTATAATCGCCGAGCGGCTTGAGCTCAGTTATCCGCTCAGGTCATTTGCGGTAGTGGTTGCGCGTCATGGCCGCGTCACCGAGCTGCCGGCGATCGTGCAGGCGTACGGCGTGATGGTCGATCAGCGGCTCAAGCGCGCCCGTGCGACGCTTACGTTTGCGCGTCAGCCGTCCGATGCCGAGATTGATCAGGTGGTGGAAGGGCTCGCAACGATCGCGCATAAGACCATTATTCCAACCGTAAAGGTGGATGAAACGCTGCTGGGCGGCGTTATCGCGGAGCTTGAAGGAAAAATCTACGACGGCAGCCTCGCGACCATAATCGCGGAGGCCGAGCATCGGCTTGCCGAATAGGCCGATCTCATAAAAAGGAACATGGCGGAAATCAGACCATCCGAAATCAGCGAAATCCTGCGCAACGAAATCAAGGGCTTCGAGGGCACCGTCTCGGTGCGCGAAACCGGCCGCGTGCTCTCATGCGGCGACGGTATCGCCCGTATTTACGGCTTGCAGAACGCGGCCTCCGGTGAACTGCTGGAATTCCCCCATTCCGTCTATGGAATGGTGCTGAATCTCGAGGAGGACAACGTCGGCGCAGCCCTGTTCGGCGATCAACAGGCGGTGCGCGAGGGCGACGAAGTCAAGCGTACCGGCCGGATTGTCGAGGTACCGGTGGGCGAGGCGATGCTGGGGCGGGTGGTCAATGCGCTCGGGCAGCCGATCGACGACAAGGGACCGATCAAGACCACCGAAATGCGCCGCATCGAACTTAAGGCGCCCGGAATTATTCGCCGCCAGCCGGTTAAGGAACCGATGCAAACCGGGATCAAGGCGATCGACTCGATGCTGCAGATCGGACGCGGGCAGCGCGAGTTGATAATCGGCGACCGTCAGACCGGCAAGACCGCGATCGCGCTCGACGCGATCATCAATCAGCGCGGACAAAATGTGCAGTGCTTTTATGTCGCTATCGGACAAAAGCGCTCGACCGTGGCGCAGGTGGTCGAAAAATTGGCCCGCCATGGCGCGATGGAATACACCACCGTGATTGCGGCGACCGCTTCCGAAGCGGCGCCATTGCAGTTCATCGCGCCTTACAGCGGCTGCACGATGGGCGAATATTTCCGCGACTCCGGCCGCGCCGCGCTGCTGGTCTATGACGATCTGAGCAAACATGCGCAGGCTTACCGGCAATTGTCGCTGCTGTTGCGGCGGCCGCCGGGACGCGAAGCCTATCCGGGCGACGTCTTCTATCTGCACTCGCGCCTGCTCGAGCGCGCGGCCAAGATGAGCGCTGAAATGGGCGGCGGTTCGCTTACCGCGCTGCCGATCATCGAAACTCAGGCGGGCGACGTTTCGGCCTACGTTCCAACCAACGTCATTTCGATTACCGATGGCCAGATCGTGCTGGACGCCGATTTGTTCAACTCCGGCATCCGGCCCGCAGTTAACGTGGGTCTTTCGGTTTCACGCGTCGGGTTTTCGGCGGCGGTGCGCGCGATGCGCCAGGTCGGCGGTACGCTCAAACTCGATCTCGCGCAATACCGCGAAATGGCGGCCTTTGCCCAGTTCGGCTCCGAGCTCGATCAATCCAGTCAGCGGCTGTTGAATCGTGGCGAGCGGCTGACCGAGATGCTCAAGCAGGGACAGTACGAACCCCTGCCGATCGAAAAAGAGGTTTTGATCATTTTCGCCGCCAACGAGGGTTACCTTGATACCCTCGCGGTGAACCAGGTGAAAGCCTTCGAGCGCGCACTGTACACCTTCGTCGATGCGCGTCATCCTGAACTGTTCGAAGAAATTCGGACCAAGCGCGAATTGAGTGATGATCTTCGCAAGCGTTTGGTCGCTGCGCTGGAAGCGTTCAAGCAGGCGTTCGTGGCCGAAAACAGCAACGATGCGGCCGTCGGCCGTGCCGCCTGACGAAACCATTAAGCGCTGATCAACGATGGCGACACTGAAGGCAATCCGCCGGCGAATCTCCTCGGTCAAATCGACCCAGCAGATAACCCGTGCGATGAAGTTGGTGGCGGCGGCTCGTTTGCGCCGGGCGCAGGAAGCGCTGCTCGCCGCGCGCCCCTATCACGAAGCGCTGCATCGCGTGGCGGGCTCGATGTTATCGGCCGAGCGCGCGGCGCTGGCGCCAGCCGAGGATGCGCGGCCGGCGGGCCTGATACTGGTAATCGCTTCGGATCGCGGGCTCTGCGGCGGGTACAATGCGAATCTGATTCGCCGGGCGGAAGAAGAAGCGCGCCGGTTGCGAGCCGAACATCTGGAAGTAAACCTGTTCGCCGTGGGCCGCAAAGCCGCCGACCATTTCAAGCGGGTACGCGTACCGCTGGCGGGTGAAAGTATCAATCATGCGCCGCGGCTGGCCACCTTCGTGCTCGCCCGCGCGCTCGCGTCTCGGATGCTGGCCGATTTTCGCTCCGGCGCGATTCGCGAGGGCGGCATGGTTTACAGCCAGTTTCGTTCGGCGCTGTCACAGCATCCGGCCTATGAACGGTTGCTGCCGGTGTCGATGCCTGAGGCGGAGGTGGCAGGTTCATCGCAGACCCAATATCTGGTTGAACCCGGCCGCGCCGAACTGGTGCCGGTGCTGCTGCGCCGCTATGTCGAAGCCTCGATTTTTCATGCCTTGCTCGAAGCTGAAGCCAGCGAGCATGGCGCGCGCATGACCGCGATGGACAGTGCGACCAATAACGCATCGGAGATGATTCAGCGGCTGACGCTCGAGATGAACCGGGCGCGGCAGGCTACTATCACTCGGGAACTAATGGATATCGTGGGCGGCGCAGAAGCGCTTCGCGCCTAGCGCCCTGCCCGAAAACTTTTCAGGAATTTCACCATGACAGAACAGGCTGCAGGTCAGATCTCCCAGGTGTTGGGCAACGTTATCGATGTCCACTTCGGCGACGGATCGCTGCCCGCGATTTTGAACGCCTTGCGCGTCTCGAATCCGGCGCTTGGCGACCAGCCGGGCAATCTGGTGCTCGAAGTGGCGCAGCATCTGGGCGAGAACACCGTGCGTTGCATCGCGATGGACTCGACCGATGGACTGGTGCGCGGCATGCCGGTGACCGACACCGGCGCGCCCATCTCGGTTCCGGTGGGCGATGCCACGCTGGGACGTCTGATGAACGTCACCGGCGAACCGATCGACGAGGCCGGTCCGATCAGCTCGAATCACACGATGCCGATTCATCGCGACGCGCCCACCTTTGCGGAGCAGGCGGTCGAGATCGAAATCCTCGAAACCGGCATCAAGGTGATCGACCTGATTTGCCCGTATGCCCGCGGAGGAAAAATCGGCCTGTTTGGCGGCGCCGGGGTCGGCAAGACCGTCACCATCATGGAGTTGATCAATAACGTCGCGATGGAGCATGGCGGCGTGTCGGTGTTCGCCGGCGTTGGCGAGCGCTCGCGCGAGGGCAACGACCTTTATCTGGAGCTCAAGGAATCGGGCGTTCTGTCGAAAACCGCGCTGGTCTACGGACAGATGAACGAAGCGCCCGGTGCGCGCGCCCGCGTGGCGCTGACCGGGGTCACGGTGGCCGAATACTTCCGCGACGAGGCGGGCAAGGACGTCCTTCTGTTCATCGACAATATTTTCCGCTTCGTTCAGGCCAACTCGGAAGTCTCCGCGCTGTTAGGCCGCATGCCGAGCGCGGTCGGTTACCAGCCCACCCTCGGTACCGACCTCGGCGAACTGGAAGAACGCATCACCACGACCAAAAAAGGGTCTATAACTTCGGTGCAGGCGATCTTCGTTCCCGCCGATGACTATACCGATCCGGCGCCGGCCACCACCTTTTCGCATCTGGACGCGATCACCGCGCTGGACCGCAAAATTTTCGAGAAGGCGATTTTTCCGGCGATCGATCCGCTTGCCTCAAGCTCGCGCATTCTTGATCCGCAGGTGGTGGGCAACGAGCATTACGATGTTGCCCGCAGGGTGCAGGCGATCCTGCAGCGTTATCGCGATTTGCAGGACATCATCGCGATCCTCGGGATGGACGAGCTCTCGGCCGAAGACAAGCTGGTGGTGGCGCGGGCCCGGCGCGTCGAGCGCTTTTTGTCGCAGGCGATGCACGTGGCGGAGCCTTTCACCAACATCAAGGGAACCTACGTGCCAATCAAGGAAACCGTGCGCGGCTTTCTTGAGATTCTCGAAGGCAAGTGCGACGACCTGCCCGAGCAGGCGTTTTACCTGGTCGGCACAATCGACGACGCGCGCGCGAAGGCCGAACGCCTGGCCCGTGGCGAGGCGCGCTAGGCAGACATGGCAACCGAGTTTCCGCTCCGGCTGGTGACGCCTACCGGAGTCGTCTTCGACGGCACGGTGCAGCAGGTCGATGCGGTCAACCCGCTCGGCGAGTTTGGCGTGCTAGCGGACCATGTCGATTACATCACGGCGCTGGTCCCGGGCCTCCTGACGATCACGCTGCCCGATGGAACGCATCACTTTTATCTGGTTTCCGGCGGGATCGCGGAAGTCAGGCAGGGTGCGATGACCGTGCTGGCCGACGATGTCGGATTACCGGCGCCCGCCGATGAAGCGGCGCTGTCGTCGGCCGCCCAATCGGCGCTGGAGAAGCTGGCGGGGTTGAGCCTGTACGACGCCGGTTATCCCGAGGCGGCGGACGAAATCGCTGTATTCCGCGCCCGGATTCGCGCCTCGCAGCTCGCGCGCGAACAGGGCCGCCAAGCCTGATCGCCGCTACCGACTCTGCGATGAAAAAGGTTGGCGGAACATGCGCCGAATTCGATGGCTCGTCGTCTGAAAGCTATGATCCTGCCCCGAAGTTTCGGATAATGAAGGAACGATGGAGCAGCCTGAAAATGCACTGGCGCTGTCGGCGTTTGTAGAGTTCCAAGTCTTTTACAATACGCCAAGCTTCGATTTCGCCGCACGGGCTCCTGCCGTGATGTCCGCGGTTTTCGACGCCTTTTGGCCTTGGAACATCACGCTTGCGAATATCTCTGTAAAACAGAACCCCGCGAGCTCTGGCGAGGTCGGAATTGTTTTTAATTTACCAATTCCACGGATTGTCTTTACGGTTGGGATGGGTGCTACGACGCTCCTCGTGACTAACCCCGACTGGTCTCAAGAGCAGCTTATTTCCGAAATTGCGACGGCCGGATTGCAGGCGGTACAGTCGAGCGTCGGAGCAGTGTTTAGCCAGTATGTCTTAAGTATTTTGATGCATGTGAAGCCAGAGCGTCGGACCTTGAGCGAGATCTCATCGAACTTTCTCAATATCAAGTCTCCCAAACTGTCGAACCCAACAATAAAGGCTCGCGGGTTCTCCGTTTATGCCGACAACTTCTCCTGGGTCGTCGATTCTTCAGTCGTGTACGATGGAGCGTTATTTCTGAAAATTCTGCGCAGCTTCGATCCGAGCGTTGCTTTCTCGGATATGGCGCAGGCTTTACGCGCCGATCAAGATGAGCTGCTGGGAACCTTAAAGTTGACGGTTAATTAAGATGCCCAATGCGCAACCACTCGGCGGTGACGCTCAACGTCTTATGCCCATAGCGTCTCATCTGCACACCAACGGTGGAAATCTAGCGAGCTCGGGTTCGCAAATCAGCCTCACGAGCAAAGAACGACCGCGGATTTTCGACGCCTCATTGCTTTTCGAGTCGTTCTCTGGAGGCACACGTGCGCAAACCTCGTCAGAACTTTCCGATCTCAAGCGTAAAGCATTTCCTGAAAGTGGGCGGATGGGCAGGATCGCGAAGTCGCTCGCCGCGGTTGACGCGACTCAGCCTACGCATCTGAGTTCGTCGGAATGGAAGCGGATTGCCGAGGCCGAAATCGAAGATCAGTATTGACGTGCCGACCCGCTCACTCAGGGACATCCCCGGCGGGAGCGATGTCTTCATTGACGCGAATGTTTTGATCTACGGCCTTGCCGGGCAATCGGTCGAATGCAAAGATCTACTATTGCGCTGCTCACGCGAGGAGGTGATCGGCGTCTGTCTCTTTGAGACTGCTAACGAAGCGACGCACAGATTCATGCTCGCGGACGCGAAAGCCAAGGGACTAATTTCTTCGGAAAACGCTCGCGAGCTTCGCCGTAAACCCGAGGTCGTCAAGGGACTGCTGGACTACTGGCGAAACACCCAACGCATTTTGGCGCTTAACTTGTTATTCATTCCGTTGGACGAGCATATTCTAAGGACCGCGTATGGCGAACGCCGGGATGCCGGTCTTCTAACTAACGACTCGATGATCGTGTCCTCTATGCGATTCTTCGGTGTTTCGAACCTGGCCAGCGCCGACGGCGATTTCGATCGGGTAGCCGGCATCACTGTGTTTGCTCCATTCGATCTCTCTTCATGACAAGGAAATTCGTGCGTGATGCATCCTTGCGGTGCATGAAATTGGGGATCCTGACCGCAGCGTTCCGTGACGCCGTTTCGTAATCGCATTCGAAAGCGAACCCAACCGCGTCTCAACTCAGGCGGGCGAGGTCGGCGAAGAATCCGGGATAGGTTTTGGCCACGCAGCCCGGATTTTTAATTTTGATTCCAGGCAGTTTGAGACCGGCGACCGCGAACGCCATCGCGATTCGATGGTCTTCGTAGGTTTCGATTAGCGCCGGCCGCAAGCCGGCCGCCGGTTCGATCAGCAGGCCGTCATCGAACTCTTTCACGCGGGCGCCAATTCGCGCGAGTTCAATTGCCAGCGCGCGGATGCGATCGCTTTCGTGATGGCGAATGAACGAAATCGCGCGAATCCGGGTCGGCGAAGTGGCGAAAGGCGCAATCGCCGCCAGCGTCGGCACCATGTCGGGCATCGCATTCATCGCCACGTCCACTCCGCTCAGCGATCCGGTGCCTGAAATTTCGATTCCGCCCGGGGCAAAGCGCACCTGCGCACCCATCTGTTCGAGCACCCGCATAAAGCCGATATCGCCCTGGACCGAATGCCGGCCGAGTCCGCGGACTGTAACTGTTCCGCCAACCAAAGCGGCGGCGGCCGCGAAATAGCTCGCGGCCGAGGCGTCGGGCTCGACCGCGAAGCGGCCCGCGCATGCGTTATCGGCACCGTCTCCAGTGATGCAAAGGCCGCGATCGCCAGGCAATATGGCGCCGACGAGGTGATCAACTATACGACCCAGGACTTCGCCGCCGAAACGATGAGGCTGACGGAGGGGCGCGGTGCCAACCTGATCCTGGATGCGGTCGGCAAGCCGACCTTAATGGGCCTTTCGCCGGTCATGTTGGGATTCGCGGTGGCTGCGCCCCTGCTCTCGGGGTCGATGCTGAGAATTCCGTTTTCGGCCTGGTTGGATACCATCGGACTGCCGTGACGGCCTTGTGTGCGCTGCTGGTCGGTTCGCTCGTGATGTCATTCTCCGCAAGATTCCGGCTTTCAATCGCCCCTGACGTACTCGGGACGTGAGGAAGTGCCATATGGCGATCGGCTCTCATGATAGGTATGAGATATAGTCAAGTGGCCTGAAAAACCTCAGTGTGAAAAATAGAGAGGAACCAGATGGCGAACATGGATCAACATCCACAAAAGCCAAAAGGAAACGGCGCGGTCGAGCACTATGACGCCGTGGTCATCGGGGCGGGTTTCGGCGGCCTGTATGCCCTGCATTATCTGCGCGAGATGGGGCTCTCCGTACGCGTTTACGACGGCGCCGCCGGCGTGGGCGGCACCTGGTGGTGGAATCGCTATCCCGGTGCGCGCGTTGATTTTCCGGGCGGTCCCTTTTACTGCTACACGTTCTCAGAAGAGCTTGTGCAGGAGTGGGACTGGGCGGAGACCCAACCCGACCAGCCTGCGGTTCTGGCCTATCTCGACTACGTCGCCGACCGGTTCAACCTGCGCCGCGACATCCAACTCGAGACCTGGGTGCATGACGCCTGCTACGATGAAGATCGGCAGCGCTGGATGATTGAGACCAGTGCCGGCGCTCGCGTTTCCACCCAGTTTCTGATCTGTGCAGTGGGCACCCTCTCGGCGGCGTATAAGCCCGACATCCCCGGGATCGACGACTTCGCTGGCGAGAGCTATCACAGCGGCCGATGGCCGCATAAGCCGGTCTCCTTTGCCGGCAAGCGCGTAGGCGTGATCGGGACCGGCTCTTCGGGGGTGCAGGCGATTCCCGAGATCGCGAGCGAAGCGGCCCACCTGACCGTGTTCCAGCGTACCCCGCAGTACACCATCCCGGCGCGCAACCGCCCTATAGATCCGGAGGTGATACGGCAGGCGCGCGAGAACTGGGCCGCAATCAGGGCGAAAATGAACGCATCCCCCTCGGGCTCGCTTTTCGAGGTTTCCGATCGCTCAGCCCTCGATGACCTCCCGGAGCAGCGCCAGAAGTTATTTGAAGAGCTCTGGCAGAAGGGCGGCTTGCATCTCCTGTTCGGCAGCTATGCTGACATCGTGACCGATAAGGACGCCAACCGCACGCTGGCGAACTTCCTGGAGGGCAAGATCCGCCAGATCGTCCGCGATCCGAAGATCGCCGAGAAGCTGATGCCCAACTACTACGTGGGGACCAAGCGCCAGATCCTCGATAACGGCTACTACGAAACCTTCAACCGTGAGAACGTCGCCCTCGTTGATCTGCGCGAAGACCCGATTCTAAAGATCACGCCAGCGGGCGTATGCACCGAAAGGGGCGAACACCCCCTCGACATGCTCGTGCTGGCGACCGGTTTCGACGCCATCAGCGGCGCACTGCTGCGCCTAAACCCGAAGGGTCGTGGAGGCATCAGCCTCAAGGAGAAATGGAGCAAACGCTTCGATACCTACCTCGGTTTGGCGATCGCTGACTTTCCGAACCTTTTTCTTATTCACGGTCCCGGATCTCCGTCGGTGCTCTTCAATATGCCTCTCGGCGCCGAGCTCGAATCGGCATGGATCGGCGACTGCGTGCGCTACTTGCGCGAACATGGCCTGGGCGCCATCGAGCCGACCTCCGATGCCGAGAAAAGCTGGGACCAGGAGGTTGCCGAGATCGCGAATAGGACGCTGTTCCCCCTCACCGATTCCTGGTACACAGGAGCCAATATTCCTGGAAAACCCCGCCAATTCTGTGTTCACCTGGCCGGGCCTCGCTACTTCCAGCGCATCTCCGAAATCGCCGCTTCGGATTACAAGGGTTTCGTGCTCGAGAAGAAGATTCCCGCAACCGATTGAGGATCGCGGCGGCACCAGCGCGCATTTGTAGTCGCCAGGCCGCGGCCCGGCGCGAGAACCAAGAACGGCACAAAATTTTCTCAAAGTAATTGCGACGAATTGGGCACGCGAAAGCAAAGGTGACATGGAAATTGGAGCGGGCGTAATATCAGTCGGCGACGCCCAGAATCCAGCCCTCAATCTCGGCCACTATACGGCCGTCCGGCGTCAGGTTCGGATTCAAAAACTGAGCGAGGTCACCGTTCAGATCAGTTTTCTGCATCCATGCGGCTATTGAATAGGCGTCGTGCTGATCCGGGTTGCGTCCGTCGCGCGGAAAACTGCAATTCCAGATCGAAGGATAAACCTCGCAGATCACCGATCGCCCTGGCGTTATTTCCCAGCCATCGAAAGGCCAGAACTGCACTCGGCCGCCTGCGTGCTGTCGTATGTAGCGGAGCCAGGGCAGCCCGGCGTGCGTGGATTTCGCCACGGAGCCCTGCACGTCAAAGTGAAACACCGATTTAGCCGCGCCGGCGCGTATTTCTGTCAGACGCCGCCAGCGCCGGTCGCCGGAACGGGCGGCGCCATTACCGACGGCGCCTTCGCGCACAAAATCGACGTAGGTGTAGTCTTCATCGGTAGGCCAGTGGCGGCAGTAATCGTCGAGGAAAGTGGTCCACTCGTGCGGCAGCCGGTGGGTTTCGAAATACTGGAGCGGAAACGAAAACCCGTGGTCGATTCCAACCAGCGTCGGCAAGTCGTCCGCAAGGCATGCGACCAGCCATTCGGCGATGCCGCGGCGAGTCCAATATTTGCGCGGACTCGCTAATGGCAAGACTTCGACTGGTGCCGCATCGCCGTTGGCCCAATAGACGCGCAGGCCTTTGAGGCTAGCGCTCGGCGTCTGCGCTCCCGAGTAGTCGATGCCTACGTATCGCGCGAAGGTGGTCGCCATAGGTTATGTCACGTCCTTATTGAAAAGATTTATTGAAACCCTAAAGCTCTGCCGATTGCATGCCTCAAAAGGGTTACCGCCGACGGCTACTATTGGGCCATTTGACAGCATCGTGGCAAGAGACTACGAGATCTTTCGAAACCGAGCGCAACCATCCCGAAGCTTTCAACCAGGGAAGTAAATCGATGGACTTCGGCCTTATATTGATTGTTCGTAATCCTCCTAAGTGGCATCGTCCTGATCACGAAGTGTACCAAAGCTATATCGACAATGCGGTGCTCGGAGAGAAGCTCGGCTTCAGCCACATCTGGACCAGCGAGCATCACTTCATGGAGTGCGGATGGTCGCCATCGCAATTTCCTATACTTGCGACTATCGCTGCCAAGACTGAACGCATCCGGATCGGCACGCTGATTTATCTGCTGGCGCTGCACAACCCGATTCAAGCCGCCGAGGACGCTGCTACAGTCGATATTTTATCCAATGGCCGTCTGGATTTTGCCGCCGGGCCCGGTGGCAGCCCCAATGAATGCCGGTTTTTTGGAATCCCATACGGCGAACGCCGCTCCCGGATGCACGAGGGACTTGCGCTGATTAGAAGATGCTTCCAAGAGGAAGGCTTTGATCACAATGGAAAGTTTTATCAGTTCAAAAATGTTCGCATGACCACCCGGCCGGTACAGAAGCCATTTCCCTTGTGGGTGGCGGCGTTCGGCCCCAAGGCACTTACCGAGGCAGGCGCTGGTGGCTATCATCTTGCCGCCACGCCTCCAGCCGAAATGCAAAAGTTTTACGATGACGCCTTGCGTGGAGCTGGACACGATCCGCGGAAGTTCAAACGCTCGATGCATCAGATCGTGCACGTTGCCGAAACCACTGAGAAGGCATGGGACGAGGCGGAGCCGCACGTCCATTATTACATTGAAAAGCACTACGCCATGATCGAGTCCGATAGATTGCTGCGAAGTTCCGCCGCCCCGCTGAATGCGTCGGGACAACCAGACATGACGATCCCGCCGGTTGGCGAATTGCGCAAAAGCGGACGCGGTCCGTATGGGCCCGCGTTTATCGGTTCGCCGGAAGCCGTCATCAAGCAACTCGAAGATCTGTTTCGGAATCATCCGATGGATGAGATGTCGCCGTCGCTCGGGCTGCCGGGGATGGACCCCAAGATCGCGCGTAATTCGATGGAGCTGTTTGCGCGCGAGGTGATGCCGCACTTCAAGAATTTCAATGGGCGCAAGTAATCGCTCTGCATCCTATCCGGCTTGTTATCGTTAGCCTTCAGGTAAGTCCAAAAGATCTTTTGCCTCTTAGCTGTGAAGCTCATCGAAAGGTTTGACAGGTTCTCGCAGTCCCAATTTCTCTAGCCGCGGAATAACCTCCTGGTGAAAATAGGGCAATTCATCAAGGTAGTTAACCAGGCCGAAAGCGACTCCATTGAAGCCAAGATCGACGAATTTCTTGAACTCGAGTGCGACCCGATCGGGATCGCCGACCAACGGCAAACCGCCATAGCCGGCAGCAACACGTTCGCGCGCTACTCTGGCCACTTCAGCCGACATCGATTTCGAACCTTCGCTGCCCAGCGAGAGTTCAAGCAGACGATCGACAGCATCGGAATCCGCCTGTTCAACGGCGAAATAGTGCACATAATCCTCTGCTTCTTTTTGCGTCGGGCGGCACACAACGTAGCCTGACGTGAAGACCTGGATGTCATGCTTATAGCTGTTGGCGAGCCGCCGCGTTTCTCTGATTTGCCCGGGGGCCTGCTCCAGAAAAAAAGCCTGATCAAAGTGAAAATCTGAATTGCGCGCCGCGAAGCCCCGTCCCGCAGGAGACGAGCCCGCGTTCATCATCACGGGGCGCGCGCCGCCCCACGGCAGGGGCGATCCTACTACACCGGAGAGCTTGAAGAATTCACCGTTGTGGTCGAATGGGCCCTCACCGCTCCAAATCCGCTTAATTACATCCCACCATTCCTGACCCTGTTGGTAACGGCGGTCATGATCGTATTGGCGGATTCCAAACATATCGAATTCGTCTTGATTCCATCCGCAGACGATGTTCAAGCCGAAGCGTCCCCGGCTCAGATGATCCACCGTTACGCACTGCTTAGCTGCTAGCACCGGATGGATAGTTGGTACATGCACAGTGCCAAAGATCGTGATCGCGTTGGTCTGTGCGAGCAGGCCGGCGGCCCAGGTGATGGTTTCGAAACTACTGTTCTGGAAATCGGTCTCACCGCCATATCCCTTCCAGCGTCCCACCGGCACTAAACATTCGATTCCCATGTCGTCGGCCATTCGCGCGAGCTTGAGGTTGTTCTCCCAACTCGCATCCCATCGCTCGGGCACTTTGGTGGCAGCCAAGCCACCCGAAGAGTTCGAGCAAAAGATCCCAAGTTTGATTTTATTACAACTGAACATGGTAAGATTACGTTGACTCATTGCTCCTCCAGGACACTTAACAGTCCGCTCAAATCAAAGGACCAACCGCCTTAAGACATGATATCGAAAATGAGTTCTCCAGATCGCATGCCGTGGTCAAGCTGATTTAGTAGTCAGGCGCGGTCATGACAAGAAGTGAAAAATTGTGCTTTATACCGCCGAAGCAGCCCGCGGCACTCAGAATTGGTGAGGAGACGCAGCCGCTTCTAAGCGGCGTGAGAGCGGCATTCCATTGAACGGCTCGGGAATGGAATAATTTATGGATCAACTCGATAAAAAAGCGCCGTTTGCGCCGACGGATCACAATACGATCGCACCGCACGAGCCCAACCTGGCCAAGTCAGTAATCCAGCGAGCGCGGGCGATGGTCCCATGGCTGCGCGAGCAGGCGCCGGCGATGGAGCGGGAGCGCCGTGCGTTCGGTCGATGAAATAATGCGTCAGCATCATTGCCGAATCGCGAAAGATCCGTTCCAGCGGGTTGCCGGTCCTCGCGGCGCTGGTATCCGAGCCGCGAAAACGAATTTGAATGCGAACCGCCTAAAATTTTGGCGCCCTGAGCTATGGCCTGCCGCATATTCCGACTCTTTAACGCCGGCGAAAAATGCGGGTTGCCGGTGCCAAGCCGAAGGCTAGTCATATCGCGAGAATTCACCGCAGTCGGAATTCAGCACGGAGAAGCTGTTTTGCCGATATGGCGGCAGCGATGACCTCGCGCTGTCCTTCAAGATCAGACGCTATGCCCGTCGCCCGCTTCAAGAAGCGCTACAGATCGGGTATTCGAATCAAGCGCTCCATACGATCAGCAAAAATTAAGAAGTAAAGGAGCAGGATAGCATTGACCACGTTCCCCATCCCGTCGATTCCCAGCGCCGAGGCGATACCCTCCACGCTCCGGCGACCGGGCGCCGCGCGTTTTTGGTGGTCGGTGTTTCTCACCGGTATCTTCACCGGCGTGGGCGCGGCAGCGCTGACCCTGCTGCTTGAGGCAGTGCAATACTTTGCGTGGAATGGTTCCTCGACCAACATACTGGAAGCAGCCGGGCACGTTGGAGTGTGGAGGCACATGATTATACTGCTCGGTGCCGGACTGATTACGGGCGCGGGGCAGGTCATACTTAAGCAGCTCTCCAGCGGTAACGGTATCGATACGACGGCTGCCATTTGGTTCCATGCCGGGCGGATGCCAGCCTTGCGGACCTTAGGTAGCGCTGTGCTGTCTGTCGTTGATGTTGGTATGGGTGTATCGCTCGGTCGCGAGGGCGCGCCAAAGCAAGCTGGAGCGGTGATTGCCAATTTTTTGTCCGATCGAGAAAGCCTGTCGGACGAGCAACGCCGTCTTTTGGTTGCCTGTGGTGCTGGCGCTGGGATGGGGGCGGCCTATGGTGTCCCGTTGGGAGGGGCACTTTTCGCGTTGGAGGTGATGCGCGGGAGGTTGGCGCTTCGGTATGTGCTCCCAGCTATTTTTACCTCTGTGATTGCCACCGCGGTATCTTGGCTTGTGCTACCCGATGCCCCCACTTACATCATCCCAGCCTATACCAGTTCAGCATCAAGTATTTCATGGGCGCTGCTGGCGGGTCCGATCATTGGGGTGGTTTCGGTCGGCTATGTTCGCATTGTGACATGGGCTGATCTCAATCGGCCGAAGGGCTGGCATCGGCTGGTGGCGCCGCTGCTGGGACTAGGTATGTTTGGCATCGTATCGATCTGGTATCCACAACTGCTTGGCAATGGCAAGGATATCTCCCAGTTGGCGTTCACGAACCAGGTTACGCCGCTGCTACTGTTGACGCTGCTGCTGTTGAAGCCTGCCGCTATCGTATTATGTATGCGCAGCGGCGCACCCGGCGGCATGTTCACGCCTTCGCTAACGGTAGGCGCGTTGCTGGGCGCTGTACTCGGCTACGCCTGGTCTCAACTCTGGCCGGGCGTTCCCGCTGGGCTGTTCGCGATACTGGGAGCTGGAGCCGTTCTGGCAGCGACCACGCAAGGCCCAATCTCAACCGTGGTTTTGATGATGGAGTTGACTGGCCGCTATCGATCCTTCATCTTGCCGCTGCTGCTGGTAGTTGGTACCGCAACACTGGTTGCGCGGACAATCGAACCTCGATCGATCTACGATGCACGCCTAACCGATGACGAGGTTGCGCTGCGGCTGAAATTACGCGAAGAAAGCTCGCAATAGCACCCGCTTATCATTTTGTCCCTTGTTCGTTGGAGGCGAGAACTAATTTGAAAATAGCAACTTTCAACGTCAATGGCGTTAACGGTCGTTTACCAGTACTGCTGCGCTGGCTCGCCGCCTACAAGCCAGATGTCGCGTGCCTTCAGGAGCTGAAAGCGCCTCAGGAGAAATTTCCGGAAGCCGCGATTCAGGAGGCGGGCTATGGCGTAATCTGGCACGGCCAGAAGAGTTGGAATGGCGTCGCTATTCTTGCTCGCGGCCTCGATCCGATCGAAAGGCGCCGAGGTTTGCCCGGCGATCCAGATGATATTCACAGCCGCTACATCGAAGCGCTGATCGATGACGTCCTGGTGGGCTGCCTTTACCTTCCCAACGGCAATCCAGCGCCGGGTCCTAAATTCGATTACAAACTTCGCTGGGTGGACCGCTTGATGAAACATGCCGAGGCGTTGCTGAAGAATGGCGCGCCGGTCGTGCTGGCTGGCGACTACAATGTCATACCGACGGAACTCGATGTCTATAAGCCGGAGCGCTGGCTTGATGATGCGTTGTTCCGGCCCGAAGTGCGGGAGGCCTTCAGCCGTCTCGTCGCCACCGGTTGGACCGATGCGCTGCGCGCGCTGCATCCAGGTGAGCGCATCAATACCTTTTGGGATTACTTCCGAAATGCTTTCGAGCGCGATGCCGGCCTGCGCATCGACCATCTGCTGCTCAGCCCGTCGATCGCACCACGGCTGATTCGTGCAGGCGTCGATCGCGAAGTTCGCGGCTGGCCGAAGGCTAGCGATCACGCACCCACTTGGATTGAGATCGCCGGCAGGTGATCGGTTGCCTGCCTGAAGGCTCCCGCCCGCCCGTTTTGCCACGAACTCCACACGGCAGCCTAGCTGGCACTATTTGGCCATCGTCACACAAAACCCTGCGGCTTTTCGACGAAACGTGACGTTGTGACACAAAATTATTGACAAATAGTCACAAATAAACGAACATCAAATGCGTAAGGGGAGGCCTGTCGCACGGTTTACCGGAACAGCGCGAGGGGAGGGGGAGTGCCCAGCCCGTCCCGGGTCCGACTGCAGAGCCTCTCCAAATCTACGTTGCTGCCGCAAAACACGAAAGTCTCGCGAGATGCTGAGCCGTATTCCGCAACTATTACGAATTCGCGATGACGTTAAGAACACGTGGATAAGACTATTTCCTTTTTACTGAATTGAATTGCACATCATGTCTTTGCAAAAGCTAATCAAGCTGGACAGAAAATAGATAAGCTTAAGATATTGTTTACGCTTAGAACGGTCGGACGTTCAGACCATCTCACGATTGATACCGATGCCGGGCCTATTTCCAATCGATCATGCAAATAGTCTGAGGAGTCGAGGCAGTACGCCAGCACCAGGCGTATAGGCTCCGCGTGTGTGACGATTGCAATACTGCAAATTCCGTATTCTGAATTGAGCGCTGCCAATTGAGCCACGACTCGCTTCTGAACGTGTGAAATTAATTCACCCCCGGGAATTTCAGCTTCTCGCCTCGAATGGTTGAAGCATTGCCAATGAGGATCTTCAGCCAGCGAACTAAAACTCATGCCAGTCCAGTCGCCATACTCAATCTCGTTCAAGTGTTCAGACTGATTAATAGCTAGCTTTGAAATCGAGCCGAGTGGAATTGCCGTCTCCACTGCTCGCTCCATAGGACTGCTCCAGATCGCGGCTAGTTCTATGTCGGCAAATCGCCGAGCCAGCTGACCTGCCTCGTCACGTCCAATATCGCTCAAAGTAATTCCAGGACTACGACCACTCAGCACATTAGACGAGGCGATGCTCGTGGCATGACGGATCAAAAAAAATGTAGCCATGGCGCATTCTCTCTAATTAAGACAGCGAAACTTTGGTCGCTCACTAGCGGCACAAAGGTTGCTCGCTTTTTAACGACGTGGCCTTCCGAGCGTAACAATCGTGGGCGACCAGGAAAATAGTGTTCGCGGGGACCAGAGACCCCAACCAGGCTGCGATGCGCTGAAAGCCGCGGACGAACTGCTGGAGCAGCGTCGTGTGGCGGAAGCACTGGCAATGTATGATTTGGCGCAGGCCGAGGGACAAACTTTTGCCCGGTGCGCGGCGGGACGTTGGACGTGCTGGATGTTATTGGGTGAATTTGATTGCGCTTGGCGGGAAAGTGACGCGCTCCAAGCGTCCGGCGCAGCCGATACGAACCTCTTTTGGGATGGGCTTCCGTTCAACGGCAAGACGGTGTTGCTGAGAACGCTGCATGGGTACGGTGATGCCATCCAATTCATTCGATATGCGCCCTACATACGTCAATTCGCCCAAAAACTAATTGTACAAACACATCCTGAGCTAATCGATCTTATAAGCACAGTCGAGGGCATTGACGAAGTGACGACCTGGCCCGATGAAAACTGTACCAGTCCGTGGCAGCAGCAAATAGAAGTGATGGAGCTACCGCGGGCGTTTCGCACTGTGGTGCAATCAATTCCTGCTCAAGTTCCATACCTATCAATCGATCGTAGGCGTGTCCTCGAGAGCAGGCAGCGTCTCCGTCTCCATGAAGGACCAAACATCGGAGTATTGTGGGCGTCCAGTAATTATGACGTTTCCCGCTCGGTCTCATTTCGGAACCTTAGCCGGCTATTTCTCACAAACAAATGCCGCTTTTACTCATTCCAACGCGGCGAGGAACGGGCACAGTTGGCTCGGATATATACCGAAAACCTCGTTCATGATACTGCTCTTCATTCACCGGGACCCATGGATACCGCTGCGGATTTGCTTAACATGGATTTGTTGCTTTCCGCCGACAGCTTCGCGGCGCATCTCGCTGGAGCTCTCGACGTTCCAGTCTGGCTAATGTTGCCATACAAATCTGATTGGCGCTGGATGCTCCATCGGAGTGATTCCCCGTGGTATCCAGGCATGAGATTGTTTCGTCAGCCAGTTGCGGGAGACTGGGACAGCGTCATTGATCTGGTGCAAAAGGCGCTTCACGAAGGGCTATGCGAGTAGCTGCCTACCGCAACCGAAGATGGTACATAAACACCAAATTTGCCACCCGAAGTTCTGCTTGGGGACCATCCTAGCGGAGCTGACGGTAATTGATCACTGTTTTTCGTGGTGTGCTGATCAACGCTGTAATTCCCTTGCATACTGGCTAACCACGAAAACAAAGTCGCTGCGTGGCTAACAATGGAGCTTATCCCCGTGGTTCTGACCCGTAGAAGGTTTCTGTTGTACGAGATCCGCGAGTTCTAGGTTAGGACCGAAAGGCGCGAGAGGGAGCAGTCTTTCATGGAAGGCACGATCATTACTCACGTGCCATACTGCGGCAAGCCGCCCCTGCCAGCCGATATTTGGCTCCGCTGGAATCTCGATCCGGTGCTTCTTAGCGGATTAGCGGCAGTGGCAATAGCGTATGCGATTAATGTCCGTAAGCTGCCGCACGTGAGCTTACGGGCCCGCGCATCTTTTTACGCCGGGTGGATAGTAGTAACGGCTGGTTTAATTTCGCCAATATGTCCGTTGTCCGTAGCTCTCTTTTCGGCTCGAGTTGGACAGCACATGATATTGCTGTTGTTTGGAGCACCGCTAATGGCGCTCGGCCATCCGGGAGAGGTATTCGGCCAAACCCTGCGCGTCATTTCGCGTCCCCGCCCTTCGCCTTTGATTGCGACTGCCGTATTTGCCAGCATTCTATGGCTGTGGCACGCGCCGCTTCCATATGCCTGGACGTTCGAAAGCACCTTTGTTTATTGGGCAATGCATTTTACTCTGTTCGGTTCCGCTTTATGGCTGTGGTGCGAACTGCTTAACCGTCAGCCGGAAGGACTGATCAGAAGAAGTTGCGCCAGTGCGATAGCGTCCATTCAGATGGGTTTTTTGGGTGCGCTGATAACGTTTGCTCCTCGTGCTGTGTACGTTCCTCATTTTTTTACGACCATTCCCTGGGGCATGAGTTCACTCCAGGATCAGCAGTTGGGCGGAGTCATTATGTGGGTTCCGGGATGCGTGATCTTTCTCGCAATCGCAAGTTACGAGTTCTGGCGCGCAATTGAGGAGACGCCGTTCGAAACTCTTGAATTTTTACGAGACGGTGAAATCGCTTTGCCTAGATAGAGCGCCGAATTTCAATTTGAGTCGTCAAACCTGAAGCAACCTGAGGACGCAATGTCTGGTGACGGATTCCGATCGAGACGCCGGTCAGCAGCGAGAATCGCCTCCTTGGGCTTCGGCGTAGTAGCAGGTCTGGGCGCTACGCCTTGTCAAGCTGATAAACACCCGATGTCGTATCTGCGCGGATTCGGAACCAAAGCAGATTTGGAGATGCAACTGACCTGGGGCGTTCTGATCATATCTGTCGTTGTCATCCTCATTATTTCAGCGCTAGTGATAATGGGCGTCCTGCGGCGACGTGTCGACGTTCCTCTGGGTTTGGGCGGAAGAATTCCTGTTGATCGTTCTAAGCCCGGCTTGTCGTGGATTTACATCGGAGTTGGAATTTCAAGTGCAGTTCTGTTCGGCACCCTCGTCTGGACTATGATGACGATTGCCGGAGTGAGCCGTCCGCCCTCAGTTCCTAGCGTCGATATCCGGATCACTGCTCAGCAGTGGTGGTGGCAGGTTCAATATCTGAGTGACGGCCCATCGCGACTGATCACTACCGCCAATGAAATACATATCCCGGTCGGCCAGCCGGTACGATTTGAGCTCATATCCACTGACGTAATCCACTCTTTTTGGATCCCCGCGCTTAGTGGCAAGACCGATGTCATTCCCGGTCAGACCAATGTTACGTGGCTCGAGGCGGACAAAATAGGTCGTTATCGGGGCCAATGTACTGAATATTGCGGTGCCCAGCATGCACATATGGCGCTCTTCGCCGTCGCTCAATCTCCTGCCGCATTCAAGTCCTGGTGGGATCATCAACTTGAGCCGGCGCCCCAAACTAGCTCCGCGGGGCTAAAGCACGGGGAACAGCTTGTAGTCTATCATTGTGGTGCGTGTCACTCGGTGCGGGGTACGGTTGCGGGAGGTGTAGTTGCACCGGATTTGACTCATTTAATGAGCCGCGCAACGATCGCTGCTGGCACGATCCCTAACAATGTCGCTGAACTTTCGGCGTGGATAGCTGATCCACAGGATATTAAGCCCGGCAACCATATGCCGAACCTGTACTTATCCGGTCCGGAACTCAGCGATGTGCGCAAATTTCTAATTACTCTCAAGTAGCGTCAGGCCTGAACACATGAAGGTACAGCTACAGCGCGTGCCAGAAATTGGGACTGTGGCCGAGGCGGCGCAACTCAATCTAGATGCGATCTGGAGAACGGAGCCCGGCATCGGAGGATGGCTTTCAACTGTAGATCATAAAGAAATCGGGCTGCGATACATCGTAACAGCGTTTGCGTTTTTACTGGCTGGCGGAGTCGAAGCCTTGCTTATGCGCTTACAACTTTCTCGGCCTGACGTAGCGCTTTTCACGCCGGAGCAGTACGACCAGTTGTTCTCGATGCACGGCGTGACGATGATTTTTCTCTACGCAATGCCGGTACTGTCGGGATTCAGCAATTATCTGTGGCCTTTAATCTTTGGCTCACGGGACATGGCTTATCCGCGACTGAACGCACTTTCCTATTGGATTTATCTCGCAGCGGGATTGTTTATCTATGTGGGATTTGCAATGGGTGCCGGACCTAATGACGGCTGGTTCAATTACGTACCCTATGCTTCGAGGACCTATAATCCGGGTTCGGGCATGGATTTCTATTCTCTTGGGATGATTTTTCTCGGCATTTCCACAACCGTCGGCGCGGTCAATTTTGTAGTTACTTTTCTGCGCACGCGAGCTCCGGGAATGTCTATAAATCGCGTGCCGATATTTGCCTGGGGCACTCTGACCGCTTCGGCAGCGAATGTAATGGTCGTGCCCGCTGTGAGCCTCGCGTTCTTTTTGCTTTGGATGGATCGTCAATTCAATACGCACTTTTTCGATGTAGGCCAGGGGGGACAGCCTCTCCTATGGCAGCATCTGTTCTGGATTTTCGCCCATCCCTGGGTCTATGCGATCGTGCTGCCCGCGATGGGAATGGTGTCCGAGGGGCTCCCGACCTTTTGCCGCCGCCCGCTTGTGGGTTATACGCCGGTTGCCTTATCGACGGTCGCCACGATGTTAATTGGATTCGGCGTCTGGGTCCACCATATGTTCGCAACCGGCCTCCCGACCGTGTCGCTTTCACTGTTTAGCGGCGTATCAATTATAATCGCGGTCCCGAGTGCGGTGGCGGTGTTCGCCTGGATCGCGACGATATGGACTGGCCGGCCGAGGGTGACCGTACCTTTTCTTTTTTTCGCGAGCACAATTGTCTTATTTGTGATCGGCGGCGTTTCGGGATTTATGTGCGCTGTAGTGCCGGTTGATTGGCAACTCACCGACACCTACTTCATCGTTGCGCATATACATTACGTGCTGATCGGCATTAATTTGTTCCCGGTAATTGGGGGGATTTACTACTGGTTTCCGAAAATGACCGGCAGGATGCTCAGCGAACGGTTGGGCGCGTGGAATTTTTGGGTGATGTTTTGCGGGTTTAATCTTGCGTTTTTTCCCATGCACCTCACGGGCCTTTGGGGCATGCCGCGCCGCATATATACCTATCCTCCGGGCATGGGCTGGACGATGCTCAACCTTACGACCACGCTTGGGGCCTTTGTGTTGGCTTTAGGCATATTGCTGCTGCTGCTCAACATCGCAATCAGCCTGCGCGATGGCGCAATCGCCGGGGCAAATCCCTGGGACGCGGCAACCCTCGAATGGTCAACTACCTCGCCGCCCCCTTCATACAATTTCCCGGTGATCCCGATAATTGCCAGCCGGCTGCCACTTTGGGAGGACCGTCTGAACGACACCGCCTCGCGTTCAAGTCTTAATGAAGGCTACATCCTTGCACATGGTCGCGAAACAATGGCCATAAGAGCGGTGGATGCTCTTCCGGACATGATATTGAAAATGCCCCAAGACTCCTATGCGCCATTTGTCCTCGCGCTGGGGATGACCGGAGGTTTCGCCGGCCTTTTGACTCACCGCTGGTGGCTCGCAATTATTGGCGGTCTGATTATTTTCGGTGCCCTTACCGCATGGCTATGGCCCGAAGTTGAACTCGGTGAGCAGGCGGAGGCGAAACGTGGCTGACGCAAATGCCATGAACGCCGAGTTGCCCATCGGCAGCATCGGCCGCAGAAGCCTCGGCTGGTGGGGCGTGGTGGCGCTTATCGCAACTGAGGCGGCGCTGTTTTCGTACCTGATTTTTAGCTACCTGTACCTCGCGGTCCAAGTAGGACCGAACTGGGGATCAAATATTCCACCGTCACTAAGCTACGGGATCCCAATGACCGTATTGCTTGTGGCGAATAGCTTGACAATGTGGTTGGCGGAGAAGGCGGCAACGCGTGCCGCCTGGCCCACTCTGGTTGCTAGTATGACACTCAGCCTGATCTTCGTCATCGGCTTTATCGTTTTTGAGGTAAGTGATTGGTTTAGCGAATCCTTTACACCCCAGACCAGCGCCTATGGATCTGCGTTTTTTGTCTTGACTGGGTTTCACCTCGCCCACTGCGTGGCAGGGGCGGCAATGATCGTGGAAGTCATCATATGGGCATTGCTGGGCTATATCGACGAAAGCAGAAGCGTGCCGGTGATGGTTGCCGCCGCATACTGGCATTTTACAGATGCAGTCTGGATTCTTTTGTTCGTTCTTCTGTTTGTAGTTCCAAACGTGCGGTAAGTAGATCAAAACAGTGAAGCAAGTACCAGCACCCCGGAAGTATCCGAGCCAAGCGACTCTAATGTTTACTTTGCTTGGAGTGCCGGGCATGTGGCTGACGCAGTTAATGTTTAACTACGGCATTGCAAGTCATGCGTGCTTTCCGGACGGCAAGCCTTATGCTCAGGTAATAATAGGGTGGCAATGGGCGCGCAGCGCAACAATAGTTATCAATGCGATTGCAATCGTCGTCTGCCTTACGGGTGTTGCGATATCACTTCGCGAGTGGCGCATTAGCAGTATACAGGATTCATCATCGATAGATGAGGTGATGGAAAAAGGAGAGGGGCCTCAGAAGTACCTTGAGTTGTGGGGCCATTTAGTAGGCTTGGGTTTTTTAGCCGCAGTTCTGTTTAATACTGTAACGCTGCTTACGGTACCAATGTGTCAAGGCTGACTACGAGCCGAAAGTCGTCAGCGATTGTGTTGCTGGTGGCGATTGCTGCACTTACCGGAGGTTGTAAGTCAACCGATCGTTTAGCTGAAGGGGCGACGTTCGGTGATTCAGCGCGCGGTGCGATTTTAATCGCCCAGACTGGCTGCGGTTCATGTCATTCCATTAAGGGGATTAGGGGTGCGGATGGTCAGGTGGGACCTCCTCTTAATAACATTGGGGCGCGGGGGTTTATCGCAGGAGTTCTGCCCAACACTCCCCGGAACATGATGTTGTGGATTCGATCACCGCAGAGCGTCGTTCCGAAAAACGCGATGCCGGACATGGGGTTGAGCCAGCGCGATTCGCGAGACATCGCAGCTTACCTGTATACACTACGGTGAGGCACTATTTGCGCTGAAAGCCGAGTTGCTGAGTAGTCGAAACACCTAAGCGAGAGAGCGGAATCCAAGTGAACAGATTAAAGCCGCTTAACTGCAATATTATTTTAATGCAATGTATGGCTGGCAAATCGAGAAGGGTACTGATCCTCAAACTGGCTGTGTTGTTGATGGTTGGCCTTATTGGTGGCAAGGCAACCGCCCAGATGGCGCCCGTCTCCGGCGTTACAAATGCACCTAAAGCGTCTGCGCCCCCCGACGATGGTCAATGGAGCATGGCGCCGAAGAATTACGCTCAGACGAGGTATTCAGAGCTGGACCAAATTAATAGTAACAACGTCGCCGGCCTACAGGTGGCGTTTACCTTTTCGCTTGGCGTTGATAGAGGGCAGGAAGCTGCTCCCCTGGTGGTAAACAACACAATGTACGTCGTTACCGCCTTTCCGAACTTTTTGTATGCTCTCGATCTAACCAAGCCCGGGGCGCCAATGAAATGGGAATATCAGCCGATGCCGGAGGCTGCCAGCCAGGGAGTGGCTTGTTGTGATGTTGTGAATCGGGGGGCGGTGTACTGGGATGGCAAAGTCATTATTAACACTCTTGATGGAAATACGATTGCGGTGAACGCGAAAACCGGCAAGGAAATCTGGAAAACAAAACTTGCCGACATTAATCGCGGTGAAACAATCACCATGGCGCCTATAGTTGTGAAAGGAAAGGTTCTGGTCGGCAATTCCGGCGGGGAGATGGGTGTTCGCGGATGGCTTACGGCGCTGGACGTGACTAGCGGCAAAATAGTGTGGAAGGCTTATAGTACCGGTCCGGATGCGGATGTTCTTATCGGTCCCGACTTTCATCCTTTTTATGCAAAAGATCGGGGAAAAGATCTTGGAGTTAAGAGCTGGCCGCCGGATGCATGGAAGATCGGCGGGGGTACCGTGTGGGGATGGATCGCGTACGATCCAGATCTGAATCTAATCTACTATGGAACCGGTAATCCGGGCCCGTGGAATGCGGATCAAAGACCGGGCGACAACAAATGGACGTGTGGTATTTTCGCCAGAAATGCCGATACCGGTGCGGCTAAATGGTACTACCAGATGTTTCCGCATGACGAGCATGATTACGATGGAGTGAATGAGGAGATTCTCCTGAACATGCGGGTTGATGGTCAGGAGCGAAAGGTGCTCGTGCATCCCGATCGGGACGGCTACATATACGTGATCGATCGTACAAATGGCCAGGTTCTATCTGCGGAAACCTACGGCTATGTGAACTCAACGAAGGGGGTTGATCTCAAGACCGGTGAGATAATTCTCAATCCGGCGAAAAGAACCAAGCTTGGACAGACAGTAAAAGATATTTGCCCGACCGCATCCGGCGAAAAGGATTGGGAACCATCCGCGTTTTCGCCTAAGACCGGCCTTATGTACATACCCCACGAGAACATTTGCATGGATTCGGAAGATACCGAAGTCAACTATATCGCTGGCACTCCTTACGTGGGCGCCGATGTCAGGATGAAAGCAGGCCCGGGGGGCAATCGCGGTGTTGTGACGGCATGGGATCCGGCGAAGCACAGGCCGGTATGGGAGCTGAAAGAAGATTTACCGGTATGGAGCGGGGCCTTGGTCACAGCGGGAGATATCGTGTTTTACGGCACGATGGAAGGATGGTTTAAAGCGGTTGACGCGCATACCGGCGCTCTGAAGTGGGAATTCAAAACGGGATCAGGGATCATAGGTCAACCGATTGCCTATAAAGGCCCCGATGGACGCGAATATGTGGCTGTTCTTTCGGGCGTCGGAGGATGGGCTGGAGCTGTCGTCGCAGGTAATCTCGATCCGCAGGATCCAACAGCAGCACTCGGATTTGCCGGCGCTGTTCCTGACTTGAAGAAAAAGACCACAGCTGGGGGCGCGCTTTATGTCTTTGCGTTACCAAAAGCATAACCGTTGCTTGACCTTTGCTGGAGCGATGGTCTTTACCTTAACCGGTCTTGCGCTCGCGCAGCAGAGCAGCTACCTGCCTCCGTCACAGAGTGGCCCTCCATTTGTGGCGGTCACGAAGCTCTTTCCCGGCGGTGGGTCGCCCCCTCCGCAAGATCCGCGAGTAAAAATGTATCAGGGTAATCCATTCTACATCAACGAGGGACATCGGCTTTTTATCTGGTACAATTGCGTTGGATGCCATTCGAACGGGGGAGGCGGAATGGGGCCAGCCTTGATGGATAACCAATGGCGTTATGGCGGCCAACTCGACCAAATTTTCGCGTCGATTTCCCAGGGCAGGCCGAACGGCATGCCATCATGGAATGGAAAGATTCCGGACGGTCAGATCTGGGAATTAGCGACGTTCGTTCGCTCGTTGTCGGTTCCCGCTTCAACTCGCGGAGGACCAGCCCAAGCAGTGCCGGTTCCGCCGCCGCCGATGACTACGCATCGCCCCGGCAAACCCGTTTCGGAAGCGCCGGACGTTACAAGCGCGCCTAAGTGACCGCTGAGGTTTACGCTCTTGTTCGCCCGGAAGAGTTTTCGCATTCTAGTAACCCTGGTGCTCGGCTCGACTTTAATGGCGATTTCCGCGCAAGCAGGAATACTCAAGGTATGCGCTGATCCAAACAATTTGCCGTTTTCGAATCGGCAGGGTGATGGCTTTGAGAATAAGCTTGCGCAGCTCATCGCGGGAGACCTCCGCGATTCGGTGAGATACACATGGTGGGCCCAACGCCGAGGCTATGTACGTAACACTATCAAAGCAGGTCATTGCGATGCGTGGCTCGGAGTTGCCACCGGCACCGACATGCTTGCCACTACTCGGCCATACTATCGATCATCCTATGTGTTTGTAACTCGAAAGGATAGGTCTTTGATTATTCGCTCGCTGGACGATCCACGGCTGCGTACACTTAGGATTGGTGTGCAGATGGTGGGCGATGATGCCATGAACACTCCACCAGCACATGCTTTGGCCCGCCGGGGAATCGTCGATAATGTCAGAGGATACATGGTGTATGGAGACTACAATAGACCGGATCCTGAGCGCGCGATCCTAGACGACGTGGAGAATGGGCGGCTGGAAATTGCGATGGTCTGGGGACCTGTCGCCGGTTATTTTGCAGCTGTTGAGCCCAGTCCTCTTGCGATTACACCGATTGAGCCTTCCGTTGATGGCGGTGTCTGGCCCATGGAATTCGATGTGTCAGTCGGTGTAAAGCACGGCGATCCTGCGTTCAAACACATGATTCAGAAAGCCCTCGACCGTCATCAACAGGACATTATCATGTTGCTAACTTCCTACCGAGTTCCTCAATTCCCCATCGAGGCATCTAAAGCGGCCGCGCCGCCCACCAGCAAATGATGATTACGATGGGTTGTCCGCTGGGCTAAGGGTTAATGCTCCTGCAGCCGCGTCGACTACAGTCTGATCCTGCTTTCCAGTTCCCCCGCTAACACCCACAGCTCCAATAATGTCATTACCGTTGCGGAGAGGCTCCCCGCCGGCGAAAATTATAACTCTTCCCTTGTTCGTGGTATGGATGCCAAAGAAAGGAGCCTCCGGCTGGGCATTGTGCGCGAGTTCCTTGGTCGAAATGTTAAAAGCGCGGGAGGTAAAAGCCTTGTTGATAGCTATTTCGATACTTCCGATCCACGCTCCATCCATTCTGACGTGGGCGACAAGATTGCCGCCGGCATCAACCACTGCGATATTACTGGGAGACCCGATCTCCCGCGCTTTGGCCTCTCCGGCCTCGATGATTCTTTTAGCCTCTGTTAGCGAAATACTGTGATTGTGCAGCATAAACTCTACTCTTGTGTTTATCGAACCAGTTAAATTGTAAATATATCCGGAAGCAAGCTATATACCAGAAAGGATTCCGTGGACCGCGCGAGAACTGCTGCGTCCTAACAGCCTGTCAAAAAGAATTCACAGCCTGCTTTCACTCTTATCTGTCTCAGGGAAGGGATGAAGGAAAGCAGCTAGTTGTAACCCGAAGTATTAAGCGCAATATTTGACACCAACAGGCTTTTCTCGATACCCCCACTAAGAGTCGTTCGCAGCACCAAGCGGGCTATTTGGTGGATCGAGAATAAAACGTTGTACCATTCCCTTGACCGCCTGCTTAATGCCTCATTAGGATCTCCACGCATAATAGTTGTGGCGAAAGTGTTTGCCTCTTTCAACGTGATGTGAGGAGGAAATGCTGAGGTGTCTGGATCGGTCGTGGTTTATTACTATTTTTGCGCAGGCCGGCAAGAATTCCGTTAAATCCCATCGCCAGGAAGAGCGTAAATGCGATCGACGCCGCATCCCCGTATACGCTGCATCACGTATTGGCCGACGGTGATTGCCATACCTTCCCTCTACCGCAGGTCTCTCTATTGGCCGTCAAAAAACACTGATTAGAATAGTCGGTGTATGCCTCTTTTGCGCTGTTTGGACATCATCACCAACAACCCCGCTCCGACGACGAGCAAGGCGCCTAATAACGTGGAGCGATTCTGAGACGCCCACAATTGAAAACTGTGCTCGCGTGAAGTGAGATCGAATGGCCCGTGGGATCCAAGGTCGCGTGGGACCGGTTCCCAAAAGTTATCCGGCTGTTCAGGGTTCGAGAGTTCCGGCAACATCGAGCCTTCCCAAGCGGCGGTCGCCAGATAATGATCGAGCAAACCGGGGAAAACTTTTTCGCCCAGCGTCGCCTCCACGGTGGTATGCCCGACCATTATTTCGCGCCGATCATTTTCAGCGGCGAACAGAATTGCACGAGCGGCGATTTCAGGCTGGTAAATCGTCCCGGTCGGCCGCACCTGGTGCCGCATCTTGTTCTTCGTCCATATAAATTGCGTGGTATTCAACGCCGACATATTGACGACGGTCAACCGCACATTACTCTTCTGATGAATCAGTTCACTCCGGAGCGATTCCGTAAAGCCTTGGATCGCATGTTTGCTCGCGCAGTATGCGCTCTGAAGCGGAATCGAGCGAAATGCCAAGGCTGATCCCACTTGCACTATCGCACCGCGATCGCGCGGCATCATTCTTTTCAGAGCGCAATGAGTCCCATAAACGTTTCCGAGGAAAGTGACTTCGACTACGTGCCGGAACTCGTCGGAAGTCAATTTGATGAAGGGGCTGTACAACGAGACCATGGCGTTATTGATCCAGAGGTCTATCGGCCCAAACTCACGTTCGGCCGTAGCTGCGGCGGCTTCCACCTCCTGGAAGTTGGAGACATCCGTTGGCACCGACAGCGCACGTCCGCCACGCGATTCCACGTCGCGCTTTGCACCCTCGAGGCCTTCGCGCCCTCGAGCTAGAAGAACTATCTTCGCCCCCCGTTCAGCAAGTAGCCGAGCCGTGGCGCGGCCCACGCCTCCCGATGCGCCGGTGATTACCGCTACCGTCTTCTTTCCAATCCCCATGTCGTCGTTCTCCACCAGGCCAACATCGACTCTGCAATCTTGAAGCTTCAATCGCGTCACTCCCCTTCCACCTCTCAAAAACAAGAGCAACACGTACCAGCAGCAAAAAAAGTGCCGTGTTACAGATGCCTGATCATGGCCGGAAAATAATGGCTAGGCCTGACCGGCACTATGTACGGCATCGCCGTTAGATGACGCCGCCGCTTCCTCGAGATGCCATGGGACCGTTATAAGAGTCAGGCGGCGCCCATGTCGAAGCAACGCAGCGCGCAGGCGCCGCGCGCGATGATTGTGCAGCAGATACTCCCAAAAGTGACTTTTCACCAACTCCGGTACAATTATCGCCACCTCACGATTAGGAAAGTCCTCTTGCAGCTTGCTAATGCACTCTAATAGTGGTGCCACAAACTTGCGAAACCTGGAGTGGATTCTGATAAGTCTCGGGCAGCGAAACCGGCTTTGCTCAGCAGGCATCTCGACGTAGCGATGCCAATCCTGCCGAAAACGTTCCTCTTTTCCTTCATCGTGCGGTTCGGCAACTTCGCCCAGATGAATAACTATTACATCCCCTGAAATGCGCATGCCGAAATGGAGAGCCTTGGCAACAAGCCGATTCCAGCGTTCGGCAGTAATTATGACAACGGGGGGTTGATGGTTTCCCAAATCCAGTGGCCGAAATGAGCGAATCTCCGTCTCAACGTGGTCGTAATAGCGTTTCACCGCCTTAAACATCGCAATCAACAGTGGAATCGCCACTATTGTGATCCACGCCCCCTCACGAAACTTGGTCGCCACAATAATCGTCACCGCGACCGCAGTCGCGACTGCTCCAATCAGGTTAATCGCGAGCTTTCCGTGTATCCTCGAGCTTCCGACGCCCGTACTCTGCGCGCCGCCGACTCGCTGTTTCCACCAATGCATCACCATGCCGGTTTGGGATAAAGTGAAAGCTAAAAAGGCGCCTATGGCGAATAGCGGAATCAGCCGGTCGGTGATCCCATCGAACATCACCAGCAGCAGCCCCGCGATAATAGCGAGAAACAAAATACCGATGACAGAACCAGCCGGCGACCTACTGTCGCGAAACCGTTAGGTAAATATCCATCATTCGCGATCATGCCGCACAATCTAGGCATATCCGCGAAACTGGTATTTGCCGAAAGCGATAAGATTAGCAGCACACTGCCAATCGTGACGTAATAGAAAATTCCGCGACCTACTACCGCGGCGGCCAACTGCGCCAGAACGCTCTGATAGCCGGGCTTTGTCTGATCCATAGCCGCGATCCCATAGGCTCTGGACAGATAGGCAATGCCGGCCAGCAGGACGGCTAGGATAAGAACAATGCCTGACAAGGTCCGGTGCGCGCGCTTCACGGCTGGATCGCGAAATGCGTTCACACCGTTACTCACCGCCTCGACGCCGGTCATGGCCGTGCATCCACTTGCGAAGGCGCGCATCAGCAACCAAGCTGAAACTGATTCAGTCGCGGCCCGTGCCGTGGGAAGCGGGTCAAGCGCCGCGGGATGCCCTGCATTCGCAATCGACCGTGCTATTCCGATAATCAGCAAAATGCCAAGACAGCTAACGAAAAGGTAAGTTGGGGGACCGAAAACCCAACTCGTCTCCATCGTGCCGCGCAGATTCACCGCCGTAATAAGGAACAAAACTAAAAGACAAAGGGCGAGTGTATATGGGTGAAGAGCCGGCAGAGCAGAGACCAGTGCCGCTATGCCAGCCGAAATGCCCACGGCTACATTCAGAATGTAGTCAATTAACAACGCCGCACCCGCCAGAAGACTCAGATTGGTACCAAGATTTTCGCGAGCTACGATATAAGAGCCGCCCGCGTTGGGATAGGCTTCGATAGTTTGGCGATATGAGGCGTACAGCACTGCCAGAAGGCCAAGAATCGCTAAGGTAATTGGCTCAATGAAGTGCAATCCGGCTGCGCCTAGCGGGAGCAGGATGGTCAGTGCCGCCTCTGGCCCGTATGCAGACGAAGCCAGCCCATCGAGCCCGAACGTCGGCAAACCAGCCAACGAACCTATCTTTTGCTCAGACTGATCATCGGAAGGCAGAGGTCTGCCCAAAAGTAAATTGCTTAGAGACATAGTTAAAATGGTGGCATCGAACCTCCATTTTACGTTGCGAAACATATGCCGTTGTGGCGAGACTCAACAGGTGCGAACGGGAAGTAATCTTCGGTAGGCGCATAATTCTTCGCTTGGCTGGTTGACCATGGCGACTGCCGTTAGATCGGAGCCGCGTATCGCACCGCAAAAGTGAAGATTCTTCACCCTTCTTTTCTGAAACCACACGGTAAGCACAAAAATCGTTCAAATAGGGAAGTTAAGCACAGGCAAAAAAATACGACACGTGGCATCTCCCTTGCAGTAAAAAGCGCCGTCCACTTTTTAAACTATTTGTAACGTCCGTTAATCGCTTTCGTCGAACTCTTAATACGTTCATCGTCCCCCTGCTGGAGTGACTTGCATGGGAAGGAAAGTATTAATCGTTGGAGGTGCCGGCTTCATTGGGTCCCATCTCGCGGACGAATTGCTCGAACAGGGTCATCGCGTCCGCATTCTCGATAATCTTGATTTGCAAGTACACGGAGACGACGCGACTCGGCCCGATTACCTAGACAGCGAGGCCGAACTCACAGTGGCGGATGTTCGCGATGCTATTGCAGTTGAGCGTGCACTGCATGGAGTCGAGGTGGTTTATCATTTGGCTGCCGCTGTCGGCGTCGGTCAGAGCATGTACGAGATCTCACGCTACAGCTCGGTCAACTGTCTTGGCACGGCGGTTCTCCTTGAGGCGATTATTCGCAATCCCGTAGAACGGCTAATCGTAGCTTCGAGCATGAGCGTTTATGGTGAGGGATCCTATCGAAACTCTGATGGCCATATTGTTGCGCAGGCCCGGCGCGATGTTCTTCGGCTGACAGATCATGAATGGGAACTTACCGACGATGTGGGGCGCCAACTAACCCCGATGCCGACGTCAGAGGCGAAAGCGCCTGAACCGAGCTCGGTGTACGCGCTATTGAAGTACAACCAGGAACGCACGTGCTTATGCGTAGGAGAAGCCTACAAAATTCCGACTGTGGCACTGCGCTTCTTTAATGCGTTTGGCTCCCGGCAAGCGCTATCGAATCCTTATACCGGTGTAATGGCCATATTCGCCGCACGTCTGCTTAATGGAGAGTCGCCGTTAATTTACGAAGACGGGGGCCAGTTGCGCGACTTTGTCAGTGTTCGCGATGTGAGCCGAGCCTGTAGATTGGCGATGGAATCTGAGCGCGCGATCGGCCAGGTTTTCAACGTGGGCAGCGGCAGCGCTTGCGCTGTGTTGGAGTTAGCGGAACGGATGGCGTCGGTGCTCGGACGTTCAAACATTAAAGCACAAGTAACGCGAAAATATCGTGTCGGAGACATTCGTCATTGTTTTGCTGACATTTCCCGTGCACAAAACATTTTAGGATTCCAGCCTAAAGTGTCACTCGAGCAGGGACTAGTGGAATTGGCGGAATGGCTCGCGGGCCAGGTGGCTTTGGATCGCGTGGCGCAGGCTGGCGCCGAATTGGCGCATCGAGGGTTGGCGCTATGAGAAGCAGTGTGTACGCGCTCACGAGCAATGGCAATGCGTTCAATGGCCGGCATTTACTGAATGGACGGCATAATCACGAAAGTAGTTGGATCCGTACTGCCAGTCCGGTGCTGATTACCGGAGGGGCTGGCTTCATTGGAACCAACCTCGCGTTTAGATTGCTTTCACAAGGCCAGCCGGTAGTTGTCTTGGACAACTTATCGCGAAACGGCGCGAATGCAAATCTTCAGTTTCTCTCCTCACGATTCGGCAAATTGATTGAAGCTAGGATCGGCGATGTCCGCGATGCATCCGAACTACGAAAAAGCGTAAAAAAAGTATCGGCAGTATTTCATTTTGCCGCTCAAGTTGCGGTGACTACCAGCCTCAAGTGTCCGCTGGAGGACTTCGAGGTTAATGCACGCGGAACATTAAATCTGTTGGAAGCATTGAAATCGCTTGAAAAGCCGGCGGTGCTTCTGTTTACCTCAACCAATAAGGTGTATGGTCGGCTTGAGTCAATTCTGCTTGAGGAAGCCGGCACGCGTTACGTTCCTCGCGATCCTGAGATTCGCCGACGCGGTATCGGAGATGACTGCCATTTGGATTTTCATAGTCCTTATGGCTGCTCCAAGGGTGCCGCAGATCAGTATGTCCTCGATTACGCTAATAATTTCGGCCTGACTGCAATTGTATTTAGAATGAGCTGCATCTACGGCACGCATCAGCGCGGTAACGAAGATCAGGGCTGGGTGGCGCACTTCGTATCGCGTTTTTGCGGCGGAAAGCCATTAACTATTTTTGGCGACGGTAAGCAGGTGCGCGATCTTCTTTTTGTAGATGACTTGATCGACGCGATGCTTCTGGCGCACGACCACGCATCCGAGCTCACTGGGCGCGCATTTAACATCGGCGGGGGGCCAACAAACGCAATCAGCCTGTTAGAACTTATCCAATTGCTGCGGGAGATGGGTATTGCAGCCCCTGAAATTCGATCCGCCCAGTGGCGCGCTGGCGATCAATACTATTATGTTTCAGACACCGCCCGCTTTCGGCACTTAACTGGCTGGCGGGCAAAGATCGGCATTCGCGAAGGTTTGCATCGTCTTTACCAATGGCTGGCCACTGCCCCAACTGATCCTATCTCACAGTTCAGTAACTGAGCCAAGCCGCAATGCTCGCCGTACAGATTGTAGCACCTAGAAAATGCGAGCTGATCGAAGTTCCTGTTCCAACCCCGGGGCCCGCGCAGGTTAGACTTCGTATGGAAGGCAGTGGCGTATGTGCTTCAAACCTCCCTTTATGGGAAGGACGCGAATGGTTTAACTACCCGGTCGCGCCTGGAGGACCGGGTCACGAGGGATGGGGAACGGTGGACGAGGTAGGTGAAGCGGTATCGCTCGTTCGGCCTGGCGATCGCGTTGCAATACTTTCTTACCGAGCGTTTGCCGAATATGACCTCGCACATGAAGGTCAGGTGATACGCTTACCTGAGGTATTCGCGAACAAACCTTTTCCCGCCGAAGCGTTCGGCTGCGCGTTCAATATTTTCAAACGCAGCGATGTGCATCCTGGGCAGACCGTAGCAATTGTCGGCGTCGGTTTTCTTGGCGCAGTCCTTACGCAGCTCTGTTCAAGTGCCGGAGCCACGGTAATTGCGATATCGAGACGATCCACCTCTTTGAGCCTCGCCCGAGAGTACGGCGCATCGCACGTCCTCGCATTCGCAAATGATCCCGTCCAAGAGGTCGCTCGCCTTACAAATAGACTCGGATGCGAACGCGTTATCGAAGCTGCAGGTTTGCAAAGCACTCTAAATCTCGCGTCGGCCATCATTGGTGAGAACGGCAAATTAATTTTAGCCGGGTATCATCAGGACGGCTTGCGAATCGTAGATCTTCAGCGCTGGAATTGGCTTGGCATCGATGTGATCAATGCACACGAGCGCAAACCTGAAATGTATTGTTCGGGAATGCGGGCGGCCGTTGAGGCCGCAGCCGAGGGCGTGTTCGACTATTCGCGTCTAATAACCCATCGATTGTCAGTCCACGAATTGAACGAAGCCTTCAGCGCATTGGCTGAGCGGCCGCAAGGCTTCGTTAAAGCTACGGTCGAATTTGCGGTGGATCAAAGAACTCGCGGAATCTAAAGTGAAACTTCGCTTGGGATTTGTGGGCTGTGGATGGATCGGGTGTAAACGCCTGGAAGCGCTACATCGATCAAATAACGCATTTATACAAGTTATCGCAGAACCTGACCCAGTTGCCAAAGCCCTCGCTGCCGAAATCGTTCCGGCGGCACAATTGGTTGATTCGCTGGAGCAAACTTTCGAATGCGCGTTGGACGGGATCGTGCTCTCAACGCCCAGCGCCTTTCATGCGGACCAGTGTTGCCGCATTCTTTCGAACGGAGTCGCGGTATTTTGTCAAAAGCCCGTGGCGAGAACAGCGGAAGAGACGCGCACGATCGTCGAGGGCGCGAAATCTGCAGACCGGCTACTCGATACGGACTTTTCCTATCGCTTTACAACTGCGATGCGAAACATCCGCGAACTGGTGCAAACCGGTATTCTCGGCGAGATCTACTCTATCGACGCTGCTTTTCACAATTCTTATGGCCCCGACAAGCAGTGGTATTATGATCGCAATCTGTCAGGCGGCGGATGTTGCATCGATTTAGGCATCCATCTGATAGACCTAGCCCTTTGGCTTTTGGGATTTCCGAAAGCTATGTTTCGACACGCCCGCATGTTTGCAAGTGGACGACCGCTTCGTAATGTGGATTCACGGACTGTCGAAGACTATGCAATGATCTGTTTCGATGCCGGAAACTCGCAAGTCAACGTCGCTTGTTCCTGGAATCAACCCACAGGCGGAGATGCTCTAATAAGTGTGATTGTCCGCGGCACCCTTGGTGCCGCCGAACTACGAAACATAAACGGCTCTTTCTATGATTTTGAGGCCGTTCACTATTTTAAACATGAACGGCGCATTCTGGCGCAGCCGCCTGACGAGTGGGGCGGACGCGCGCTACTAAGCTGGGTTTCTCGGTTGTCCCTCGGTAATTGTTTCGACCAGTCCGTCTACCGCTTGATACGGGTGTCGGAAATCGTCGATGCGGCTTACTTGCATGTTGCCAATCAGTGAAGAACCAGGCTTTACACGAAAAGAAACGCACACGGATTCTTATGACCGCCGATGCGGTCGGCGGCATTTGGAACTATGCTGTCGAGCTTGCAAGGGCTCTCGACCATTTCGACTGCGACGTGTTATTAGCGGTAACGGGCCCAGCACCGAACGCTTCTCAAATGGAGGAGATGGCTTCCGTACCCCACGTTGCAATGGTTGCGATACCTTCCAAGCTGGAATGGATGGAGTCGCCCTGGGACGACGTGCGCCGTACCGGTTACAGATTGCTTGAACTAGCACAGGAGTGGCAACCGGATGTAGTTCATTTAAATTCGTATTCTTACGCGAGTGCGTCTTGGGATGTTCCGATTGTCGTAGTGGCACACTCTTGCGTACTGTCCTGGTGGCGGGCAGTGAAATTATCGGATCCTCCCGTTGAATGGAACCGCTACAAGAGGGAAGTGGAGCGCGGGCTCGAGTCCGCGCATGTGGTAGTGGCCCCCACTGGGACACTGTTATCCGCTCTGAAAGAACATTACACGTGGGATTCTCCTGCTGTTGTAATTCCAAATGGAATTAGCGGCTGTTTCGCTTGTCAAACACCTAAACACGACTTTGTGTTTGCTGTGGGACGTATTTGGGATGAAGCTAAAAATTTCAAAGCTTTGGCTTCCGTTTCTCGGATGGTTCCATGGCCGATACTGGTAGCTGGGGACATTTCGCTTGCGAGTAATACAGCAGGAAGGGGAGACCTTAAAGCGCTGGGACGTTTGTCTTCGTCTGCCACCAGGGAGTGGATGAGCATGGCGGGCATTTATGCATTCCCGGCCAAATACGAGCCATTCGGCTTGTCTATCCTGGAGGCTGCATCGGCAGGATGTCCGCTTATTCTTGGCGATATTCCCAGCCTTCGCGAAAACTGGGAAGATGCTGCCGTATTTGTCGAACCCGACGATCGACTTCAGTTGGCCGACGCCTTAAACGCACTGATCTGCGATTCAGTGAGTAGAGCTACGCTCGGCGAGAAGGCGAAGAGCCGCGCGGCCCACCTGTCAAGCGCCCGAATGGCGGAAAATTATGCGTCGCTTTACGAGAGCTTAAGGACTGGGCGGATTGACAACTGGCTACGGAACGTTGGTGCGAAAATATGCGCATCGTGATCTTTTGTCATTCGATGATGTCGGATTGGAACAATGGTAATGCGCATTTTATTCGCGGAATCGCTTCAGAGTTGGTGGGCATGCAGCACGTCGTGGACGTCTATGAGCCGCAGGATGCATGGAGTGCGGTTAACTTGACGTTAGAGCATGGTGTGGCGGCATGTGAACGCTATCGATCGGTTTATCCCTCGATTGAAAGTAAGCGATACGATCCGGAAGGCATGGACCTTGAACGAGAGTTGCAAGGGGCGGATCTCGTTCTTGTGCATGAGTGGAATACGCAAAACATCATCAATGGCGTGGCGAGACTTCGGGAGCGTATTCCTTTCATCGCGCTTTTTCACGATACACATCATCGTAGTATTTCTACGCCTGACGCGCTGATCAACTGTGACATAGGAGGATATGACGGCGTACTGGCGTTTGGCCGTGCTCTGGCGCGGATTTACTTGCAAAGCGGATTATCCGATAAAGTGTTCATTTGGCATGAGGCAGCCGATATACGAACGTTTAAGCCGGAGCTGTGTCAGAGGAAAACTGATGATCTTGTGTGGGTCGGAAACTGGCGACGAAGAACGTGCGAGCGAGTTGAGTGAGTTTTTCGTTGAACCGGTTCGACGACTTCTTCTCAGAGCTTCCGCGTACGGAGTTAGGTATCCAGGAGGGGCACTGTCCGCATTAAAAAGCGCGGGCGTCACATATCGCGGCTGGATACCAAACTTTGAGGTTCCCCAAGTATTCGCCAAAGCTGCCCTTACGGTGCATATTCCGCGCCGGCCTTACGTGGAGGCTCTTCCAGGCATTCCCACAATTCGAGTGTTCGAGGCTCTTGCGTGCAAAATTCCACTGATTTGCGCTCCCTGGGAGGATACCGAAAAGCTTTTTCGGAAGGGAGATTTTCTTATAGCTAGAAATGGCGATGAGATGTCCCGCGCGATAGAGGGCTTGCTGAAGCATCCCCAGGCCGCCGCTCAGATGGCGCTGCGAGGATGGCGGACAGTTCTCGAACGCCACACCTGTAGACATCGCGCCGCGGAGCTTCTGAACATTTACCATTATTTGAGCGATAACGGAACGATTGACTGCAGGAACACTCCTTGAGTGCACGCTGGAAAATATCGATGTTCGGTTCAAGTCTGGTGTCCGCATACTGGAACGGCGCGGCTACGTATTACCGCGGCATCGCAAAAGCCCTTCATGAGAGGGGCCACCGAGTGTGCTTTTACGAGCCCGATGCGTACGAACGGCAGAAGCATCGGGACATCCCGGATCCGTCGTGGGCCGAAGTGGTCGTCTATGATGCCAGCAATGACGCACAGATCTGCGGCGCACTCGAACGGGCGCGACGCTCGGATCTGGTCGTAAAATGCAGCGGCGTGGGAGTCGCCGATGAGTTGTTAGAGCGTGAAATCGCCAGGATGGGAGATGTCGATTGCCTAACTGCCTTCTGGGACGTTGATGCACCCGCCACGCTCGACCGAATCGCCGCTGATCCGAAAGATGCCTTCCGGGATCTGATTTCCGCATTTGACATCATTTTTACTTACGGAGGCGGGCCACGCGTGGTAAACGCCTATACATCGCTGGGAGCCAGGCGTTGCCGGCCCATCTACAACGCAATCGATCCAATTACTCACTACCCGGTTGCACCTGATGGGCGCTTTCGCGCCGACTTATCGTTCCTCGGCAATAGACTACCTGATCGGGAACTACGGGTGGACGAATTTTTTGTGAAGTCCGCGACGCGGTTACCCGGAATGTCCTTCCTGCTCGGAGGCAACGGCTGGGGCGATAAACCATTGCCGGACAACGTCACATACCTCGGACACGTTTACACCAGGGATCACAACGCATTTAACGCGAGCGCCCTCGCCGTACTGAACGTCGACCGCGCGAGTATGGCTGCGTATGGCTATTCCCCTCCCACCCGAATATTCGAAGCCGCTGGAGCTGCCGCTTGCATTATCAGTGACGGATGGGACGGCATCCACATGTTTTTAGAGCCCGGGCGCGAGGTGCTGGTGGCCCGAGACGGTGACGAGGTCATCGAAATTCTCACCAAGCTTTCCAAAAACCAAGCTCAAAAAATCGGAGTGGCCGCTCGAAAGCGAATTCTAGCGGAACACACGTATCAGCACCGGGTAAAGCAGATCGAATTAGCGCTTGAATACGGAACCTTTGGTGAAAGGAGGATAAAGCCATAACCGCCAGCCGCTTGAAAATTGTGATACTTGGCCTTTCCGTTCGGTCATCATGGGGTAATGGTCACGCGACGACGTATCGCTCTCTTATCCGCGCGCTAGCACAGCGCGGCCATCGGATTATTTTTCTAGAACGCGACACTCCTTGGTATGCGCAAAACTGCGACATTTCGACTCCCTTCGAAGCCGATGTTCATCTTTATAGCGATTTTCAGGATCTACGGGCGCGGTTTGCCTCGCTGGTGCGGGAGGCCGATCTAGTAATGGTTGGCTCTTATACTCCGGATGGAGTTGCAGTTGGCAGGTGGGCGATAGAGACGGCCGGCGGAGCCACGGCTTTCTATGACATCGACACGCCAATTACTTTAGAAAAGCTTGATCGGAACGATACCGAGTATTTATCGCGGGAAGTTATAAAAGATTACGACCTGTACCTATCCTTCACCGGTGGCCCCACGCTGGACAGGTTGAGCGCCTATGGTGCCAAGGCCACGCGGGTTTTGTATTGCTCGGCTGATCCCGACAGCTACTATGCGGAGCAACGCGCCGTTCGCTGGGATCTCGGCTACATGGGCACCTATAGCCAAGACCGCTCTTTGGCGTTGGATCACTTATTACTTGTACCGGCGAGACGTTGGAAGCATGGGCGGATGGTTGTCGCCGGACCGATGTACCCCGACACCGCGTGGCCATCGAATGTGACGAGGATCGAGCATGCCGCTCCCCGCGATCATCGAGCTTTTTACGGTTCACTGCGATTTACTCTAAATCTGACGCGCCAAGCCATGAAAAGTGCTGGCTATTCGCCCAGCGTACGCCTGTTCGAAGCTGCGGCTTGTGGCTGCGCCATTATTTCAGATTATTGGAATGGGTTGGAAGAATTCTTTTTGCCGGGAGAAGAGATTCTATTAGCTCGTACCTCCGATGAAATGCTGGGATACCTGAAACAACTATCAGATAGTGCTCGCAAGTCTATCGGAAAGCGCGCCCGCGAAAAAATTCTCGCTGAGCATAGCGGCGCTGTCAGAGCCAGACAGCTCGAACGGTACATCGCGGAAGTGGGCGCCTAACAACGCCGCGAGGATAGAAAATGACGCCAATTATTGCCAGTGGGAAGCAGTTCAGCCGAGACGAGATTCAGCATCACGTAAACAGTCTCGGTAGATGGTTTCATAACATCGACCTTTGCGGCGTACAAACTGCTCCCGATCATTTTCTTGGCGACTTTCCGGCTTCCAAATGGAAGCGCTTTGAGCATGCTATTCCTCAGGACCTCCGCGGAAAAGCCGTGCTGGACATCGGATGCAATGGAGGCTTTTATTCACTTGAAATGAAGCATCGTGGTGCAAGCCGGGTACTTGGTATCGACTGCGACGAAGATTATCTGGCACAAGCCAGGTTCGCCGCGCAGGTATGTGGCGCGGATATCGAATTTCGTCGGATGTCGGTATATGACATCGCGAATATCGAGGAACGATTCGATCTGGTCTTGTTCCTCGGCGTTCTGTACCACTTGCGCCATCCCCTGTTGGCTTTGGATCTTATCCATGAGCACGTTGCCGGCGATACTCTGATATTTCAGTCGATGATTCGGGGTGCGGACAAAGTCGCCCGTGTCGCGCTTGATTACCCCTTTGATGAAACAGGAATTTTTACGCTTGGGGGAATGCCGCGCATGCAATTTGTTGAACATGGCTTCGCCGGCGATCCCACGAACTGGTGGATACCTAATCGGGCGTGCGTGGAAGCGATGCTTAGAAGCTCCGGCTTCGCCATCGTGGGACGCCCCGAAGACGAAGTATATGTGTGCCGCCGATTATCGGAGGAAAATAAGGCGGTACAGTCGTGATCGAGGCGGTAATGTTTTGGAACGAGCCGAACAACAAGTCCCACTGGGCTTGCGAGCTCGATCTAGGATGGAGGAGGTACGCCGAGATGACGCGGCTTGCCTCCGCCGCCGTCGCTTCGGAAGATCCGCGGGTACTCAAAGTGCTCGGCGGCATTTCGCCCATCGACGCGTCGTTTGTAAGCAACATGTCGCAGCAGAACGCACTCGCACAGATCGATGTCGTTGCCGTGCACGGCTTTCCCTTGGACTGGAATCACTGGCAAATCAATGAATGGCCGAACAAACTGAATGAGATTAAAGTGGTGACCCCACTTCCGATCTGGATAACCGAAGTGGGTGTATCAAGTTTTGGCGCGGAAGAGGTTCAGGACTTTGGACTCGCCCGAAGTGCGGAGCTGCTAATCGGACACACTGAGCGAATACACTGGTACAGTCTTTATGATCTTCCCAGGGCATGGCCAGCGACCACTCGCCATCGCGAGGCGGAGGGGTCCGCCTATTATCGCCATTTTTATATGGGTTTGTTTAGAGAGGATGGGTCTGCAAAGTTAGCTGCTCACACGTTTCGCGATTTCACTCCCGCGCTGGGCCTTTGCCAGTGGTTTCATTTTCAGGATCCGCGACTTGGGGATGCAGTCCGGCGAATGGACGATCTCGGTGTCACGTACTTGCGAACTGGGTTGAGCTGGGCGGACAGCTTACGGCCTGACGCCCTACAATGGTTTGACGAGCAAATGAAGGCGCTGGACAAGTTCAGGGTTACTTTGACCTTTTGCTTTACCCCGGAATCACACGGATTGGAGGCACATCACACCAGTCCGCCCAAGTGTCCGGAGGAGTTCGCCGACTTTTGCGCCTGCATGGTTCGCCGCTATGCGCGCTAGCTTTGGGTCGAGCGGCCGCGAACAATTGGTCGTCCGGGTTTCAGAGTAAACTAACCGGTGCGGAATTCTGCCGTCGGTAATGTGCATCAGTTCCGCACCGGCCCCACGAAGGTGATGATTGCTGTTCAATCCGCGGCGTAATTCGCGCGAATTGTCAGAAAATCATTTATGGGATTCCTGATGACCTCTCTTGCCATGCTCTACCGCAGCCTCACCGTGCTCTCGACCTTTGTTGGCATGCTCCTTGGCTTTGTCGTGATCGGCAGCTTCGTGATGGGTCGCAGCCGCATGGTGATGTTTAGCGGCTTCGTGATGGCGCTCGGCAGCATCCATATGATGCTTCGATGCTGGATGTTTTAGTGGCATGTGAATTCTCCCTTGTTTTGATGGTGGGCTGATGTTTAGACAACCCAGAAGTGAGGAGAAGCAACAAGGACGCCACGATTTATTCCACTGCTGCTGGTTGATTTGTCGAACCAGAGGGAAGATTCTCACCTGATAATTCAGAGGACTAAATTCCTAAAACTTTATGAAAAGTCTGAATTCTCCGGTCGAACCGCCGATTTTGCCGATGCTCTCCAAGCGAATCGACAAATTGCCCTCTAGCGGATAGTGATTTTCGAACCGAAATGGGACGGCTTTCGCACTTTGGCCCTCTGTAATAAAGAGAAAATTTTGCTTCAGAGCCGCGATGGCCAAATCTCTGAATCGCTACTTTTCCGAGTTGCTTAAAAGCTTTGGGAACGCAATTGCCTGCGCGATGTGTGCTCGAATGGCCAGATCGTCATCGCGAAGGATGCGCTCAATTTCGAGTCATTACAACCGAATTTATCCCGCTGCCTTGCGCGTGAAGCTTCTGTGCAGAGAGATTCTCGCATCGATAGTCGTTTCGATCTGCTCTGTGAAGACGTGATCTGCGGCACGAACCGTTTCAACGTCGCCGCGGAAAACTTGAATCGCTACTCAAATTAGTTAAGCCCCCAATTCATTTAACGCCGGGCCATGCTCATCCACGTGCTCTGCGCACCATTTCATGGCAGCTACACACTCACAATTTGCTTCGAAATCGCGGCACCGATAACGAACGTCCCATCTTCTGGCATAGATAGTGCTGACTTTTAAGACAAATCAGCTAAATCGGAGTTTCTATAATGCGTTCAATTGGAAAGGCTTTGACGACGTTGGCAGTGGGTTGGGCACTCGCCGCAACCGCTGCGAATGCCCAAGTTAATTATTCTGTTCCGAATACGGCAGCGAGGACACGGCGTAGCGCTGCCAACAATGATGTCAGACCAGGGTTCCTCTGGGGCCGGGTTAGAGATGTAAATAATCAACCAGCGGCGATGGCGCCTGTCGCTCTGGCTCGGGTTGTAAACGGTAAAGCAGAAAGACAGCCCTTGGTTAAGACTCTAACTGACGGCCGTGGCGCATACTTTCTGGATATCAGAAATTTGCAGCCCGGGGATTATATGGAAATCGTTAATCCCGGACCAAGCATGGCGGGAGGAAATTTGGGTGGTCAAAAGTTAGTGCATGTAGATAATCCTCAAGCCGGAATACATCAGGACGACTGGGTATTGAGTCAGACCCCGCCATCGGGACCGAACGGGCAACCGGGCTGATAAAGAGCGCGAAATATCATAGGACTACCCGGCTGGTAGCCCTATGATGGCGACAAATTAGTCTGCTCCAGCCACCGAACGACAAATCATCCACCGATTCTTCGGGGTTCTTCGGAGGTACGCTCCCAGAAACGAAGTTTACAGCAGCTTCTCAGGAAGTCAGCCACCTCTTTAGCAGTCTTAATCTCGATAAAGCCCTGGTCTAATTCCCGATTGCCTAGAACTGCTTTCAAAAGCGGCAGGGCAGAACTGGTGTATGCGACGAACTTCGAATGAGCGTAAGCATCTACGACAAAATCGCGCGCTGCTGGATCCTTAATCAATTGGGGAACAGCCTCGTCAGACACCAGCACTGCAATGGCATCATAGAGGACCGAAGGACCGCCGCTAATAGTTTGATTCGCCTCGAGCCATGAGCCATCACTCGCCTCGACTCCCCCTATCTCAGGCGCTATCACTTCGAGTATCGCGCCTTCTTTATCGAGCGCCTGCCGAAGCGCTTTTAACACGCCAACATCAACACCGTCGGAGGTAAGTACTCCGAGCTTGCGTCCTTCGAAGCTGTCGTGTGCATTGAGGAGGATGCTGAGCGACTGTACTGCTTCGAGATCGGTGCGCGGTGGTCGCGCGGGCTCCGCCGGCTTAGGCATCGTTTTGAGTCGCAAGGCCTTGGCGACCGCTTCCGCCAAAGCCCTGTCGACGTTAAGCAGATGAGAAATCACGCGGCTGCGAATTGCAGGAACCTCAACTTTGCTTAGCTCGAAAGTAAAAGCAGCGGTGATATGTTCCTGTTCGACTTTGGTTTGGCTGATGTAGAACTGGCGTGCCTGACTATAATGATCAGCAAAAGTGTCGGAACGGATTCGAAGCTTCGGACCGGTCTCCTGCGAAGGATAAGACTGGAAACCCCGCTCTGGCGATTCACGTGGGCCGCCAAACTCACCTCCCCACGAGTTCGGTTCGTAGTTCGCCCGGTTCGTCGGATTGACCAAGGTCATATGCCCATCTTGCTGAAGGGTGGCGAATGGGCATTTCGGTGCATTGATCGGAAGATGCGTAAAATTAGGGCCTCCGAGACGTTTGAGCTGCGTATCGAGGTACGAAAAATTGCGTCCCTGGAGTAAAGGATCGTTGCTGAAATCCACGCCGGGCACAATGTTCTGGGTGCAGAATGCGACTTGCTCGGTCTCGGCAAAAAAATTGTCCACGCAACGATCGAGCACCAGACGTCCAACTTTTCTAATTGGAACCTCTTCTTCTGGGATGAGCTTGGTGGCGTCCAACACATCAAAGGCAAAATTATCAGCAAACGTTTCATCGAAAAGTTGAAAGCCTAGTTCCCACTCAGGAAAGTTGCCGGACTGGATGGCAGCCCAAAGATCGCGTCGATGGAAATCCGGATCGGCGCCGTTGATCTTTACCGCTTCGTTCCAAACCACCGACTGCATGCCGAGTTTCGGCTTCCAGTGAAACTTCACGAAAGTCGACTTGCCACGCGCATTGACTAGGCGGAAGGTGTGTACGCCGAATCCTTCCATGAAGCGAAATGAGCGAGGTATTGCGCGATCGGACATGATCCACATCGCCATGTGAATACTTTCCGGGGTCAGGGAAATGAAATCCCAAAAATTATCGTGCGCTGTCTGAGCCTGCGGAAAGCCGCGATCGGGTTCCTCTTTGGCCGCATGAATAAGATCGGGAAACTTAATCGCATCCTGAATGAAGAATACGGGAATATTGTTGCCGACGATGTCCCAATTACCTTCCTTGGTATAAAGCTTTACCGCGAAACCGCGAACGTCGCGGGCAAGATCAGCGGATCCCTTATTTCCGGCCACTGTCGAAAATCGCACGAACGCAGGAGTTTTCTCGCCCGGCCTTTGAAACAGGTCCGCTCGCGTAACATTGGCGAGGCTGGCGTAATTCTCGAAATATCCATGCGCCCCGAAGCCACGAGCGTGGACGACTCGCTCGGGGATGCGTTCATGGTCAAAGTGGAAGATTTTTTCCCGAAAGTGGAAGTCCTCCATCGCGGTAGGACCGCGAGGGCCGATACGCAAGGAATTCTGATCGTCTGAGATCGGCGCCCCCTGCTTAGTGGTTAGCGTGGGTACCCCATCTTCGGCGATCTGGTGGGTTTCACCACCCTCACCCCTTTTGAGTTTTTGATCACCCAATTGCACTTTTTTTCGCCGCGTATCTGAATTATTTGCCATGATCGGTTCCTTGGCAGAGGTGGTGAGTTGAGGAAGGTGTGCTCAGTGAGTTGTTTGGATTAATGACCCTTGGTTTGCAATCCGAGGTGGCCATGACCGGAAAGTATCGAAAGATCGCGATCCCTGTACGACCTCTCAATCTGTTAACCGTGCCAGTGCGAACTCGAAATGGGGGAGCACCCCAATGCCCAGGCCCGTGTTCGCGCGGGGCTTAACGCAGAGTGTTGAGCGCAATATTTGACGAAATTTCAGTGAATAGGCCTCTCGCCCTGCTATGGGTTCTTGTAGGTGGTGGTCGAATGCTTCTCCACTACCTGCCCGTCCGGAGTCGTTGTGGTGCTGGTGGTATCATAGGTGGTTCCACCGGAGGACAGCAGCGATGCAGGTTTTGCGTATTCCTTGGTCGTGGTGGTTGTGGTGGTAGCCGGTGTTCCGCAACCCGCGACGACGGCGACTAAGGCCAACACTGTAAGCAATCTCATACCGATCTCCTGGCGACTTTTTAATCTTGTAAAAATCGCACCGCTACTTGAATCGGCATAAGCTGCAATACTCTTGCCAATCGTTTACCGTAAAGATTTTGCCGTACGCCTCCGCTCTCTGCTGTCCGACTTATTGCTGCCGTTTATTTTGCGCCCGAAACGCCAACTTGCTAACCGGCCGCGGCCGAGCCCGATTCTTTGCTCCGGGATAAAATCGCCTTCATCAGCCGCGGTGGAGAGATCGGCAGTTCGCACATCCTGATTCCAATCGCGCGGTAGATCGCACTGGCGACCGCCGCCATCACCGGGACAATCGACACCTCGCCCACGCCGCGAATTCCCAGCGGATGGCTCGGATTTGGAACTTCGACCAGGATGGTCTCGATCATCGGGAGGTCGAGACAGGTCGGCATCCGATAATCCAGCAGTCCGGCGTTGCGTAGCACGCCATTGCGGTCATAGACGTATTCTTCGTTGAGCGCCCATCCCAATCCCTGCACTGTAGCGCCCTGCATCTGGCCCTCGACATAGCTCGGATGAAGGGCGCGTCCGACATCCTGTGCGACGGTACACCGCAGAATTTGCACTTTGCCTGTTTCCGGATCGACCTCAAGATCGACACAAGTCGCCGCGAAGGCGTTGCCGACCGCTCCCACCAAACCGGCATTGAGTGATGCGCGTCCGGTGATCGGCCCGCCGGTACGATCCAGACGCGAAGCAAGTTGCCGGAGAGTTATCGGCGGGACCCCGTTGCCGCGCAATTTGAGCTCCCCGAGATTAAAGTCGATCTCCTCGGGCTTGGACTTCCAAAGCAGGGCGGCGCGCTGCTTGAGTTGCTGCACCACATCCTGAGCGGCATTGTAGACTGCGAGTCCCGTCGCCACCGTGACGCGGCTTCCGCCGGTTACGTCGGTATGGCCAATCGAATCCGTATCGGCCACCACCGGGCGGACGTCATTCACGTCCACGCCGAGCACTTCCGCCGCGATCATTCCCATCACCGCGCGCGAGCCGCCGATATCCACCGATCCGGTCACCACGCTGAGCGTGCCATCGGTGTGAAAGTTCACTGTGGCGGAGGATTGGCCGCCGGCATTGAACCAAAAACCCGCCGCCACGCCACGGCCGCGGTTGGAACCAATCACTTTGGAGCGATAATGTTCGCTACGTTTGAGCGCCTCACAGCATTCGATCAGGCCGATGCGCTTGAACGGCGGACCGGCGGGTTGCGGCGTGCCCTCGCGCGAGCCGTTGAGAATCCTGAAGTCGAGCGGATCGATTCCACATCGCTGGGCCAGCTCGTCGATAACGGTTTCGCACGCGAAGGCGGAGTGAGGCGCGCCGGGCGCCCGATAGGCGGCGACTTTGGGCTTGTTGACGACCACGTCGTAAGTATCGATGAGAAGGTTCGGGATATTGTAGGGCGCGGTGGTGGTCATCGCGCCGGCCATAAAGGGGGAACCGGGAAAGGCGCCGGCCTCATACGCCATCCAGACTCTGGCAAATGTAAGCCGGCCATCGCGGGTGGCACCCATTTTAACTTCGATTCGGGTGCCTGAGCTGGGACCGGTGGCGCGCAGCACCTCGCCGCGATTCATCACCATTTTGACCGGTCGCGCAGTTTTTTGGGCCAGGAGTACCGCCACGGGTTCCAGGTAGACGGTAGTTTTACCGCCGAAACCTCCGCCAATTTCGGCCGGGACCACCCTGATGTCACCTACTGGCAGCTTGAGCAAATAGGAAAGCAGTAAGCGCACCTGAAACTGGCCCTGTGACGAGCAATAGACCGTGATGCGGCCGTCGGGCTGGTAGACGGCGAGCGCATTCTGCGGCTCGATGTAACCTTGATGAACGGTTGAGGTCCGGTAGGTGTGCTCGACGACAAAATCCGCTTGAGCGAGGCCTGCTTCAACGTCGCCACGCTTGAATTGTCCGTGAGCCGCGACGTTAGTCGGCTGGTCTGGATTCTCGGGCCGGCCGGGTTCATTGCGGCTGACCAGCAGTTGGCTGCGCAGCTCGGGAAGCAAAATCGGCGCATCGGGTCTCATGGCCTCATCGCAAGTCAGCACCGGCGGGAGCGGCTCGTAATCGACCTCGATCAGCTTGAGCGCCTCTTCGGCTATGTGAGGGCTGATAGCGGCCACCGCAGCCACCGCGTGACCGTCGTACAACACCCGGTCGCGCGCCATCAGATTCAATGAAAGATGGCGCGGATTGCCCATCAGCTCGCCGATCGGCACCTGAGCGTCCTCGAGGTCGGGGAAATCGGCCCCCGTGATTATGCCTTTGACCCCCGGTAGTGCCAGCGCTTTGTCGCATCGAATCGCTTTGATGAGGGCGTGGGCGTGCGGGCTGCGCAGGACCTTGCCATGCAGCATCCGCGGCAAGTAGTAGTCGGCGCCGAACTTTGCTGCTCCGGTTACCTTATCGAAACCGTCGGGGCGGACCGGCCGCGTCCCGATTACCCGAAACTCAGGCGAAAAGTCGTCGATCGATTTGGCCATATAGCTTATTCCTGTGAAATTGTTGTTTTAGCCTATAGCACAGGCGGGAGCGCATCGAAAAAGAGCATTGGTCAATCAAAAGCGGCAAGACCGACAAAAGCTGCAGGACCGATCAAGCGGTAGCGAGCGCGCAAAAGCCGGCCGGCGTCGTTTTTGTCCAATTGAACTGGCAGTGAAAGAAGCGATTGCTGTATGAAGGAATCGCACCGACGTTCTATGGCAGACTCGATAGGTCGATAGAAGGACCATGCCTCAATACGCAAAATTCACAACCACGGTAGTGGGAGCGCACAGCGTACCGCGCTGGTATGAGGCGCTGGATCGGATGATCACGTTGGGGCAACTCTCGACCGGCGACCTCGAAGACGCGCAGTTTCGCGCTACTCAGGCGGCGATTCTGGAACAGGAGATCGCGGGCATCGACATCATAACCGGCGGCGAAATGCATCGGCGAACCCACAATCGGCACTCGCCACCAAACGCGATGCTGAACCACTTCTGGCGAAAGATTCCGGCTCTTCAGGGCGAAACTCGTCCGATGCCCATCAGCAAGCATGATCCGAACGTGTTCCATCCTGCCGCAATTTGTCGGGGTCCGATCACTGATTCGACGGACCTGGGACTGGTCGAGGAATTCCGGACAGTTTCGACCTTTGCGCGCAAGCCGGTCAAGGTCACGATGACCGGGCCGCATCTATTGGCCGCGGTAGTTTATGATGAGTACTACCACGACTTCCAGCGCATGATGATGGATCTCGGCAAGCTGCTGCATCAAAATTTCAAATGGCTGGCGGAAGCGGGATGCAAGCACATCCAAATCGATGAACCATACTTCACGGTTGCCGACGAAGATCAGGTGGGGGCCGCCGTCGATGTAATCAACCTCGCGATCGAAGGACTTCCCGACGACGTTCACGTCCTGGTGCATATTTGTCAGGGCAACTATGCCGTAGGGGCCGATTACGATGGGCAAATTGGACATCGTTATTTCGATACGGGCCGCTACAAGGCCGATCTTATCTGCAAAATCGAATGCGACGCCTACCTGATCGAGCATGATATGACGGGATATTACGAAGGTTTGCTGGGCAACAAGCAGCTCGGCGTCGGGGCCGTGGATGTGCAATCCCCCAACGTTGAAACCGGTGAACTGGTGGCGGATCGGATCAGGGCCCACCGCTGGCTCGCACCGGAGCAGACCATAATTACGAGCTCATGTGGTTTCAATCATCTTCCCCGGCACATCGCCCTCGGCAAGCTTCGCGCCATGACCGAGGCGAAAGTGATTCTGCGCGGGGAGCCGTAGGAGCGCGTCGGTATGAACAAAAATCAGCATGACCGCAGGAATGGAGAAGGCGCGTCGGAGGATCGGATTCGCTTGGCGGAGGCCGCCAGCGGAATCGGAACCTTCGAGCTAAATCTATCGACCAACCATTGGGAGTGGACGCCGCAAGCGGCGGCCCTCTTCGGTTTCGATCCGCGAAATTTGAAGCCGTCGCTCGGGGAGTGGGAGTCCGTGGTTTTTGTTGATGATTTACCAAAATTGCGTTCTGCGATTGAGGCATCAACGCGAACCGGCAGCTTTCACGTGGAATTCCGGGTCAGGCACGCTGACGGCAGTATTCACTGGATTGCCGGAAAGGGGGAGGTTATCGGGGACCATGCCGGGCGATGGCTGCGAGGCGCCTATTACGAGATTACGGAGCGTAAGGTGCTTGAGTCTCGATTGCTGGCGCTGAATGAGACGCTGGAATCGAGGGTGGCGGAGGTGCGCGAGGAGGCTCGGACGTTGGAGGTGCTGAATCGGATAGGAGTTGCGGTGGCCGCGGAACTAGATTTGGAGCACCTGGTCCAAATCGTAACCGATGCCGCGGTGGAACTAAGCGGGGCGCAGTTCGGCGCTTTTTTTTACAACGCGATGAGCGAGGCCGGAGAAACTTATACCCTCTATACACTTTCGGGAGCGTCGCGCGAAGCTTTCTCCAGCTTTCCGATGCCGCGCAATACCGCCATCTTTGAGCCGACCTTCCGCGGCCACGGTCCGGTTCGCTCCTCCGACATTCAGCTTGATCCGTGGTACGGAAAAAATTCACCATATAATGGGATGCCGAAGGGCCATTTGCCGGTACGCAGTTACATGGCCGTTCCCGTTATCTCGCGCAGCGGCGAGGTGTTAGGTGGTCTGTTCTTCGGACATCCTCAACCGGGAGTGTTCACCGAGCGGGCTGAGCGCATTGTTGTGAGCATAGCGGCGCAAGCAGCGGTCGCGATCGACAATGCCCGTCTCTACCAATCCAGTCAGCGCGAAATCGAAGCGAGGAAGCGTGCGGAACAAGAGCTGCAACGGTTGAATGAGACGCTTCAGGAACGAATCACCGAACGCGCCCAGCAGCTTGCGGCAAGCGCCACCAAACTTGAAGAAACGCAGCGCCGATTTCAGATCCTCGTCGAAGGTGTCACCGATTACGCAATCTATATGCTCGATCCGCAGGGATACGTAATCAACTGGAATCCCGGCGCTGAGCGAATCAAAGGCTATACACGCGAGGAAATCCTCGGCCAGCACTACTCGCGCTTTTACACCGAAGAGGATCGGGCGAAACGCCTGCCAGATAAGGTGATCGCCACCGCAACTCGGATCGGCAAGTACGAAGCGGAAGGCTGGCGAGTGCGCAAGGATGGCAGCAGATTCTGGGCGAATGTGGTGGTCAATGCCATTCATGACCCGGCCGGTCAGCTGCTTGGATTCGCCAAGATCACGCGCGATTTGACTGAGAGACGGGCGGCCGAAGAGGGCATCCGTCAGGCGCAGAAAATGGAAGCAGTGGGCCAATTGGTAGGCGGAGTGGCCCACGATTTCAACAACCTGCTTACGGTGATTTGCGGAAATATCGAGGTTCTACGGCGTCGGCTGCCGGAAGGGAGTGACGATAATCTACGTCGATTGGCCGCCGCGGCTTTGCGTGGCGGGGAGCGTGCGGCGATCCTCACGCATCGTCTCCTGGCCTTCGCTCGCCGTCAGCCACTTCAACCGAAGCCTCTTTCCGTCAATACGGCGATCAGCAGTATGTCCGAGATGCTTCACCATACATTGGGTGAAAACATCCTGGTTGAAACTGTTCTCGCCGCCGGTGTGTGGCCCGTTTTCGTTGATGCCAACGAACTTGAAAGTTCTTTACTCAACCTTGCCGTCAATGCGCGTGACGCCATGCCGGACGGCGGTAGACTGACCATCGAAGCCGCTAACGTCTACCTCGATGAAGAATATGGCGCGAGAGCGGAAGTGCCCGCAGGCCAGTATGTGGTGCTATCCGTGAGCGATACCGGCACGGGGATGACGCCGGAGGTCGTGTCGCAGGCATTCGAGCCGTTTTTCACCACTAAAGAGGTGGGGCAGGGAACTGGACTGGGATTGTCGCAAGTTTATGGTTTCATCAAACAGTCCGGCGGGTATGTTAAAATTTATAGCGAGGTTGGCGTAGGAACCACGATCAAGCTTCATCTGCCGCGGTATCGCTCTCCGGATTTTGCTGACGAAACGGCAACCGCCGCTGCTTCCGTTCTCCGGGCCAATGGCGAGACCATTCTCGTAGTCGAGGATGATTCCGATGTGCGCAGCTTTTCGGTCGAGACGCTCCGCCAGTTGGGTTATCAAATTTTCGAGGCGCCAGATGGCGCGGCCGCGCTCCGGCTTTTGGAAGCTCATCATGAAATTACGCTGCTATTTACAGACGTCGGTTTGCCAGGCGGCATGAATGGTCGCCAACTGGCCGATGAGGCGCGCAGACGGAGAGTGGGGCTGAAGGTGCTGTTCACAAGTGGCTATGCGCGCAATGCCATCATTCATAACGGACGGCTCGACCCCGGCGTCGAACTGATCGTTAAGCCATTCACCTATACTGTATTAGCGGCAAAGATTCGCCATGTTCTGGACGAGACTTAGAGGTTTTGACACAGTCCTTCGCTCACGGAGACCGCTCTGTTCCGGGTCAATAGAACTCAGCCCTCATTAATTAGGTAAAATCTTGATATAGCCAATGACTAATAAGTTGAAAGTGAATTGGATAGCCGGGATCGTTGCGATGCTGGTGCTGGCCGGATCTGCTGCCGCATTGAGTTCGTGTAACCGGAAACCGCATCGGATCGGCTCCGTCAACACGGAATTTAATTTAATCGGGCCGGACCATAAGATCATTATCGAATCTTACGACGATCCCAAGATTGATGGCATCACCGTTTTTATCAGCAAATCGCAGACTGGAGGGATCAAGGGTGCGCTGGGGCTGGCCGAGGATCCGTCCGACGCTTCCGTCGCCGTGCGCCAAACCGGGCCGATCAAGGTGAAGGAAGTGTTTAAAAACGGCGAGGATGCCTTCACCGAAAAACGCTCGGCCCTGTTCAAGCGCATGCATGTCAGCCGGTTCTGGGACGCGCCGCATAAAAGTTTCGTATACGTGGTGTGGACCGATCGGCTGATCAATGGATCGCCGCAGAATTCGGTTTCGGCAGTGGTGGCGGAGCCATGGGACAACCATGCGCCCGATCTATCAATGATGGGGACGATGGCTGCCGCGCCGCAGTAGTGATGAATACTTTGCCGATCAAGGCAGCCGCAACAGAGTAGCCGGTAGCGGCCGGTACGCAGCAAGACTGGATCGGCATCCGGCGCCGCATCTCCCGTACTACAGCCGCTTGAATATCAATGAAGTATTGATACCGCCGAAGGCAAAATTATTTGACATCAGATATTCGATTTCCAGACGCCGCCCAGCTCGCATTACATAGTCGAGATCGGCGCATCGCTCATCGACGTTGACCAAATTGACGGTCGGCGCGAACCAACCTTCCCGCATCATCGCGAGGCCGAGCCACGCTTCGATCGCGCCGCAGGCGCCGAGGGTATGTCCGAGGAAACTTTTGAGCGTATGAATCGGCACCCGATTGCCGAATACATCGGCGGTAGCCCTGCTTTCCGCGATATCACCCCATTCGGTCGCCGTACCGTGGCCATTGATGAAGCCAATCGCACTGGCCGGCAACTGCGCATACTCCAGTGCGATTCGCATCGCCGCCGCCATGGTTTCGGGTGACGGCTGCGTTGCGTGGTTGCCGTCCGAATTGGTGCCGTAGGCGGCTACCTCGGCATGGATTCTGGCGCCTCGCGCCCTGGCATGCTCGAACTCTTCGAGCACCAGCGTTGCTGCGCCTTCGCCGATCACCAGCCCGTCCCGATCTCGATCGAAGGGCCGCGGCGTGGTTTCGGGCGCGTCATTGCGGGTGCTGGTGGCGAACAGCGTATCGAACACCGCGGCTTCGGCGACACTGAGTTCGTCGGCGCCGCCAACAATCATCACATCCTGTAAGCCGTGGCGGATAGTTTCCGCGCCATAGCCGATCGCATGACTGCCGGAGGTGCAGGCGCTTGAGGTGGGAATGATGCGGCCGGTCACGCCGAAAAAAAGTCCGATGTTAACGGCGGCGCTATGACTCATCATCTGCAAATAGCTGGTGCCATTGAGCTTGCTAGAGCTGCCCTTGGTCATCATCTCGGCGAAGCCCAAAACCGGCTCAGGACTGCCGAAGGACGACCCGTAGGCGATGCCGGTCCGACCGCCGGTGACGCATCGATCGCCAGTCAGTCCGGCGTCGGCTATCGCCAGTTCGGAAGCATAGACGGCCATGCGCGAGACCGGTCCCATGGTGCGCAATTTTTTGCGATGGTAACGCTGGGACACATCGAAACCGGCGATCGGCGCGGCTAGTCGCGTATTCAGGCCATCGTAACGCTCCCACTCGGGCATCCGCCGCACAGCAGTCTGTCCTTCCGCCATGCGCGAACGAATTACCGGCCAATCCTCTCCGAGCGCGGTGATCCCGCACATCCCGGTAACCACCACCCGGTGCATCACGCCATGCCTCCGTTCACCGAAATAACCTGGCGAGTGATGTAACTTGCGTCATCGGAGCACAGGAAACTGACAGCTGCCGCTACCTCTTCGGGACGGCCCACGCGGCGCATCGGGATTGCTGCGAGCACCTCCTCAAGCGGCGCGCCTTCGATCATTTGCGTCTGAATCAGCCCTGGGGCGACGCAGTTAACGGTGATGTTTCTACTCGCCAATTCCACGGCGAGCGCCTTGCTCGCGCCGATTATCCCGGCCTTGGCCGCGCTGTAGTTCACCTGGCCGCGGTTGCCGATGATCCCCGAGACTGACGAAAGCGTCACAATACGTCCCGGACGCCGAGTCCTGACCATCGGCATGATGATGGGGTGAAGTACGTTGTAAAAGCCACCAAGGTCCGTGTTCAACACGCTATCCCATTCGGCTTCTTCGAGCGCGGGAAATGCATTGTCGCGGGCGATTCCGGCATTGAGCACTACGCCATAGTAAGCACCATGCGCAGCTATATCGGCCTCGATCCGGGTGCGGCATTGCTCGCGATTTTCCAGATCGAACTGAATCAGCCGGCCACCGTTATCGATAGCGGCGAGCGTCTGATCCGCGCCGTGCTGGTCTTTATGATAGTGCACCACCAGCGTGAACCCATCGCCCGCCAGGCGCTGCGCGATCGCGCGCCCGATACCCTTGCTGGCGCCGGTGACAAGAATAGTGCGGTCCATCACTTACCGCCGTGACCGAGGCGCAACCAATCGTCGCCGGCTTGATAAACCTTCAATTGCGCCTCGGCTGCGATCTTGCCGCCAATCGTGATGCTGCACGCGAAGGCCGCGACCGGCTCATCGCGAAAGACCATTGCGACCGCGATCAGCAATCGATCGCCGCGCCGAAAATACGGCACCATAACGCGATAGTCCCGCGTGCCCAGCAGCAATCCGATTTTTACCGAATCTCCGGAATCCAACGCCTGCGCGCCTGCATATGCACCGCAGGCCTGCGCCATATACTCGATACCAACGTGGCCCGGCACGCCCTGGGGCCCCAGAAACAGGCTGGCTTGCGTAATAGTCACTTCGGCGATCAAAGAATTATCATCATAGCCGGTGACCTTATCGAGCAGGACCATCGGCGGCCGATGCGGCAGCAGGGTGGCGATTGGATATTGGCAAGGCCGCATCACCATCCCCGTCCCAAAATGATTGAAGCGTTGCTGCCGCCAAAGGCGAATGAATTACTCAATGCCGCGCAACGATCCGGCAAACCGATATCGTAGCCGGACGGCGTTAAGTTAAGACTCGGTATGGCCGGATCGGCGACACCATCCCATAAATGCGGCGGTACCAGGCCGGTCGCGAATTGCGGCTCCAGCATCAGCCATAGGAACGCAGCCTCGGCCGCGCCTGCGGCGCCCAGCATATGCCCGGTCATCGATTTGGTGGAGCTGCACGGCGTTCGCGGGCCGAATATTTCGGCTACCGCGTGGCCTTCCATCGCATCGTTCAATGGTGTCGCGGTACCGTGCAGGTTGATGTAATCGATAGCCGCGGGCGGCAGCCGCGCATGTTCCAGCGCGCGGCGCATAGCGCTGGCAGCGCCCGCGCCTGTGGGATCGGGCGCGCTGACGTGATGCGCATCGGAACTCTCGCCGATGCCCAGCAGCGCCACCGGCGAGGGTTCACGCGACATCAGAAATACCGCTGCGCCTTCGCCGAGATTGATGCCGTCGCGATTGCGGCTGAACGGATTGCAGTGATGCGCGGCCAGCGCTTCAAGCGAATCGAAACCCTGCACCGTCATTTTGCATAGTGTATCGGCGCCGCCAGCCACTGCGGCATCGCACAGGCCGGTTGCGATCAGGCGCTGGGCAGAAGCCAGCGCCTTGGCGCTCGATGAACACGCCGTCGTGATGGTATAAGCCGGGCCCGCCAGCTCTAAATAAGCCGCGACGAACGCCGCCAGGTTGCCGGCCTCCTGCCTGCTGTAACGAAAGCCGCTCGGCCAAACGCCCTTTTTCAGCCGCGCGGCCAGCGCTTGTTCGCCCTCGGCGATACCCGAAGTGCTGGTCCCCAACACCACCGCGACCCGATCGGCACCGACGCGGCGGATGAGGTCGTTGATCGGAGCCTCGATCTGTTGCAGAGCGGCGAGCGCCAGTCGGTTGTTGCGGCATTCGAGATGCGCCAGTCGGGCAGGCAATTCCGGCGGCGTCCACGGTACGGCGCCCACCTGAACGGCGCGATCCGGCAGCAGGTCCGTCCGTTCGATCAGGCCGGCGCGCGATCCTTTGAACAGGTTGCGGGCCACCTCAGCTTTGTCGCGGCCAAGTGGAGTGATGAGTCCCAAGGCATTAAGATAAACCTTCATTCATCACTCACGTTAATTCGCGGTTACAGAGTATACCCTCGCAGAGCAGTTGGTAAACGAACCCGAGGCGGTGGCGCTTTCGATTGCGCGAGCATCTGTGCAGGCGCTTACGGCTACCGCAATCGAGTCGCCTGCGCGCGTATCGGCCTCAGGAGTCTTTGCCAGGATCGCTCGCCAGCGGAGAAAGCACGAAAGCAAGGATCATCCCGGCGAGCAGCGTAACGCCGAAGGCATGGACCGCATAGGTGCGGCTGAAACCGAGCAGGCCAAATGATAACAACGTCGCCAACATCGCAAGACCGACGCCGAGCATCGTGATCGGGCGGCGCGCCGGCGCGGCTTCGCGGCAAAAGACTGCGTAGTCGAAGCCGATCGACAGGACCAGCACCAGCGCAATCGCACCAAAGAAAGTGAACGACACCCCCATCAACGCTGCTATTTCGGGCGCCAGGATCACTGCGACCATGGGCGGCAGCAGCGTCATCACGCTGCCGCGCAAACCATAGCGCCACAGCAGCACCGGCATCATCAGGAGAATCGATACGATAATCAGGATCACCGCGCGCCGCCGATACTCACTCAGAATGCGGGTCACTTCCCCCGCCGGATCGGCGAAATGCACGCCCGGTACTGTCTTCGCGAGACGGCGAAGATCGTCAGGCCGCCGCACCCCATTGAGCAATATTACTTGCGTGATTCCATCGGGGCCGGACTCCAGGGTCAGGCTGCGCACAAACGCGATCGGCGAGTTGGGGCTGATCGCATCCGGGGTGAGGAAGCCCTTGATCGCCACGTCGGGTTGCATTCCACCGATTACACCAAGCCGTTTGTAATAGGCGTCGAGAAAGGGCCGCATCAATCGATCGCGGACCAAATCCGCATCCTCGCGCTGGCGCCTGATCGACGGGATAAATTGCGCGAGGGCCTGGAATCCGCGCAGAGCGCCGTCCGCTTGAGCCGCCGCCAGCCGTTCGATCAAAGCTTCTTCGCGCTGTAACGCGGACTCGAGATCGGGCGCCTGCACCAGCATAAAGTCCGTACCGCCCGTCATCCCGGTGAGGCGGCGAATCTTCAATTCCTCGCCGCGGAGATCGACCGAGAGCGCCTGCTGATGGCGCAGGTCATCGTCGATCCGCAGCCGCGAAAGTCCCGCCAATCCCGTCAGCGCGCACAGCACGATAAACCCGAGCCGCCAGCGGCGATAGCGATCGTCCCGCCAGAAGGCCCATAACAAATTTGCCGCGTTCAGCAGCCGTTCGCGATTGCCCAGCGGCGCCGCGCTATCGAGCAACGGCAGCCATAGGACCACGGTAAGAAAAGAGGCCGAAAGCCCGACGGCGGAGAACACCGCGAGCTGGCGAAGTCCCGGAAAGGGCGCCAGCATCAGCGTGGTATAACCGATCAGCGTGGTGATGACGCCGAGCGTGATGCCCGGCAGGACACTGCGCAAACGTTCGCGCGGCGACCCTGAATCGGGACCTAATCGCGCCGTGATATATTGCAGGCAATAGTCGATCGCGATTCCGATCAGGCTCACGCCGAAGAGCAAAACCACCACGTGAATTCCGCCGAACAGCGACAGGCATACGCTGAAGGCGCAGACTACGCCGACAGCGATAGCCAACAGAGTCAGCCATAGCGGCCGCATGTCGCGAAACACCCCCAGGATCAAAATAATCGTGCCGGCCATCGACACTGTTGCGATCAGGCTGGTCTCGCGAATGGCGCTTTGCGCGCCGCGATGAGCATAGAAGATCGCGCCGACCCGAAGGATTGCCAGGCCGGGCGTCTGTCTACGTAACGATTGCGTCAGCCCATCGAAGATCGTAGCGAAGCGATTTTGATAGGCGAGCGAGTAGGCATTGCCGTTCAACTGCGCCGAAATCAGCACCCAGGTCTTCGCTCCATCATGGACCGTCAACACGCCGTCATCGAGCGCCACGCGCGCGAGCGGTAAGGGCAAGCTACCGAGAAACGCCGGCAGCAGCAGAAAGGGATCGCGCCGCAGCATCGCCGCGTCGGCGATCGACTCCGGGCCGTAAACGCTGGCCAGCGCTCGATCAACAATATGGCTGCCTTGCCGATGCTCAAGCAGCGTCCGTTCGCCGTTGGTCAACAGGCCGAATCGATAGGGAAAATACATCGCGCCCATTGCGATTAAGCGATCCGGGGGCAGCCGATAATTCACCGACAGCGTCAACCCCGATCGCGTTAACCCATCGGCGATGGCAGCGCCGGCCTTGCGTGCGGATGCGCGATCGTTATCGCCGGCCAGCACGAAGATGCGCTGGGCCAGCTTCGCGGCGGCAACATTTTCGCCTCGCCGCACGGCGGCATCGCCTTTTTCCGGTACCAGCAGCGCGGTTAAATCTGTTTGCAGGGCCACGCCCCGATGAAGCCGGAGAATCAGCAGCGCGGCCGCGCATCCGACTACTATTAACCAAACGATTGCGGCTTGCTTCATTCCCACTTGTCATGCAGCAAGTGAGCGTCCGGGCCGTCCAGCGGGGCGCGCGATACCACCTGGTTCACAAATGCCACGTGCTCGAAGTCGCCATTAGTGCGATTGATATCGACCGTGTCGATACGGCCATCGCCGGTCATGACGATCGAGGTTAGCCGCGCCGCCAGCGGTCCCGCCGATCGCAGCGGCGTCAGAATGATGCGCCAGGCGCGCCGAGTGCCCGTATATTCAAGCGTGAAATCCTTCTGCATCGCCGACCAGTCGCCCATCATGGCGCGGTCGAGCAATTCGTACATGTGCGCGAAAGCCGGGATTTTCGCACTCGCCAACCGATGGATATCGTTGCCGTTGACGATGCGCTCCATGCCGGCCGCCGTGATCACGGTTACGCTGCGCACCGGCTGCTCGCTGCGCCAGATGATCCCGAGGTTGGGCGCGACCACGAAGTCGCCCTCGGTCTTGAGCGGCGCCGTGAGACCTTTCAAATGCTGCTCCTGGATGTAGCGGCCGTGCAGCGTTACCCCCGGCGTCAGGGTTGGACAGACCGCCGTCACGTCCGCATGGCTGGGCGACGACAGCGCCAGCGCACCCGCCAGTGCGAAGATTATCGCGGCGCGCATAGCGTCTGTTTCACTCTTTCCACGAAAATCGCTGGCGTCTCGTAGCAAAGCTCGTTGGTCGTTCTATCGATCGTGAGCTGGATCGTATGCGCTCTGGTCAATACCGCCGCGGTCGCGGCGTCGGTGATGACATATTTTATTTTGATACGCGGATCGTATTCCACCAAAGTTGCGGCCACCTCAATCGTCTGTTCCGGCATCAGTGGACGCACGTATTTTATCTGCAAGCCGACGATCGGATATGCGTATTTACTGGACGCCATCACCCGGTACCCAAAGCCGAGCATCTCGAATAGCGCCGATCGCGCCTGTTCGAGGAAACGCGGGTAATTGCCATGCCATACGACGCGCATCGGATCGAGGTCGTAAAATTGAATCTTGATCGCGACCCGGGCCGTAATCATTGCGCGCCAGCCTTTGCGTTTGCGGGAGTGGTGCTCCAGAAATCGAAAAAGTTGTACCACTGCAACGGATCGATCAGGCAATAACGCTCGAGGCGGCGCGCATAGCGCGCGGCCCATTGCGCAACTGCCGCGCTCTTGTCGCGGCGCGGCAGCGTAATCCGATCGGCAAACTTCTCGAAATAAAGGCGATAACCGCCTTTGTGGCGCAGGCAGAACATCAGGTAAACGGGGCATTCGAGCAGATGAGCCAGCAAATACGGACCTTCGGGAAATGATGCGTCGTGGCCTAGAAACGGCGCCCGGCATACTCGCTCATGCGCCGTGACCGGGGTGCGGTCGCCCGCGATCGCCACCCATCCGCCAGCTTCGATAATCTCCTTGAGCGCGATCATGGTACCCGGATTGACCTCCGTCACCTGAATCGTGTCAACCGCCGCTTCCGGCCGGAATTGCTGGAGTATCCGCGCGAATTTCTGCGCGTGAAGCGTATGCACCAGCAACTTGATCCGTGAGCGCTGCGCCTGGTCCAACAATGCCCGGCTGATCTCGATATTGCCCAGATGCGAGACCATGAGCAGTATCCCTTGCCCGTCGGCCATCACATTATTCAAAGTTCGATGGTCAGTTGCTTTAACTATCGCCGGATCGATATCACCCATCCAGGCGGCGAATGTATCCACCGTCTTGCGGGCGAAGCCCAATGAATGTCTGAGCGTGTCGATCCATCCGGGTTCGCGCGCAAGCCCCTGGGCCTGGTAAGCCCGGCGCAGGAACAACTGCGATGAACGGCGCTGCTCGCGGCTGGTTAGATGAAAATATGCCGCGATCGGAAACACCGCGGCCATGCAGCCATAGCGGCCGATCAGCCGGTAAAACAGCGCCAGTATCCGCAGTCCGAGGTAGGCTCCGCGTTCGCCCAGCGCCGCCCAGTGATCCTGCGATGCAGCCGGCCGGCGGCGATTGCGAAGAATCTGGCGCAGGCGCCACGGCAGAGCGAAAACCAGACGCGTATGCATTTTGGTGATGCGCCAGTTATCCCCGATCAAAGCAAAGCCCGAAAGATTGCCAACTGGATAAGCGACTCGAACCGGCACGAAAAACACCGGCATACCTGACCAAATCAGCCGCACCATGATTTCAGGATCGAAGTCCATACGCTGGCCGACGCGCGCGGATTTCAACACCGCATTGAGACGATCGAGCGGGTATAGACGGAAACCGCACATGGTGTCGGCCGGATGGATCGAAAGCGTCTCGATAGCGACCCAGAAATGCGTTATCCGGCGGCCCACGCGCCGCGCCCGTGGCATGCTCTCATCGTAGAGCGGGGCGCCCGCAATCAGGGCCTCGGGATGAGCTTCGCTGATCGCTATCATGGCCGGCGCCTGCGCCAGATCGTGCTGTCCGTCGGCGTCGATTTGCAAGGCATGCGTGAATCCCGCGGCGATCGCGAGTTCAACGCCCTTGATCACCGCAGCGCCCTTGCCGCGATTAACCGCAAAGCGATACACCGTCACACCGCCGTCAGGCGAGTGAATCGCCTCCAGCACCGTGCGATGAACGTCGTCGCTGCCATCGTCGATGATGAAGACTGCCAGTCCATCACTGCGTAACTGCCGGACTATTTCGCCAATGACCGCGCTGTGATTGTGGCTTGGAATGATGGCGCAGCAGCGAAAAGTCATAGGGGTTCCAGCCCGATCCGGCCCGATGACAGCGTTCCTTCCGCGTTGGCGTATACAAATTGAATTTGCGAGTGCGCTGGCTGATAGGTGAGCGTGAGTTGGAGGCGATCGCCGGGCCGTATGAGCTGGCGAAATTTAATTTGCATCGTCCGCGCCGTCGAATCGCCGAGCTTGAAATAGCGCTTGCTATAGCCCATGACCCATTCGATCTGGACCACGCCGGGTAATATCGCGAAGCCTGGGAAGTGGCCGCGAAAATAAATCAGTTCGGGCGGAATGGTTAGACTGAGTTCGATCTGGCCATCGGCCAGTTTTGCTTCGATTAGCAGCGGTTGCGTGACCTCGGGCACCTGGTTTGATCCGGCGTTCATGTGGATTTTGCGAATAACGCCTGAAGATCGGCGGTTCGTCGCTTGCCCATGCCGTTGAGGGGTATGGTCTCGACGAAACGCCAGCGCCGAGGCAAAACGGCGGCATCTTCGATCTGCGCCAGTTCGCGGCGTAGCAGGCGCTCAAAACGAAACTTGCCCAGCCGCTTGATTTCGGCAGCGCCGAGGGGCGCGAGTTTGGCCACCACGCCCAGATACAATGGGTTTTCACCCAGGCTCACCACCGCGGCCTCTGCGATCCATGGTAAGGCGCTCAACGCGTGTTCCATCCGCTCCAGGCTGACGCGCTTACCCTCGATCTTGACGATCCGGTCAACTCGCCCTTCGAGGCAAAAGCGTCCATCGCCGAGTATCGAAATCCTGTCCGCCTGTTCGCTCCAGCCGTCCACGCAAGCATGCCGCGATTGCAGCAACATTACGCCCCCCGTGGTGGTCGCGATTTCGACGCCGGTTAGCGGACGCCAAGATATGGGTCCCGGCACCGCGTCGCGCCATCCGATCACCCCGGCTTCGGTGCTGCCGAAAATTTCGATTGGAGCGCAGCCAAAAATTGCCGCCGCCTCAGCCGCCGCCGCATCGGGTAACGGCGCACCGGCGGTCAGCACCATCAAGGGGCGTTGCGCGGCCGGCAAGGGCGTCAGTCCGCCCAACCGCGTGAGTTGCGCGGGGCTTGAGACAATCACCGAGCGCGGAGGAAGTCTTTCAAGCAGCGGCTCCCAGGCGACCTGAAAACTTGACTCGAAAGGGCGTCCCGCGAGAATTGGCCACATCAGCCGGAAGGTCATGCCAAAAACATGCTGATGGGTAACCGTGCCGAAAATTTGCGCCCCTTCCAGTCGATCGCCCCACATTGCCTCGAGTGCGCCGGCCTCAAGCTCGAAATGCTTCAAAGTCTTGGACACCTGTCTAATGTCGCCGGTCGAACCGGAAGTGAAAAAACCGATCCGGTCGTGTTCCAGGTCGAGATGCAGTGGAGCGGCCTCACTACCGCTGGATTCGATTACAATCCTGCGCCCGGCCTCGGCCGTGTTTGAGTCGCTCACCAGAGCATCGAATTCCGATTGCAGACCGCGGAGCATTCCCGGTTGCTCGTTCGGCGGCAGGATCACGCCGGCGCCAATCCGTATCAACGCCAACAGGCCGACCATGAACCAGTAGCCGTCCTCGCAAACCAGCGCGCCACGCCGGATCCGATTGGCCGCAAGCCGTTCGGCATTATACTCGATATCGGCGCGCCAGCGCGCCAGCGTGATCGGGTTACCGTCCCGCAACGCGATCGGCTGCGTTTCGGGCCGCGCTCCGGCCAGCAACGCGGCCAGCCCCACGATGCCCATCAGGCTTTACCCGGATGATTCCGCAAGCTGAAGGCTACGCGCCGGCGGCGAGCCCATTGTAGATTTTGTCGACGACATCGTTGACGGTGCGGACGCTTTTGAATTCGGCGGAGGGAATCCGCTTGCCGGTGTACTGCTGGAGCCGTGCCATCAAGTCGACGGCATCGATACTGTCAAGGTCGAGATCCTCCTTCAGGCGCGCGCCCGGCGTGATTTTCTCGGGCGACAAATCGAACAGATCCGCCAGCACCTTGCTTAGCTCTGACTGAATTTCCCCTCTTGAAAACATTTCAAATCGCCCGCTGCGAATGGATAAAACGCGCGATACTGCTGACGGTCGCGAAGATCGCGCGGATTTCTTCTTTCGATCCGACCGGCTTGATGCCGTATTTCTTACGTATCGCCATCCCCAATTCGAGCCCGTCAATAGAGTCGAGCCCGAGGCCAGTGACGAATAGCTGCTCGTTGCTGTCGATATCCTCCGGCTTGAGATCTTCAAGGCTGAGCGCGCGCACGATAAGTTCCTTCAATTCACGCTCGAGTTCAGACATGGTTGAGTCTTCTAGAGTAATTCGACTCGACATACGAAACTAAATGTCGTGCTCTCAGCGAGCGCGAGTTCCCCTTCCTATCCATATAACTTGCCGCATTGATCTGCTCGCCGACTTCGATACGAAAGTGCGGCGGCGAGTCAGGTATCTTATAGTAAGACCTGCCCTTGACCAGCGTCACCGGCTCGCAAGTGATCAGCACCAGCCGCAAATCGGCTCCGCTGGCGATCGCGATATGAGCGAACCCCCTCTGAAAGCGCAACGTCTGGCCCGGAACGGATCGGGTGCCCTCGGGAAAAATTATGAGGTTATAGCCGGCCTGCAGAGACTCGCGGCACTTCTCGAGCAGGATTTCAGGTTCGTGATCGTTGCGAATATAGCCCGCCGCGCGAACCACCATCCGGAGCATCGGATTCCGCCATAGCTGACGCTTGCCGACACATTTCGCATCGGGCAGCAACGCCATCAGGATTACGATATCGATCAGCGTCGGATGATTCGCGATGACTAACGTGCCGCGGCATGCCTGGATCTGATCGCCGCCGATCACCTCCAGCTTGAGGATGCCGATCGCCTGCAGGAACCAAAGGTAAAGGCGAAAGCTCTCGCGAATGATGCTCTGCGCACGACGGTTGCGCGCCTGCTCGTCACGGACAAATAAGGTCGCGGCCGGAATTGCGGTCAGGGCGAGCACCACGCCTCCGACGCCGAGCGCGGCGAAAGCCAGCGGCGTCCATACCAGGCGCCATAGATAAAACCCGCGTTTAAGCATTCCGCCAGCGCCATCGCAGGTGTTCGTTGTCCGACCTTTCTTCGTTCCGATCCGACAGCAGGAAGCGCAGGAAGGCGAGCGCCTGACCACTCGCCGATTCGGCCGCCGCGTTCCGTGGTGTCAATTCAAGAATCACGTCGTTGAAATCATGGCGCGGTGAGGTCAGTAGCATCGCGATTGCGAAGCCGGTTTCATCGCTGTCGGCGAGCTCGTCGTAAGGTTGCGGCAGGCGATCGTCGCAATAGACCAGCAGCACCGGCTCCTCCGGATATTCCATCAAACAGGACGCGGCCTCGATCAACGCCGATCGAAAGCTGTCGGCGCCGGCGGCGATCGTGGTGTGACCTGCGGTGTTGCGCCAGGCGATCGAGAGCAGCCCGGCCAGCGCGTTATGCACCGAGAGACTGAATTCAGCCGGCGAGACCGCCGCGCCGGTCGCGAGTGCGGTGAGGATACCCAGGGTCCGCTGAAACTCGCCATGGCGCGAGCAAAAGATAAAGCGTGCCCGTTCCGGGACCGATAGCTTGCAAGCCGTCCTGAAAGCCATTTGTCCCAAGGGGGTGACGCGCCGCCGCAGCATCGGGGGCAGCACTGCCGGCGAACTGCCGGTCTCGGCAGTGACGCTTGATCCGAGCGCCCAGGCCATCCAATCTTTTCGCGTCTCCAGGCCGAAGCCGCACGCCATCCACTGATCAACTCTTAAGTTAGCCGATAACCGTGGTTCAAAAATCACTTGTCTCACACGGCCGTCCTATCACGGCCGAGCCCCCCAGACTGAACCTTCGCGGCAGAGTAGCTTTTTTCCGGACGGCTTGCTTAAGGCAGGCGCTGGCGCCGAGGCCCGGTGTTCCCCTTCGCGGTTCTGGTGTATGGCTATAATCTTCTCTCCGAGAGTATTCAACATGCTCGTGACGAGTTACGTAAACATCGCGTCTACTAATTCTGCGTCGATGTGCATCCACTCTGCGCCTGATAGCGGCCGGGTTCCGACGGCGAACCGCCTCAAGCGGCCGATTCAAAGCCGTGCCGCGCATGAATTATTGAACGCCCTGCTCAAGCGCGAAGGCCTGGACTCGCCATCGATGCATTTGACGCACGACGCCGATGGCCGGCCGCTGCTCTATCGCGGTCAGGAACCATGCTCGATCGCGGTCGGCTTGAGTCACAGCCGCACAATCGCAGCCTGCGCTATCACGGATCTGGGCGCTATCGGTATCGATGTGGAATTTTGCGCCGACCGCCATTTTCAGGGCATTGCCGCCGCCGCCTTTGGCCCCGCTGAACAAGCCTTGGTGGCGCGCGAAGGCCAGTGCGCCTTTTATCGCATCTGGACCCTGCGTGAGGCCCTGGCCAAGGCGGACGGCAACGGTCTTGCCCGGCTGACTGACGGTAGTGATTACTTTGCCGACGCCCCCGGTATCGGAAGCTGGCGCGCCATCATCGATGGTCAGGACTGGATGTTCTGGACCGGCGTGGTAGCCGATAAATACGCCGGCTCGGTGGCTATAGCTCCGCGCGAAACCTTGCCGGCGCCAGACGCAGCCGCCCTGGCGATGAGACTATTCAGCGATTAGCGGATTGTCATCCGCGAGCGGGCAGTGGCCGCATGAATCACTTGCCGAGCTTGACGATAGTGCCCCTGAGCACAACCGATGCACCGCTGGCACCCGCACGACATTCGTATTTCGTCTTGTCGGCAATTTCCTTTTTCTTGTAGTAGCTAGAAATATCAATCACTGCATTGGCGCCATCGCTGATAGCACGATCACGCAGCGCAGTCAGGGCATAGATCATTGCCTCGTGGCAGGACTGTTCGTCAGATGCAGACTTGGCTTTCCTTCTGCCTACAGCTATGCCGAAGGTCTTTTCGACCTTAGGCGTTGGCTGATTGGCGAAGTAGAATGCAATCTCATTTCCGAGCTTCGCTTTTGAGTCAGGGGCGTCCACGACGTCTTGATAGCTGAAAGTTAACATAGAGCTGCACGATTGAGCCATTATACTCAATGCGATTACCAGTAGGGTCGCGGACGGCATGCGCTTCAGCATTCAATTTCCCCGACAAGATAAAGTTCCGATGTTGCTTCGGTTTAAAGAAGTTCTTACAAAGCGAGTAAAAACCTACCAGATTGCCGGCAGAGGCAAAATAACCCATAAGTTTGATTGTGGGCGAGCCGGATCATTGCGACGTCCTGATAATTGGCGGGGGGCCAGCGGGCAGTACCGCGGCGGCATTGATTGCGGATCGAGGCCGCGACGTGCTGCTGCTGGAGAAAGCCGCTCATCCGCGTTTTCATATCGGTGAATCGCTGCTGCCGCGCAACCTGCCGATTCTGGACCGCCTGGGCCTGCATCGTGAGGTTGCCGCGATGGGGGTGCTCAAACCCGGCGCGGAATTCGTATCCGACGAGACCGGCCAAAGCGTGGCCTACGACTTCGCCTTAAGTGCCGATGGCGAGTACACCCACAGCTATCAGGTGCGGCGCGCCGAATTCGACCACGCGCTACTAATGAACGCGCGGCGCAAGGGCGCAAGGATCGCGGAGCGGACAGCCGTGACGGCGGTGGCGCTTGGCAGGCGGGGAGGGCGCGCCCAGGTGACCGCTATCGATCATCACGGCACGGTACACTCCTTCGCGCCGCGTCTGATCCTCGATGCATCCGGGCGCGACGCTTTTCTGGCCGGCAAGCTGCAGCTGAAACGATCCAACAGGCGCAATTCAACCGCCGCCGTTTACGCTCACTTTCGCAATGTCAAGCTGCGAACCGGCGCGACGGCCGGTTACATCACGGTGCATCTAATTAAGGATGGATGGTGCTGGATGATCCCGTTGCCCGGCGGCATCATGAGTGTCGGTCTGGTCGGCGGCCATGCGCTGTTCAAGCATCGCGAGGTGAACTTGCAGGAGTTTTTTCTGGATCGGCTGCACAGCAGTCCGACGGTTAACGCGCGAATGCCCGAAGCGGAACTCGCTTCCGGAATCATGACCGCGGCGAACTATTCCTATTCCGCCAAGCGCGCCAGCGGCGAAGGGTTTTTCATCATCGGCGATGCCTTCGCTTTCGTCGATCCGGTGTTTTCGAGCGGGGTGCTGCTGGCGATGACAGCGGGCGAAATGGCGGCGGAGGTGGCCGAGACGTGGCTCAAGGACTTTCGCGCGGGCCGTGCGCTGGCGCGCCGCGCTGAGCGCCGGTTGCGAAGTTCGATGAAGCGGCTCAGTTGGCTGATCTATCGAATTAATCACCCGGTTTTCCGCGAAATGTTCATGGCGCCGAGTGATATTTTCCGGATGCGCTCGGGGATTGTCGGCCTGCTGGCTGGTAATCTACAAGGCGGCTGGCGTTATTCAGGGCCGTTGCTGGCGTTCAAAAGCGTTTTCTACGCCAAGTCGCTGGTCTGGCGGCTGGGGCGATCTCCTGCGCCCCCGATCTCAAGCGCGGCTGGGCAACCCCGCGGCGATGGCCATGTCACGATCGATTGACGCGAGCAGCCGACGCGATTCGATGACCCCGCTGGGTACCGCGAATAGCGCCGAGCCTGGGCGCCTGTTGCACGTGCCCGAATCGCGCTTCGGCACCTGGTTCATCAATACCGGGATTTGGAATAAGTACGTCCTCGAAACCGCGATCGGTAATCTTGAAGGCTTAATCGCGGATCGACGCCCATCGTACCCCCGGATTGTGGATGTGGGCTGTGGTTGGGGTCATTCCTTGAAACTGCTGCACGATCACTTCCGCCCGCAACATCTGGTGGCGATTGATGTCGATGGCAAAATGATTACCGCTTCCCGCGCGGAGGCTTTGCGTCAGAACCTGGCGGTTGAGTTTCAAACCACTACCGGTTCCCATTTGCAGCTTCCGGACCGGTCGATCGATATGGTCTTTTGCCATCAGACCTTCCATCACGTCGTCGATCAGGAAGATGCGCTGCGCGAATTCCATCGGGTGCTGAAGCCCAACGGGGTGCTGCTGTTCGCCGAATCCACTCGCGAGTTCATCCATTCGTGGATCATTCGCCTACTTTTCCGCCATCCGATGGACGTACAGCGAACCGCGGCAGAGTACCTGCTGATGATCCGTCAGGCGGGCTTCGCGGTTGCACCCGGATCGATTTCCTACCCTTATCTGTGGTGGAGCCGACCCGACTTCGCGATCATAGAGCGCTGCTTCGGCTTGATGCCGCGAAGCGGCCATGAGGAGACGCTGATCAACCTTTGCGCCGTTCGCCTCTGACGGCATATTCATTGCGATCTGCCGATGTACGGCATGATTGACTGGTAGAAAATATCTGGATTTCCGAGCGATCATGTCGTAGCGGTGGTTCGCGAGCATCCCGGCGGTTGCGGCAATGCAACCCGGCGGAGGCGGCGATGCCACGGGGGTCAATTCGAGCGGGGGAAAATATGGAAAACGCGAAAGCTTTTGGCGGCGCGATGGACGTGGCCTCAGCGCGTGGATCCGGGATGCTGGTTGGCGGTTCGGGGGACGCCGCGGAGGTTCGCGCCGCGATCGCATGGGCCGCGATACCGGCCGTCATCAGTTTTGCGATGTACCTGGCCTCAACCGTGATTCTCCGCCAATCGCCCGAGCGTGCCGCGCTGGCGCGATCGCTATGCTACAGCGCGGAATCGATGCTGCGCCTGGGAGAAGTGTTCTTTATCGTCGGACTTTGGCGCTTCGCTGTATGTTTCGCGTGCGTCGGCGAAGAACAGCCGTTCCCGCCCCGGCAGACGCTTCTCATCCGCGCAATGACCGCTTTTATCGTTATCTCGGCCCTGGTAATGCTAGCGATCGTGCTGGTGACCCCGGTGGTGAATTCGATCAGCCATCCAATCGCGCTTTCGGCATGAGCAACGTACCGGCGGTATACGTTTTCCAAATCTAATTTCCGATATATCGTTCCGTCTCGCGGCGGGCGACCATCGAAACTATTTCTTCTGCTGCATCGCCTGATAGGCCTCGTTCATTTCGGCCAGCACCTTGTTCACTGACGGCCGCTCCTGCACTCTCTGCCACCATTCGGCCAGACGCTGACGTTGCTCGAAGGCCGGTTTTGCGTGGTACGCGCCGAGCATCGCGATTACAAACACCATGGTGGGAGCGAGCGCGCAATCGGCCAGCGAAAACTCGGTGCAGGCAAAGCCTTCAGGCGCGATTCGCGAATCGAGTAGATCGAGCCGCAGGTTGAGCCCGCTCAGCGCCTCATTCACCAAGGCCTCGTCGCGATTCCGGGCCATCGTTTGCCCGAACAAAGTTCGCATGGGCGGATCAAGATAAAGATCATGAAAGCGGGTGAAGCTGCGCACCCGGGCGCGCGCTTCGGGATTAGCGGGCAGCAACGGTGGATTCGGAAATCGATCTTCCAAATATTCGTTGATCACTTCGGATTCGGCGATCACCATCCCGTCGTCAAGTTCGAGCGCCGGGACCTTGCCTAGCGGGTTGATCTGAAGATATTCCGGCGATTGGAAATTGCCGCCAGGCAGCGGTGCAAGCTCGACCTCGAGATTCTTGTCGTAAATTGCGATCCGGCACTTGCTGGCGAAATTTGAAAGATTCAGGTTATAGAGCTTCATCCGATCTCCATTCTCAAATCCCCTTAGCCGATAGAACAGCGCCAGCGCAAGTTGGGATCGGGCGTCTGCGGGAGTAATCTGAGCGTTGACTCGGAGTCCGGGAGCTCCTAAAAGCTCCAACAGCCTAGAAGGACAGCCTTGAAATGGACGACACACTTTCCGCCAAGCTTCGAGAATTGGATTCCGCGCTGACCCGTCACGTGCGCCCCGAAACCTATCCGTTGGCGATTCGGATGCTGAAGCCGGGCGAACCAATTCCCGAGGGCGTCAAGATGCCCAGCCAGTCGTTTCACGAGAACTGGATCGTATGCCAGTCGATCGGCGTGGCGCGCCGCTACGGATGGGGCATCGTGATCGGCCGTGAAGACGTGATTTGTCCACTGTCGGCAATCGCTTTCGGCTTCCGCGCGCCCAACGATGAATACCTGCGCGGCAAGGCGGCGGCCGGCATGTACTGCGAAACCGAGGAGGCGGCGGCGAAACTCGAAGCGGCGACCTGGCGTTTCGAGCCGGGCACCTACGACTATGCGTGTATCGCACCGGTTTCACGCGCCAGCTTCGAGCCTCACGTAATCGCGATGTACGGCAACAGCGGCCAGGTGATGAGATTGGTCACCGCCGCGCTCTACAAACACGGCGGACGTTTGGAAACCACCACCGGTGGACGGCTCGATTGCGCAGAAATCGTGATCCAGACCATGACCGCCGATGCGCCCAAGGTGATCATCCCGTGCAACGGCGACCGGGTCTTTGGGATGGCGCAGGATCACGAGATGGTGTTTTCGTTTCCGTGGCGTTACGTCGACGACATTCTCGCCGGGTTGGAGGGCACACACAAAGGCGGCGTGCGCTACCCGATTCCGGTCGCGATGCGCGGCACGGTCACGATGCCGAAGCATTACCAGGAAATTCTGGAGCATCTGAAGCAGCGCGACGAAGGCCCCCGGTCATCATGAAGGATCAGCATCACGGATCGCGCAGCGAAGAATCCCGTATCTTCCCCTTCGATAGATGAAAATTGCCGGTTCGGCACTGCTACGCCACCCGCCGCTTGGCTAACGGCTGGCGGGATCGGCGGAGTTGGCGGCGTTCAGTTTCTCGAGGTGGTCGGAGACGCGGTTGATTTCAATGGTGTTTTCGTGGACCGCCTTGGCGGCGTGGTCGGCCGCCTGCGACGCCTGTTGCGCGGCGACCATCGCCTTCTCGGCGGCCGCCTGCGCTCGAGCCGAGGCCGCCTGCGCCTGAATCGCGGCCTGCTGCGCCTGCGTATTGCGCTCGGCCTGCGACGGACCGCATCCGGCGGCGAACAGCGCGGCGCAAAGAACCCCGCCCAGAATGAATCGAACAGTCTTGTTCAAGCGTGGACCAATCAGCGCGGCGCCAGCGCTTCGACCGCCTTGGTGTCCGGCATCGGTTTGCTGTCCACCCGCAGCGGAATGATGCAGACGTGGTTGGCGCCGGCCTTGAGATGCGCCTCGATGCGACCGCGAATCTGATCGGCGCTGCCCCACGCCACGATCGCATCCACCAGCCGATCGCTGCCGTTGTTCGCGAGGTCGGCATCGGTGAACCCAGCGTTTTTGACGCTGTTCATATAATTCGGCGCCCGCAGATAAATCTGCATGTAATTACGCGCCGCAGTGCGCGCCTTGACCGGATCGCTTTCGAGGATCACGGCTTGCGCTGCGCAAATCCACGGCTTTTCACCGATAGTGGCGCGAAACTTCGCGGTATGATCGGGGGTGGTGAAGTAGGTATGAGTGCCATCGGCCTGCGCGGCCGCGAGTTGCAGCATTTTCGGATGCAGCGCAGCCAGCAGCACCGGCGGTTCTTCTTTCGGCGCCGCCGCCTTGTACATCGATTGTTTCATCTTCGGCAAATACTCCGCCATGTAACTGTATGGCTTGCTGTAATCATGGCCGCGCAGTCCGCTCACCAGATGCTTATGGCTGACGCCGATTCCGAGGATAAACCGCCCGCCCGATTGCTCCGCCAGGCTGCGCGCCCCGGCTGCCATCGTCAATGGATCGCGGGCGTAAATGTTCGCGATGCCGGTGGCGAGAATCAGCTTGTCGGTCCCCGCCAGCAGATAACCGGCATGGGCAAACGGATGCCGTCCGACCGCCTCCGGAATCCACAGCGCGCTGTAGCCGAGCTTCTCACCGGTGCGCGCGAACTCGAGAGTCTCTTTGGCGGGCATCGCGTCGAGGAAGAACCATAATCCGTATTTGCCGAGTTCCATGATTCCCTACTTAACCGAGTCACTATTCGCGCACAAGGCAAGCGGTTTCCGTGCGAGGCAATGAAGCGGTAGATTCTGACCAGGTTCACTCACGCCAGCCGAGTAAATGCGAGGGAGAGGTGCAATGAAGTTTGGACTGATGTTCATAAATGCCGGTCCGTTCAGCCAGCCCCAGATGTTCGCGCATATGGCGCGCACCGCTGAGGAGTGCGGCTTTGAATCGATTTGGGTGGTTGAACACGTAGTCGTTCCGCAAGGTTACAAATCGGCCTATCCGTACTCGCCCACCGGCAAGATGCCTGGACCGGAGGAGGTGCCGATCAACGATCCGCTGCTGCCGCTGGCCTACGCGGCGGCGATCACGACTCGCATCAAGCTCGCGACCGGGATTCTGATCCTGCCGCAGCGGCATCCGCTGTACACCGCTAAAGAGGTTGCGACGCTCGACGTGCTTTCGAATGGCCGGGTGATTCTCGGCGTCGGCAGCGGCTGGCTCAAGGAGGAATTCGACGCACTGGGGCTGGATTTTTCGGCGCGTGGCCGGGTGACCGACGAAGCGATCCAGGCGATGCGCGCGCTATGGCGGGAGCATCCATCGAATTTCCACGGCAAGCATTTCAATTTCGGGCCGGTGAATTCGTTTCCGAAGCCGGTGCAAAAGGGCGGGGTGCCGATTCATATCGGCGGACACAGCGCGGCGGCGGTGCGGCGCGCTGCGTCCTACGGCGATGGTTTTTTTCCGGCGATTGGAGAGCCGGTCAAGCTGCGCGAGTTGATTCAGATGCTCGAGGCGGAATGCGACAAGCGCGGGCGTAAGATCGCGGAACTGGAGCTGTCATGCCTGGGACGGGCCGATTCCGCGATGCTCGACACTTGCCACGAACTTGGCATCGAGCGATTGATCGTGACGCCGCCCGGACTCGATCAGGAGTCGTTTAAGCGCGGATGCGAGCGGATCGCCAACGAGTTCATCGCGAAATGAGCGCCGCGATCATGCCGATCACGGCGCCCTGAACGGTCTTCCGCACCGATCGCCGGCGCTGAAGATCAGCCCTGCTGCCAGGGCAGCGGCATCGCCTCGCCGCCGCCGTGACGCACCTTGACCGGCGCCATCCCGAGCGCTGCGATTAGACGCAGATTTTCGGCCCCATCATTGATGATTTGGTGAACCACGTCGGCCGGAATGAGCAACGTCGTAATGGGGCCGAACTTGCAATTCTCGCCATTGATGATGCAGGTGCCGGATCCTTCCAGCACCACGATCGCTTCCTCGCAGACGTGGCGATGGACTGGAGTCGCACTGCCCGGCGTGATGGTTTGTCCCCAGACCTCGAGCGTCTGCATGCCATGCTCAGGGCCGGCGAAGGTCTGATGCTTCAGGCCGGGAAGTTCGTACATGGTCAGCGCGGAGTTGTCGACGATTGGCATAATAAGGCTCCCTGCCCGCGTGCCCGAAAAGCTAACTTCGCGGCCGCAAAGGCGTGCGTGACTGAAAGCTAGTCCGGCTTTAGTTCGGGGGCAAGCTGCCCAGAGATGCTATTCCTCGGCTGCGGCAAATATGCTCAAAGTCTTGCAAGGCCGCTTAATCCTGAGCTTGACGATAATTGCTGAACAAAAGGCTTTAACGTGAGCGATTCGGAATCGAATACTCCCCTGTTGATCCAAAACGATGCGCCGCTGGGATGGCTAATCTTTAACCGTCCGCAGGTGCGCAACGCGCTCAACCTGGAAACCTGGCGGCTGCTCGCCAGCGGCATCAACCAATTGGAGCAGGATCCGGCGGTACGGGTGATCATCCTGCGCGGATCGACCCCCAAAGCCTTTATCTCGGGCGCCGACATATCCGAGTTTCCCAACCAGCGCGCCGATGCGAAACAGGCCGGCGCCTATCGCGCTCAGGTCGAAAATACCCTGGCCACCATGATCGATTGCGGCAAGCCGGTGTTGGCCATGATTTCGGGCCTGTGTATCGGCGGCGGCATCCAGGTGGCGCTCGCGTGCGATATTCGCTTCGCCGCGAAGGGCACCCGTTTCGGCGTGCCGGCCGGGCGTTTGGGACTCGCCTATCCGATCGACGGCGTGATGGCGCTGACGCACGTGGTCGGGCCGGCCAACGCCCGCGACATTCTGTTTTCGGCGCGCCTGTTCGAGGCCGAAGAGGCTTACCATATGGGACTTGTAAGCCGGCTGGTTGAGCCTGACGCGCTCGACGGCGCAGTGCGCGAATATGCTCTCAAGATCGCCGATAATGCGCCGCTGACCGTCAGTGCGGCCAAAATTGCGATACGCGAAGCCTTGAAGGATTCCGACGATCGCGATTTGCACAAGGTCCGTGCGACGGTCGAACAGTGTTACGACAGCGAGGATTATCGCGAAGGCGTGCGCGCCTTCCTTGAACGGCGCCCACCGAAGTTCAACGGCCGTTGACCGTCACGCGTGCGGTCGATTCGATACGTAATTGCGCGGAATTTGCGCGAGAATTGCGATGGATGACTCAGCTCAGGAAATTTACTTCAATCCCTGGGACGAGTCGTTCCGCGCCAATCCCTATCCCCATTATCGTCCGCTGCTATCCGGGCCCCCGCATCTGATCGATGGCCTGATGCCGATGGTGCTGGTGGCGCGCTATGCCGATGTCGGCGCGGTGCTGCGCGACCATCAGCATTTTTCCAGCGTCCAACCTCGGACCGAGCTTTTCCAGCGCCGCCGCGATGTCTTTGGCGATGTGCCCACGGTGCTGTTCTCCGATCCCCCGGTGCATACCCGGCTACGCCGGCTGGTCACCCGCGCCTTTACCGCGCGGCGAATTCGCGAAATGGAGCCGCGCATCAGGAGCATCGCGGCGGGGCTGCTCGATCGCGCGGAGCAGCGCGGTGAACTCGAGTTGATGGCCGATCTCGCGATCCCGCTGCCGGTCATGACGATCGCGGAGATGCTTGGCGTCGCACCCGCGGATTACGAGCAGTTCAAGTCATGGTCCGATATCATCATCGAGGGCGACAACACGCTGCCGCCGGCCCCGCTGCCGGATTCGGTGCGAACCGCGCTGGCCGCGATCGTCGAGTATTTTCAGGCGGAAATTGAAAAACGGAGAAGCAACCCGGGCGATGATTTAGTCAGCGTATTGATAACCGCGCAGGAGGAATCCGATTCATTGAGCGCGGCGGAACTGATGGCGTTTATCGTCATTTTGCTGCTGGCCGGTAACGAGACCACCACCAATCTGATCGGGAATGGGATGCTGGCGCTGGCCAGCAATCCTGATCAACTCGAACTTTTGCGCGAGCATCCGGACCTGATGCCAGGGGCAATTGAGGAGATGCTGCGGTACGATGCGCCGGCTCAATGCGCGGTGCGTTTCACCGGCCCCGATGCCGCAGTGTCCGGCGTGAAGCTGCGCGAGGGTAGTTTCGCCTTTGTGATTCTGGCCGCGGCCAATCGCGATCCCGCGCAATTTCCCGATCCCGATCGCTTTGACCTCGCGCGTACTCCCAACGAACATCTCGCCTTCGGCGCCGGTAATCATTACTGCATTGGCGCTTCGCTGGCGCGGCTTCAAGGAACGATCGCAATCGAATCAATCCTGCATCGATTCCCGCGCCTGCGCCTCGCCGCGCCCGACGCCTCGCTGATCTACAAAGGATCGTACTTCCTGCGCGGGCTGGCCGGACTGCGCATGGCGATCGACTAAGGCCGCCGGATCGCGAGCGCTAGCTGGTGAAAATCGAATCGCACCAACCCGCCGACGAAGCTGAGGGTGCTACGTCCGCGACGATCGGTCGCCGAGGTGCTCTGCTCGGCCTTTTCCCGCCCTTGAATGCACGTGAATGGCGAATTTTCGGGATCGCCGCGACGGCCGGATTCTTCGACAACTATGACAATGCGTTGTTGAGCCTCGCGCTTAAGCAGATTCAGAATGGCTTCGGGATTGCGGAAGCCTACCTCGGCGGGATGCTCTCGATTGTGCGGCTGGGCTACCTGCTTTCCTTGCTGATATCTCCGTTGGCCGATGTGCTGGGACGCCGCCGCCTGCTGCTCTACACGATTGCCGGATATACGTTATTCACCGCGCTCAGCGCGCTTGCGCCCGGTGCCAAGAGCTTCGTTGCCGCTCAATGCCTGGCCCGTGCTTTTGCCGGGGCAGAGGGCGTGGTCGCGCTGGTGATCATAGCCGAGGAGATGCGCGCGGGCGTGCGCGGCTGGATGATCGGATTACTTGGCGCGCTGATTGCCTCCGGCTATGGCTTCGCCGCGATCGCCTTCGCCTTCATCCATCGAATTCCTTATGGCTGGCGCGGTTTGTATGCACTGGCGCTGGCGCCGCTGATTATAATCGCGCCGCTGCGCCGCCTGCTGCCCGAAAGTCATCGATTCGAACGCGAGCATCAAAAGGGCGATCATCGATCGAACCTGCTTGAACCGTTGGTGGAACTAATCCGTTTTTCGCCGCGCCGGCTGGCGATGATTACCAGCGTGGGTTTTCTGGTCTCGATGGGCAACAATCCGGGGAGCTATCTCTACGCCAAGTACCTGCAGGAGGCGCATCACTGGTCGCCCGCGAAGATTTCGACGATGGTGCTGCTCGGCGGCGCGCTCGGGATCGCCGGTAATATAGTCGCCGGACGCTTGAGCGATCGCTTCGGGCGGCGCGTGATGGGTTCGCTCTTCACGCTGTTGGGACCGCTGTTCACCCTATGGATGTACACCACGCCCAATGATTCGGTAATCGCTGCCTGGATTCTGCGGTTGTTCTTCGATACCGCGGCAGCCACTATCGTCAGCGCCTATTCCGCCGAGCTTTTTCCCACCTCGCATCGCGCCTCGGCCGGCACGGCCTTGATCGCCGCCAGTACCCTCGGCGGTGCGCTCGGCCTGGTGCTGGAAAGCGTTTTTTACGGGGAGACCGGATCGCATTGGATCGCGGTTCGCTACGTCACTTTATTCTGGCTGGGCGCTCCGCTAATCATGTACAGCTTCTTTCCGGAGACGGCAGGACGTGAACTGGAAACCATCTCACCTGAAATCGCTTCTGCGCATTAATTCAAGTTGGCGGTGGATTGCCGTGACGATTGCTTTAATCGCGATATCGGGAGCTACCGGCGCGGGGGCTCAAACGCCAGTGCGGGTCGCGATTTTTTCGTCCGGCGATCGCCGACTGGCGATGGTAAAGGTTGAGACTGCGGCTACCCCGGCAAATCGCGAACATGGACTGATGTTTCGCAAGCATCTGGACGAAGATGCCGGGATGCTGTTTGTCTTCGCCGCCCCGCAAAAGCTGTATTTTTGGATGAAGAACACGGAGATTCCGCTGGATATGATTTTCGCCGATCAAAACGGCAAGGTGGTTGGTATCGTGCGCAACGCTCAACCGTACTCGGAGCAGCCGGTTGGACCCGGTAAAGCCGCGCAGTATGTGCTCGAGGTTAACGGCGGCTTCTGCCAGCGTCACGGCGTCGATAAAGGCGATTTTCTCCGCTTCATCGGATCGCTCCCCGTCCCCAAACTGTAGCGGGTGGCTTTAACCATCCGGCGACATGCGATATTTATTTTGCGATTGAAGCACCCGGCTGGCGGCTGCGGTGCATGGTAATGGGCGTCAAAGAGAATATCGAACAGATGAGGGAGCTGTCGCGCCAGGCTGAACTGGGCGGCGGCGAGGAACGGCTTCGGCGTCATCGCGAGTCAGGCCGGATGACCGCGCGCGAGCGGATCGATTTTTTGCTCGATCGCGGTTCGTTCGTGGAGATGGACAAGTTCAAAACCCATCGGGGCACCGACTTCGGAATCGGCGAGCGGCGTATTCCGGGCGACGGCGTGGTCACCGGCTATGGCACGATCGATGGCCGCCAGGTGTGCGTCTTTTCCCAGGATTTTACGGTTTTCGGCGGCAGCCTGTCGGGTGCGTTCGCGGAAAAAGTCTGCAAGGTGATGGATCTTGCGACCCGCATTGGATGCCCGGTAATCGGACTGAACGATTCGGGCGGCGCGCGGATTCAGGAGGGCGTGGTATCGCTGGCCGGCTACGCGGACATTTTCCTGCGCAACACGCTGGCCTCGGGCGTGGTGCCGCAGATCTCCGGGATCATGGGACCATGTGCCGGCGGCGCGGTCTACTCTCCGGCGATCACTGACTTTATCGTGATGGTGCGCGACTCGTCGTTCATGTTCATCACCGGCCCCGACGTGATCAAGGCGACCACCCACGAAGAGGTCACCATGAACGACCTGGGTGGCGCGGATACCCATTCGACCAAATCCGGCGTCTGCCATCTCGAAGCGGCCGACGATCAGAGCGCGCTGCTCACAATTCGCGAACTGATGTCGTATCTGCCGCAGAACAATCTGGATGATCCGCCCTTCCGGCCGAGCAACGATGATCCGAATCGGCGCGACGAAATTCTCGATACGATAGTTCCCGAGAACCCGAACAAGCCCTACGACATCAGTGAGATTATCCGGCACGTGGTCGATGAGGCGGTGTTTTTCGAAATTCAAAAGGATTGGGCGCAGAATATTTTGATTGGTTTTGCGCGGCTGGGCGGCTATCCGGTGGGAATCGTCGCCAATCAACCCGCGTATCTGGCCGGGTGCCTCGATATCGAGGCTTCGAACAAGGCGGCTCGTTTCGTGCGCTTCTGCGATTGCTTCAATCTCCCGCTGATCACGTTCGTGGACGTGCCGGGTTTTCTGCCGGGCACGGCGCAGGAATTTGGCGGCATTATCCGTCACGGCGCCAAGCTGCTCTACGCCTACTGCGAGGCCACCGTGCCGAAAATCACCGTGATTACCCGCAAGGCCTACGGCGGCGCTTACGACGTGATGTCCTCCAAGCACATTCGTGGCGATTTCAACTTTGCGTATCCGACCGCCGAGATCGCCGTGATGGGTCCCGAGGGCGCGGTTAACATCATTTTCCGCAGCCAGATTGAGAAGGCCGCCGACCCGGTGGCCGAAAAAAGCCGGCTGGTCGAGGAATACCGGCGCACCTTCGCCAACCCCTTCAAAGCAGCGGAGTTGGGCTATATCGATGAAGTGCTGATGCCGCGCGATACGCGGCCGCGGCTGATCACGGCGCTGCGCGCGCTCGAACACAAGCGCGACAAGAATCCGCCTCGCAAGCACGGTAACATCCCTTTGTGAGGCTGCCGCGCGCCAGATGTTCAAACGGGTTTTGATAGCCAACCGCGGTGAAATCGCCGTGCGCGTGATCCGCGCCTGCCGCGAACTCGAAATCGAAACGGTCGCAATTTTCTCGGACGCCGATCGGGCCGCGCTCCATGTCCGTGAAGCGGATTTCGCCGTCCCGGTTGGACCACCACCCGCCACCGACAGTTATCTCAGGATCGATCGCATCATCGAGGCTGCCCGCCGCACCGGAGCCGAGGCGATCCATCCGGGCTATGGTTTTTTTTCGGAAAATGCCGGGTTCGCACGAGCGGTCGCCGAGGCCGGTCTGGTGTTTATCGGTCCGCCTCCCGGTGCGATCGAAAAGATGGGCGACAAGGTCGAGGCGCGCAAGCTGATGACCGCGGCGGGCGTACCGGTGGTGCCGGGATCGCCGGACGTGCTCGAGACCGAGGCCCAGGTGCGGGCGGTGGCGGCCGAGATCGGTTTTCCGATCATGCTCAAGGCGGCTGCGGGCGGCGGCGGCAAAGGCATGCGCGAGGTCCATCGCGGCGAGGAACTCGCATCGGCACTGCGTGCGGTGATCGGCGAGGCCAAATCGTCGTTTGGCAGCAGCCGCTTTTATGTCGAGAAATACCTCAATCGCCCCCGGCATATCGAAGTGCAGGTGCTGGCCGATACGCAAGGCCATACCGTGCATCTGTTCGAGCGCGAATGTTCGATTCAGCGGCGGCATCAGAAGGTGGTCGAGGAATCGCCGTCGCCCTTCGTCACCCCGGCGATGCGCCAGGCGATGGGCGCGGTGGCGGTGCGCGCGGCCAAAGCGGTCGGCTATGTCAGTGCCGGCACGATCGAGTTTCTCGCCGACGCCGATCGCAATTTTTATTTCCTCGAAATGAATACGCGAATCCAGGTCGAGCATGCGATTACCGAACTGGTCACAGGGGTTGATTTGGTGAAGGAGCAGATTCGGATCGCGGCCGGCGCGCCGCTGCCATTTAAGCAGGCCGATCTCACGCAACGCGGTGCAGCGGTCGAATGCCGCATCTATGCCGAAGATCCCGAGAACGGATTCGCTCCCGCACCCGGAAAGATCGCAACCTTGCGCTTTCCCGACGGACCGGGCGTGCGGGTCGATACGGGCGTGTATCAGGGCGCCGAGGTGCCAATCCATTACGATCCGATGATCGCGAAACTCGCCACCTGGGGCCGCGATCGCGGCGAGGCGATCGATCGGATGCGGCGCGCGCTCGACGAATTTGTGATCGCGGGTGAGTTGCGCACGAATCTTGATCTCCATCGATGGCTGATGCGCCATCCGCAATTTCTCGGCGGTGAATACGATAATAATTTTCTGGAGAAGGAATACCGGCCGCCGACTGAAGAGAGTCTGGAGGGTGAGCGGCTCGCCGCAATCCTGATGGCCGCTGCGGCGGCCTATAAGAATCACTCCGCGCCAACCGGGGTGAAAATCATGGCTTTGCAGCCGCCGGCTTCGGCCTGGAAGATCGCGGCGCGCCTCGATCTCCTGCGGCGGTAAATCATGCGTTATATCGCAACGATCGCAGGCCAGGATCATGAATTCGAAGTCGAGCAGACCGGCGAACAGAACTCGTTTCGGCTTCGTCTCGCTGACAATCGATATGATCTCGATCTGCGCCGCGCCGGGCCGTCCTCTTTTTCGATTCTAATCGGCGATCGGGTGTTCGATTTCGAAGTAACGGGCGAGGGCGAAGACCTCGCGATCGCATCGCGCGAGGGGGTGACCCGGATCGTAATTTCGGACCTCGCCCGGCGGGCCGCTACCAGCCGTTCGGCGCGCGCCGCGCAAAGCGGCCGGGCCGAGATGCGCGCGATGATGCCTGGGCGGGTGGTTAGCGTGCTGGTCAGCCTGGGGGACGAGGTCGCGACTGGAGCGGGCGTACTCGTGATCGAGGCGATGAAAATGGAGAATGAGCTTAAGGCGCCAAAGTCGGGTAAAGTGATTGAGATCAGAGTTGTTCCCGGCCAGACGGTGGAAAAGGGCGAATTGCTGGTGATAATCGAATAGCGCGGATCTCCCGCGTGGAACCCCGAAGAAAAAACCCCGAAGATGTCCGACGATCTGCAAAAATTGAAGCGCGAGCGCGAACGCTGGCGTTCGGAGCGCCTCGATCCGGCGCGCAAGCGCAATCCCGAACGGCGCGATCAGTTCACCACCACGGCCGGAATCGAGGTCGCGCCCGAGTACGATCCTTTCGATCTGAACGGCTTCGACTACCTCTCCGAGCTGGGCTTTCCCGGCGAATATCCGTTTACCCGTGGCGTCCAGCCGACCATGTATCGTGGCCGGTTCTGGACCATGCGCCAATACGCCGGGTTCGGCGATGCCGAGGAGTCGAACCGGCGCTACCGCTACCTGTTCGAGCAGGGCCAGACCGGGCTGTCGGTTGCATTCGATTTGCCAACCCAGATGGGCCGCGACGCGGACCATCCGCTGGCTGCCGGCGAAGTCGGACGGGTCGGCGTTTCGATCGGTTCAATCGAGGACATGGAGACCCTGCTCGACGGCCTGCCGCTCGATCGGATTTCCACCTCGATGACGATCAACGCCACCGCCTCGATCCTGCTGGCGCTCTACCTGGTTGGCGCACAGCGGCGCGGCGTGGCGTGGAACAAGCTTAACGGCACAATCCAGAACGACATCCTCAAGGAGTACGTCGCGCGCGGCACATACATTTATCCGCCGCGCGAATCGATGCGGTTGATAACCGACATCTTCAGTTTCGCCGCGCGCGAAGTGCCGAACTGGAACACCATTTCGATTTCCGGCTACCACATTCGCGAAGCCGGCTCGACCGCCGCGCAGGAACTCGCGTTTACGATCGCGGACGGCGTCGCCTACGTCGAAGCGGCGCTTAAAGCCGGACTCAAGATCGATCAGTTCGCCAGCCGGCTGTCTTTTTTCTTCAATGTCCACAATAATTTTTTTGAAGAGATTGCCAAGTTTCGGGCGGCCCGCAGAATTTGGGCGCGGCTGATGAAAGATCGCTTCAAGGCCGCGGATGAACGCTCGATGATGATGCGCTTTCATGCGCAAACCGCGGGATCGTCGTTGACCGCGCAGCAGGTCGATAACAACGTCGCGCGGGTCACGCTGCAGGCGCTCGCGGCGGTGCTCGGGGGGGCACAATCGCTGCATACCAATTCCCGCGATGAGGCGCTGGCGCTGCCGACCGAGCAGTCCGCCTTGCTGGCGCTGCGCACGCAGCAGGTGATCGCGCATGAATCCGAAGTCGCCGATACCGTCGATCCGCTCGGTGGTTCGTACTACCTCGAAAGCCTGACGCAGGAGGTCGAACGGCGGGCATTAGAATATCTTACGCGAATCGACGATCTGGGCGGCGCGGTTTCGGCTATCGAGCAGGGCTACATGCAGCGCGAGATTCAGAATGCCGCCTATGCTTATCAGCGCGCGGTCGAGCGCGGCGAACGGATTATCGTCGGCGTCAACCGTTTCACGATGGAATCCGCGGCGATGCCCGATATCCTGCGCGTCAACCCGCAGACCGAGCAGAAGCAGAGGGAGAAACTGGGCCGTTTGCGCGCGAATCGCGATTCAACGGCGGCAGCCGGGGCGCTGGATAAAATCGAAATCGTCGCGCGCGAAGGTTCCAACCTGATGCCGCCCATAATCGAAGCGGTGCGCAGTCGCGCCACGCTGGGCGAAATTTCCGACGCGATGCGCCGGGTTTTTGGCGAATATCGGCCACCCAACGTGGTGTAGTAGCGCGCGGGGTTCGCGTCCGGTATCACTTTAATTAAAGGGAAGTTGAAAGCGGGAGGAGTTCGGTTCGGAACCGCCCGCGTTCGCCCGATCCAACAATTCAAGGAGAGTAACAAGGATGGGGCCGGTTCCGAAGGGCGTTTTCCTGACCAAGGGCGTGGGCAAGCACCGCGAAAAACTCACCTCGTTCGAGATGGCGCTGCGCTCCGCCAGTATCGCCGAATACAACCTGGTGCGGGTCAAATCGATTTTCCCTCCTAACTGCAAGTTGATCAGTCCGCAGGAAGGCTTGCGCTACCTGACGCCGGGCCAGATCGTCTTCACCGTCATGAGCGATAATGCGACCAACGAACCGCATCGGCTGATCGCCGCCTCGGTTGGCGTCGCGATTCCCGCCAATGCGGCGCAATACGGCTATCTGTCGGAGCATCACAGTTACGGTGAAACCGAGCAGAAGGCGGGCGACTATGCCGAGGATCTGGCGGCCACGATGCTGGCGACGATTCTCGGGGTGGATTTCGATCCCAACGCCCATTACGACGAGCGCAAGGATATCTGGCGCGTATCGGACAAGATCGTCTCGACCCGCAACGTAACCCAATCCGCGATTGGCGACCGCGACGGGTTATGGTCTTCGGTGGTCGCGGCGGCGGTGTTCGTCGATCTGCCGAACAACGGTAAATAATTATGGCGGGTAAATAATTATGGCGACGGAAATCTTTTACTGCGAGGCCTGAAGATACCGGCCGCGGGCGGTCAGTCTGGCCGCCGAGTTGAAACAGCGCTTCGGGGAAGAAGCGAAATTGACCAAAGGAAGCAGCGGTCAGTTCGACGTTCTATATGATGGCCGCGCGGTGTTCTCTAAGCGGGAGAGCGGACGCTTCCCGATCGAAGGCGAGGTGGGCGAGCGTATCGCCGCCCTGCGCGAGGGGCGCGAACTGCCGCCCGAAGATCGCGAATCGCCGGGCAAGGGCCTCCTCGGCCGCCTGGCCGACAAATTTCGGAACTAGGGCCGCGGGGTGCTCGAAAAGAGTGCCCCGAGTTCGTCCGGCGGCAGCCTGAGACCGACGTAAAATGGTCCGAACTCCGCGTACATCGCGCTCGATTCGTCGAAACGCATTTCGTAGATCAGCTTTTTGAACACCAGCGGGTCGTCGGCGAACAGATCGACGCCCCATTCCCAATCGTCAAACCCGACCGATCCCGAAATGATCTGCGTCACCTGTCCCGCGTAGCGCCGCCCGATCATCCCGTGATCGTGCATCAGTCGCTGCCGCTCTTCGATCGGCAACTGGTACCAGTTACAAGTTTCGCCGCGCCGTTTGTTCATCGGATAGAAACACACGTAGGGGCGCGGTGGGATCGGTGGCGATAAGCGGCCGCCGAGCTGGCCGCGGCCTTCGGCCATCGCCGCGTCCACCGCCGATTTCCATTGCGGGGTGCCCGGTTCAATTTTTTCCGCCGCCAGACGTCGATATAGGTGAACGCTGCCCTCGTAGAGCCCGATTTCGACCATCGAAAGGTACGAGGTGGTGGGTTCCAGGAAATCGCTCAGCGCCAGAGCGGCGACTTGCGCCTGCGCTTGCGCCAGTGCTTCAAAATCCCGGCGGAAATGGATCAACAGGAGGTCGCCTTTATGCCCCAGCACTGAAAAGGCTGCGCTATTGCCATCCTCGCGCTGTTCCATGCGGGCGAGCAGCGCCGCCGCTTCTTGAATCATCTGGTCGACGCGATCGGAAGCCAGATCACGTAGCGCGGCGCGCCGAATGCGGAACATCTGATGCAGGACACTGGCGCCTTCGAGCGTCAATGGCGCGGGATAAAGCGCCGCTTTTTCAGGTGTCGCAGTTATCGCCACGGGCCGTTCGCTTTTCATGATAATGATTTTATCCGATACCGGCGATGTGAAAGAAAGCGATGCGCTAAATTGAATGAATCAAGGAACATTTATCGTAATCGAGTTCGCCTGATGTAGCCCGCGCGCGGGCTAGCTGTTAGGCTTTTCAGGCAAATTCAATCTCAAATATGAAAATTCAAGCAGCAGTGGTAGGGGCTACCGGAATCGCGGGTCAGCAGGTGCTGGCGGCGCTTGATAAGCATCCGGATTTTGAAATTGCCGCGCTGGCGGCTTCGGAACGATCGGCGGGTAAGAGCTATGCCGCCGCTATCACCGACGAACAAAGCGGTATCCGCCGCTGGTACGTGCCGGGGAGCGAGCCGCCCGAGGCGGCGCTCAAATTGCCGGTGCAGGAAGCCAAATCGATGCGCCTTGACGGTATCGGAGTGGTGTTTGCGGCGGTCGAATCCGAAGCGGCGCGGGAATTGGAACCGATTTATGCCGCCAGAGTGCCGACGATCAGCACCGCGCGGCCCTATCGGATGGAAGCGGACGTGCCACTCCTGATTCCGGGCGTTAATCTCGATCACGTTGCGATTGTTAACGAGCAGCGCCGCCGCCGCGGATGGAAGGGATTCATCGCCACCCTGCCGAACTGCACTGCGACCGGGCTGGCGATCACGCTCAAGGCGCTCGACCTGCGCTTCGGCGTCGATTGCGCGATCGTCACCACCATGCAGGGGATTTCAGGCGCCGGACGCGACCTCGCCGCGCTCGATATCGTCGAAAACATCATTCCGTTCATCCCGCGCGAAGAGGAACGGCTCACGATCGAAACCCGCAAGATACTCGGGCGCGTAGGCGACGGACAAATCGACGAGCTGCCGGTCCGGGTCAGCGCCACCTGCACCCGCGCCGGAGTGCTCAACGGGCATACCGAAGCGGCGACGGTGGGGCTCAAGCGGGCGGCGTCGATCGAGCAGGTGATCGAGGCCTTCGAGAGCTTCGGCCGCGAGTTCAGCGCGATCGGCCTGCCGAACGCGCCGCGCCGGATGATCACCGTGCATCGCGATCCGATGCGTCCGCAGCCGCGGCTCGATCGCGACGCCGAAAATGGCATGACCACTTCGGTCGGACGGATTCGCCTCGATGAAGTGGTTCCCAACGGGGTCAAGTATCTGCTGGTGACGCATAATGCTGCGATGGGCGCGGGACGCGGCGCGGTGTTGGTGGCCGAATACCTGCGCCATGCGGGCTACCTGGGATAACCCGGCGCGGAGCTGACCGCGAGCGTGGCTAATTATCGGGGCGAAAATATCCGAATTCCCCGATTTAGGGCCATAGCACCTGGTCCGCCATCAGTTGCTTGCGCTCCTCAACAGATAATCCCAGCAACTCGCCGAGTACGTAGTCATTGTCCTCGCCCGTTTCAGGAGCATTGCGGCGAATCGATCCGGGGGTCGCGGACAAACGATACGGAATTCCGCTAACCGCCGTATCCTTATCGTCCGGCCGCTTGACCAGCGGCCAAAAACCGCGTGAGCGAAGCTGTGGGTCGTGAGTGCAGAGGTCTTCGCCATTTTGGACCACGCCGGCCGGCACCTTAGCCGCTTGCAGAAGCCTCATGACGCTCTCGGCCTCGCACTCGGCGGTCCAGCGGGTAATATGCTGGTCCAGCTCCTCGCGATTGCGCATGCGCAGATAAAGCGTGCGGAATTTTTCTTCGGTGGTCCAGGCTGGATCGCCGAGTGCGGCGGCGAAACGGGTCCATTCGGCCTGCGTACGGACTGCGATCGCGATCCAGCGATCGTCGTCATCGCCACGCGGTTTGCATCGATAGACCCCGTGAGGCGCCGCCGGCATCTCCTGAGCGCGCCAGTCCACCGGCGGTTGCGGGCGTTGATTGACCGAGATATCCAGCAAGGCCGGACCGATGAAGCCGGTTAGCGATTCGAGTTGCGACAGATCGATAAATTGTCCCAGGCCGGTGCGTTTACGATGCCACAATGCGGCCAGCGCGGTTAATCCTCCCGCCAGTCCGCCCGCCAAATCGGAAAACGAATAGCCGTACCCAGCCGGTTCGCCGTTCGGATCGGTCATCAGGCGGGTGAAGCCGGCCAGCGCCTGCAGCGTAGGACCATAACTGACGTAGTTGTTGCGCGGGCCGGTATGACCCAGCCCGGACATGCTCATGGAGATGATGTCGGGTTTGATTTTGCGCAAGCTCTCGTAATCCATTCCCCAGCCGCGCATCACGCGCGCCGAAAAGTTGTCAATCACGAGGTCGCCGATCTTCACCAGCCGGCGCGCCAGCTCGACGCCTCGCGGCTCACCCATGTTGATCGAAACCGAGAGCTTGTTGCGATTCAGATCCGGCTGGGTGCCGACCTTGCGCGGACCCATGTAGCCGGGAATCCTGCGTTCGACCTTGATCACTTCTGCGCCATTGTCCGCGAGCATTCGGGTGGCGACCGGCCCGGCCACCACCCAGGTGAAATCCACCACACGGATGCCTTCCAGCGACATCGCCATGGTCAAAGCACCCCCTCGGCGGTCAACACCTGAAGTTCATCGGCGGGCAGATCGAGTTCATCGCGCAGAATTTCTATCGTATGTTCACCGAGCAATGGCGGTCGCCGATAGATGCGCCACGGTGTCCCGTGCATGATCGCGGGTGCGCCCGGGTAGAGGAATTTCTTTCCGAGTTCGGGGTGATCGACTTCGACAAAAAAGTTGCGGGCGCGCAATTGTTCGTCGTCGAACAGCTCTTCCGGATGACGCACGGCGGCGTAAGGCTGGCGCAGCAGTTGAGCCCGCGCGACGATCTCATCGCGCGGGCGGTCAGCCACCCATTGATCGAGCACATCGAATAAGCGTTCCGCATGGGCCGCACGATGGGCGTGTGCTTCCCAGGCCGGATCGACCAACTCCTGCGCCGCACCATCGGATTTGACCCATTCGATCAGCGAGGTCCAGTCGCCGATCGTGCAGTGCATCACGTAGCCGTCGCTGCATTTGCCGACCCGGAAAAAGCGCGACCAATGCATCGTGCCGCGCCGGCGTTCCGGCACGCCATTTTGAAAGTAGCCGCCGACCACGTGTTCGAGGGTGCCGGCCGTGGCGGCCTGCATGCTCAGGTCGATCCACTGGCCAATCGAGTCGCGATCGCGCGCGAACAGCGCGCACATGATAGCGATTGCGCCGTAAAATGAGGCCGGATGATACCCTTGCAGCCCGAGCGGACGCACCGGCGGACGGCCCGGATAACCGTTGACGTAAAGCATGCCGCCCATCGCGGTCAGAACGGTATCGTCAGCCACGAAGTCGCGATACGGCCCGTCCTGCCCGAAGGGCGACATCGAGAGCATCACGAGGGCGGGATTGATTGCGTGCAGCCGCTCCCATCCAAGACCCATCGCGTCAGCGCGTCCCGGCGCGAAGTTCTCGATCACCACGTCCGCCGAACGCGCCAGATCGAGCAGGATTTCCCTTCCGCGCGGCGCTTCGAGGTTGAGCGTTAACGATCGCTTGTTGAAGTTGTAGAACCAGAAGAACAGGCTGCGATTCGGATGGGGCAGGTCATCGACGAACGGACCGATACGCCGCCCGCTATCGCCGCCTGGCGGTTCGATCTTGACCACGTCCGCGCCGAGATCGGCCATCAGACGTGCGCATAGATGGCCGGTATAGTCGGTCAGGTCGAGTACTCTGAGTCCCGCCAGGGCACCGGAGGCAATCGCGGTCGGTGTGGTCATGCTTCAAACCCCGGAAATACTTCAGTCAGCGCGGGATGGTACGAAGCTCTCCGCGCGTTTTCAAGCGATCCCATCGGCGCCGCCTCCACGGGACTGTTTAACGCATCGCTTCCATCCGGTAATCTTCCAACTCGAGCTTCACCTCGCACGACCGATCCGCAACATGGCGACAGATTACAAAGTTACCTTAAAACTGCCCAAAACCGATTTCCCGATGAAGGCGAATCTGCCTAAACGGGAACCCGAGATGCTCAAACGCTGGGAGGATCTGGGAATTTACCAGCGCCTGCTGGCCACCCGCGCGGACGCGCCGCTATGGGTGCTGCACGATGGGCCGCCCTATGCGAATGGGCGGGTGCATTTCGGAACCGCACTTAACAAAACGCTCAAGGATTTCATCGTGCGTTCGCGCGCCGTGCTCGGCTTCCGCACCCCGTTCGTTCCGGGCTGGGACTGCCATGGCATGCCGATCGAGCACAATGTCACCCGCGAGTTGGGCGACAAGGCGCGCACCGTCTCGAAGCTCGAACTGCGCAAACTGTGCCGCGCGCATGCCGAAAAATATATCGATATCCAGCGCGTCGATTTCCGCCGGCTTGGTGTGATCGGCGGATGGGATCATCCTTATGTGACCCTCGATCCGCGCTACGAAGCGGCCGAGATCGCGGTGCTGCGCCGGATGGTCGAGGCGGGCTACATCTATCGCGGACTGCGGCCGGTCCATTGGTGTATCGAGTGCCGTACGGCACTAGCTGAGGCCGAAGTTGAGTATCGCGATCACGCTTCGCCGTCGATCTATGTCGCCTTCCGGTTCAATGACTCGATCGGCGACTCGGCTGCGCTGGCTGCGAGTTCATCCGATGGATCGGAGTTGGCCGCGGCCCATCGCATGGGTCGGCTTTTCGCATTGATCTGGACCACCACGCCGTGGACGCTGCCCGCCAACCTCGGCATCACGCTCAACGAGACCTTCGATTACGTTGCGCTGAAATTCGGCGAACGATGGTACGTAGTGGCGCAACGGCTGGCCGAGGCAGTCGAGCAAGCGATCGGTCTCAAGGCGTCGAGCCGCATCGCACTCAGCCGGGCGGCGCTCAAGGCCCTCGACGGTCAGGACATTTTCCGTCATCCGTTCGTGGATCGCGATTCACGGCTGATGTTTGGTCCGCATGTGACCGCCGAATCCGGCACCGGCCTGGTGCATACGGCCCCCGGCCACGGTTACGAGGATTTTGTCATCGGCAACCAGTACGGTTTGCCAACGCTGACGCCGGTCGATGACGCAGGCGTGTTCACGCCGGAAGCGGGCAGGTATGCGGGCCGCAAGGTATTTGACGCCAATCCGGAGATCGTCGCAGATTTGAAAGCGTCGGGTGCGCTGCCGCACAACGAGAATCTCAGCCACAGCTATCCGCATTGCTGGCGATGCAAGCATCCGCTGATCTTCCGCGCCACCGAGCAATGGTTCCTGCGCGTGGACCATGACGATCTCCGTGCGCGGGCACTGAAAGAAATCGATCAGGTGAACTGGGTGCCGGCTTGGTCGCGCGATCGCATCCGCAACATGGTCGAGTCGCGGCCCGATTGGTGCCTGTCACGTCAGCGTGCGTGGGGCGTGCCCATACCCGCATTGAAATGTTCAGGCTGCAGTTTCGTCAGCCTCAATCCGGCGGTGATGAAACGGGTCGAGGAGACTTTCGCGGAGGCGGGTTCCGATGCGTGGTATGAGCGGCCGGTGACGGATTTTGTCCCGCCAGGGTTGAGGTGTGAAAAGTGCGGCGGCACGGAGTTTTCCAAACAAGAGGACGTCCTCGATGTGTGGTTTGATTCCGGATGCTCGCAGGCGGCGGTGCTGCGGCAGCGAAATTTGGATTGGCCGGCGGCAGCCTACGTCGAGGGTATCGATCAGGCTCGCGGCTGGTTCCAATCTTCGCTGATCTGCGCGGTCGCTACCGAGGTGCACGCGCCCTATCGCAACGTCATCAGTCACGGGCTGGCGCTCGATGAACTGGGACGCAAAATGTCGAAGTCGCTCGGCAATTTCGAACACGCCGCCGACGCGGTAAACCGGATGGGCGCCGATGTCTTCCGGCTGGTGTTCGCGTCGGTAGATTATGCGGCAGACATGAGCGTGGGCGAGAACCTGTTCAGCGCGGCGGCGGAGGCCTATCGCAAGCTGCGCAACACCGCGCGTTACATTTTGGGCAATCTGTACGATTTCGATCCGCGTCGCGATTCGGTTGCGCCGGAAGCGATGCTGGAATTCGATCGCTACATCCTGGCGCGGCTGGAACGGCTCAAGCGCGAAGTTCGTGCGGCTTACGAAAAATTTGATTTTCAGGCTGCCTATCACGGCATTATGAAATTCGTGGTGGTAGATTTGAGCGCGCTATATATCGATGTGGCGCGCGATCGGCTGTACTGCTCCGGGGAACGCTCGCACGAGCGCCGATCGGCGCAGACCGCAATTTTCCATCTGCTTGATGCGCTGGTCAGGATGCTCGCGCCGCTCATTCCCTACACCGCCGACGAGGTGTACCTGCATCTGCCCGGCGAGCGCGCGGAAAGCGTGCATCTGCTGGAGCTTGCCGCGCCTAATCCCACGCTAGCGGACGGCGATCTGGAATCCAGCTGGAGCCGGCTGATTGCTCTGCGCGACGAGGCGTTGCAGCTGCTCGAAACCATGCGCCAGACCGGCGTCATCGGCGCGCCGCTGGAGGCGGAGCTTCAACTTGGCGTGGCGTCCGCAAACAATGACGGCTTAGGCGCGATCCTTGAGCAGTATCGCGATCAGCTTGCCGATTTCCTGATTGTATCCAAGGTTGCGATTCTCGATGACGCCGCGACGCAGCGCCTCGCTGCGTCCGCAAACGGGGCCGATTCGTTCACGGTTGACGGCTGGTTTGGTCGGCTCACCTCGAACCCAAAACTGGTGATTGCCGGGCGCAAGGCTCCGGGACTGAAATGCCAGCGTTGCTGGAAGTACTATGATGACGGTGGCGATGCGGAGTTGTGTCCGCGATGCCGCTCGGTGTTGCAGGCCTGATCAGGTGAGCGAGGCTTTTTCTATCGGCGGGCAGGCAGCGGATAAACGATCGCACCTGCGCACGTTATGGCTGATGCTGGCGGGGGTGACGATTCCGGTACTGATCCTCGATCAGGCGAGCAAGCTGTATGTCGCTTCCCATCTGCGCTTGTACCAGATGATCGCGCTGGTGCCGAACGTCTTGGATATCACTTACACTTTGAACCCGGGGGCTGCCTTCAGCCTGTTCGTCAATCTTTCGCCGGGACTACGTGCTGGGATGCTATTCGCGATTTCGGCGGCTGCAATCGTGATCCTGACAATCCTGCTGGGGCAGGCACGCATGATTACCGCCAATGCAGTTGCGTTTGCGCTGATTCTGGGCGGTGCGCTGGGTAACCTGATCGATCGCGCGCTACGCGGCCGCGTAATCGATTTTATCTATATGCACTACTATCGCTGGAGCTATCCAGTCTTCAATCTGGCCGACAGCGCGATAACAATCGGGGTAGTACTTATTCTAATTGCTTCCCTGCGCGGCGCAGACGATGCACCACCCGGAGTCGATGCTTAACGTATCGCTTTATTTGGATGCAATCCGCCGACGCCGCCCACCACGCGGTTGACAGAATCTTCCCCCGGTTAAATGGCGGCGCATTCGCTCCGCACTGCCGCCAGTCAGATGAACTGACCGGCAGTGCGGAGACCTAAAAAGTTAGCTCTGGACGCCGCGGCGGCGGCTTTGCGCCGGAATTGCAGCTTTTTCTATGGGTTTGCCGCTTTCTTCCATTTCGGCCCGCCAACGATCGATCGCTTCGACGTTGAATCTCCAGTCGCTGCCGACCCTGAAGGCCGGTAGCTGACGCTGTCGCAACAGCCGATAAATCGTGGAGGGGTGAACACGAAGGTATTCGGATACTTCTCTGACCGTGAGCACCTTCGCTTGCAAATTTGCTGATTGTGCCATATCCATCCTCACCTGGTAGTTCTCGGCGCACCAACGTCATGCGCTAGACATGGGCAAACTAGTTACCGCAATGCACGCTATCCCGAACATTCGGGACCGCCCATGACTCTCGACTTCCCTGGCTGATTCTAGATAATCAACCGGCGGGAAGTTCCCCCCCAGGTGGCTTCTAAAAGCCCCCCACCGCCTAATTCAGTGTCGCGCTATCGAAAAAAAATTACAACCCTGCCCGACGCCGATTAACCGCCATAAAGCCACAACTCTGAAAAATAACCCGTGTTATGGAACGAGAAGCTAATTTCCGGGAGCCGTCCGGGATAAAAAGAGCAAAGAACGAAGCATCTTTAGTCAGCAGAAAGCTCAGCTATGATCTGCTCGGAATCAAGTTTATAGGTGAGTGCGTGCCCAATCCGATCGATCAGGATAAATTCAATATTCGAACCTGATCGCTTTTTGTCCAGATTAAGGGCACTGGCGAAGTTCTCACTGGCCCATTGCGACGGCATCTCGACCGGCAGCGCAGCCATCTTGAGCAAAGCCCGCAGCCGCTCAGCGTCGACCGCGCGCAATCCAGCGTAGGTTTGTGACAGACGCGCCGCCGCCATCATTCCGATCGCCACCGCCTCGCCGTGCAGGTAGTGACCGAAGCCGGAGCTGGCTTCGATCGCATGGCCCACCGTATGCCCGAAATTAAGGATTTTGCGCAGACCCGACTCAGCCTCGTCGCGTTCAACGACCGTGGCCTTGTGTCTGAGCGAACGCTCCACGATCTCTTCCATCGGACGCGGCTCGCGCGCCATGATCGCCGGCAGATCGCGTTCGAGATCGTCGATCATCGTGGCATCCATAATCGCGCCGTACTTGATCACCTCGGCCAGTCCTTCGCGGAATTCACGCTCGCCGAGCGTTGTCAGTGTCTCGACATCGGCGACGATCAGGCGCGGTTCATGGAACGCCCCGATCAGATTTTTTCCCTGCCGATGGTTCACGCCGGTCTTGCCGCCTAATGCCGAATCGACCTGTCCCGTCAGCGTGGTCGGAATTTGCACCAGCGCAAGGCCACGCAGAAAGGTTGCCGCCGCGAATCCTGCCAGATCGCCGACCACGCCACCGCCTAATGCGAAAACCGCGCTGTTGCGATCAAGCCTGCCCTCGACCATTCGATCGTAAAGCTGCTCCACCATCGCGAGTGACTTGCTCCCCTCGCCGGACGCGATCTGAATTCTAATCGGATCGAATTTCGCTGTGCTGAGCGCGTCCGCTACCCGTTCGAAATACAGCGGTCCGACGTTGGCATCGGTCACCAGCGCCACCCGTCCGCCGTGGAGGCCGGCTTCGAGCGCCAGTTTCCCCACCTCATCGAGCAGATGAACGCCGACGTGAACCGGATAAGCTCGCGCACCAAGCTCTACACGGAAGGTTTGCATCGTTGGTTCCTGATCGCGAAATAGGTGTCCAGCAGGCGTTCGGCCGATTCTTCGATCGAAGTCTCCGAGGTGTCGACCGTAGCCGCGGCGCGCGCGTAGATTGGAGCGCGCTCATCAAGTAATTGCATCACCCGTTCGAGCAGCGGCTGGCCGCCTTCGAGCAGTTTGGGTCGTATCGTGCTGGAACGGGCGACGCGTTCGGTAATTACCTGGGGATTAGCCGTCAGGCAGATAACAATTCCGCTCTCTTCGAGTATGCGAAGATTTTGCGCGTCGGCGATCGCGCCGCCGCCGGTTGCGATTACCGCGGGCGCTGGATCGCTTGCGATCGCGGCGATTACCTCGCGCTCGATCGCACGGAAGCTCGTCTCGCCCTCGATCGCGAAAATCTCCGGTATCGATTTACCCTCGCGCGCCGAGATCTCGCGATCGCTATCGACAAAACGCCATCCCAGACGCTCGGCCGCGACCCGTCCCACGCGGCTTTTTCCGGTTCCCATGAAACCGGTCAGCACCAGCTTCGGTTCCATGTCCTAATAGCTGCGCACCTGTTCCAGATAACCGTGGTAATTGCGCGTGATCTCGGCCAGAGAATCACCGCCGAATTTCTCCAGGAAGGCGCTTGCGATTTCATGCGCAACCACGGTCTCCGCGATCACCGCGGCGGCCGGAATCGCACACACATCCGATCTTTCGATAGTCCCTGTGGCGCCCTGTTTGGTTCGAATATCGACCGAATGCAACGGGCGCATCAGAGTGGACAGCGGTTTGAATGCAACCCGCACGCGCAATGCCTCGCCAGTGGTCATGCCGCCCTCGGTGCCACCGGAGTTGTTCGAATGCCGGGTGAAACGGCGCTCGCCGGCGTCATAGCCGATTTCGTCATGCAGTTGCGATCCGCGTATCGTCCCCGCCATGAAGCCCATGCCGAACTCGACTCCCTTGGCCGCCTGCAGCGAGAGCAGCGCATGCGCCAGCCGGCCGTCGAGTTTGCGATCCCATTGCACATGGCTGCCAAGTCCGACCGGCAGCCCGGCGACGATCACTTCGACGATGCCGCCGAGCGTATCGCCACTTTTTTTGCACTCGTCGATTTCCGCGATTATCGCCGCTTCGGCTCGCGGATCGGCTACCCGCACCTGGGATTGTTCGGTGAGCCTCGACAATTCCGCGATCGAAGTTCCCTCCGCCACCGCCGCCGGCGTGGCGCCGATTTGCACCACGTAGCCCAGCGCTGAAATTCCGAACGGCGCCAGAATTTGTTTAGCCAATGCGCCCACCGCCACCCGCGCGGTGGTTTCGCGCGCCGAGGCGCGTTCCAGGATGTCGCGAATATCCTCCAGGTTGTACTTGAGCACGCCCGCCAAATCGGCGTGCCCCGGGCGTGGACGGGTGACAACCTTGGCTTCGCCGCGGTCCGCCGGATCGGCCGACATCCGCTTTTCCCAATTCGCGAAATCGCGATTTTGGACGATGAACGTGATCGGACTACCCATCGAACGCCCGAAGCGAAGGCCGGAGACCGGGCGCACCTCGTCGTGCTCGATAAGCATGCGGCCCCCGCGCCCGTAGCCCTTCTGACGGCGCGCCAGATCGCCATTGATTTGCGCCAAATCGATCTCGAAGCCGGCCGGTACGCCCTCGATGATCGCGACCAGCTCTGGCCCGTGAGATTCTCCGGCGGTAAGAAAACGCAGCATGATATATATTCCGTTGCGGCTCGTTCGCCGCAACCTCAGATTCAACCAGAGTCGCTAGCGACAAGAAAGCGGCTTCCCCCGCGGCGCTTGCGGTTGGCGATCGGTCCAACTATTAAGCCGCTATGAGCAAGCTGCCGCGCATCATCGTCTGGGGGATAGTTGCGCTGGCCGGCGCTGGGGCGCTCGCTATCGTGGCGACTGCCCGCGGCGAGCGCCATCCGAACGCACTGTGGTTCATCGTCGCGGCGGTTTCGATTTACGCGCTCGGCTACCGTTTCTACTCGCGGTTTATCGCCGATCGGGTGCTGGAACTCGACGACGGGCATCCGACCCCGGCGATTCGGCTGGCCAATGGCCGCGACTATGTTCCGACCACCCGCTGGGTGACCTTCGGTCACCATTTTGCGGCGATTGCCGGTCCCGGACCGCTGGTGGGTCCGGTGCTGGCGGCGCAGTTCGGCTACCTGCCCTCGACCTTGTGGATCGTGATCGGCGCGGTGCTCGGCGGCTGCGTGCAGGATTTCATCATCCTGGGCTACTCGCTCAAGCGCGACGGCCGCTCGCTAGGCAAGATGGCGCGCGACGAGATCGGGCCGGTAGGTGGCCTGGTGGCGTTGCTCGGCGTGATGCTGATCATGGTTATCCTGATCGCGGTGCTTGGGCTGGTGGTGGTCAACGCGATGAAGCACAGCGTATGGGCCACTTCGACCGTGGCGTTGACGGTTCCGATCGCGATGCTGGTCGGCATCTGGATGACGCAGCTTCGCCCCGGCCGGATTGTCGAAGCCTCAGCGATCGGCGTTGCGCTAATCGTCGCGGCGGTGTTCGCCGGCCGCTACGTCGGCGAATGCAGCTTCGGGCGCTATTTCGCGATGGACGCGCCGCAGCTCGCGCTGTGGATTATCGGCTACGGCTTTATCGCCTCGGTGCTGCCGATCTGGTTGCTGCTCGCGCCGCGCGATTATCTTTCCGCCTTTGTCAAAATCGGCACTATTGCCGCGCTCGCGGTGGGTATCATCGCGCTGCATCCGCCCACCCTGATGCCGGCCCTGACCCGCTTCACCGACGGTAGCGGCCCGATCTTCGGCGGCAAGGTGTTTCCCTTCGCCTTCATCACGGTGGCTTGCGGAGCGATCTCGGGGTTCCACTCGCTGATCGCCTCGGGCACTACGCCCAAGATGCTCGAACGGGAACGCGATGCCCGGCTGGTCGGCTACGGCTGTATGCTGATGGAGTCGTTCGTGGCCATGATGGCGCTGATCGCGGCCGTGATGCTGGATCCCGGCGTTTATTTCGCGATCAACAGTCCGGCCGGGGTGATCGGTACCGGCGCGGCGGCCTGCGCCAGGATTACCAAATGGGGCTTTCCGGTGAGCAACGCGCAGATGGTCGCGCTGGCGAAATCGATCGGCGAGACCACCTTGTATGCACGCACCGGCGGGGCGCCTTCGCTCGCGGTCGGGATGGCGCACATTTTCGCGCATACGCTGGGCGGCCAGGCGGTGGTCGCGCTTTGGTACCATTTCGCGATCATGTTCGAGGCGTTGTTCATCCTGAGTACGCTCGATGCCGGTACGCGCGTCGCTCGTTTCATGTTTCAGGACCTGATTGGACAGATTTATCCGCCGCTGGCCGGTAGCGGCTCCTATGCGAACATATTGGTCAGCTCCGCGATCGTGGTGAGCGCTTGGGGCTATTTCCTGTATTTCGGAACGATCGACCCACTCGGCGGAATCAATTCGCTATGGCCGCTGTTCGGAATCGCCAATCAGATGCTGGCCACGATCGCCTTGTGCGTCGCCACCAGCGCAATGATCCGGCAGGGCAAGGCGCGCTATGCGTTCGTCACCCTGATTCCGCTGGTCTGGCTGGTGGCGGTTACGATGACCGCCGGGTTCGAAAAACTTTTCAGCGCTGCGCCGAACGTTGGCTTTCTCGCCCATGCGGCCAAACTCGGAATCGAGCTGACCGCGCCGAACCTTGGCACCGCCCGCATCGCCGAAATTACGCGCCTGGTATGGAATGATCGCATTGACGCGGCCATGACGGTGCTGTTGATCGCGGTGGCGGCGACCATTTTGCTCGACTCGATACGCCTGTGGATACGCACGCTGATCAGTCAGCGCATGCGGATGGCGGGTCGCGAGGAGGCCGCCGCGTGAATCCGGCATGGTTTCCCGCCCGGCCCGCGAAAGCTTCCGTCAAGGCGTGGTATGTGCTTCGCGCGATCGCCAACGAACTGGCGCGGCTTAACCGGTTCGGGGTCGAAGGAAAGTCCTCGGCCACGCGGCGCGAACGGGCGCGTATGGTGACGGCCGAACTGACCGATCGCTATCGCGGTCCCAATCGCTGCTGCTAAGGAAGCTCTGCTCAAAGCTCATTCTGTCATTCTGAGCGCAGGAAGAATCCTGGGGTTCTTCACTGCGCTAAGAATCCAGCCGCCCTTTGCCGGGCAGCGCGAAAGTTGCGGGACCAATCATCGTTGAACGCTGCAACGCATTTCAGCTTGGATTTTGCGAAACGCCGCACGAGGGGTTTTTTCCGGCCGTTCTAGGTACTTTTCCACCGCTGCCTAAGACAATTCTCGATTACGCGATCTCACCCGATGCTTTAGCGTGCGGCATGTCGGTTGCGATGTAGGGGTGGCTGAAGCTACCGCGACTGGCAAAGGGTGGCGAGATTGAACACTGAGTATCAAAAAGCGACAGCGGCGCTGTCCAGAAATCGGACGACAGCGATCTATGACTCCTCCCGATTGAAGGATGCGCAGGGGGGTATCAGACTCGAGGCGCTGGGCAAGCTCGCGCACGAACTGCGCACGCCGATCCAGATTTTGCTCGGCTACCTCGATGCGTTGCCCGAGGACCTGCCGCAAAACACGCCAGCTGCCTCGCGCCGGATGATCGCGCGCATGAATGTGACTGCGGTGGAACTCGCGCGTATCGTCGAGAACCTCATGGAGTTCGCGCTGGTCGATGCTCAAGCGGAGGCCGATACGGAGACCGAGGTGGCCACGCTCGATCTGATCGATGAGATCATGCCGCTAATCGAAGCGGCCAATCACGACAAAAATCTCAAGCTCAAGTTTGAACTTGATGACGCTCCACCGACCATTCGCGCCCGTCATCGCCAGTTGCATCTGATGCTGTCCAATCTGGCCGTGAATGCGATCCGATTCACCGCTGCCGGCCGAGTGACTATTGCAATTCGCCAGTCCGGTACGCCGGAGCAGCCGGCAATCTGCTTTGAGGTCAGCGACACTGGTGTCGGTTTCCGGCGCGAGGTGCATGCTCAGATATTCGAACCGTTCGCGCAACTTTCCTCGAGCAACCGCCGTCGCTACCGCGGGGTAGGGTTAGGATTAACGGTGGTTAAACGCTGCGTAGCAGCTCTGAAAGGCACCATCGAGGTGTACTCGAAGCCCGGTCAGGGTTCGCGTTTCGTGGTGAATTTTCCAGTTCAGCCGGCGCCCACCGGGGCTGCGAAAGGAAACTGACCGTGGGCTGGCCGGCGAGTGGGCCGATTTGGAGCAAACCAGCCTAACGATAATGGCGCATGAGACCGACCACCACGCCGCGAATTGTCAGATCGTGCTCATCTGCGTAAATCGGTTCCATCGCGGTGTTGGCCGGTTGCAGCCGGATACGTCCCGCATCCTCGCGATAATATTTTTTGACCGTGGCTTCATTTCCGATTAACGCCACCACCGTTTCCCCATTGCTGGCCGCTTCGCGTTCCTCAACGATGATGTAATCGCCATCGCGAATTCCCTCGTCGATCATCGATTCGCCGCGCACGCGCAAACAAAAGGTATTGCCGCGGCGGACGAAATCTTCGGGTACGGAAATCGTATCGGGATTCTCAATCGCTTCGATTGGCGCGCCGGCCGCCACCTGCCCCAGCAAAGGAATACCGCTGGATTTGACAATTTCAAGCGCCCGGCTGTGGTTATGGTCGCGGCGAATACGCCCGCGCTCTTCCAAATTTTTCAAATGCTTGTGCACGGTTGCCAGCGACGACAGTCCGAAGTATTCGCCGATTTCGGCCAGCGTGGGCGCGTACTCGTGCTGCTCGATGTACCGATCGATGAAATCGATCATCTGCTTCTGGCGCTTGGTGATAGTATTCATGGGTCAGTCCCTCGTCTCCCGCCGCTCATGTACAATCATGGCGAACATCAGGCGAAAACTCAATACGCGCTGTTCCCCGTATAAGGTGGCTAGAGAAATCTGTAATCTAAAACACATCTGTCATAAGCGTCAGGCGGTGCTTACTTCAGACCGCGGAAGAATTTGTCGTGCCTCAAAAAATAGATAATCGGCTCACACTGGCGATACTGGTGGGCGGTGGCCCCGCGCCAGGGATCAACGGCGTAATCGCCTCCGCCACGATCGAGGCGATCAACTCCGGCCTGCGCGTAATCGGAATCCGTGAGGGTTATCGATGGCTGGTCAAGGGCGATATTTCGCAAGCTGTCGAGTTGCGAATCGCCGACGTAAGCCGCGTCCACTTTACGGGCGGATCGATTCTTCGCACCTCACGGACCAATCCCGCCAGTGACGAGGAGAGTATCGCGCGCACGGTGGAGGCGCTGGAGCGGCTCGGGGTGCGCTATCTGATCTGTATTGGCGGCGATGACACCACCTTCGGTGCAGCCCGTATCGCGGAACGCGCGTCGGGCCGGATTGGCGTGGCGACGGTGCCCAAGACGATCGATAACGATTTGCCGTTGCCTGAGAACGTGCCCACTTTCGGATTCGAGACCGCTCGTGCATTCGGCACCACCATCATCGAGTCGCTGATGGAAGATTCGCGCAGCACCGACCGCTGGTATGTGGTGGTCACGATGGGACGTAAGGCGGGTGCGCTAGCCCTGGGTATCGGCAAATCGGCCGGGGCGACGCTCACAGTAATTCCGGAGGAATTCGGCTCGGGCCGGATCGATCTCAGGCTGGTGGTCGATATTATCGTCGGCGCGATCGTTAAACGGTTGGTGGCGGGGCACGATGACGGGGTCGCGATCGTCGCGGAAGGAATCGCCGAGCGGCTCGATCTCGACACGCTGCCGCTCGATAGCCTGCAGCGCGACGCCTATGGCCATGTGCATATCGCGGATATCCCACTGGCCACCTTCCTGCGCGATCGAATTCGCACCACGATTAATGAGTTGGGGATTCACGGCACCGTGATCGCCAAGGATATCGGCTATGAACTGCGATGCGCGCGGCCGGTGCCCTTCGATATCGAATACACGCGCACGCTCGGCTACGGCGCCGTGCGTTATCTCTTAAACGGCGGCTCGGGCGCGCTGATCGCACTTACCGGTGGCAGTGTGACACCGGTCAAGCTGGCGGACCTGCTCGATCCGGCAACCGGCAGAATTCGCACGCGGATTGTCGATGTGAAAAGCGAATCATACACGGTGGCGCGCTCCTATATGATCCGGCTGAATGCGTCGGATTTCGAGGAGCCGATGCTGTCGCAACTCGCAGCTCAGACCAGGCTCACGCCGAGAGAATTCGAGCGCCGCTTCAGACCGGCGGTGGCGGCTACGATCGCGGTCTCGCCCGCGGCCGTTACCGTACCGGACTATGACGATTTGAGCCGCGCGGTGAAGTAGCGCGGGCGGCGGTTTCGATCGCTGCTCGGACCGCGTATTGTGGTTGAAGAGACTGAAAAGACACTCCATCTAAACTGAATGGCCAAGCTTCGCGTCATTTACGAAAATGGTGATCCGGAGCAGGTGATCGAGTTCAATCCCGCCGGTGCCCCCTTTTATCACGACGGCAAAGCGGGTTCGATTCTCGATATCCTGCTTGGTCATCGAATCCATCTGGAACACGCCTGTGGGGGAAACTGCGCCTGCACCACCTGCCACGTGGTGGTAAAGCAGGGCGCGGATGAACTGTCCGAGGCGAGCGAACAGGAAGAGGACATGCTCGATCGCGCGCCGGGCCTGACGCCCACTTCGCGATTGGGATGCCAGGCGGTGATTCAGGACCCGGATGCAGAGATCGTCGTGGTGGTGCCGCGATATACGATCAACCAGCTAAGCGAAAGCCACTAGTATGGTGTCCCGCAAATAACTTGAACGAACGTCATGATCGGGATTCTTCGCGCTCTCAGAATGACAAGTTTCCGTCATTGCTGTCATTCTGAGCGTAGGCTGGCGGAGCGAAGAATCTCGCCCGAACAATAGCCCTGTAAACGTATCAACCGGACGCCACACCACATCGCCGAGGTTCGCATGAGCGCGACGGACGCCAACCCTGGTAATGCAAAACGCTCTGGCCGAATTGCGACGGTCGAGCGGATAGTTGACCACAACGATGATACGCGATCGCTCTTTCTAAGATCGGCGGAGACGCCGCTAAGCGGCTTTATTCCCGGTCAGTTCATTTCGATTGCGATTCCGCTGCCTGGCGAGACTCGCTCGCGTCCTTATTCGATCGCCTCGAGTCCCGAGGATGGCGAGCCATTTGAGCTTTGCTTCAATCGCGTGCCGGGTGGAGCAGGCGTTGAGCATCTGTTTGCGCGGCGCATCGGCGATCGAATCTCGTTCACCGGACCCTACGGACTGTTCACGCTCGATAGGCCGCCGGACACTGAGCTGGTCTTCATCGCCGAGGGCACCGGGATCGCGCCTATTCGTCCAATGATCCGGCGCGCGCTGGCCATCGCAACCGCGCATCCGATTCGTTTGCTGTATGGCGCGCTCGATGATGCCCATCTACTTTATCGGCGCGAACTGGAACAGGCGTCGCGCGCCAATTCCGGCTTCCAGATCGAATGGATCACTTCCAATCGTAGCGGCGGCATCGAATGGCTTTACGCCGAACTGTTACGCCGCGCCGAGCAGCGATGGATCAAGGCGGACAGCGTTCGCGCCCGCCATGTTTATATTTGCGGCGTCGGCGCGGGGGTGCTGCGCCTGCGCGATCTGCTACGCGGTTCGGGCTATGAACGTCGCGCGGTGAAATATGAACAATGGTGATCGGATCGGTTCGATTCGGCCGGTATCGGAGAAGTAACAGCGCTTAACCCATCAGCTTGACAAGCAGGCAATGGGCGCCAATCAGGCCGTCGATCTTCACGCCGCGTACGATCATCCGTTCGCGTTCGAGCCGGCGCGCGGCCCGCTCGACTAATGCCGGATCGATCGCCAGTATCCGCGCCGCTGATCTTTCAGTGCCAAAGGCCGCCACCTCGAAGTAGCGCCGCACCAGTTGGTAGACGGCCGCGGCGGATGACAGCGCGCGGGCTTCATGTAACGCCTGTGCCCATCGCTGATCGAGCGTACCCCAGATGTAGGTGAACGGATCGCGACGCTCCTCGACTTTGACCGCGAGGAATTTCTCCTGTAGCTCCTTCATCGCACGGTCGAATTCGGCGCGATCGCGCGGGCGCGAAAATCCGCTCGATAATTTAAGCACGCGGGTCTCCGCAGGGCCGCGCCGCGACAGCGTGTCCATCACCAGTTTCGCGCATCGCGAAAGTGCACCCTTTGCGTATAGCGCCTTGTACCCACCCGGCGGCACGCGCAGGCGCAGGAAGGCCGGCAGCATTGCGAGCGCGATAAAGCCCGGCCGGCCCGCGATCACCTTGCCGTAGTACGCCTGCCGGCCGGCCGGCAGGCGATTTTTCAACTCCCATGTACGGCCAATCGCGTAATCATGCTGAATATGTTCGGGCATCACTGGTTCGCGTTCGCCGGCAATTGCCTCGCGCAGGCAAGCCACGCCGAGGCCGGCCGTGAAGGCGGTACAGAAGCCGGACTCATCGATGAATTTTAACGCGCTTTGATCGCCGGTTACGCGGCGGCTTTTGAGGCGGCGAAAGTGGACGTCGCGATGGGCTTCCAGCCGGTCGATCAGCCCGGATGCTTCCATCGCCGGCCGCTGGCGGTCAGTTGAGCCTGGTCGCGTGCGCGACGGCTTCGCGGAACAGTACCTGGTAGTTATCCGGCACCGCGAGGCCTTTTACGATTCCATCGAGTCCAATCAGGGCGCGGAGCGTAAAAACGCTGTGCGGCGGCGACTTGTACAGCTTGTGCTTGACCGCGATCTCGCCCACCTCGGCCATCTTGCCGATCGAATCGTATTGGTTGGGATCGTAAACGCCGTTTTTCATCAGCGGCTCGAACAGGATGTAGATGACCTGCACCATCGCGGCGGGATCCTGATCGTGATCGAGATAGCCGAGCTTCACCATCGCCTGCGCGATCAACTTGTCGTCGCGTCCGAGCAGTCCGCGCGCCAAGGTCAGACTGCCCTGGCGCAGCGCGTCGCTGTAATGGCGAATCGATCCGAAATCCAGAATGCCGAGCCGTGGGTGATGGCTCACGAGGTAATTTCCCGGATGAGGGTCGGTGTGCAGTACGCCAAGCTCGAGAATCTGCCGCCATACGAGGCGGTAGTATTTGCGTGCGACCCATCGGCGCAGATCTTCGTCGACCGCCGGACTCATCACGTCGGACAGCCAATAGCCGTCGAGATAAGTCATCGTCAGCACGCGTTTTGAGCTGAGCTTCTCGATCACGCGCGGGATCATCACTTCCTCGTCATCGGCTAGCAGACGCCGGAACTCCTTGATGTTGCGGGCCTCGTTGACGTAATCGAGTTCCTCGCGCAGCCGGTCTTCCAGCTCACGGTAAACGGTGCGCGTATCGATTTTCTGCCGCATCACATCGCCGGCGATCGCCTGAAAGGTCCGCAGCAGCATCTTCATGTTGCCAAGGTCCTGACCGACGGTCTCGGCGACGCCCGGGTATTGCACCTTAACCGCCACCTGTTCGCCGCTTTTGAGCGTCGCGCGATGCACCTGGCCGAGCGAGGCGGCAGCAAATGCATCAGGTTCGAAGCTGGCGAAAATCTGCTCCGGAGGCTTTCCCAACTCGCGCTTCACCTGGGCGGCGATCATTGAATAATCCATCGGCGGCACGCTCGAGCGTGTGGTCTTGAGGATATCGACCGCCTCGATCGGCAGCAGATCGCTGCGCATCGAGAGCATCTGGATCAGCTTCATGAACGCGCCGCGTAACTGCTGCGAGCTTTCGACGATTCGGCGCGCGTTCTTGATATGGGTTTCGAGCAGTTCGCGATCGGCCTTGGAAGCGTTGAGAAACGGGCGCCGAATCGAGTTCCACAGGTAACTTGACCCTACTTGCGAGGCGAGGCCGCCAATCTTGATTGCGCGTCGCGCGCGCCCGCTGGTAAGCGTTTTGCGGTCAGCCATCACTTGCCGTCGCGGTCGATCCCGATGCGGTTCATCAGCGTCGCCGCCAGGGCAGCGCCGAAGCCGTTGTCGATATTGACGACGGTGACTCCGCCGGCGCAACTGTTGAGCATCCCCAGCAACGCCGCGATTCCGCCGAAAGAAGCGCCGTAGCCGACGCTGGTGGGCACCGCGATCACCGGCTTGTCGAACAGCCCGGCCACCACCGACGGCAGCGCGCCTTCCATCCCGGCCACCACGATCAGCACCGCCGCCTGACCGAGCAATTCGAGGTTTGCGGTCAGCCGATGCAGCCCGGCCACTCCGACATCGTACAGCCGGCTGATGCGATTGCCGAACATCTCGGCGCACAACGCCGCTTCCTCGGCGATCGGCAGATCGGACGTGCCGGCACAGATCACCGCGACCGTTCCATGTCCCGTTTGCGGCGCTGGATGCGCGACGATCGATCCAATCTGAGCGCTTTCATGGTAAACCAATTTCTTCAGGCGGGTTTTGACCGCGCGAGCCTTGTCAGGCGCCAGCCGCGTCACTATCAGATTGCCGCCCGCCGCAAGCACGCGCCCGCCGATCGCGATTATCTGGGTGGCGGTCTTGCCCTCGCCGAATACCACCTCGGGTACACCCCGCCGTAGCGCACGATGATTGTCCAGTTTCGCGAATCCCAGATCGTCGAACGGCAGCAGGCGCAACTGTTTGAGCGCCCCAGCGGTATCCAGGCGCCCAGCTGCGACTTCATCGAGGATGCGGCGGATGTTTTCTGCGGTCATCGGTGGCGTGTGCGATCCACTCGCAGCGGCCGGTCCAGCCCGATGATTACCTCGCGTACCGCGCGTGCGTCGCTGCGGGTCACCGTAATTGTCACGTCGCCGACCTTAAATTGTTCGCCTGGTTTGGCAATATGACCAAGGCGTTCCACCACCAGACCGCCGATCGTAGCATACTCCTCGCCTTCGGGAAGGTTCAGACCGAAGCGATCGTTGAGCTCCGCGATCGGCGCGCGGGCCAGCACCGCGAGCGAGCGCGCATTTAATACCGTGGTCAGCTCCTCGCGCGCGTCGTATTCGTCTTCGATCTCGCCAACGATCTCTTCGAGCAAATCCTCGACCGTCAAAATTCCAGATGCGCCGCCATATTCATCCACCACCACCGCCAGATTTTCCCCCGTGCGCTGCATCGCGAGCAGAATTTCGTCAAGCGGGGTAGATTCGGAAAAATAGCTCACCGGACGCATCACTTCGGTCACCGGCCGGGTGAGGTCAGGCGCCTCCAGCAAGTCGAACACATGGACCACGCCGATAATGTCGAAGATTCGTTTGTGGAACACCGGCAGACGGCTGAAACCCTCGCGCCGGGCCACCTCGATAGTCGCGGCGAGCGTAATATCGTCCGGCACCGCCTCGATTTGCACCTGCGGCACCATCACCTTGCGCGCCTCGCTATGGGTGAAGCGGAAGATGCGGCTGATCATCTGCTGCTCGGCAGGCAAAATGGCGTCGGTGACCGGACCATGTCCGTCGGCGTCGCGCCATAAAAGCAACGCGAGATCCTCGCGGGTCAGGAACACGCTACCGATTTCCGGCGATACTCCCGCAAGCTTGCGCAGCCAGCGGCTGAGCATGGTCTCGAATTTGAGCAGCGGCGCAAGCGCCGCTGCCATCAGCAACAGCGGACGCGCCGCGAAGGCCGCAAAGGCAAGCGGGCCGCGCAGGGCCAGCAGCTTGGGAATCGATTCGCCCAGCAGCAGCGTGATGGGGGCCAGAATAAAGGGTGCAAGGTACGAGTAATGCGGTCCGATGCGATGAAGAAACGTGGTCAGCACCGCGGCCGCTATCACAGTAGCCAGGTTGTTGGTGGTCAATACCAGCGCCAACAGCCGATCGCGCTTTAGTAGCAATGATTCCAGCATCGAAGCGCGCTTGCCCTCGCGTTCGCCGGCCGCTCGCAGCTTGGCATCGTCGGCCGCCACCAAAGCGATTTCGCTGGCGGCGAAAAAGGCCTGCACAATCACGCAGGCGGCGACGATAATCGCCAGTTCCGCTAATGCCATTGCTTGAGCCTCAGTTGCTCGACCGACGCGCCGCTAACCCGTTCCACGGTGGCCTCGAAGCTGCCCAATCTGAAGCGGTCGCCGGTCCGCGGTACGCGTCCCAGATGACGCAGCACGAGGCTGCTGAGCGACCGCGCATTGCCGCCCGCCGGCAGCGAACCGTCCGCATTCAGGGCTTTGCGCAGTTCAGCCACATCGATGCCGCCGGATACCAGCCATTCGCCATTTTCGAGGTTCTGCAGCTCGGGCCCGTCGAATTCGAATTCATCGCGGATTTCGCCGAACAGTTCCTCGAGCAGATCTTCAAGCGTGATCAAGCCGAGCAGGCGCCCATATTCGTTGACCACCAGCGCCAACTGAAAACGGTCGCGGCGCATCTCCTCGAGCAGTTCACCGAGCGTTTTAACCGGCGGTACGAAGCGCGGCGGACGAATCAGCCGTTCCAACCGCGGCATGCTGTTGTCGAGACGGCGGATAACCAGATCTTTCGCATGCAGAATGCCCACGATGTAATCCGGATTTCCACGATAAATCGGTACGCGTGAGAAATGCGCGTGAGCCACTTCTCCGATTAACTGACCCGCCGGGGTGCTGACGTCGAGCGAAAAAATCTGGTCGCGCGGGGTCATCACGTCCGCCACTCGGCGATTCGCAAAATCGAACACCTTGTGGATCAGTTCGCGCTCGCCAGGCTCGACCTCTCCTTGATGCTCGCTCATGCGCAGTAGCGCCTTGAACTCGGATTCAGAAACCGGCGCCGGACGGGTGGATAGATCGGCAGGGGTTAGCCAGCGCGCTATCGGATGCGCCAGTCCGCTGATTGCCGCCAATGGACGGGCGGTGAGCGCGGCGATCAACCCGGGATAGCCCAGCGCGAAGGTTTTCGGCGTGATGTCGCAGAACAGCATCACGATCACCAGCATCAGCGGCGCCGAGACGTACGAACCCCAGGGGCCGATCCATTGCAGCAGGAAAGAGGTGGCGAGGCATTCGGCGAATACGTTGGCGGTTTCGTTGAGCCCGATCACGATCACTAGCGATTCCAGCGGCCGGTTCATTAGTTTTTCGACCGCCTGACGTACCCCCTCGCCCAAACGGGCGCGCGTATGCTCCATCCGCGCCAGCGAGAACAGCGCGGTTTCGGAGGCCGCGAGCAAGGCGCTGCCCAACAGCAGGATCGCAATGACGATCGGCAGCAGGGTCATCGGCGGCGGCCGCTCCGGTTACCGCTGCGCAACTGATCGAAGCCTGCAATACCGGGAGATTTGAGGATTGGGGCAGACTGGCCGGTGAATTTAATTTCGGGTTTGCCGCGCACGATGCCTCCGATGCGATGGACCGCGACGCCAAGCCGCCGCGTGAGGGTCGCCGCTGAAGAACCGGGCCGCATGCAAAACAATAGTTCGTAATCCTCGCCACTCGAGAGCGCCACGCTGGGGTCGTCACCGAACACGGCGCGATATGCGTCCGAAAGCGGAATCGCGTCGGCGTCGAGTTCCGCGCCGACTCCGCTGCGGTCGAGTATATGGCCAAGGTCCTGGCATAAGCCGTCGCTCACATCGATAGCGGCCGGTGCGCTGGGCAGACCCGCAAGCGCCTGGCCCGCGCGCAGCCGCGGGGTTGGATCGCGAAAGCGATCGACCAGGAAGTGGCGATGCGCACCGCGTGCCTTGAGTTTGCGATCAAGTATCTTTAGACCCAGGGCCGCGTCCCCAATACTGCCAGTGACGAAGATTTCGTCCCCGTGTCGCGCCGTGTCGCGCCGTAGCGCCGAGCGCCGGACCTCGCCAATCAGCGTGATGGTTATAGCCAGCGCCGGCGAGCGCGTGATGTTCCCGCCCACGATATCTAGGTCAGCCTCAGATGCAGCCTGTCTGAGACCAACATAAAGCTGCGCAAGGAATCGCTGGTCTATCCCGGGGCGAATCGCGAGATTGATCACGCACGCCAGCGGCCATCCGCCCGCAGCGGCGATATCGCTCAGGTTAACGGCCAGCGCTTTGCGGCCCAGCACTGGGGCCGAAAACCATGGGATGCGGAAATGAACGCCTTCGACCATCGAATCGACGGTCACCAGCACGGGATGTTTTATCGGCGCGAGGATCGCACAATCGTCGCCGGGACCGAGGATGGTGCGCGATCGCGGACGCAAGCCGGCGCAAAGCCGATCGATCAACTCAAATTCGCCGGAGGGTTCTTTTGGGCGGCGCGCCAAACCGGTCAAAAAGATTGAAGCCAGTGGGCGGTTATCAGGGATTGAACTCCTGGCGGAGTGATCCGCAGATGCTTCGGTTTTGAAATCTACTCACAGCGCAACACGCTAAAGCATTCGTCTGTAACGGGCAATACCCGTTTGGTGGCTGGACCCGCGCTCGAGAGCCACCAAGGGCAACTATTATACCTTATCTATGATTTGTCGGCTGGGAGTTCCACGATCACTGTCAGGCCTCCTTCGCGAGCGTCCGATTCCGCGGTTATGCGTCCGCCGTTTACCTCCACCAGGCAGCGGGCAACAAACATGCCGATTATCGCGGGCCAGGCGTGAACAGTCGATTTTGCCGGTCGTTCAAGCAGGCGGTCTAGGGTCTCGCGATCGAGGGCCGGACCGGAGTCGCTGACCTCGATTCGGACGTGGCCGTTGTTCGCGGCCGTGGTCAGTATCACCCGCCCGCGATCCGCGCGATCGATCGCGTTGATCAAGAGGTTCTTCAGCACCCGCCCGAGGTGCAGGGGATCGCACTCCACCGCCGGTACCCGATGCAGCCGGGTATGGAATTTGACGCGCTTGCGTTGCGCGCGCTGCTGACCCTCATGAGCCGCTTCGGAGGCGGCAAGATTCAGATCGATGATGCGGCGATTGGGTGTGAGCCGTCTTTCCTCGATATTCTGATAATCGAGCACGTTGCCGACGATGAGATCCATTAGTTGCATCGCCAACCCGATTCGCACCAGCATCTCGCGCCGTTCACTCTCGTTCAGTTCCTGGTCCTCTTCCAAAATCCCCACAAAACCGGTGACGGCGGAAAGTGGATTGCGAATATCGTGCGCCAGCATCGCCATCTGCCGTTCCCGAAAACTCGCGGCGTCCGCGAGTTGGTCCAAGTTGCGATGCACCCGGGCGTCGTATTCATGCAGGAAAATTGCGGTAAACTGTGAGAGCGAAAGTCCGGCCAGCAATCCCAGCCATCGATAGCTGAGAAAGCGATCGGGAATTGGTGCGAAATAATTCGCGGCGGCAAACTCAAGTAAGCAGACAGCGCACATGGTCAGTTGCCAGCGCGGGTTCCATCGCACGAAGGACGCGGTCGCTAGCGGGAAAAGCAATATCGTGACAAAGCGCGATACCGGGTCTCCGGTGGCGGCACTGATGCGGATGAATAGAGCGATCACGAGGGCGCTGACGAGCAGTGTCCATAAGCGCCAATGACGGCGGAAGATGGGAGCCCAGGTGATGCCAAAAAATACCACTGTGACGGCCAGAACGGCCGAACGATCGCTGGTAAGCGAGGGGATCTGCTCATTGCGGCCCTGCGAAATCGTCAAATAGGCGAGCATGAACGTCACTGCCACTGGGCCGCTGAGCCGCAGAACCCGGATTGCCTCGTCGTCGCTATCGATCCTTTTCGGCGAGCCCACGTAAGCGGGCGGAACTGGGTTCACCGTGGAATTGCCGTGAGGCTGCTGAAACTGCTCCATCGCGACTGCGGTTGGCGGGGCGGCCCGCCGCTGCGCTCGCATCATTAGATATAGCGAGGGCTTCGTAGGCAATCATGGACGATCGAGTCCTTTTGCGTTGCTGCGCCAACCGTGTATACTTTTTCCTTCTAAATGATTGTGATAGATAAGCTCCTGATGGTGGGGAGGAGCGGAAAAGGAATGAAGAAATTCATTTGTGGGGCTGTTCTTGGCTTTTTGGCGAGTTGGGCTTGTGCGTTCGCCACTCCGACCTTCAACCATAACGGCATCTTCTGGAATCGCCTTAGCCCCCAGGGCAAGAACGGGTACGTCGATGGGTACAACGATGCGATGCAGGTGAGCGTGGGCAAGCTCGACAGCCTGACGATCGCGGCTGACCTTTTCCATTGGAAAGGGGCAAACAAGATTATCCATCAACTGTCGCGTGAGCTTTCGCTGTCGGATTTCACCACCGTGCAAGCAGTAAATCGCCTGGACAGGCTGTACGCGAACAGCAAGTACTCCGAGCTCGATCTCGGTTCGGCGTTGCAGCTCTTAACGGTTCCCACGCCGGGCAAAAATCCGGCTGCCAACTCACAGTCTTCCGCCCGATAATCTTTTGAATCCTTGGACTGACCGCGTCGCGGCTGGCGATGCGGTCTTTTTCCAACGGTGAGCATCTTACGGGTGATCATCCCGGCGGACCGGCGCCCTTGCCGGCGGACCGGTGCCCTTGAATGTTAAGCTGGGCCTGCCCTAGGCTTGATCCGGCGGCGCGCGGTGAATGCAAAACTAACATTGCTGGCGAAGGTATCGCGGGCCACCGTGTCCGTGCATACGCAGGTTCCCGCGGCGCACATCTCCAACGCGATCGGGCTTGGCACCGATCGCTGCGGCACCGGTACTATCGTCAGCGCCGACGGTCTAATCCTGACCGTGTACTACATGGTGATGGGCGCGCGGCGCATCGTCGTAACCCTCGCGGATGGTGAGCAACAGGAAGCGCGTATCATTGGGCAGGATTATGCCACCGGACTGGCGCTGATTAAGATCAATGGCGGCGCATTCCCGTATCTTGAAGTGGTGTCCTCCACTGGCGTGACGTTGGGGCAGGAAGCTTTCATTGTCGCCAGTCTAGGCGAAGACAAGCGCTGCGCCGATTGTGGGATCATCACCTATCTGGGATCGTTCGACGCGGTTTGGGAATTTTTTCTTGAACGATCTATCTGCATGACGGCTTCGGCCCTTAACATCGGATTAAACGGCGGCCCAATCTGCAGTGCGAGCGGGCAGGTGTTCGGTATCTCGTACCTGAATTTCGCCGAAATTGGCCGGCCAATTCTGGGGATACCCGGCGAGTTGTTCACCGGCGCATGCGATGAATTGGTGCGGCATGGACGCCGTATCAGCATTGCGCCCCGCATGTGGCTCGGACTGCTCTCATACACACTTCAGGAGCATGTGATTATCGCCGGCGTGATGCCCGGCAGTCCGTCAGAAAAGGCCGGCCTCAAGCAGGGTGACGTGGTACTGATGGTCGATGGCCGGGACATAACGGAGAGGCGGGCGTTATACGATGCGGTCAACAGTCATCGCCCCGGCGAGATCGTCAATCTTAAAATTCTGCGCAACAATCAGGTACAGCAGATAGCGGTCCCTGCAATTCAGGTCGAAGATTATCTGCGCTGAGCCATGGCGTGCGCCTTCGTTTGCGATTGACTCCCTTGCAATGGAAATGAAAGAACCGGTTCTCCCGATGCGTGAATTTCACCCAAGCTTGCGAAACTTTTCGCCGTGGCGCTCATCACTGCCGTTGCTCATGCTCGCGTTTGCACTGATGCTCACCGGGTGCAGCGTATGGGACAAGCTGCAACCGCCGCCACCGCCGCCAACCGTCGGCCCACTCACGCTTATTCCGGATGATCTGTCATTCGGCAGGCAAAAATCCGGCAGCTCGAGTCATATTCATGTTTTCACGCTGACCAATCCGCCGACCAACGATGGGGTCGCTATCATCACCCAGGTGGAGGCTTCGGGGCCGCCGTTCATGATCGATCAGGCGGACACCAACTGTGCGGGCCATACGCTGACGGTCGGCGCACATTGCCAAATCGGCGTCAGTTTCGCGCCCACCACTGCGGGTCCGCAAACCGGCACGCTGGCGATCACCGATAATGGGGAGAACAGCCCGCAACTCGCCACCCTCAAAGGCGACGGCAATTGAGTCAGCGAAATCAAACGTGCTGAGAATCGCACGCCGAATCGCCGCGTCTGGCATATGCTTGATACTCCGAGGTAGCCGTGGGGCTTGCCGCGCCAGCGCACGGCTGAAGTCCTGTAGCGGCACTGCCAGCGCATCATGATGGATACCGGCCGTTCCACTATCGCCCTGAATGAAAATGTAAGCGCCGAGCTGACGTGGACACTGCCCTCGCGCCGATATTTATGGGCCATGGTCGCGATGCTGATGTCGGCCACGATCTTCGAGGGCTACGACATCACCATTTTTCATCTATGTACGCCCGATATCGCGCGCACTTTCCACATGACCGATACGGCCGTGGGAGCGATGGCCGCGGTGGTCCGGTTCGGTGGGATACTTTCGTTTTTTGTCGTCAGTCTTGCCGATCGCTATGGCCGCAAGACGGTCATTTCCTACACCGTGCTCTGCTACGCGTTCTTCACGCTGATGACGGCGCTGTCGAAGGGCGTCGGGAGCTTCACTTTATTTCAGGCTTCCGCGCAGATTTTTCTGGCTGCGGAGTTCGGCGTCGCAATCACGATGGTTTCCGAAGAATTCCCCGATGACCTGCGCGGGCGCGGTATCGCAATCCTGCACATGGTCGCGTTCCTTGGAGTGGCGGCGGCCGGCCTGCTTTACGGAGTAGTAGCGCCGTCGCATTGGGGATGGCGCGGGATGTACTTTCTCGGCATCCTGCCAATGCTGCTGGTCGCTCTGTTACGCCGCGGTCTGCGCGAGACTGCGCGCTTCCAGGCGCTGCGGGTGGCGCGCGCGGCCGGCAAAATACAGGCGGCGGGTTTCAGGCAATATCTGCATAACTGCGTGACCCCGCTCAGCAAACCCTACCGCGGACGCCTAATCCTGATCGCCTTGCTGTGGAACAGCGTAGGCTTGGCCGGCGGTCCCACGATCACCTTCTTCAGTCTCTATGCCAAACGCGATCATCACTGGAGTTCCGGCCAGATCGGCTTCGCGATAGTGGCCGCGTACCTCATGGCGACGATCGGAACGGCCCTATGCGGCTATCTGATGGATCGGATCGGACGCCGCGGCACGGCAGCTCTGTTTTACGTGGGCGCCGGTATCGCCGAAGCCACTCTGTTTCAAAGCTCGACGCATCACGCGATGCTGTTCGCGCTGATGGCGACCATGTTCTCCTACCAGGCGGCGCGCACCGCAACCTCGGCCTTTTCGGCTGAATTGTTTCCCACCGGCGCGCGGGCTACCGGCTATTGTCTGTGCGTACAGGTGCTGGGACAGCTCGGATGGACTTTCGCCCCGTTGCTGGCCGGAATTTTATCGGGTCCGATGGGTGGCCTGGGCAATGCCGCCGCGCTGTTTGGGGCCGGCCCAATCCTCGGCGCGATTCTGGTTGTCACTTTGGCGCCCGAGACTCGCGGCAAGACCCTCGAAGAGCTCTCTCCCGATCCCGATTGATCTGCCGTGCGCAGTACGGCCATTCACCGTTAGCCGCTCGCGCGCATCGCCTCCATGGCGCGCCGATGCGTTTCCAGCGCCGGGCGCAGTTCGGCAGTTGGCCGTCGTCCATAGCCACACACCGAGGCAAGCCCAAAGCCGTCAGCGAACTTGCGCGCGGCGGCGAGACGCTGTTTGAAGTCGTCGATTGAATCGGCGTGAATCAGGCCGAGAAACAGCTTCGTATCACCGATGTCCAGCTTTTTCAGCGGTGCGTAAAAAGCGTCGTCCGTGCGATCGTGCGGCACCGGCAGGTGGACAAAATCTACCCGGCGGCCTGAACGGGCGACTGCCGAGTTCGCCAACCTGGTGCAAAGATCCAGGTCTTTCATCTTCACAATCGGCCAGCCGCCAAGGGTGCCGTAACAGAAGTGGTAGCCGACCATCGCGTCGTCCGGGATACCCGGTGTGACCCGTTCGCAGGCCGAGATCAGCCGCTCAAATTTGTCGTCCTTTGGAGTCCAATCGTAAAAGCCTTCGAGGTCGAGGATTTCCGAGCACGCATCCCATTGGATCACCAGGTCGCGTGGCGGAATTTTCTCGCATATCTTCGCGATTTCCTCGCGCAGCGCCTGCTCGTAAGCCGGCTTCACGATCGGGTAATCCGCCGGATTGCGGAAGTAATGCTCGACGATGCTGCCGGTGAGTGGGATACAAACCTGGAAACGAACGTCGCGCGGAATCACTCCGGCTTCGCGCAGATGTTTGAAAATGAAATAGGAGTTGATCGCTTCGCGGGTATAGCCGAGGCGCCATCCCGGATCGCCGAAGTGAACCTCTTTGAGGCCAGGCTTGACGCGGAACTGCCATTGATCGACATAGCCGCGCGGCTTCCAGTTCTCGACTCCATTTACCGGATCGGGCCGCTGCACGGTCTCGAAATCCGGATGGCCGTGAAATACCCGGTAGCACTGGTAATTGGTCCACCACAGGCGATCGCCAACTTCGCCGTCGGGCAGACAGAAGACTTCATTGCCGATTGCGTCGCTACAGGTCCGGAAAACCTCTTCAACAGTTTCGAGCGGGATGCTCCCAACCAGCATCAGTTGCTTATCGATTCGGCTCATCGCTGACCTCCGCGCCTGCTCTCGGCGCCGTAACTTACTGCAAAGCGTTCGCGCAGCGCCGATTTCAGAAACTTGCCGGTCGAAGTGCGCGGAATCTCATCGATGAATGCGTAGCCGTCCGGCAACCACCATTTGGCGAACTTGCCTTCGAGGAATTTATTGATCTCGGTGGCAGTGGCCTGCGCGCCCGGCTTGAGCACCACCACCGCGAGCGGACGCTCGTCCCATTTCGGATCGGGCACCGCGATCACCGCCGCCTCGGCCACCGCCGGATGACCCATGATTTCGTTTTCCAGGTCCACCGAACTGATCCATTCGCCGCCCGACTTGATCAGGTCTTTGGTCCGATCGGTCAGCTTTACGAAACCCTCGTCATCGACCACGCCTACGTCGCCGGTGCGCAGCCATCCGTCGGGCGTGAACTTCTCCGGGTCTGGTTCCATCGCATAGTAGCGCGAGGTTACGTAAGGCCCGCTAACCTGGATTTCGCCCATGGTCTTGCCGTCGGGCGGAACCTCTCCGTCCGCGCCGCGAACGCGTAGATCCACGAATGGATGCGGGATTCCCTGCTTCGAACGATAAGCGTACTGCTCATCTTCGGGCAGCTTTTCCATGCCACGCTTGAGCACCGCGAAGGTGCAGGTCGGCGAGGTCTCGGTCATGCCCCAGGCGTGAATCACATTGATGCCGTGACGATCGAAACCGCGGATCATCGCTTCGGGCGCGGCCGAGCCGCCGATCACCAGCCGCAATTCCGGCTGTAGTTTCCAGCGTCCCGGCTCCCGATCGAGCAGATCCAGCACCCCAAGCCATACGGTTGGGACTCCGGCCGAGCAGGTGACCTGCTCACGTTCGAAAGTGTCCAGCACGGTCACCGGGTCAAGATGGGGTCCGAGGAACACCTGCTTCGCGCCGATCATGGTGCAGGCGTATGGCATCCCCCACGCGTTGACGTGGAACATCGGCACGCAGGCGCAGACCACGTCGCGATTGGTAATCGTCATCCCGCCGAGCAGCGTGATGTTGTAGGTATGAATCGTGGTCGAGCGATGCGAGTAGACCACGCCCCGCGGCCGTCCCGTGGTGCCCGAGGTGTAGCACATTCCCAGCGGTTCGTTCTCGTCGAAATCCGGATAGCTGAAATCGGCCGGCGCCGCCTTGAGCATCGCCTCGTAATCTTCGTAGCCTGATGGAACCGAAGCGCCGGACAGCGGCGCGACGAACACCCGATCGAATTTGACTCTGCTACGCACCTGTTCGGCCAGCGGCAGCAGCGCATCGTCGACGATTAAGAAACGATCCTCGGCGTGATTCGCGATGTATGCGAGGTCATCGAGATGCAGCCGCAGGTTGAGCGGATGAATCACCCCGCCCGCGGCCGGAATCCCAAGGTAGGCTTCGAGGTGCGCGTAATGATTCCACATCAAGGTGGCCACCCGATCGCCCCGGCGCAGGCCGGCCGCCTGCAACCCGGCCGCCAGCGATCGCGCGCGCCGGTGGAACTCACCATAGGTGGTGCGATGAAGCGTGCGATCGGGCAGGAGCGAAACAATCTCGACCTTGGGAAAATAGCGTCCCGCGCGTTCCAGAAAATGGACCGGCGTGAGCGCATAATTCATCATGGTTGACTGGAGTGCCATTCTAGCCGTCAGTGTACCTCAGGCTCCGCTGCAATCAATGAAAACCGGCGCGCGCAGCGCTATCGCGAGGCTAAAGGTTTGTACTATTAGAGAGATTCAGTGAGCATCACGCACGGGTAATGAAAGGAGCGCGCCGATGAGCCTTGCAGCGATCAATCTTAAACAATGGATCGAGGAGCATCGCCATCTGCTCAAACCGCCGGTCGGCAACCGGCAGGTCTGGGACGACGAGGCGGGTTTCTTCGTCAACATCATCGGTGGGCCCAACGCGCGCACCGATTATCATATCGACCCCGGCGCGGAATTTTTTTATCAGATCGAGGGCGCGATAACGCTACGCGTGGTCGAGGACGGAAAGCATCGCGAGGTTCCAATTCGCGAGGGCGAGATCTTTCTGCTGCCGCCGTTTGTGCCGCATTCGCCGCAGCGTCCACCGGCTACGCTCGGCCTGGTGATCGAGCGCCCGCGCCGCGAAGATGAGCTCGATGGGCTGGTCTGGTACTGCGACAATTGCCGCGAGAACTTGTACGAAGATCGGTTTCATTTCTCCGATTTCGCATTGTTCGGAAGCAAGCTCGAAAAATTTTACGCGGACGAAGCGGCGCGCACCTGCGGGCATTGCCGCACGATCATGCCGGTTCCTGGTGCGTGAGCGGAAAGTTTACTGGTGCCGGAAGAAGTCCAGGCGCAGCGTCAACTTATCGCCGAGCCACAGTGAATTGATCGCGTGGTCTTCGTAATTGTCGCCGGTCTCGGGATGGACCAGGATTGGCAGGCCGCGCCGGTTCATCATCAGCCACGGCACGATGCGGGCGAACTCGGCGGTTGCGAAGGCCACCTGGTACATCGATTGCGGATGCGGTCCGACCGGCTCCTCGCGCCAGCGGCCCATCACGACCGTGAAGCGCTTTTCGATTTGCTCGCGCAGCCAGGCGGCGTTGGCGCGGCTGTGTTCGTCATAGTAGATATGCGCGTGATAGCCGGAGATTTTCCCGCTATCGATTGCGGAATCGGTCGGGTCCATCGATACTTACCTCGCTTGCCGCTCGATGATAGCGCGCGGCGGTCCGCGATCGTAAGCGCCCGCGGTTTCATCTAACTTGTTTTACCTGACGATATGCCTGACGATAGATGTTAGCGCGATAGGTTGCACCGGTTGGAAAACCAACGAGGAACGCCGCGGAGTTGATCATGAATATCGAAGACCTGGTGATTGAAGATCCGGAGCGCCGGATTTTCCGGGTGCATCGCTCGGTGATGACTTCGCCGGAGATTTTCGCTCTCGAGCGCGAACGAATCTTCGATCGCAACTGGCTGTATATCGGCCATGAATCGGAGATCGAGAATCCTGGCGATTACCGCCGCCGCGAGGTTGGCGGCCGTCCGCTGATCTTCATCCGCGGTAAAGACGGCGTGGTGCGCGTGTTTCACAACACCTGCACGCATTGGGGCGCGAAGGTCTGCCGTCTCGATCAGGGCAACGCGGCCAGCTTCCAATGTTTTTATCACGCCTGGACTTTCAACAACGTTGGGCAACTGATCGCGATACCTGACGCCGGCGGCTACCCGCAGGACTTCAATCGCCCCGAACTGGCGCTCAAATCGCCGCCACGGGTGGATAATTACCGCGGACTGTATTTCGTCAGCTTCAACCCGGCGATCGAGCCGCTGCCCGATTATCTGGCGGGCGCCAAAGATTATATCGATTTGATTCTCGATCAGTCGGAAGCTGGCATGCGGGTGGTGGCCGGCACCCAGTTGTATACCGTGCGGGCGAACTGGAAGCTGATGGCGACCAACAGCCTCGACACCTACCACGCGCCGCCGTTGCACACGACCTATTTTAGCTACATGGCGAAGTTCAAAGGACTCGACTACGAGGCCGAGACCAATGCCTCCGCGATGCGCGCGGGCGGTCACGGGCGATCGCTACGCAACGGGCACGGCACCAGCGAATCGGCGCCGGGCGGGCTGGCGCGTCCGATCGCCCACTGGCATCCGATGTTCGGTGATGCGGCAAAACCCGAGATCACGCGTATACGGGCGCGGATCTTCGAACGCTTCAGCGCGGAACGCGCCCAGATGATGTGCGATACGTTCCGGCTCTTTCTCATCTATCCGAATTTCGTATTTCACGACATCATGGCGATCACCATCCGCTATTTCGAGCCGGTGGGGCCCGATGCGGTGCGATTGACGGTGTACGCGCTGGCGCCCAAGGATGAATCAAAGGACCAACTGGAGCTGCGGCTCAACAACTTTGTCAGCTTTCTCGGTCCCGGCGGCTTCGCTCATCCCGACGATCTTGAGGCGATCGAATCGTGCCAGGATGCCTTCCGTTCGCAGGAAGTCGAATGGTCCGACTTCTCAAAAGGGATGAATCGCGATCCCGAGGTGATGGACGAGCTGCCGATGCGTGCGTTCTGGCGTCAATGGCATGCACAGATGCTTGGTCATGAGCGCGCAAACCAGTTCGATGATCCGCGATCCGTCGAGCACGGCGCGGCGGCGGGCGGAAAGTAGGGTAGACGGTGGCGGCAAAATCCAACGGGCGGGTTGCCAAAAGCAAGCCCGTCGATCTTGAGCGTGAAGTCGAGCGGTTCTTTTTTAATGAGGCCGGGTTACTGGATGAGTGGCGGCTCACCGAATGGTTGGCGCTGTTCACAGGCGACGCGCGCTATTGGGTCCCTACCACCGACCTGCCGCAGGGACAGCCGGGCGAGGTGCTCGGGCTGATCGACGACGATTTCACGCGTCTGCAGGCGCGGGTGGATCGGCTGCTGTCGCGCCATGCGCATCGCGAATTTCCATGGTCCCGCACCCGCCGATTCGTCACCAACGTGCGAGTCACCGAAGTCGATGGCGATCAGGTGAAAGCCACCGCCTCGTTCCTGGTTTATCGGATTCGCAACCGGCACGTCGATCCTTATATTGGCCGGTACGAATACGTGTTTCGGCGAGTCGAGGGCGAGCTGAAGATCGTATGGCGCGCCGCCATTCTTGATTTGGAAGCGCTCGAACCGCACGCCACTATCAGCTTTATCCTCTAACTCACTGCAACCCTCGTTAATAACGGATATCCTTCCGAGCGAGGGGGATATTTCACGCGTGAGTATTTGTTTCAAGCCCGTGGTTTGGCTGCGATGCGCCGCGCTAGCGATGGCCGTCGCGCTGGCGGGATGCATGACGGCCGCGCTGGAACTGGCGCCGATCGCGGTGCAAGCGGCCGAGGATGTCGGATATGGCGTGATCAAACTGGCGGCCGACGCCACGATGCCCTCCCATGACCATGGCGATCAGCAGGACAAATCCAATCGGGATAAATCTCAAATCTGCGCCACGATGGAGACGCAGCCGCCGCTGATAATCGAATTCCGTACCGATGCCACCGGTGGCAACCTGCAATATCGTGAATTAACGCTGAACGACGACTCGGGCATCTCGAAGTGGCAGGTGATGGCCGATCCCGAAGCCGATGCGTATGGATGGCGGCCGACGGTCAATCTCGCGACCATGGATTTTCAGCCGCCGATCAACAGTTGGCTCAAAGCCGGCTCCCGCGCCTATATCGCCTATGCTCCCGAGGGCGGCGACGATTCGGATGAGCGCGAGGAATATGACGACCTGGTGACCGACTTCGGTCCGCGCTTTGGCATGTTCCACTGGAAAGGCGATGCGTACGATTACGGCGTGCTGCCGGAACTGCCTTGTTTCCCGCCGCCCGAGGGATGAATGCGCGCATGGCCTGATCCTCCCTTGCCAATTCGGGCCGGTTTCTTTATCAGATGAGGTGATTAGCGCGAATCGCCGCTGGTGGGAGGCCTCAACCGCATGACGCTCGATCCTCAAATGAAGCTCATTCTCGATATGGCGGCGGCCGCGGGCGCGCCGCCGGTGCGCGATTTCGCGCCGGTTCAAGCGCGCGCTGAATTCGCGCGCCGAATGGGATTTTTCCGGCGCGGCGAACCTGAAGCGGTGGGCCGCATCGAGGATCTCACCATCGCCGGGCCGCACGGCCCGATTCCTATTCGCCTGTACTATCCCAAAGCCAAACCGCCTATCGGGGCTGCGATGTTTTTTCATGGCGGCGGATGGGTGATCGGCAATCTGGAAACCCACGATTCGACCTGCCGCGAGCGGGCCAACGGATCGGGGGTGATGGTCGCTGCGGTGGACTACCGGCTGGCGCCGGAAAACAAATTTCCGGCCGCCGCCGATGATTGCTACGCCGCAACTGAATGGATCGCAGAGCATGCCGCCGACCTGGGCTATCCGGCCGGACGGCTCGCGGTGAGTGGCGACAGCGCGGGCGGCAACCTCGCGGCGGTGGTGGCGTTGATGGCGCGCGATCGGCGGGGACCATTGCTGCGCTATCAGCTCCTGATTTATCCGGCGCTCGATCCCGAACTCAAAGCCGCCTCTCACAGTGAATTCGATCGCGACGGTTATGTATTGTCGCGGGCAGATATGGTGTGGTTCTGGAATCATTATCTGCGCAACCAGGACGATGTGGCGAATTCCTACGTGAATCCGGCGCGCGCCAAAAATCTTGCGGGCCTGCCGCCCGCGTTGGTGATAACCGCGGGATTCGATCCGCTGCGCGACGAGGGCGAAGCGTACGCCGAGTTGTTGCGCAAAGCAGGGGTGCCGGTCGAGTGCACCCGCTACGGCGGTTTGACGCATGGCTTCTTCAACATGGCGTCGCACATCGATGAGGCCAAAAAAGCGGTGGCCCAGGCCTGCGCAGGTATTCGCGCCGCGATGGCTTGAAATCGAGACGCGAAACGACTGCGGGCAACTGCCGCACCGTTCATTTCGAAGCTGCTTGTCAACGAGCCGCTAACTTACTAGGTATGAGTTCTGATCTACTGTGCGGAGGATAAGACGATGCTGAAGCCGATCCTTTCTGCCGATTCGCATGTGCTGGAACCACCCAATACTTATTCCGATCGCATGGATCGGCGTTTCAAGGATCGCGCACCGCGGATGGTCCACGATGACAAAATGGGCGATACCTTTGTTATCGATGGCATCAATCGGTTGGTTCCGATGGCGGTCTTGTCAGGCGCCGGCATCCCTCCGGATCAGATCAGACATAATGCGCGATTCGAGGATTTGCAGCGCGGCGGTTGGGATCCTGAAGTGCGGATGCGCGATCAGGATCGCGACGGAGTGGCGGCCGAAATCATGTACCCGAGCGTCGGGATGGTGATCTGCAAGCATCTGGACCTCGACTATCGCAAAGCCTGCCTCGACGCCTACAACCTTTGGCTGGCGGAATATTGCTCGGCATATCCGGACCGGCTGCTCGGCGTCGGGATGACTTCAATGCGCTCAATGGACGATGCGATTGCCGAAGTACGGCATATCAAACGCCTCGGATTGCGCGGCGTGATGCTGCCCGGATGGCCCGGCGACGAGGATTATGACAGCCGTATCTACGATCCGATCTGGGCCGAATGCGTCGACCTCGGCTTGCCGGTGACGTTCCATCATCTGGCGGGCGCGCGCGATCCCAACGCGGTTACCGGTTCGATGTATGGCATCGCCAATCGCGGAGTTAATTCGCAGCTAAACGGCTGGATGAACCTGATCCGCGGCAATCAGGATCTGCTCGCGATGTTCGTCTTCGGCGGCGTCTTCGAGCGCCATCCGAAACTCAAGCTGATTTGCGCAGAGGCCGATGCCGGCTGGGTGCCGCATTTTCTCTACCGGATGGATTACGCCTACGACCACCATCGGCATCATCTTAAAACCGAGCCGCTCTCCAAACCGCCGAGCGAACATTTCCGGGACAATGTCTACGTCACCTTCCAGGACGATCAGATCGCGTTCAAAACCCGCCATCTGATGAACCTGCGCCATCTGATGTTCGCCAATGATTTTCCGCACTTCGATTCAACCTGGCCGCGCTCGCGCGAGGTGATCGAAGAACATACCGCGGGGATGACCGACGAGGAGAAAAACCTGGTCCTGCACGATAATCTGGTCGAGTGCTACGGCCTGAAAATGTAATCCGAGCGAACCGAGAGGATGACCAAGCGGACGGTGAAAGATCGTGCAGAGCGATGGCCGACGCATCCGGGAGCTATCCTGCGCGAGGATGTGCTTCCGGAGCTCGGCCTCTCGGTGAGCGAGGCGGCCCGTCAACTTGGCGTAACCCGCCAGACGCTTCATCGGATTATGGCCGAGAAGGTATCGGTCACGCCGGAGATGGCCGCGCGGCTAGGCCGGTTCTGCGGCAACGGACCCGGATTGTGGCTGAGGATGCAGCAAGCGTATGACCTCTGGCGCGCCGAGCGCGAGCTTCGCGCCGAGCTTGAACTGATTCCGGTTCACCATGCGTCTTCTGCAGCTTGAACCTGGGAAAGACCGACCCGAGAGGTACGGTCTTTCCCCCTGGGCGTCGCTTTCAAAAGCCGTCATCTGAAGCCGAGCACGTGGCATCGAGGGGGAGAAGTTTTCGCTAACTACCCGTCGTGCGGTGGGCGCGCCAATGCGGTGTCACGGTCGGATTGACAACGTATTCCGGCAGCTCCCCGCGCAGCGCCCGGATGCAATTTTCGGTCTGCACGGCCGGCATCCGTTCCATCAGCTCCGGGCTCATTCCGGCTACGTGTGGCGTAATCAGTACGCGGTCCTCAAGATCGGAAGACAGCAGCGGATTGGTGGAAGCGGGTGGCTCGGGTTCGAATACATCGAGGGCCGCACCGGCGATGCGATTGTGGTGCAGCGCCGCGGCCAGCGCGGCCTCATCGAGCAGCGCGCCGCGCGCGGTATTGATGATGTAGGCGGTCGGTTTCATCAGCGCGAGCTCTTTCGCGCCGATCACGTTGCGATTTTCCGCAGTGACGACCGCATGCAGGCTGACGAAATCGGACTCGGCCATCAAGCGATCCAGCGGTACTAATTCGACTCCCGCTTGCGCGGCGCGTTCGGGTTTTACGAAGGGATCGAAGGCGAGGACGCGCACCTCGAACGCTCTCAACAGACTGGCGACGCGTGAGCCGATCCGGCCAAAGCCCACCAGCCCGACCGTCTTGCCGCGCATGAAGCTGCCCACGATACTGCGCCAGCGGCCCGCCCGGCCTTGTTTATCGCCGGGTTTGAGCTGCTTAGCCATCGCGAGCATAAACGCGACCGCATACTCGGCGACCGCCAGATAGTTTTCGGGAATCGGCGTGTTGCTGACCAGGATGCCAAGCTCGGTCGCGGCTTTGATGTCGATCCTTTCGACGCCGATACCGAGTTTGGCGATCGTTACCAGGCGCGGCGCCGCGAGCATCACGGCGCGGGTGAACAGTTCGCGCGAACTGACCATCAGGGCGTCCATCTCACGCACCATCGATTTAAGCTCATCCTCGGAATAGATACCGGCGGCATCGGTGAAGGGGCGGCCTAGGACGATTTCGCATCCGGCAGCGCGGAGCTGGCTTTCCATTCGGTTACCGGCCTCGCCGCCAACTGGTTCAGTAATTAGAACTCGATACTTTTTTTCAGCCATTTTTCGCCTTGCTGCATGGGAACTAACCCGATCTGCGGTGGACAATAACCCAGAAAAGTTCTTTATTGAAGCGTCTAAACCTGCCTTTCGATCAAATTTACGCCTATAACGGGACGGGTTGTCTTGGCCGTATGCTTGCTTATGTTCCGGTCAAGGTGGCGTGAATTGAGAGTTGAAGGGTAAACGCAAACGCCAGTGATGCGTATAATAGGTAAAGGAGAATTTGAGGAGGCTTGAAAATGAAAACAATGTTCGCGATGGCTGCCGCGATGGCCGTGACCTGCGCGTTAGCGATGCCGGCCGCAGCTCAATACGCAAATCAGGGTGAGATAAACACTTTCAATGCGTTCTTAAACCACCATCCCAAGCTCAGTGAGGAGCTCTCGAGGAACCCCAATTTAGTCGACAGCAAGGTGTATCTGGAACGGCATCCGGAGCTGCATTCGTATCTCGCCAACCATGATTCGCTGCGCAATTCGATTCAGCACCATCCCGGCGTCTTCATGCGCGACCGGCGAGGCCGATATTCCTACGGATGGAATCACGAGGGTGGTCCGACGGCAGCTTGGGGTCAGGAATGGGATAGGATGCACAACTACGGCTACAACGACCCGGCCGACCATCAGTGGCACAATCGCGAGTGGTGGGAACACAATCGCGGCGATTGGGTAAGAGACCATCATCCCAACTGGGAGGCGGCCGATGCGGCCCATCGCGAACGTGCCGAAGAGTGGCAGGAGCATCACGGCGGAAATTGGCAGAATCAGCAGGGCGGAGACTGGGGCGGCCGCGGCCATCACGATAATGGCCGGCATGAGGGCTGGTACAAGAACCACGGTCCTCGCGGTCACGACAACGACTGATCGGCCGATGTCGATTTCGCTTGCCGCTTGATCGATCTGGCGCAAACCGCAGGAGGGGAAAATCCTCCTGCGGTTTTGTTTTTCATACGGCCCACCAAAAAAAGACCGCCGGAGCCGTAGCTCCAGCGGTCGCAATCCAGAGAATGCGTTTCGGAGAATGCTCTGGAATTAGCTCCTGAGAACTTTCAAGAACCGATCGGCTTGATGGTCAGTCCGGGTTTCCCAGACGTACCAGTTAGCTACTGCTAGAACTGCCACCACAACACCCGCTATCGACATAGCGAAAAGATTCATCGCTGATTTTCCTCCTGCTTTTAATCCGTAATGCTAGCCAACTGAGACCGCGTTACGTTGGACGTTGTTGGAGCGAATAACGTGCCGAAGCTTCGATCATTAACTTCGCTCATGAAAGAGGTCTCGAAATGACAGAAAATAGCCCGTAATTAGGGGGTTTTCTGAAGGGGATTAAGGAGCTATGCCGATTCGATTAACGGAATGTTTTCGCAAAATTCGATTAACTGCCTTCGTAACAGCGAATTGTTTGCGATTTGCGAAAAGGGAGTCTTAAAACAATCGGAGATCACCCTCCGGATGACCGCCCAAATCGCTTTCGCTGTCCGGGGTCGAGGCCGGACGATGATTGTTACTGGGCGTGACCGGCGGATTCTGTGCCGGATCCAGCACCGACAGGCGATCGAATTTTTTGGTCACGACTTCAAGCAGTTTTTGATCGGGACGCCAGGAATCCTGCTCCGTGGCGCGCACCACGGTGCCGATGAAATCGTAGCGCCACCAATAGATGATGCGCAGCGGCAAACCGGCGGGATCCTCCGTCAGATCGCGATAGATCCATTTCTCGTTGAACCGGTAGCCATTCTCATCGTAAAGCCGGGGATCGTTGAGGCTGCCTTCGGTCCGCTCGGGCGTACCCAGGAGCGCGACAATCGCGTTGCGGCGTGGAATCTGGCTCATATGCTGAAGCTCTCAGGCAAAGGACATCGATGCTGGTTGATGTGGGCTTCGAACTCGCTGCGAAATTGGCGCAGGAAATTGGACCCGGCCCAGGCGGCGGCGTCGGAGAGCGCACAGATGCACTTCCCTTCCATGAAATCCGAGGTGGCTTTGATCTGATCGAGGTCTTCCAGCCGGCCTTCGCCACGTTCGATCCGGCCGAGGATGCGGTAAATCCACCCGGTCCCCTCGCGGCATTGGGTGCATTGACCGCACGACTCATGCTCGAAAAAGCGGGCGATAACCAGCGCCGCCCGCACCATGCAGGTCCGATCGTCCATCACGATCACCCCGGCGGTGCCGAGCAGCGTGTTGACCTTGCGCACCGACTCGTGGTCCATCGCGATATCGATCTGATCGCCGCGCAACACCGGCATCGAGACCCCGCCGGGCACCACCGCCTTGACGGTGCGGCCCTCTTCGAGTCCGCCGGCATACTTATAAATCAAATCGCGCAGATTGACGCCGAGCTTAAGCTCGAACACCCCCGGGTTTTTTACGTGCCCGCTGACCCCGAACAACGTATGCCCGGCGGCCTTCTCCACCCCTTCGGCTTTGAACCAGTCCGCCCCGCGCATCAGTATCGCCGGCACATGCGAGACGGTTTCGGCGTTATCGACGGTAGTCGGCTGACCCCATAGTCCTTTCTGCGCCGGGAACGGCGGGCGCTTGCGCGGCTGGCCTTTCTTGCCCTCCATCGATTCGAGCATCCCGCTCTCTTCGCCGCAGATATAGGCTCCCGCTCCAGGCTGAATATGCATATCGAAGCGGCGTCCGAATCCGAGCGCATTTTCGCCCAGAATGCCCGCCTGATAGGCCTGCTCGATCGCGGATCGCACGGTGGCGTAAGCGTCGACGTATTCGCCGCGAATGTAGATGAAGGCGGCGTTGGCCTCGACCGCCATCGAGGCGATCATGATGCCCTCGATCATCAGGTGCGGGTTGCGTTCCATTATCTGCCGGTCCTTGAAGGTGCCCGGCTCGCTCTCGTCGGCGTTGATCGCGAGATAGCGCGGCCGATCATCCTTGGGCGGCATGAAGGTCCACTTCAGCCCGGTGACGAAACCAGCGCCGCCGCGTCCGCGCAGGCCGGCATCCTTGACCAGTCCGGCAATCTCCTTGGGCGTCATGGCGCCAGCCTTCACCACCGCCTGATAGCCGCCATGAGCGCGATAATCGTCTAGCGCCGGCCATTTCGCGCCATTGGGCGGCAGCAGATAGCCATCGACCCCATCAGGAATGATCGAGATGATCGGCGCGGGATGGCGCGCATCGAGCGCCGCTTCGGGCGAGCCGACGATCTCCTGCAGGTATTCGGGAGTGACGAATTCGAGATATGGATTGCGATTGACCTGCACCACCGGGGCCGATCCGCACGAGCCCAGGCATTCGACCTCCGCGATCGCGAAGCGTCCGTCCGGGGAAGTGGTGCCGGCCTGGATGCCGAGCCGATGCTCCAGCATCTCGACCATGCCGCGCGCGCCGCGCAGGCAGCATGGCAGGTTGGTGCAGACCTGGATGACCGCCTTGGCCGGCGGCAGCATGAACAACGAGTAGAACGAGGCGACTTCGGCCACCTCGCCCGCCCGCATCCCGAACAACGAACCGACCTCGGCATAAACCTCGCGGTTCAACTGTCCCACTTCGTCGCGGGCCTGATGAAGCGCGAACAGCAGCGCGCCGCGCGGATGCGGGAAATGCGGGATTTCGTTGCGAATTTTCTCGTGAGTCGCGGATGACAGCAGCATCAGATCACCGATCGCATTCGCCGCCGATCATGTTGGTCATGCCGAAACTCGGCACCACGTCGGCCAGTTGCCGCCCGATCAAGGCCCGCCCGAGCGGACTCAAATTCGAAAAGCTGGGCGATCGCAGCCGGCACTTGTAGGGCTTGCCGGTGCCGTCGCTGACCAGGTAAAAACCGAACTCGCCGTTGGTGGCTTCGAGCGCGAAGTAAACTTCGCCGGGCGGAAACAAGCCGCCTTCGGTCACCAGTTTGAATTGGTCGATCAATTCTTCCATCCGGCCGAACACGTGATTTTTGCCAGGCCAACGAATACGCGGATCGTCCACGTTGACCGGCCCTGCGGGGATTTTTTCCAGGCATTGCAGCACCATCCGGCGGCTTTGGCGGATCTCCTCCAGCCGCACCAGATAACGATCGAAATTGTCGCTATGCTCGCCGATGGGTATATCGAAATCGAGCTGCGGGTATACCAGGTAAGGCTGTGTGCGCCGCAAGTCCAGCGCGACGCCGCCCGCCCGCAGCATCGGGCCGGTCACGCCATGCGCGATCAGGTCCTGCGGCGAAATATAGCCGGTGCCTTCCATCCGGCGGCGGAACACGATGTTGTCGGTCAGGATTTTATGGGCGTCGTCGATCAGCTTGGCCGCGCGATCGAGTTTCGCGGTGGCGAATTCACGAAATCCGGCCGGCAGGTCGGAGATTACTCCGCCAATTCGGATCGCGTTGGTGGTGATCCGCGCGCCGCATAGCGCGTCGATCTGATCGAGCACCAGCTCGCGCGCTTCGAGCAAATAGAGGAAGGGCGTGAAGGCCGCCAGCTCCATCGCGGAGGATCCCACGCACAGCATATGGTCGGCCATCCGCGACAGCTCGCCGCCGATCACCCGGATGAAATCGCATCGCTCCGGCGTGGTGATCCCGAGCAGCTTCTCGACCGTCATGCAGTAGGCGGTATTGCACAGAATCGCCGAACTGTAGTTGAGCCGATCGGTGTACGGGATGTTCTGGTAGTAGTAGCCGGTTTCGCATTCCTTCTCGAAACCGCGATGCAGGTAGCCGATCTGCACGTCGGCATCGACAATCTGCTCGCCGTCGAGATCGAGCACGATGCGCACGGTGCCATGCGTGGCCGGATGCGACGGGCCGAACTGCAGGCGCATCGGCGGGGCGTCGAGCCCCGGATCGAGCTGGCTCGGCGACGCTTCCGCGCGCGGGCGCATCGCGCTGTCAATCGGGTCGTTGAGTGTTTTTGCGTTCCGGTCCGGCATACTCGACTTGCGGCCGGCGCGGTTCCTTCGCGCCCGGTCCGACGTACTCCTGTATCGGCTGTTCGTGTTGCTTGTCGTAGTCCTTGCGCAGCGGATGCCCGACGAACTCCTCGTAGAGATAAATCCGGCGCAAGTCCGGATGACCGTTGAACCTGATGCCGTACATGTCCCAGGTCTCGCGCTCGAGCCAGTTGGCGCCCGGCCATAGCGAACTGACGGTGTCGATCGTGGGATCGTCCTCCGGCACCCGCGATTTAATTCGGATTCGATGAAGATGGCTGGTAGACAGCAGATGATAGACCACCGCGAAGCGTGGCGAGGGTCCGCGCGGCGGCTGCACCAGACGATGGCGCGATTGCGGGAGGTGGCGCCACGCGGCCCGGTTTTCGTCCCACACCTGCGAGGGGGTGATAAAGCCATCCGGATTGCCGAGATAATCGACCGCGGTCACGTCGAGGCACATATCGAAGGCCAATTCGGGCGAGTCGCGCAGCAACCGGCACACGGCGACGATATTCTCGCGGGCGACGTGAATACGATCGTCTCCGTGCTCGGCGTGCCATTGCTCAACCAGCGCGCCCACGCGCTCCAGAATCGCGGCCATCAGCTTTGACGGTTCCGGCGTGGGCGGCGTGGGCGGTGCGGGCGCGGGTGGATTACTTTCGGGCATACTGTGCTCTCAGATAATCGAGCCGGGGTTTGAGCTCCGCTTCGGGCACCAGCAGGTCCTGCTTGCGCCACAGCGATCCGCGCCGCGAGTAGCTTGAGATCTCGACCTGACGGCTCATCACGATCGCTTCCTCCGGGCAGGCTTCCTCGCACAAGCCGCAGAACATGCAGCGCGCCATGTCGATATCGAAAACCTCAGGGAAACGTTCGACCTCGGCGGCCGTCTCCGCGGGGAAAATTGTGATGCAACTGGTGGGGCAGGCCCATTCGCATAGTCCGCAGGCGACGCAGCGCTCCTTGCCATTGGCCATCTGCACCAGCACCGGCATCCCACGCATCGCGGGCGGCTGCACGAAACGCTGCTCGGGAAAATTGACGGTAAAATCCTGGCGTCCCCGAATGAATCCAAACAGGTTGCGGAAAAAATGCGCGGAGGCGACGCCCAATCCAATTAAAATCGGCAGCCACTGTTTGGTGGTCGGCGCCGGTCGTACGACCTTAACTACGCGTGCAGCCATCGCCGATTCACTTTCCCGCCGCGGCCAGCGGTACGCCGTGAGGGCCGATATTATCGAATTGAACCGCTGCAAAGGCAGCGCCGTCGCTACTCATCCGGTCCCACACGTTCGCTATCGAATAAGTCTCACCGCTGGCGGTGACCGCATTCAAAAGATGGGTAAAAAGCTCGCCGTCGCCAATCCATCCGGCGGGCGTATCGAGCGCCTTCGTGATCCGCTGCACGCGCCCGGCGTGATTGGTGAAGGTGCCTTCTTTTTCCGCGAAGGTGGTGGTTGGAAAGATTACCTTGGCGTGCGCGTAACGCGGATCGTTCGTCAGCGACTGAACGATCAATAATTCCAGCTTCGAGAAAATTCCTTCCAGCCGATCGGGCGGCGTCACTTTCAATAGATCGTCGCCGCACAGATACAGCCCCTTGATCGCGCCCGACTCGATCGCGCCGAGCAACTGTTCGAGGCCGTCATCAGCACCGCTCACCAGCTTCAGTTCGCGCACGCCGCGCGCGTTGGCCGCCTTTTCCGCCTTAATCAACAGATCGTCGGGCTTCCAGCGCTGCACCGCCATCGCCACCTGCTTGACCTGCAAGGCCTTGAGCAGCTCGCCGAAGCGGAAATTCTCCTCGTTGGTCAGATGGGGCGAAACTACCGCGCCCAAAGCGGCGCCGTGCTGCTGCGTGAAATCGGTCAGCGCCTGGGTGGCGCGGTCGAGGGCCTGATTCCAGGTCGCGGCGGCGCCATCGACGATTGGGACGCGCAGCCGCCCGGAATCGGTCGGATAACCGATATTGAGGCGGCCCCAATCGCACAGCCAGGTCTCGTTCACTTCGTCGTTGCGCCGCGGCGTCATCCGCCAGATGCGATTTTTGTACACCGACAGCATCGCATTGCAGCCGTTGGCGCAGGTTGGGCAGACGGTCGCGGTTTCCTGCAGAAACCAAACCCTGATCTTGTGATGGAAGTCCTTGGTCTCGAGCGCGCCGACCGGGCAGATGTCGGCGGTGTTCATCGAGTAATCGTTATCCAGCCGCTGGTCGTCATAGATGTCGAGTTTGGAATGTTCGCCCAACTCGAAGACATGCAACTCGCCGGTCTTGCTGACCTCGTTGCAAAAGCGTACGCAGCGGCGGCACAGGATACAGCGCTCCTGATCGAGCAGCATCCGATCGCCGATATCCAGGCGCTTGCCGCGCTTGCGGCGCGGATCGATCGTATGACCCTCGCGATTGCCGAAACGCATCGCATAGTTCTGCAGCCAGCACTCGCCGGCCTTGTCGCAGATGGGGCAGTCCAGCGGATGGTTGAGCAGCAGCAATTCGACCACGCCGCGCCGGACCAGATGAACTTCCGGATCGTCGCTCTTGACCACCATCCCGTCGCGCACCGGCGTGTTGCACGAGATCTGCAACTTGGGAATGCCTTCGATCCGCACCTGGCAAAACCGGCAACTGCCGTCGATGCTGAGCTTGGGATGGTAGCAGTAGTGCGGGATGTCCATCCCCGCATCCAGCATCACCTGCAGCAGGGGAGTACCTTCCGGCGCCTCGAGCGTGCGCCCGTCAACCGTGACCTTAACGATTTTCACAGCTATTCGATTCGGCGTCCGTCGCCATGGATTTCGGGCCAGGGCTGGCCCTCCCGCTCATGCTGCACGCGGTATTGCAGTTTCAAAAGACCGTCGAGCACCGCCTCGGGCCGCGGCGGACAGCCGGGAATGTAGATCGCGACCGGCACCACCCGATCGATGCCCTGCAAGACCGCGTAATTATCGTACGGGCCGCCGGAGCTGGTGCAGGCGCCGAACGAAACCACCCATTTCGGCTCCGCCATCTGATCATATACGCGGCGCAGAATCGGTGCGATGCGCTGGGTGATAGTGCCGACCACGAACAAAAGGTCGGCTTGGCGCGGCGTGAAGCGCGGCAGCGCGGCGCCAAAACGATCGATATCGTAGCGCGGGCCGGCGGTCGAAAAATATTCCATCCCACAGCAGGCGGTGACGAATGGGTAGGGGAAGAAGGAGTACTTCCGCGCCCATTGAATCGCGTCCTGCAGGCGGGTGCTGGCGAAGCTTTCGGGGAACGCCATCGAGGCGTCGGCCGGCGCTTTCTGGGTAAGCGCACCGCCGACCAGATAGGTGGAAACGGTCCTGCGTTTAGCCATCAGTCGAAACTTCCATCCGGCAAGCGGATCGCTCAATTCTCAAAACCGGCATAACCTCTTAATGAAATCGCGCTTGCGGGCCGACAGGAGCGGGAGCAGCGGCGACCATCTTATGTCTATTGTTTTCCTCTCCGAAAGCAAGGGCAAGTGGACGCGCGCCGCGCCCTGACGAATGTGAAGAAAAATTTGGTGAAATGCTGATTTTTTTGAAAACGAAAGATGTCGTTCTGCGCGGGCTGCTCGATAGATTCGGGTTGCCAAAGCAAGATGAATTCGCTGCGTGCGTCAGGATGAGGGGTTTTTAGGTGATCGGCGGTTCGCCCGATCAAAGCGAGGTCTCGGAAGAAATTTGTTCCTCGAACATTTGCCGCTGTCTCCCCCGCGCTAAAAGGGCTGTCGGCAAAAGTGAGGCGATCGCGTCCGCTGGAACGTTCGCCAATTCTTTCGGCTCCATCTTGTAGAGACCGCCGCCATAAACGCGGCCTTCGCCCAACAGCGTCTCCGCTGGAATCGAGTTTAGAAACTCCCATATACGGTGGGAGAGATCAGGATCGTGTTCGAGTATCTCGGCTAACACGGTCCGCGGATAAAGCATGAGATAAACGTTGGCGGCGGTAGCTATGGAGTGGTTGAGAATGAAACGGAAAGGCTTGAGACGATTAGCCGAGCCACGCGCCATGTAAGTGCAGATGAATGGTGCGGCTGGGCGGTTCTCTTGCGCATACCAGGGCCGCCTGCGGCTGCACAAATACGTTTTCGAGACCTTGGGCTTGCCGGTTTGAAGGTAATCCCAAAGCGAGGGATACCTCGCTTTGACCTCTTTTTCAGACCAGCGACAATCGAGGATGTATTGTTGACGTTCGATTCGCGGAGCGCCGTTTTCGAAAGCGTAAACCACATCGGTTTTTAGGTGGCGCGGCCCCGGCAATATCGGTGTAAAACATCCTAATGGAAGTCCACGCGCTTCAATCTCCGCGCGGGAGAGGATAAAAAACTTATTGTTGCCGGTGGCTAATCCGCGTTTTACGACAAAAAAATCGGAGAGCCTGAAGCCCAAGGCTTCGACTTTCACCCCGTCAGCGGCTAGCCCTGACCATTTCCGTACGTTCTGCAGTTCCCTTGACGACAGCACCCGTAAATGCGCCGGATGCGTCAGCGTGCCGCCGTAGCTGAATTCAATTTGATGCGCCTTTTCCGGTCGGCGTTTCCGGAAACAGGCTACCGCCGAAGAGACCAGCGCGTCCTCGAATTGACGAGCATTTGGATCGAACCGATGGATTCGTAGCAGCTCAACCTCGTTGAGCAGATATCTTTTTATTGGCGCACCGTAATTTACGTCCATGAACTCGCTTGGAATCAGCCAGGCCGCTATCCCATCTTCGGCGAGCCAGGCGTGGGCCAGGCCTATGAAATAACAATAAAGCCCACTCAGACCGGCCATGCGGATGCCGCATGCCGACTTGGTTGCAAACTGCAATCGCCCTTTTTCCGTGGGTTTCAGGTGGTGATGCCGGACATACGGAGGATTGCAGATAATTAGATTGAAACGCCCGCTTTCTTCTGGCGGTTTAATCGTTGTGAAGTCGTCCAATACAATTTTGACCGGGTGGTTACTCCACAGCTTCCGTGCCGGTTCACCATAATGGGGATCGACCTCGATCCCCATTGCCAGCTTGATGCGGTGCGCAGGGAAATTGCCGAGCAGTGCCGAGTAAAAGGCTCCGGTACCAACCGCCGGGTCGAGAAAACGGATTGGAACATTCTCGGGAAAAATTGTGTGCGCGTGCGCCAGCACGTCGAACGCGAGCTCTCGCGGCGTCGCAAATTGCCCCAGCCGGTTACGCTCCCCCTGCGTCTTACGAGCATCCAATTCGTCTTGCAGCAGAGTGCGTCGCGTCTCCGCATCCTTCAACGCGTCCATCTCTTAAACACCAAATTCAGCAAGCTCATCGATTCGGTGCTCCCACACCCAGTCGATACCTTCCGCCGCCTCGTATCCGAGATATCCACTATCGAAATATCCGCAGAGGAACAGTACGAAGCGCATCTGTGTACCGTAGGTTCGGCGGAGCTGACTCATCTTAATGGCCGCTACCGCGGGCCGGCCGCGACCGTCAGCCGGGCGGCCTGTTGACGCGGGAGCGGCTATGGCGCGAAAATCGCGTAATTGCAGAGTCAAAACGGAAATCTCGGTCAGCTCGACGTTGGGCGGCCAAGAGGCATCATTCATGGATTCCGAAGTGACACCAGTTATATTCACACCAGATAACGAACCGTACCTTGGGCGGAAGCTGCTGTTTCACTTCGACCAACTTATCAGTTCCGCCATGGAGCAGAATGCCGTCACTGCACCAACATCTCACGGCCGGACTCTCAGCGATCATCAGCGCATGGCGTGTCAAGTTATCGCGCAGGCTCTTAGCATCGCACTCTCCATTCGGGAGCTCATTCGACAGGGTTATCTATTTGGCGCTCATGTTCTCCTCCGTGCTTTGGTAGAACGGGCGACAATCCTCCTCTATCTGCAATTACTTCCAGAGGAAATAAAAAAATGGAACCGGGGCTGGCACCTAAAAGATGCGCCCAGCCTGGCAACGATGATCGATGCTATTAAAAGCAAACTGAAACCCGATTCACCTGTTCGCGGAAGTGATTTAACGGCAGCAATGAACAGTCTCTTGCACGCAAAGCCGGACTCTGCACCTTGGAATTTGGTGCGCTTGGGCGAAAAAGGAGTCGGTCATGCAGTTTCCAAGATACTGAACCGTCCTGAGCTATGTGATGATCTTTGCGGAAACGTTATTCCTTGGCTTGTTATCATTCAGGCAATGATGGCAGCCTATTTCCCCAATGAACCGTCCGCCCAACAATCGGTTCCAGTAGATATCGCTGCGCGCCGCCACTGAACCGATGCGTTGAGGCCCCACGATTGGGCGTGAGAGATCAACAATTCAGAGCTAAAACTGTTCTCCGAACCCCATCCCTAACCTCGCTCAAGGTTAAACGATATATAATTCCAGATTAGTCCCGCCGAGCCATCGGCCTGGAAGCGATCCCGCCTAGGCGATGTTTTCCACGACTTGATGCGGCGCCTCACAATTGATAATTGTTACCACCTGTAAGTAAGATGCAGATGGTAACCGATAGCGATCGAGCCGCATATGCGGCCGCGCGGATGGCCGAGTTCGCCGCGCGATGCCATCGTGGCGGCCTTGCGGTTACGCCGCAGCGCCTCGCGATCATCCGCGCCTTGCTCGCCGCCGCCGACCATCCGCGGGCCGAAACCATTTACGCGCAGGTGCGCCGCGAGCATCCGCATATTTCGCTCGCCACGGTCCATCGCACACTCGAAACGCTGTGCCGAATCGGCGAGGCGCGCAAGGTGACCGCGCTGCACGACAGCGCCCGTTACGATGGCAATACCGCGCCGCATCATCATGTGGTATGCCTCGGCTGTCGGCGAATCCGCGATATAGAAATTCCCGGAGTCGAACGCCTGCTCGACGGGCGCGACGATCTGGGTGAATTCAAATTGATGGGCTGCGCGCTCGAGATTCATGCGCTATGCGCGCAATGTCAGCGAAAACCGGGCCGTAGCAATCCAAAGCGGCTCGCCAACCGGAAGCAATCGATCGCAACCAGTAACCATGTCGATTCGTAAACCAATCAACTGAAGCAGGGAGGCTGCAAAATGAAAGCACTCAAAGGAACCAAAACCCATCAGAATCTCAAAGATGCTTTTGCCGGGGAGAGCCAGGCGAACCGCCGCTATCTGTACTTCGCCAAGGTGGCCGACGTCGAAGGTCAGCCCGAGATCGCCGGCCTGTTCCGCGATACCGCCGAGGGCGAGACCGGTCACGCGCACGGCCATCTGGACTATCTCAAGACGGTGGGCGATCCGGTTACCGATCAGCCGATCGGCGATTCGCTGTTGAATCTGAAGTCGGCGGTACATGGCGAAACCTTCGAGTACACCGACATGTATCCGGGGATGGCGCGCACCGCGCGTGACGAAGGCTTCACCGAAGTGGCGGACTGGTTCGAGACTCTGGCCAAGGCCGAGAAGTCTCACGCCGGCCGCTTCGGAAAGGCCGCCGGGACGCTGTAAACATTCGGCCGTAAGCTGATTGAGGAGGGGCCGGTCCGCCGGCCCTTCAACTTTCAGGCGGACTGACCCGCGAGCTGCCTTGGAGCCGGTCCCGGGTTCTCTTTTCTTGGCCCACGGCCGTGGCATGTTAATTGACCTCTTCCGACGCTCGCGGACTTGCGCCGGCCTCCCTCGGACAAGGGAGGCGAAGAGCTGGAAATACCCGATGAAGCGGATCGAAGCTAAACCAACTGACGGACTATCCTACAGTCAGGCCGAGCCGAAATATTTCGATAAGGCGGGTCTCGCGAAGGAGATCGATCGGGTTTACGACATCTGCCTGGGATGCCGTCTGTGCTTCAACCTGTGCCGATCGTTTCCCGAGATGTTCGACGCTGCCGACGCCAAAGACCAGGACGTGCGCAATATGACGCCGGCCGAAAAGGATCGCGTGGTGCAGCTCTGCTACGACTGCAAGCTGTGCTATCTGCGATGCCCCTATACGCCGCGCGACCAGCATGAGTTCCAGCTCGATTTTCCGCGCCTGATGACGCGGGCCAAGGCGGTCAAGGCGCGCGAGGATGGAATCGGGCTGCGCGAGAAAATGCTGGGCAATCCCGACCTGCTGGGCAAGCTGGGATCGAAAACCCCGGCGCTCGCGAACTGGGGCTGCCGTCAGCGTGTGCAGCGGGTGCTGATGGACAAGCTGCTCGGAATCGCGCGCGAGAAGAAGCTGCCGGAGTTCGTCAGCGAAACTTTCGAGAAGTGGCTGGCGCGCAATCCGCTGCCCGCTGCACCGGCGGAGCCGGCCGCGAAAGTGCTGCTGTTCTATACCTGCTTCGGCAACTATTACGGTCCGGAGCCGGCCAAGGCCGCAATCAAGGTGATGGCGCGCAATCAGTGCGCGGTGGCATGCCCGAAACAGAATTGCTGCGGGATGCCGGCGATCGATGGCGGCGATGTGGCTTTCGCGCAAAAGCAGGCGCGCGCCAATCTCGAGTCGATGCTGCCGTTGGTGCGGCAGGGCTACCGAATTATCGCGATCAACCCGACCTGCTCGCTGACCATGCGCCAGGAATATCCGGAACTGCTTGGCACCCCGGAGGCGAAGGAATTTGCCGCGGCGGTCGCCGATACCCATGAAGTGCTGTACGAATTGCGCCGCGCGGGCAGGATGAATCGTGAGTTCAAGTCGACGCCGAAATCGGTCGCGTACCATCTGCCCTGCCATCTGAAGGCCCAGAATATCGGTATGCGATCGCGCGACCTGATTCGATCAATCCCCGGGACTACGGTCACGACCGTCGATGCGTGCACAGCGCATGATGGCACCTGGGCGATGAAGAGCGAGTTTTTCGAGCTCTCCATGAAACTGGGCGAGAAAGCGTTTACCGGGATGCGCGAGGCCGGTGCGGAAATCCTCGCCAGCGATTGCCAGCTCTCGGCAATTCAGATCGAGCAGGCTACCGGCTTGCGCGTGCTTCATCCAATTGAAGTGCTGGCCCGCGCTTATGAAGCCGACGGTTTTCCAGATGCGGTGCCCGCGTCTGATCCGGCGGCTGAAATCGTGGAGTCGAAATGATGAATCCTTTACGACCGAACGAAATACTCGCCTACCCGGATTATGACCGGGTTCGCCAACGCCTGCGTCCCTTGTTTATCGCTGAAAAGAGCCGGCGGCGGATCACGCTGGCGGAACATCTGACGTTCCTGTTCGAAAATGATCGCACGGTCTGGTACCAGATCGAGGAGATGCTGCTGGCGGAAAAGATCACCGATGCTGCCGCTATACAGCATGAAATGGATACCTATAGCGAGTTGCTTCCCGGTGGCGGTGACCTGTCGGCCACGCTGATGATCGAGTACGGCGACAGTGCACAGCGCGACGCGGCATTACGCGAGCTGATCGGAATCGATCGCCATCTATGGATCACGATCGAATCCCGGCGAATTCCGGCCCGCTTCGACATCCGGCAGATGGACACTGAACGGGTCAGTTCAGTTCAGTTCGTCAGGTTCCCGATCGGAATCGGCGGCGACCGGTTCATTGAAGCTGCCGTGCGCGGACACGTGAATATCGAGGTCGATCATCCGAAGCTCACCGGAAAACGCCTGATAGACAAGGAATTGGCAGTTGTTTTGTCAGAAGATTTGAATTAAATCCCAGCGGCTGCGCGCGCCACGCTCGATTCTAATTTCTAATTGAAGTTTAGAATCGACCCTGCCCTTCCCAGCTTTCCTTGACTTAAGATGCCGTAGACGGTACCCCTTTAGGTGCTTGAGTTTCCGGCTGTTCCAGGGGGGGACATTCTAGTGTATTTCTATCCAAGAACTTCAGCCGCATCGCGGCCGCTATCGTTTTGTCGTCCGTTCACCATTAAGGTTCATCAGCACCATCTTCGCTCTCGCCGTGGCTTTATTTTTGCTTTAGTGACGGCTGTTTGGTGATTTTTCGGCATGCTGATGAATTGCGGACCATTTTCGTCCAGCCTTTTTCGAAATAGAAGGCCCCCGAAATAATCCGTTCCGCATGGCAGCCGATTAGCTGAAGAGGGCTAATTATGGCTATGGTAACTCAAGACGACAGTTCGCAATGGTATTTGGTCCGTACCAAGGCCGGCAGAGAGCGCTGGGTTCGCGATCAGCTTTCCGGCACCATGCCGGAAGTTTTCCTGCCGATGTTAAGGATGCGTATGTCCCGCTGGGGCAAGCTCGGCTGGTCAACCGCGCCACTGTTTCCGTGTTACGTGTTTGTGCGATGCGATCTCGCGATCGGCTACTACGAAATCAAATATGGCGTGGGCGTAACCGACTTAGTCTCGGCCGGCAATGAACCACTGATTGTAGCGCCGGAGATAGTCACCACGATCAGGGCGCGGGCCACCGATGGTGTGGTTGAGATTGTCGAGCAGCCGTTTGCCGCTGGCGAACGCGTGGTGATTGCCGAAGGCCCATTCCGCGGCTTCGAGGCAATTTTCGAGCGCTATCTTTCCGGCGAGGAGAGAGTCGCGATCCTGTTGAACTCAGCCATCGGTAGCAGCTTGCGCATGGTTCTGCCGAGCGCGGTGGTGGCACGGGAAAGACCACGGGGACGTTCGCAACATAATTCGCAACATAAAGGGTGAGCCCGGCAACGGCTTAAATTAATTTGGTTGGTGGTCGGCTGAAGATCACAGGCAGCAGTAATTTACACGCCTGAGCTAACAGATTCTTCTGTTCTTCGGTCCTCGATGGCGAGCATTTGAAGATTTAGGCGTCACATCCGGAATTTTTCGAGAGCCTTGCCAATGGGATGGCGGACGCTTGCCGATCTCAGAACGGACTCAGCATGAAAGCGCTGTATTTTTTGACTTTTCGTTGCGGCTGGCGGTGCGAGCTAAAAGGATTCAGGGGGAAATGCATGGTTGGCCTGCGTAATCGGCGCGGCGAAGCGCAATCGTTCAGAACTACACTGATAATTTCTTTGGCGATTGGGCTTGGCCTGTGCCTCGCCAATGTCGCCGCGGCTCAGATGTCGGGCTTTCCGGGCACCAGCAGTAACGGCTTTGGTGCAGGCGCCGCCTCCGGCCAGGCGGCCGGAATGACCGGTGCACCTATAGGCCAGGGAATCGGCGCCGGCATGAGCGGGATGGGCAGCATGTCGCTATCGCCCGACCAGATGGCTGCGATAGCCCAGCGACTCGGGATGTCGGTGGGCGATCTGAGCGCGCTGCGTAGCGAGGCGGCCAATGGTGGACTGTCGGCCGACCAGATTCAGCGCCTGTGCCTGCGTCTGAGCGCCAAAGGCTTGGGACCGCAGGAAATTGAAGCGATGGCAGGCGGGCTTGGACTTAATCTAAGCGGTACGCAACTGGCCGCGCTCAAAAGCTGCACCGCATTCGGACAAGCTCCGCAAGCGACGCCCTCGGCCGGGATGATGCCGCCGTCGGCGCAGAGCAACGGCCAATTCCCGCAGGCGGCGGCAACCCCCTCCGGTCCCTCTTCGATCGAGCAGACTTTTCAGGCGCTCGACTCCGGCCTGCCGCCGACCGTCCCCAGTCCGAAAACTTTGACCCAGTTTGGCTACGGAGTATTCACGCAGCCGGTGACAACATTTGCTCCGACTGACGTTTTCCCGGTTGGTAACGATTACGTTATTGGACCGGACGATGAATTGCGGGTCCTTTTGTGGGGCCGGGTCAACGACAATCTCGACCTGTTCGTCGATCGCGACGGGACCATTCTTGTCCCCGAGTTCGGACCACTACAGGTAGCCGGGCTGACTTTTGCGCAGGCCAGGCAGCTAATCGAGGACCGTGGCAAACAGATAACCGGGGTCAAGACCGATGTCACGATGGGCAGGCTGCGAACCATCCAGGTGTTTGTGATCGGTGAGGTGAATCAACCCGGCCCATATACGGTCAGTGCGCTCTCGCGCGTATCCAATGCGCTGGTGGCGGCTGGCGGTATCGCGAAAAGCGGCAGTCTACGCCGAATTCAGGTGCGCCGGGGCAATCAGCTGGTCCGCACGGTCGATCTTTATTCGCTGCTGCTCAACGGCAACGATGCCGGAGATATGCGGCTGGAATCGCAAGACGTGCTCTTTGTTCCCGTAATCGGTCCAGTCGCGGCGGTCGCGGGTGACGTGAAAAGGCCGGCAATTTACGAAATCACCGGCCGCACCAGCTTGCGCGGCATGTTGCAGTTGGCGGGCGGCATCACCGCCTTCGGATACTCGCAGCGTCTGCAGGTTGAGCGGGTGATGAACCACGATCAACGAGTGATCCTCGACGTCGATCTGAAAGAGGAAAAAGCCCGCACCGTCGCCGCTGAGGACGGCGATCTGATCAAGGTCTACACCGTGCTTCCGCAGCAAACCAATACCGTCACGGTCGATGGCAATGTCAGCCGGCCTGGAAAGTACCAGTATCGCGCCGGAATGAGGCTTACAGACCTGATCAATCTGGCCCAGGGCGTTCAGGCCCGGACCTATTTCCGTTATGCGTTGCTGCGGCGCACGCACGGCCCGCAAAAGAATGTGCAATTGCTGCCGATCAATCTGGACGACGCGATGTCGGGCGCCAGCGGCTCGACGATGAACCTTGCGCTCGCGCCAGGTGATGATTTGACCGTCTTCAGCGAATCGCAAATCCGCGATTTGCCTACCGTCCAGGTGCAGGGCGAAGTTCGAAATCCGGGCTATTACGTGCTCGACCATCAGATGAAGATCAGCGATCTGATCTACATGGCCGGTGGGCTCAAGGATGATGCCTATCAGGGTTCGGCCGAGCTGGCGCGCACCCAGGTAATCGATGGGATCAGAACCAGCCATACCTATATGGATGTCGACCTGCGCGACGCTCTGGGCGGTATCGATGCGCAGAACCCGGTGCTGATGCCAAACGATCAACTGTTCGTCCGCAAGGCCTCGGATTGGCATCTGCCGTGGGTCGTGGAGGTGCGCGGGGAAGTGCGCAGGCCGGGTCCTTACGCGGTCCACAAAGGCGAACGGCTGGCGGAGTTGATGCAACGCTGCGGCGGCTTGCTGCCCGACGCTTATCCTCCAGCCACGGTCTTTTTTCGCCAATCGATTAAGATCGTCCAGCAGCAGGCGATCGATCAGGCTCGCGCGCAGCTTGAGCAGCAGGTGGCGCAGCTCGAACTGATGCCTCAGCAGGGCGGTGGCGACAGTTCGGGTGGTTCGGGGGGCGGAAGCTCCGCCAAAGCCTTGCTCACCATGCAGAAGGTGCTTTCCGATAATCAGAATCAGCAGGCGCTGGGCCGGCTGGTAATCCATCTTGGGCCAATCGATCAGTTGGCGCGTGGTTCGGATAACATCACGTTGGAAGACGGCGACATAATCGCCGTACCCGGCCGTCCCTCCTCCATCAACGTGTTGGGGCAGGTTTATACGCCTAATGCGATTATCTGGCAGCAGCACCTGCGGGTGCGCGATTACCTGCAAATGGCGGGTGGACCTACCGAGGGCGCCGATGCGTTGCATACCTTCGTGATTCGATCGGATGGATCGGTTTTGACTGACCAGGGGCTGAGAAATTCGGAGAAGTCCCGGATGTTCCCGCTGCTGCCGATGGTATCCAAGGCCAGCCTCATGGATTCCGAACTGGCGCCCGGCGATACAGTTTACGTGCCTGAGCAACTGGTCTATTTCGACAAGACCGCCTACGCGAAGGACATAACCTCGATTATCGCAAATAGCGCGATGTCGCTGGGTGTGCTTGGCCTGCTCGGTACGGGCCTGTAACGCGAGCCGGATTTTGCGGGACGAGCGGGTGAGGGAGATTCCAACTACAGCATCGTGGCCGATGCTGATCATGGTTGTAGCTGCGGTCGGGCTGGGCGTTGCGCGCAATGCCCCGGCGCAGCCGCCGCCGCGGCAAGCCCTCAATCGAACGGAAAGCCGCGCGCTTTTATTAGCTGCGGCGCGTCTGTACGGTCTCGATCCTAGCCTGCTGGCCGCGATTGCCATGGTGGAATCGGGCGGGAATCCGGATGCGGTTTCATCCAAGGGCGCGCAGGGTCTGATGCAACTAATGCCGCAGACGGCCCGCCGTTTCGACGTCGAGAACCCCTTCGATCCGGTCGACAACGTGCTCGGCGCGGTGCGCTTCCTCGACTTCCTCAGACGATGGCAGTCCACGCAGCCTGAACTCCATGGCGATTTGGCCGAGTTGCTGGCGGCATACAATGCCGGCGAAGGTGCGGTGGCCAAATATCATGGCGTACCGCCTTACCGGGAAACGCAGGAGTACGTGCGGCGCGTGATGATCGCTTATCTGTTGAATGGCTCTCATCCATCGGAATCGCCGGCGCCGCCAACTGACGGCGCCGCAACGGCAAGCAGGTTCGCGCTCCCGCCCGCGGCCGACCGGCACGAGGCTGGGGGCAATCCGCTGGACCAGATGGCGCAAATTCGCCGCGACCGAAGTATGGAAGTAAAGCGGATGATGGCGCAGGGATGGATCCAGCCTGATGAGCATTGAGAGGGCGGTCAGGTCCAGCCGCCTGCGAACTTTCGCCGCGATCGTGGTGTTCACAGTTTTGGGGCTTACCGGCGCAATCGCGCGCGCGTCAACCTACGTGGTCTTCATCCCGTTGGATGATCCGATCTACAACGAACTCGACACACTCAATGGACTGGGGCTGCTTGATTCTTATCAGGATGAAATCAAACCGATCAGCCGCGTCGAAGCTGCGCGATTGACGATCGAGGCCGGCCGGAATTACCACAGCATCGTCGAGGGCGCGCAAGGAGGCGGGAACGACGATCTTGCCAAGCCGCTGTTACGATCGCTGCGGCAGCAACTGCACGAGGAGGTTGGATGGCTGGAGCATCATCAAGAGGACAACCTGCCTAATTTGTTGCAGCCTGTTCAGCGCGCCGAACTGCAGTACGTCTACTCGGACGGCAAAGCACGGCAGGATCATGTCCGGCCGACAAGTGGCATAAACTTCGACGAGGCGACCCCGCTGTTGCCAAACAATGACGCGCTGCCAACTTCGACGGGCAGCAATGAAGTGGCGCGGATCTCGAGTTGGGCCGGGTTCGGCAGTTTTTTTACGCTCACTGGCGAGGGCGCGGCGGCGGGACCTTTTACGCACGGCGTCGAGGGGCCTCGCGGTGCGGATGTCAGCCGCTTCCAGCCGCTCGACGCGGAGGCGGTGGTGAGCCTCGGTAACGTGGCGATTTCCTTTGGTCAGGAAGAGATGTGGTGGGGGGTTGGCCATTTCGCTCCGCTTTCTCAGGGCGATAACGCGCCGCCCTTTCAGGCGCTACGGGTGCAGGGTATCCATCCGACCCATCTGCCATTCTTTCTTAAGTATCTGGGACTGTTTCGATGGCAGGTGTTTTTCGGGCAGCTCGACGACGACCGCACCTTCGCGCACCCATGGATCGACGGTCAGAACTTTGCGTTCAAGCCATTGCCGAATTTTGAATTCGGTTTTACTCACGCAATCCAGTTTGGCGGAGTCGGCAACGATCGTTACAGCTACCTTGGTTTTCTCGGCCGCGCGACCGGCTTCTCCACTGGAAGTCCGTTGCAGGGAAACACCAACTCGCGCGCCGGTGTTTACCTGAAGGACTACATGCCGAAGTTCAGGAACTCGCAGTTCTATTTCGAGCTGCTGGGCGAAGACAACCTGACCAAAGAGGTGCCGTTTGTGGGGCGCTTCCTGCCGTTCCTCGCGACGTCGTTCCAGGGCGGATGGTATCTGCCCCGGCTCACGCGTGATGGGTTGACGGATCTGCGCATCGAGTGGGCGATTCTCGAGCCCAACTACTCGCAACATTCCGATTCGATGTACTGGACGTATGATGACCGCCTGATGGCGGATCCGATGGGACCGAACGCTTCGGAAGTCGATGTGCAATTCGGCCGTTGGTTCATGAAGAAATGCAAAACCGACCTGGATATCTTCTACACCGAACGGGCCCAGATCGTGCACGCGGCAGGCGGTCGGTATAAGGAACACAGCGTCGGCGCGGCGCTCGATCTGTGGACTGTTCCGGGGCCGCTGCCGGGGAGCCACGGTATGTTGGTCGATATGCGGGCGCGCAACGCTTACGAGTACGTGCAGGATATTAACTTTACGCCTTCCGGATCGTTCAGGACGTTGTTTATGCTTTCGTTTGGTATCACGCCAAGCTGGGACAGTATCAAATGGTAAAAAATTGCGGCCTGCGTAACATCGAAGAGCCACACTTATGGACATAAATGATCGATCTCGTCGGCTGCCGGATCAAAATGGTTTGGCGGACGGACTCCGCGTGGACGGCATGCCCCATTCCGGGCCTCATCCGCATCTTACGATCGAGCTGATTAAGTATTGGCGGCTGCTGCGGCGCTATTGGTGGTTGATCGCCGGAGTCACGCTGGCTGCCATGGTCCTGATTACGCTTGTCAACCTGTATCTAGTGACGCCGCTTTATCAGGCGCAGGCAGTCATCACTCCGGTGCCACCCGATCAGGACATAAGCCAAATCAGCGGGATGGGTGGGATGTTCGATTCCGGCGGCGGCGGCCTCGCCTCGATGCTGATGGGCACCAGCGATAATGACCTGGTCTCCGAACGCGATATCGCGATTCTCAACAGCTTTGATTTCACCAACAGTCTGGCCCAGCGCTATGGGGCGGCCAAGCTGATGGATCCGGCCGACGCTCATCAACTGCCCGGTATGTCCCGCTGGAAAATTTACCAGACCATCAATGGCGGTCTCGATACCGAGTACGATTACAAGACCGGCAATCTGATGTTGTCTTACGTGCTCCCGAACCGGGAACAGGCCAGGCAGGTGCTGGGGTATTATCTCGAGGCGCTGCGCGAAAGGCTGCGCAGCCAGGAAGTTCAGGCTGCCGCTGCCGCCGCCGATTCGTTGAAGGATGAAATCGCTCATACCCCGGATTCGCTGCTGCAAGCGCAACTCTATGAATTGTTGGCGCGCCAGATTCAGCGGGAAAAGCTGGCGCAGGTACAGGCCGACTTCGCATTCAAGCTGATCGAGCCGCCGATGACGCCCGACGCGCGCTTTTCGCCGCATGTAACCCGCTCGGCGCTCTTCGCCGGATTCGTCGCGCTATTGCTGATATGCGCAGGGATCATCGTGCGCGAATGGCTCGCTCATGCCCATGCCCATCTAAACGCGCAAACCAGGCTGCCGTTGCGACTAGGCGATTCGGTCTCCCGAGAACAGTCCGCGCCAACGGAAGCTGAGCGATTCGTTTTCCCGCATAAGGCCGGATAGCAATCCACCATCCGGCGAAATTCCCAGAACGAAATTTTTTAGATCGATGAGCCGCACCATCTATGCCTCCGCGCTGATCCTGCTCTGCGCCATCCCGGTCATCCGATTCGCCGTGCGCCGCGAAGGCGCGTTCCTGGCATTGTTCTCGATTGATTTCGTTGCTTACTATGGGATTCCGCCCTTAACGCTCCGAACGGTTACCAATGCCGGCAAGGTGCTTCCCGATCCGCTGGTTTGCCACGGAATCGCGATGGCTGGCCTGTATTTCATATGCGTCTGTATTGGCTATTCGATCGTTCCACGCGAAACTCGCCTCATCCCACGGATGCGCATGGCGTGGACCAACCCGGGCGTTATTCGCCTGGCCGCGCTGACGATGTGCGCAATAGGTCTGGCTGCATATGCAATTCTCACGCGGACTGCGACACATGAGCAATTGGGCCAGTCGGCGGTACTGACCGGGGAATTGAGTTTATATGGTATCGCCATCCTGTTTACGCTCCAGCTCAGTCATCGTCTGGAACGGACATATATAGCCGCTCTATGGGGTTTCTTGATTCCAGCGCGGATGCTGCTCGGCCTCAGCAGCGGCAGTGCGGCGCAAGGACTGGGAATCGGCCTGTTGCTGCTCACAATCTATTCGGAATTAAAAGGCCGGATGTGGTGGAGTGCGGTGATCGTGGGCTTGCTCGCCTTCATGATCGTGCGGCCTGCGATGTCTGGCTACCGCGCCATGACCTGGAGCGGCGGGCCGCTGGCCAGCGCCTCGCGCCTGGAGAAAGGCCGGGCCTTTGTCACGGTGATGGGCAATACGCTTTCCGGCCGCGCCGGAAGATCCGATCAACTCAAAGAGATGGCGCTCAATCGTTTGTGCGATCTCTGTGTGCTGAGCGATGTCATCCACGAAACGCCTAAACTCATTCCTTATTGGGATGGGGCGACTTATTACCCGCTGCTGGTCAAGCCGATTCCACGATTCGTATGGGCAGGCAAACCCAAAGAGGATACCGGCCAGACCTTTGGGCATCGCTATGGATTTCTTGATCGATCCGATCGCCTCACTGCGTATAATCTGTCGCAGCCGGTCGAGGCTTATGTGAATTTTGGAGTGCCGGGGATTGTGATCGTCGCGCTAATCTTCGGCTTGATCTACCGCTTCGTGGAGCTGATGTTTTTCCATCGCGAAAGCGGGATCGGTGCGATAGCGGTGGGCGGCGTACTGTTGTCCGAGCTGCTGGGAATTGACGACGCCGCCTCTGGCCAATTGGGCGGACTGATGGCCTCGATTCCCGTCATTTGGCTGATCTGTCTGATCATCGATGGGGCGGAAATTTTATCCGCCGCCACCTCGGTGTCGAGTTTGCGACCCAGACAGGCGAAGGCCATCGCTCCCTGATCATGTTGGCGAACCTCGCGTAAGAGAGCGATCGACGCGGATGGAGGCGTATGGTGCTTGACCGGCTGATCAAAATCGCGACCACGCCGGTCTCATTACGCGCGAAAATAATGCGCCGCGTAATGAGCTCCCTTGCGCTCGGTTCCTACGTAACGCGCCTGCATGCATGCGCCGTCAATCGCCCATGGTATGGATGGTGCCTTTATTACGCCGCGTTGGAGGCCAAAGCGCTCGGTCATCGCGCAATGACTGCGATTGAAATGGGGGTGGCCGGAGGCAATGGGCTACTTTGTCTATGTGACCATCGCGACGAGATAGAGAAAGCTGTAGGTATCCAAATTCATATTATAGGCATTGACACTGGTTGCGGGTTGCCACGCAGCAACGATGCTCGTGATCTACTATATTGCTGGCCGGCCGGTTCGTTCGAGATGGACCAATCGAAGTTGCGCCAGAGAATCGGAACCCGAGCTGACCTGATAATTGGCGACGCGAAGGAAAACCTCGCCGCGCTGAACTTCGATGGCCGCCCGCTGGGTGCTGTAATGTTCGACCTTGACTATTATACCTCGACTCGCGATGCACTCCCGGTGCTGACCGGGAACCATACGCTGCCGCGGATGTGGTGTTATTTGGATGACATAGATGGGTACCCGGAGAACTGCTACGTGGATGCGATCGGGGTGCGTGCGGCGGTTTCGGACTTCAATCGGCAGTCGAGCGATAATCAAGTGTCGCGGGTTTATTGCTTCCAGGGGTTAGCGCCGGAGGAGTGGCACGCCAGGATTTATGCTTGTCATCGGCTGGCTCATCCCGACTACAACAGGTGTCCAGAACGTGGAAAGCATCAACTGCCATTGGAGTGAACACTTGCGTTGCGACTCGTGCGGCGCCAAGCGAAACAATCCGATGAGCATGGCTAGGCTAAGATTTCGCGCAAAACTTGCGCTTGCGATTTTGGCAAGCGCAAATCTCTGTCTGCGCCTCGTCGCACTGGCTTTGTGCCCGCAGCGCAGGCCGCTTTCGGCGCGTCGCGTATGTATTTATCGAATCGGGAATGTTGGCGACATGGTTTGCGCAATTCCCGCGATCCATTCGATTCGCCGCGCATACCCTGATGCGCATTTGGTGCTGCTGACCTCGCCCGGAAAACGCGGCGCCGCCTGGGCCGGCGACCTGGTTCAGGCGCTCGATATAGTGGATGAGATTTCGCTCTATCACGCAGAGAATGTTGCTGGATGGCGCAATCGGCTGCGCTGGATTCGCGAACTGCGTGCCCGCCGCTTCGAGGTCTGGATCGAGCTGCCGCCGGTCATGGCGCAGTTCTCATACCTGATCAGAAATCTGCTGACCGCGCGGATTGCCGGAGCACGATGGGCGCGCGGCTGGCGAATGGACACGATTGGTATCGCGCGTCAGGCGCAGTCGGAAGCGATCGCTTTTCCCGACGAGGTCGATCGGCTGCTCAATCTACTAGGTGAAATCGGAATTCCGGGAGACGATTCGATTTTCCCGCTGGCATTGCCCGATAGGTATCAAAGCAAGGCGCAGGAGCTGCTGGCCGGCATTTCGGATCGCCAGCTAATCGCGATCGCGCCCGGTGCGAAACGGCCGACCAATCGATGGCCGGTCGAACGGTTCACCGCGGTGGCGCGGCAACTCGCCGCGCAAGGTTTTGGGATCGCCGTGATAGGCGGCGCAGGCGAGCGCGATCTATGCGCGGAGATCGCAGTTGCGGCCGGCGATCATGCCATCAATCTGGCCGGACAATGCTCGCTTGCTGAGTCCTGTGCTGTGCTGCGGGCATGTGTCCTATTGGTTTGCAACGATTCGGGCGTACAGCATATGGCAGCCGCCGTGAGCACGTGCTGTCTTTCGCTGTTTGCCGCGCGGGATTTCGGTTTGCGATGGCGTCCGCATGGACCGAATCATGCGGCAATCCGGAAATCGGTGCCGTGTCACACCTGCTTGCTTGAGCTCTGCCCTTACGACAACCGCTGCCTCAAGCTGATCGAAGTGGACGAGGTTATTCAGGCCACCTATGAGATGCTCAAAACGACTGCCGATGAGCCGGGCCCGGCTGCCCGCCTGGAATTCGCGTGAGCATCTCGGTCAGGCGGAATATCGCCTGGAGCTATGCCACCTGGGCAACGGCGGCGATCGCGCCGTTAATCCTGGTGCCGCTTTACGTGCGCTTCCTGGGCAAGGATTTGTATGGCCAGTGGCTGGTGATCAGCAGTTCGCTTGCCGTGATTGCCCTGGCCGGGCTGGGCATCGCGCAAACGGTCTGCAACCGTGTCGCCGAGGCGGTGGCGTGCAAGCGGACTGACGAATTGGGCCAATTGGTATCGACGGCCTTTTTCGCCTACGTCGCGATTGCGGCCGGGTTGTTGACCGCGGCGGTGATTTTCAGTCCGCGAATCGCAGCGCGGCTGACAATCCAGCGCCCGTCGGTGGTCGCGGCCTTTCTCATCTTCAGCGGTCTGTCGCTGGTCACCATGGCGCCACGGATTTATGAGGGCGTGCTGGATGGTTACCAGCGTGTGGACTGGCGCCAGCGTATCGCGACGGTTTCCAGCCTGGTCCGGATTGCCGCGATCGCAATCGCCGTGCTCTGTGGTTTCAAATTGATCGCAGTGGCGCTGGTCTCTGGCGCGGAGTTGCTGATACGCGGAGCGGTGGCGTGGTTTCTGACCGCGCGGCTGAATCGTGATCTGAATCCGCGATTGACGCAGGTTTCCGGCCGGATTTTCAAAGAACTAATCAAGCCAAGCCTCGGTTTCTTCAGCCTGAGGCTGGGCGGCACTCTAATCGTGAGTGTCGACAACCTGGTGATCGGCTACGCGCTCGGCGGCCAATACGTAACGATCTATGCGGTGCCGTACCGGTTGACGAGCATGGTGATTTCACTCTTTCATACCGCGCTTGGCGCGGTCACGCCTACTGTAACCGCGCATCACGCACTGGATCGCGGCGATCGGATCGCCAGGGGTCTCGTGTTCGCGACGCGGTCCGCGGTGATGTACTCCACTGTCGCCGTGATTACGCTATGGCTTCTCGGCCCGGCGTTTTTACGGCTCTGGGCCGGGCCGGGCATTTTTCCCGGCAATCTCACCTATGCGTTGGAACTGGCGATGATTCCGCTGTCCCTGCTGGTTTCAGTGCCCAGCACGATATTGGTGGCGAGTACGCGCCACTACACCCAGGCCTCGCTTACGATGGCCGAAGGTCTGCTTAATCTGTCGTTGTCGATATGGTGGGTACGCCATTGGGGACTGGCCGGGGTTATTGGCGGTACGATAGTGGCCTCGATCGTGACCACCTCCTGGTACGTGCCAATCGCGGCGATGAAAGTGGTCCGGCTGCAGAAGTGGGATATGGCGCGGGCGCTGGCGCCAGGTTTCGCGCTGATGGCCGGCGCACTGACACTTACTGGTCTGCTGTGGCATGGCGGAGCGCCGGTCTCGATCGCGCGAGCTATCGCGGGTTCGGCCACGATGGCCGGCGGCTTCACACTGCTGTTCATGCTCTTCGGTTTCAGCGAAGAGGATCGCCGCTGGATGAGATCTCAAGTTTACCGTGCGGTGTGGCGCCAAGCTGCGTAATCGGAATCTGCCAATGCGGATACTTTATTTTGAAACCACCGCCTATTACCCATCGAGCGCGCATTTTCTTGAGGCTTTGCGCGAGTTGGGAGCGGAACGCGGGTGGAGCTTCGAGTTCGTCGATCAGTCCGCCTACATTCCCACCCACAGCTCCCTTGGACAGCGAATTGTAGCGCGGCTGTTGGGACGACCTTCGGGCTATCACGCGCTGAACAAAGCACTGCTGGATCGCGCTCTCGAGTTTCATCCCAACCTCGTGCTGATTGGCAAAGGCCAGTTCATTTCTCCTGACACTCTTAAAGCGATCCGCGAGGCCACCGGCGCGGTGCTGGTGAATTGGGCCACTGATGATCCCTTCAATCCATGCAACACATCGCCGAACCTGGTCAACTCCATACCACTTTACGATCTTTATGTTTCCACCAAGTTGGCCGTGATTCCCGATTTGAAACGGGTGGGCGTGAATAACACGTATGTGCGGTTCGGCTATAAGCCCGAGGTGCACTACCCCGAAACTCTGACGAGCGCCAGCGAGCAAGATCGCTTTGCCTGCGAGGTGGCTTTCATTGGCGGGGCCGACGCGGATCGAGTTCCTTATTTTGAAAAATTGTTGCGCGGAATTCCTGGGCTGAAGCTGGTGCTCTATGGCGGTTACTGGAATCGTTATCCGGCGTTGCGTCCCTATTGGCGTGGCGAGGTTTTCGGGCGCGAATACAGACTAGCCGTGGCGGGAGCAAAGATCGTCGTGAATCTGGTGCGACGCGGCAATCGCGACGATCATGTGATGCGCACCTTCGAGCTTCCGGCCTGCGGCGCGTTCGTACTGGCCGAGCGTAGCGTTACACATTGCGAGCTGTTCAAGGAGAATGTCGAGGCGGCTTTTTTCTCGTCGCCGGATGAGATGGTCGAGCGGATTCGTTATTACCTGCCCCGCGACGAGGAGCGGCGAAGCATCGCCGAAGCAGGGCGGCGGGAGATCCTGGCCGGTCATCACACCTACCGCGACCGGCTGCTTCAAATTATTGAGTCCGCGCCGTCGGTGTTCGGGGCGGCGGGTGCAGTTCCAACCGAATGTCTGTGAATCAGACCTTACAGGGGTTGAGAAAGCCGGAGGAAGGTCGGCAACGGGTGTCGGTTGTGGCGAGCGCCTACCGGGTGGCCTGTTTTGTTACCCATCCGATCCAATATCAAGCGCCGCTCTTCAGATATCTGGCGGCTGATCCGGGGATAGACCTGACCGTGTTCTTTATGAGCAGTGGATCGGTCGACGGTTACCTCGACCCCGGGTTTAAGACCTACGTGAAATGGGACGTGCCACTACTCGATGGCTATCGGCATGTCTTCCTACCGGGCGCGGGCGAGCAACGGTCATTCTGGAAGCCATTGGTGCGCGGGATACGGCGCGAAATTGGCGCGGGGCAATTCGACGCGATCTGGGTCCATGGCTATGCCCATCTAGGATTATTGCGCGCGATCCTGGCCGCGAAGACGCTGGGAGTGAAAGTGCTCCTGCGTGGCGATTCGCAATTGATCGGCAACCCCGGTTCACCGGCGCGGCTGAGAATCAAGCGGGCGTTGCTCCCGCGTCTGTTCAAAATGATCGATGGGTTTCTGGCGGTCGGCACCCGCAATCGCGAATACTATCTGAGCTATGGTGTCCCGCCGGAGCGCATCTTCACGATGCCCTACGCGGTCGATAACCACTTCTTTCGTGAGCAGGCCGCTAAGGCTGCATCTCACCGCGAACAATTGCGCGCGGAGATGGGCCTCGATTCCGGCCGGCCTATTATCCTCTATGCGTCAAAACTACAAGCTCTGAAACGCCCCGGTGATCTGTTAGAGGCTTTTGCGCGCATCCTTTCCAGTCGCACGATCAGCCAGGTGCCTTACCTCGTCTTCATCGGTGACGGCGATGAGCGAGCAGCGTTGGAGTCGCGCGTGCGGCAATTGCCGCCTGGCTCGGTGAAATTCCTCGGTTTTCGGAATCAGACCGAGTTGCCCGCATTTTTCGATCTCTGCGATGTTTTCGTGCTGCCATCGGGGCGCGACGCGTGGGGTTTGATCATCAACGAAGTGATGAACGCGGCGCGGCCGGTGATCGCGACTGACTGCTGCGGCGCATCGCCGGACCTGATCGCCGACGGGGTGAATGGATTCGTATATCCGGCCGGCGACATTGAAGCGCTGTGCGACCGATTGGTCCGCGTTTTGCGCGACCCGCAAACGGCTCGGCGGATGGGCGCTGAGAGCCGGGCGCGGATCGCGCGATGGGACTTCGCCGCCGATCGCGATGGCCTGTTGAATGCGCTGGCGTGCATCACTCCCCCGTCACGTTTGAGCACGTAGCAAGGGAAACTGAAGATGGACACCGTCTCACGTCTGAAAGAGAGGTTCTATCCCAACGGCTATCGCAGCGGCACGCTCGCGTTCTACGGGTGGGTGAACGAGTACCTCTCCGCCGACACGCGGCTGCTCAACCTCGGCGCGGGACCGCCAACGAACAGCCTGATCAGAAATCTTCACGGCCGTGTCGGTTATCTGGCGGCCGCCGACGTCGATCCAGTGATCATGACGAATACCGAAGCAGACCAGAGACTGCTGATTGAAAATGGTCATATTCCAGCACCCGACCAGGATTTCGATCTGGTCCTGAGTGACTTTGTGCTCGAACATGTCGAAGCGCCCGAACAGTTCCTACTGGAGGTGTTCCGCGTTCTGAAGCAAGGTGGCTGCTTTTTTTTTCGCACGCCGAATCGGCTCCATTATGTGGCGATTATCGCTCGGCTGTTACCGCATTTTACACATGGGATTGCCAATCGAGCGCGGCGTCTGGCCGTCGATGCGCACGAGCCCTGGCCGACCTACTACAGGCTGAACGCCGTAGGGGAAATTCGTCACGCTGCGCACCAGGCGGGCTTCTCCAAATTCGAATGCCGGATGTTTGAGGCGGAGCCTTCCTACCTCGTCTTCAACCCGGCGACTTTTATGCTGGGTGTCGCCTACGAACGGCTGGTAAATCGGTTCGAATTCCTGAGCCGATGCAGAGCGAACATATTCGGGCGGCTGGTTAAATGAGCGTTTTCGGGATGGGCGCTGAGAGCCGGGCGCGGATCGCGCGATGGGACTTCGCCGCCGATCGCGATGGCCTGTTGAATGCGCTGGCGTGCATCACTTCCCGCCAGGGCTGATCGATCCGCATTAACGCTTCCTATGAATGCTGCGAGACAGGAAAACGGAGTTGCCGAGGGTGAACGAGCTCGCTTGCGGGTGCTGCATGTGGCGCCATCATTCTGGCCGGCGTTAAGCTATGGCGGTCCGACTGAATCCACCTATCAGCTTTGCCGCCATCTGGCGCAGGCGGGGTGCGAAGTGACGGTGCTCACCACCGATAGCGATGGTCTCGGCCGCCGATCGGTGGTCGATACCACGGCCGAGGTGGCTTTCGAGGAGCGCATGCGGGTGCGCTATTGCCGCAAGCTGATGCGGCATTCGGTCTCGCCGGTTTTGCTCTCAAATATTTCGAAGTATGTTGCCGATGCGCACGTAGTGCATCTGACCGGCGTCTATAATTTCACCACTTTTCCAACGCTTGCGGCCTGCCGCCGTTTTGGCAAACCGCTCGTGTGGTCGCCGCGGGGATCTTTGCAACTGTGGCCCGGAAGGCGGCGGACGACCGCCAAGCATCTGTGGGATCGGATGTGCGGGAAGATCGCGCCAAAACAGATCGTCGGGCATGTCACTTCGCGGGCCGAGGCCGATTCGATCAAATCGCGATGGCCCTGGATGCCGATCAGCCTGATTTCCAACGGCGTCGCGATTCCCGAAAAGCCGCCGGCGCGCCGCCCTCGCGGTGAATCCCTGCGGCTGCTGTATATCGGACGACTTGATCCAAAAAAAGGAATCGAGAATTTGCTCGAGGCGTGCGCGCTACTGGCGCGGGATGGCTTCGTGGAGTGGTTGCTGACGGTTGCCGGCGGCGGCTCCCGCTACGCGGTGGCGCTTCGCGATCGCATCGCGGAATGCGGTCTCACGCAAAAGGTGACGATGGCCGGTCCGGTGCATGGCGAGCAGAAGGAAGTAGCCTTCGCGGAGGCGGACGTGGTGGTGATGCCCTCGTACGTCGAGAACTTCGGTATCGCGGCCGCTGAGGCGTTGGCGCGCGAGCGTCCAGTGATCGCCAGCCGCGGCACTCCATGGCGGGAGGTCGAAGAGATCGGCTGCGGTTTGTGGGTCGAGAATGATCCTCGATCGCTGGCCGATGCCATCCGCCGCATCGCTGCGATGCCGCTCGACGAGATGGGACGGCGCGGGCGGCGCTGGATGATGGATAAGTTTGCATGGCCCTTGATCGCCGATCAGATGCGGGAATGTTACCAAGCTACAATCCGTAAGTCGCAGACCCAGCCAAGTCCGTGACGTGGGTATCGCTTTCATTGCATGGATAACCAGAAATCATCGAAGCTGCTTTCGGTCGTGATTCTCACGCACAACGAAGAGCCGAATTTGGCGGTCTGCCTGAGCAGCCTTGAGGGTCTGAGCGCCGAGATCTTCGTGGTTGATTCGGGCAGCGTGGACCGGACGGCGGAGATCGCGCGCGGTTTCGGCGCGCGGGTGGTGGAGCATCCTTTCGTCAATTATGCGGCGCAACTCAATTGGGCGCTGGACAATCTGCCGATCCGCACGCCATGGGTGATGCGCCTTGACGCCGACGAGCGGCTCACTCCCGAACTGGCTGCCGAGCTGCAGTCAGCTTTGCCGGAAGCTCCGGCTGACGTGAGCGCGTTCATGATGAAGCGCCGGGTCTATTTTTGGGGGCGATGGATTCGGCATGGCGGCTACTACCCAACCTGGCTGCTGAGGGTATGGCGGCATCGACAGGCGCGCTGCGAAGAACGCTGGATGGACGAGCATATGATCGTGCTTGCGGGTCAAACTCTGCGCCTCGGGAATGATTTTATAGACGAGAATCGTAAGGGCCTCGGCTTCTGGACCGGCAAGCATAACCGGTACGCAGACCGGGAGGTGGCCGATCTCACAGCGAGCGGATTGCTATCGAGCGCGCCGGGACTTCCTGATCAGATGGGTCGGCGGCGATGGTTCAAACAGAATTTTTACGGCCGGTTGCCGCTGTTTTGGCGCGCCTTTTTTTATTGGTTCTTCCGCTATTTCATTCTGCTCGGATTTCTCGATGGTAAGCCGGGGCTGGTTTTCCATTTTCTGCAGGGGTTCTGGTACCGCTTTCTGGTTGACGCGAAACTTTATGAAAGCGGCCTGCCGCGCAATGCCACCGGGGGCGCCGGAGTGCATATGGCCGAAAACGGCTGGGATCATGCGGAAGCCGGGCGGCGGGAGGTCGGGAGCGCGGATAACTGATGCGGCTCGATCGCTTCGCCAATGGAGATTTTGAACGTGGGCGCCCATGGTGGACCGAGGCGCTATGGCTGATAGTGCAGGCGCTGTTGGTGGAATCGTGGCTGCCGGGATCGGCTCACCGGATCAAGCTGCTCAGGTTATTCGGCGCGCAGATCGGACAGGGAGTCGCGATCAAGCCGCATGTCCGGATCAAGTTCCCATGGCGTTTGGAAGTTGGCGATTACTCGTGGCTCGGCGAGGGAGTATGGATCGACAACCTCGCGACGGTCACGATCGGATCCCACTGCTGTTTGTCACAAGGCGTTTATCTCTGCACCGGCAACCATAATTGGTCAGCCGAGACCTTCGACCTGATAACCCACCCAATAGTGCTGGAAGATCAAGTGTGGCTGTGCGCGCGTTCGTCGGTGGGGCCGGGGGTGCGAGCGGGTCAAGGTGCGGTGCTCACGCTGGGCAGCGTCGCACAGACCGAACTGTCGGCATGGCGAATACATAGCGGCAATCCCGCTGTAGCGATCAATGATCGACGCACGAAGTAGACGGCCCGAAGGGCAAAAATCGGTGCATGATCAAAACAGGACAACGGGTCCGAACCTCGGTGCGGCGCAACGCCCGGGTAGGACAACCGATCGCGTCGCGCGGATAGGTCGGCGGCATAACAGGAGAAAGCTACGCATTTATTGTTCCTGAACCGGTCGTTTTGGCCCGACCTTGAGGCCACCGGTCAATTACTGACTGAGTTGTGCGAGGACCTTTCGGCGGAACACGAGGTCACCTTTATCGCGGGGCGTTCGTACCATGTGCGCTCCAGCGGCGCGCGGCTGATTTCGCGCGAGTCGCACAACCGCGTCACTATCCTGCGAACGTGGGGCACGCGGCTTTCAAAGCGCAGACTGCCGGCGCGGCTACTCAATCTCGGCACCTATTACGCGCTGGCCGCAATCGCGGCACTGGGGATGAAGCGGCCCGATATCGTGATTGCCGAAACCGATCCGCCGCTGCTGGGCGTGCTCGGCGCGATGCTCAAGTGGCGCTGGAAGTGCCGCCTGGTCTACCACGTCCAGGATCTTTATCCCGATATCGCCATCGCCAACGGGGGCTTGAAGAGCCGGCTGCTGCTGAGTCTGCTGGATCGCGCCAACCGGTTGGCATTTGAAAAATCCGATCGCATCATCGTGCTGGGCGATGACATGCGCGAGCGCATCCTTGCCAAAGGGGTGACGCCGGACAGGGTTTCAATCGTAACGGGGTGGGTGGATACCCGCGATATCCGTCCCCTCCCGATAAATCGCTTCCGCCGCGAACTGGGCGATCGTTTCGTCGTGATGTATTCCGGCAACCTCGGACTGTCGCAGCAACTCGAAACGGTTCTCGATAGCGCGGCAAAGCTGCGCGACGATCAGCGAATATTGTTCCTGTTCGTTGGCGAGGGCGCGCGCAAACAATGGCTGATTGATCGCGCGCGCCAGCTCGGATTATCGAATGTGCAGTTCACGCCCTATCGGCCGCGGGAAGAACTGTCGGAATCTCTCAGCGCAGCCGATCTCCACCTGATTCCGCTGCTACCCGGCGCGGCGGGATGTATCGTGCCGAGTAAAATTTACGGGATACTCGCCGCGGGACGGCCCTTTGTCGCGATCATGGAGGATCGCGCCGCGATCGCCAGGCTCGCCCGCGAACACTCAGTGGGATACGTGGTGAATCCCGGTGATGCAGCGGGGCTCGCGTCCACGATCGTGGCTGCGGTAGAGGCTCCTGATGAACTAACCGCAATGGGATCGCGGGCGCGGCAACTGGCCGAAAGCCGCTTTGATCGCGCCGTAACCACGCGCAACTTCGCCGAGGTGCTCAGCGCGCTGATGAAGCCGGCAGCCGCAGCATAGCCCGCGGGACTATCGTTCATTTTATTACCCTAGACTACACTAGCCTCCAGTATACCATCGAACCCTATCTTTGTGCTAAGCTCTCGTTAATTAGTCATATGCAGGCACAATCTCGACAAATCTACTAGTTTTGAGTTTGGACACATCTAGTTGTTTCATGCTACGCTTCGACGCGTAGATCGTTTGCGCCGAAATCGTGGGTGCGCACGCCGTCGAACCATTTTTGAGATGACGATCACGTTGTATTTGTGACCACCGCCATGTTGCTAATGTCGAACACTTATTGCTGGCTACCGCTGACAGCTTTTTTATTTACGGTGGCGACGATGCCGGCCGTCAAGTGGCTGGCGGTACGGTTCGAAATCGTTGCCGCTCCGGCCGCGACCGTGCTGGACAGCTCGATGCGTCGGC